>OATY01000006.1_pt1 | contig 318204 bp, 278 predicted proteins | sample 1476101 | NCBI WGS metagenome assembly OATY01 (sample SAMEA2579994, study PRJEB22360) | human gut metagenome
AACTTGACCAAACTGGGCCCCTCTGCTAGCCGTACTAGAAGAAAAATTAGCCGATAGCGAACTGTATGATATCAGCCGCAAAGCGGAGCTGACCGAATGCCTACAGCAACAGAATCAAACCAAGGCTGCGCTCGAAGAGGCAGAGATGGAATGGTTAGATGGGCAGGAAAAGCTGGAAGTCATGACCAAAGCCTTTGAGGCTGAAAGCGAATAAGCCTCGCAAAGAGGCTGTCATCAATTGCCAGCGATGAAATATTCGCTGGAATCCACTTCGCATAATCTCATAGACCCACTGTTAAGCCCCCGAAAGCGCATTTACTCTGCGCTTGGGTGCTTAGGACTGTCTGTCTTAAGCATAGAGTGGTATGGCAGATAGGAAAAAGCCCCACCTGATATTAAATCAAGGTGAGGCCAACCCTCATACGCAGCAGTGTGAGGTTAGCCTCTTCCCCGTTGCAAAACAAGGAAAAGGAAAACCAAAAATGCCACAAAAAACTGTTATTTGGTGTCTATTGATCGTCTGTATAACACTTCTGGCGTTCATTAGAATCACACATGGATACCTGTGTGAAATACACATCAAAAACGGTAACAAAGAGGTTGCCGCCGTTTTAGCCTACGCATCTAAACGGTAAGTGGCCTTACGTCGAGGTATTCCACTAGGAATACCTCGTTCGTTGGCTGGAATCTGTTGTGTATCAGTCTCTAAGCACCCTTCGTTTCGCTGCGATAAAACGGCTTATCCCCCAGAATAGTCGCTCGATGCATAATTCGCCGCTGAGGCAAATAGTCTGCATTGGCATAATGCTGCGTCACGCGGTTATCCCAAATCGCGATATCGTCTTGCTGCCAACGCCAGCGAACTTGGAATTCAGGCTTCGTCGTATGCTGGAAAAGGAACTGTAACAGCGCATCGCCTTCCTGCTGAGGGATACCCACCAGCCGCGTGGTAAATCCTTCGTTCACGAATAGCGCCTGACGCCCACTCACAGGATGCGTCCGCACCACCGGATGCAACAGCGGCGGATGCTGATGTTTTGCCTGCAGCCAGCGCTGGTGCTCCTCTTCCGAGCGCAGATGCTTATATTCAGGGAACGACTTTTCAAAATCATGCTCGGCTTGCAGGCCGCTCAATAATATCTTGAGCTGAGGTGAAAGCGCCTCGAAGGCGGCAATGCCGCTCGACCACAGCGTATCGCCCCCCACCTCTGGCAGACGTTTGGCGGCCAAAATCGCGCCCAGCGGAGGATTCTCGATAAAGGTCACGTCGGTGTGCCAATTATCGTTGTCCGGAGGATTATCGTTATGCGTGTCGAGCTCAATGATCTCCTCCACGCCCGCCGCATGCGGATAGACAGGATGTATATGCAGATCGCCAAACCGTGATGCTAGCTCGCGCTGCTGTAACGGCGTAATAGCCTGCCCACGCGCAAACAATACCTGATGCTTTAGCAGCGCATGATAGAGCTGTTCAAACTGTGAATCACTCAGCAGGCGGGTGAGGTCTATATTGCTAACGACTGCACCAATGGCAGGGCTTAAAGGCTGAATAGCGAGACGTTCATTCATTTTTTCACTCCATGCCACGGGGTTAAGCGGCGCTGCAAGGCTCTCAGGCCCAATTCCAATGCAAAAGCAATCAACGCAATAACGCTAATGCCAGCGATAACGACATCCGTGGCTAAAAATTCACCGGCGGACTGAATCATAAATCCTAAACCGCGCGTCGCGGCAATCAGCTCTGCGGCCACCAGCGTAGACCAACCCACGCCGAGCCCGATACGCAAGCCGGTTAAAATCTCAGGTAGCGCATTGGGAAGCACTACATACCACAACACCTGCCAGCGGTTTGCCCCTAACGCTTGAGCCGCTCGCACGCGAACCTGTTCGACGCTCCGCACACCTGCGGCAGCAGCCAGCGTGACCGGCGCAAAAATCGCGAGATAAATCAGCAATATCTTGGATGTTTCACCAATGCCAAACCAGATAACCATCAACGGAAGATAGGCTAACGGCGGCACCGGACGATAGATTTCAATAATGGGGTCTAAAATACCGCGCACGGTAGGATTGAGCCCCATCGCAATTCCCACCGGAACGCCAATAACCACGGCGGCAAGCAGCGCGACCAGAATGCGTCCCAGGCTAGCGGCTAAATGCTGCCCCAGCGTGGCATCCATAAAGCCCTGCGTGCTGATGCTTACCAGTTGCTTCAGCACCTGCTGGGGTGCAGGCAGAAACAGCGGGCTGATAAGCTGCATCGCGGTTACGCCCCACCACACCACTAAGATGGCCAGCAACGTGAGTGCGCTGATGACCACGTTTGATGGGATAGTTCTTTTCTTCTGGTATACGGTCAGCTTATGCGCGTTATCAGCGGTATTACCCTTCAGCGTAGAATGAAGACTCATGACCAAACTCCTTGCGCATGCGGTGTTCGCTGCTCGAAGACGCGGCTAAGCACATATTCCCGGCGCTCAATAAACGCGGGATCGGATTTAATCGCTCGGCACGGCTCACCATCGGCATAGCGCTGGCCAAAATTCAGCGCCAAACGTTCAACAATGCGTCCCGGCCCCGGCGACAACAGGATCAGTTCAGAGGCCAAAAATACAGCCTCTTCAATGTCATGGGTTATCAGCAATATCTGTTTACCCGTTTTACGCCACACGCCCAGCAGCAATTCTTGCATTTGCTCACGCGTGAACGCATCAAGCGCACCGAAAGGTTCATCCAATAACAGCAGTTGAGGATTTGCCGCCAGCGCACGGGCGATACCTACTCGCTGGCGCATTCCGCCCGATAGCTGCCAGATAAAGTGCCGTTCATAACCTTCCAGCCCAACCAAGCGCAGCATCCGTAGCGCAATAGCGTTTCGCTCCTCGCGTTCCACACCTTGTAGCTGCAAACCAAATACCACGTTAGCTAAAACATTTCGCCACGGCAGTAGGCCTTCATTTTGAAATACCACGCCACGCTCAGCGCTTGGCCCTGTAACTTCGCGACCAGACAGCGTTATCGAACCCGAATCTGGCTGGCTAAATCCCGCCACCAGATTCAACAACGTGGTTTTTCCACACCCAGACGGCCCGAGCACCACCACCAGTTGTCCACTCGCGATTTGTAATGAGACGTCTTCCAGAACAGGTTTTCCATCATAGGAAGCACTGAGATGATTCACTGACAGCATGGGTAACTCCTTATGACTGAGGCTCAGCCTGCACTTGCTTCACAAACTGGTTATTCACGAAGCTACGATAATCTGCTGCCACCTGAGGAATTTTGCCCTGCTGCTGTAAAAACACGGCGGTATCATGAATGGCTTTATCTACCGGCTGGCCCAGTTCATTAACCTGCTCAGCAACGGGCAGATAGCGGTTTCCCTTCACTAATCCCGGAACCTGATCTTGCGGTACGCCGCTCAGTTTGGAGAGCTTGTCGACATTCTGTCCGTCTTTCAGCCACTGTTCAGGCGCTGCCAAATAGGCCTTCTGTGCCGCTAACGTCGTGCGCGCAAAAGCCGTTACTACATCGGGATGCTGTTGCGCGAAATCTTTGCGTACTACCCATACGTCCAGCGTCGGTGCACCCCATTTACCGACCTGTTCTGAGTCGGTTAACACACTGCCGGTTTTCGCCAATTCGTTAACGGCAGGAGCCCAAACATAAGCGCCATCAATATCACCGCGCTGCCATGCCGCCGCAATCGCCGGTGGCTGAAGGTTTAAAATGGTGAGCTGATCGGGTTTGATCCCCCAATGCTTAAGCGCTGCAAGCAGGCTGTAGTGCGTGGTTGAAACGAAAGGAACGGCAATACGCTTCCCGATAAGATCCTGCGGGGATTTAATCTCTTTTTTCACCACCAGCGCTTCTGAGTTCCCTAACTGCGAGGCCAACAGGAAAACTTCAATTGGTAGTCCTTGGCTCACCGCTGCGGCCAACGGGCTAGATCCGATATTGCCAATCTGCACGTCGCCGGAAGCTAAGGCTTTCACTACGCTTGAACCGCTGTCGAACTTACGCCAATCCACCTTTGCGCCTGAGGCTTTGGCAAAGGCGTTATCGGCCTGTGCCACTTTGGCCGGTTCCGCAGAAGTTTGATACGCCACGGTCACATCAAGTGCATAGGCACTCGTTGCGGCTAACGAGAGGGTGAGAAACGCAGCTACGCTACGTAAAGAAAAGGGTTTGTTCGCCATCATCTGCTCCGCTTATTTTTCTGTGTCAGGAGCACAATGCCCCGCGTTGAACACAGTTTTAGCTGAGCGAGATTTAGTTAAGAAGGAATAAAAAAGTATTCTTTATTCCAAATAGAGATAATTGAAGTTTGATGTCTGAGCGACTAGTGTCAATGCTATCGACGGTATACCACGAAGAAATAAGCGCGTCTCCAGCGAACTGGAGACGTCAGAATCAGTGCCAAATAAGCAAGACGCAGGCTGCTGTTAGCAGTCCCATGGAGATATTGAACGTAAACCAGGCGCGACGGCTGTTCAGCAAGCGGCCAATCACGGTGCCAAAACCTAGCCAAATAATGCCGGAGACTAAATTGACTAAGAACATTGCGATGCTGATCGCAATAATAGAATGGTTATATTCAGAGCCCGACAGGCTGAAACTGGCGACGGCGCCTAATCCCATCAGCCACGCTTTGGGATTCAAGAATTGAAGCAACCAGCCTTGATACCAATTAACCGGTTTTTTAACTTTTACCGCCGTAGGGTCAAGCTTTTCATAGCTGGAGGTCGCGATTTTCCAAGCGATGTACAGCAGATATAAACTACCCAATATTTTTAGGGCAGTGTGCAACGTAGGGTAAACCAGCAGCAGGCTACCAACACCAAACGCCACTAAAAGCAGCAGCGACTGCATTCCAAGCATAATACCCAACATCAACGGCACCGAACGCATAAAGCCAAAGTTCGCCCCCGACGAGGTCAGCAGCATATTATTTGGCCCAGGCGTGATCGCCGCTACCCACAAAAACCCTAGCATTGAAAGAAATAGACCAAGTTCCATTTGTTGGGCACTCCCACCCCTTTATGTTTGTCGTGACCTTGAAGCTATCAGTGTGATATTGATCGCACAAGAACGATGACATGAAAATTAATCACCTTATGAATAATCAATTCTCTCCTATGCGCGGAATAAGTAATCCGCACCTGCAAACCATTTTGCCAAGGCTATTCCGCCGCAAGCCGTTGCTACAGCCACATTGGCAGCGCTTAGCCTTACCCGACGGCGACTTTATTGACTTAGCATGGAGTGAGCCACCAGAGCAGGCGCAGCATAAGCCGCGGGTGGTGCTGTTCCATGGTTTAGAAGGGAGTTTCTACAGCCCCTATGCACATGGTTTGCTGCACGCATGGAAAGAAGCCGGATGGCTGGGCGTAGTGATGCATTTTCGCGGCTGTAGCGGAGAGCCAAATAAAATGAACCGCATCTACCATTCAGGTGAAACCGAAGATGCTCGCTTCTTCCTCAACTGGCTACGCGAAACTTACGGCGATGCGCCCACTGCCGCGGTGGGTATTTCACTCGGCGGCAATATGCTGGCTTACTATTTAGGCCAAGAAGGCGCCAATGCCACGCTCAATGCCGCCGTCATTGTGTCCGCCCCGCTGATGTTAGAGCCTTGCTCATATCGGCTAGAACAAGGCTTTTCGCGCGTTTATCAAAGTTATCTCTTAGGCCAGCTAAAGCAGAACGCCCAGCGCAAGCTCGAACGCTACCCAAACACCTTACCGTTAAACTTAAAAACGCTGAAAGGCTTAAAACGCATTCGCGATTTCGATGATGTAATTACCTCACGTATCCACGGATTTGATAACGCCACGGACTACTACCGTCGCTGTAGCGCCCTACCACTACTGCCAAAAATCACCGTGCCGCTGCTCATCATCCATTCTAAAGACGATCCGTTTATGACACCGGAAGTGATCCCACGGCCGGAAGATTTACCGCCTAATATTGAATATCAGCTCACCGAATTTGGTGGACACGTGGGCTTCATCGGTGGCAGTTTTAACAAACCTCAGATGTGGTTAGAACAACGCATCCCCTCTTGGTTAACCCCATTTTTGGAGAACACGCAGTGATTATCCCTTGGGAGAATTTAGCCGCAGATACGCTAGATAGTTTGATCGAATCCTTCGTTCTGCGCGAAGGCACCGACTATGGCGTGCATGAAAAGTCATTGACGCAAAAGGTTGAGGACGTACGCCGACAGCTAAAAAATGGTGAGGCCGTTTTGGTGTGGTCAGAGCTACATGAAACGGTGAATATTATGCCCAAAGGGCAGTTCCGAGATGCACCGGAAGAGTATGAGTAACCTTTAAACATCCGTTTAATAAAACCAATATTAAGTAAAGGCATCCAAATATTTTGGCTGGTTTGATGTCAAAAACGGCGCTTAAACAATCAGGAGAAGCATGGATGTCTCTACTTTCACAACACGTCACCCAACGTAGTTCAGAATCTAAAATATCGCCCTCTGAGTTACCATTCAACACTCGCATATTGATTATTATCGCCTGCCTCATACAGGGTGTATTACTCTACCTAAGCAACGACTTTAGCACTCAAGAGTGGAGGCTAGGCCATAAGACCCCACTGCTGTATGTGCTGGTATTATCACTATCTCTACCTTTAGTGTTCGTCTTGTCGGTGAATACATTACGCAACAAAACGCTCTGGAAAGCACTGCTTGCCTACGCCGTGATTTTTATCGCCATGACAACGTGGGTAAATTGGAACGATGTTGGTCTAAGAGATTATGGAACCGGCATTTTAGCGACATTTTATTTTTCTCTTGCCGCGATTATCTTTGTTACACTGCCATGGCTGCAGGTGCGAATAGAAAAACCAAACTCACCAGCCAACTACGCTGATTTGCACGACGCTATTTGGAAAAATACCATCACCGTAGTGTTAACCCTGCTTATTGCGGGTTTGATGTGGGGAATTTTGTCGCTGGGCGCTGGCCTCTTCAAATTGATTGGTATTGATTTCTTTTACAATCTTTTCTTTGAGCACCAAATATTCACCTATCTTGCCAATAGCTTAGTTCTCGCCATCGGCGTTCTAATCTGTCGAACCAACTCAAAGTTAATCATCACGGTACGCAAGCTACTCTCTCTGGTGGTGAAAGGCTTGCTTCCTCTACTGTCGTTTTTCGCGCTGATTTTTATCTTCAGTCTGCCGTTTACAGGAATAAACACCTTAGCTAAGCAGTGGTCGTCAGCCACTACGCTGCTGACCACCATGTCTCTGCTATTGGCTCTGTTGGTCAATGCGGTATACCTTAGCGCTGATAATGCTGAGCAGAAACCCTATCCCAAAATCATTCGCTATATCATCAACGGCTCCCTGCTTGCTTTGCCCATCTACGCGATATTGTCCACGTATTATTTAGGTCTAAGGATCGTGCAATACGGCTGGACACCCGAGCGGCTATGGGCTGCTGTCGTCGTTGGTTTGTCGCTTTGTCTGAGCCTTGCCTATGCAACCGCCGTAGTACGCAAAAACACGATCTGGCTTCACTCGCTAGGCAATATCAACAAAAAGATGATGTGCCTGATCGCGGCTATTCTCATTCTGTGCAATTCGCCCATCATCGATCCGTATCGTATTAGCGTGAACGATCAAATGCAGCGTTATGCCACTGGCAAAATATCACCGGATAATCTGGATCTCATCATGCTGCGGTTTGACGCAGGCCGCCGAGGCAACGATGCACTTCAAGCACTACGCCATGATGCCAAATTTATCAGCGATCCCGCCCGGAAATTAAATCTGGAAAAAATACTGATACAAACCAATCGCTGGGGGGGTTATGACGATGATGGCAATAAACAAAAAACCGCGATATTTACGGTGGAGCGCGCGCGTAAAAACATACTGCTAGCAACAGGCGTAACGCCGCCAGATTCCAGTTGGTGGGCATCGCTATCAGAAAATAACTATCAGGCAGAGCGCATGAGTGATTGCTATCTGCTAGCAAATAGCTGCGTTTTGACAACGTTGGATCTCAATGCCGATGGAAAGCCAGAACCTATCCTGTGCAGTTTCAGCGCTCCTCAAGCGCCATTCTGCCAAGTTTATGCCCTAAGTGAGGGGAAATGGGTCGTGATTAGCAGAATGGATTTTGACGAGTATTTAGCTCAAAACAAGTCTGATAGCGCTAAGCTCAAAAGCCTCATCTTGAATGGCCAATTAAAAACAAAGCCAAAAGAGTGGAGGGATATCCAGATTCAGGATAAAACCATAGAGATGAATTATTACGGTTTAAGATAAACCGTTAATCCCTAATTATTGGAGCCGTGTTACTTATGTCAGCCAAACACCCGATTATTGCAGTAACCGGCTCCAGTGGTGCCGGTACCACCACCACCAGCGTCGCCTTCCGCAAAATCTTTCAGCAATTCCATCTTAAGGCGGCTGAACTGGAAGGCGACAGTTTTCACCGTTACACGCGGCCAGAAATGGACGCGGCTATTCGCAAAGCTCGCGAACAAGGCCGACATATCAGCTATTTTGGCCCAGAGGCCAATGATTTTTCTTTTCTAGAACAAAGCTTTCTTGAATACGGCCAATATGGTCGCGGGCGTTCCCGTAAATATCTGCATACCTACGATGAAGCCGTTCCCTACAATCAAGTTCCGGGTACGTTTACCCCGTGGGAAGCACTGCCAGAACCTACCGACGTGCTCTTTTACGAAGGGCTACACGGCGGCGTCGTCACCCAGCAGCATAACGTGGCGCAGCACGTCGATTTACTAGTGGGCGTGGTGCCGATCGTTAATCTGGAGTGGATCCAAAAATTAGTGCGAGACACCGGCGAGCGCGGCCATTCACGTGAAGCCGTGATGGATTCGGTGGTACGTTCAATGGAAGATTACATCACTTACATCACGCCGCAGTTCTCTCGCACCCACATTAACTTCCAGCGCGTGCCTACGGTTGATACTTCCAACCCTTTTGCCGCCAAAGCGATTCCCTCTTCCGATGAAAGTTTCGTCGTGATCCATTTTCAGGGCTTAGACAACATTGACTTCCCTTACCTACTGGCGATGCTGCAAGGCTCGTTTATTTCACACATCAACACACTGGTGGTTCCCGGTGGGAAAATGGGGCTGGCGATGGAGTTGATCATGACGCCGCTGGTGCAGCGCCTGATCGAAGGGAAAAAGATCGAATAAACGCGCCGATTATTCGGCCATTAATAGATACTGAATAAAGCCCAGATGCAGCTTCAAGCCGATACGCATAGCGTCCTCATCCAATTTAAATTTTGGATTGTGGACGCCATAAACCGCACCCAAATCTTCATTCCCGCTGCCGATAAACAGAAAACAGCCCGGTACTTTTTCCAGATAAAAAGAGAAGTCCTCGCCGCCAAACATCGGCGCAGGCATTTCAAGCACGCTTTCTTTTCCGAGTTGCTGCTCAATAACCTCACGCGCAATCCGGCTCGCCTCAACGTCGTTATTGCCGATGGTATAACCTCGCGTCCAGCGAATATCATAATCCGCGCCGTGCGCCTGCGTAATTCCGGCGACGGTTTGCTCAACAAGCTGCGGTACTTTCTCGCGCACGCTCGCCACATGGGTGCGTAAAGTGCCCGCCAAAGCAGCCGTTTGCGGGATCACGTTGTAGCCGCCCTCTGATTTAAACGTCGCCACGGTTAATACCGGTGTCTGCAAAGGATCGATTTTACGCGCGACAATATTTTGCAGCGCAGTCACCACCTCAGCGCCAATGACCACAGGATCGATACACAGCTGCGGCATAGAGCCATGGCCGCCTTTTCCTTTGATGGTGATATCAAAGTTGTCGCTGGATGCGCAAAACACCCCCGGTTTCCAGCCCACGACGCCCGTTGGGAAGTTCGGCATGACGTGCAAACCAAAAATCATGTCCACGCCGTCTAAAACACCGAGTTTAATCAGCTCTTGTGCGCCACCGGGCGGAACTTCCTCGGCGTGCTGAAATATAAAGCGCACCTGCCCATGTAATTGGCGGTGACATTGAGCTAAAACACTGACCGCCCCCATCAACATGGCCGCATGTGAATCATGTCCGCATGCGTGCATCACACCAGAGTGCGTTGAGGCAAAAGGCTCTTCGCTCTCTTCCTGAATCGGCAATGCATCAATATCAGCGCGTAACGCATAGCGAGGGCCGCTCAATGCCCCCACTAAATCAACCACCACGCTGTTATTCGTCGGGCGCGATATCGAAATGTTCTCTACGTGAGACAGTTCTTCGGCAATATAGTCGGCTGTTTTCTGCTCTTGGAAGGAGAGTTCAGGGTTTGCATGAATGTGCCGACGCCAACGAATAACATCCGGCATAACAGATAACAACATAGCATCAAGTTCACGTTTCATCGTATATCTCCCCCCTGTTACGCAGTTTCACGAACTGGGCTATAGGTTTTACCTGCTAGCGGCAGGATCACCAGCCCAGAAACAATCATGACCACAACCAGAAAAACAAAAGTTGAAAAATAGCCTTGGCTCATCTTCACCAGATACCCCATGGCAATCGGCGCAACAAAACCGCCCAAGGTGCCACCGGTGTTAATAATCCCCATCGCGGCCCCCATGACGTCAGTCGGTAAACGTTTCATCGGTAAAGTGAAGACGGTGACAAACGACGCCATGAGGAACACATAGCCGAAGAATAAAAACAGGCTGGCCGAAATAGCCGAAGATGTGGCGTAAACCAACCCAATACAGACCGCGCTCAGCAACGAACACGAACAAACCACTTTATGCTCTTTACCCTGCATGTATTTGCCAACGAAATAGCCGGTGCACAAAGACGAAATCCACATCCCCAGACCGCCCGCCGCGGCCACTAAGCTGGATACGCCCAACGGCAGCCCACGGTTTTGCACCAAGAATTTAGGCAGCCATGCCATCAGGCCGTAGGACGGAATGTTCAAACAAAAAATGGCGATAAACAGCAAAATAACGATAGGGCTTTTCAGCAACTGGCGATAAGGCCCGCTTTTCTGCTGGGTTGCAGATGTTGGCAATACCTTCTGTGGATTTGGCACCAGCCACAAAATGCAGCCCGAGATGATAAAGGCCAAAATACCCAACGAAGCAAAAGACCCGCGCCAGCCAATATGCTCAAGACAATATACCGCCACCAACGGGCCTAACGTCATCGCAAGCCCCGCCGAGGACAGCAGAATAGACTGCGCAAAAGTGCGCTGCTCAACGGTGAAATTTGCCGTCACCGCTTTCGCACAGGAGGTCGGATAGCCCGCATGTCCCATTCCCGCCAGAAAACGAAACGTCAGCAATAAACCAAAAGTGAGCCCCAGCCAGCCGAAGCACATAGCAAACCCACCCAGTAGAAACAGTGAGCTACACAAGACTTTTTTGAATCCAAAGCGATCGTTCAGCCAACCGGCGGGGATCTGAAAAATGGAATAGGCGAGAAAAAAAACGCCGGTGATATAGCCTAATTGCTCAGGCTGGAGAGAAAACTCCCGCTCGATAGGCAACAGAGCAAACCCCACCACGGTTTTGTCGATATAAACAATGGCGTAACCGATAAACAGTAAAAAAATCATCAATGAACGGCGCTGAAATTGCATAGCCAAACTCCTCGCTGAACGGCGTCAACCCTGACAGAGGCTCAAACGCATAGGGGTGCTTATGTGATGTGCATCGCTTTCTTTTTATTAACTGCGCGCCAGATGGCATTGATGAAAATATCGTCTTTACCCACACCGTGTAAGATGTCATTTTTTTGGGGTGATGCTTTTTATTGATAGGGGAAGCGCGGTGAAATATCTGCCAAAAATTCAGCAGCTAAAAACGTTTCAGGAAGTGATTCGTCGAGGAAGTATTCGCGCCGCCGCGCGCGCGTTAAACCAGTCACAGCCTGCAATAAGCAGAGCGATCAAAGAATTGGAACATACGCTGAATACGCAGCTTATCGTGCGCGGAGCCAAAGGAATGATGCTGACTGAAACAGGAAGCGCGTTTGCGGCACGCTCTCAGCTTATTTTGGAAGAACTCCAGCGCGCGGCAGATGAAATTGAGCAAATAAGCCAATATTCTCAAGGTTCGGTGTCTGTAGGCTTTTCATCGCTGATTGCGCTAACCGTGTTTCCTCAGGCCGCTGATACCTTTAAGTCTCAGTTTCCACAGGCCAATATACACGCCAAAGAGGCGCAGCTCTCGACGCTTCTACCGGCCTTGCGTGAAGGGCGACTCGATTTTGCCATCGGCACGCTAACAGTAGAAACTACGCCAATAGATCTGGTACGTGAGCCGCTATTTGAATCGCCCTTTTGCATTATCGCTCACCGCGACAACCCATTTTCTCAGGCTAAGTCGTTAGAAGAGCTGAAGCACGCAAAATGGCTGATACCTGAAACCGATATGGGCTACTACCAGCAGCTAGAATCAGCCATGGGGAATTTTTACCACCAGCTTAGCCAATCACCGATCCGAACGGACTCCGTGGTGTGCGGATTAAGCATGGTGCAACAGGCACAATACCTCACCATCGTGGCCCGGGCGATGCGGGAACCGCTGGGATTAGGCAATACGCTCTGTGCATTGCCTATCGACGATTTACCCACCGCCCAGTATTGCGTGTTCTATTCACAAAAATCGCCGCTGACCTTAACGGCGCGGCGATTCTTGGATTTATTACGTTGGGAATGCCAAAACTATGCTTGGGAGTAAAAACGTTACTCAACCACGATAGTTTCAAAGCTGTGGGTAATATTCACCGCTTGACCCAACATCAGCGCTACCGAGCAATACTTCTCGGCCGATAAGGCGACTGCGCGTTCAACGGCTTTATCGGTCAGCCCTTTGCCAGTAACGACGAAATGCAGATTGATATGAGTAAACAAACGAGGGGCTTCTTCGCGGCGCTCAGAGGTTAATTTTACTTCACAGTCGCGCACGTCCAGTCGCCCTTTCTGCAAAATAGAAACCACGTCAATCGCACTGCATCCACCCGCAGACATCAGCACCATTTCCATTGGGCTTGGTGCTTTATCGCCAGCGTTTCCATCCATAAGAATCTGGTGTCCTGAAGCGGATTCACCCAGAAAAGTCATCCCTTCAACCCATTTCACTCGTGCCTGCATGTTTATCACCCCTTTGGTTAAATTTTGGCATCAGACTACGCTTTCTATAAAAAACAGGCAATCCGAGGCCTCACTTCTTGATGCTGAAGCGAGACAACACAAGACACCTGCACAAAGCTGTGCTACAAACTATGCCGAAATGGATCTTTATGGATTGAAATGGGTATAGATCAATAACTCTAGGAAATAATTACCTTAGCCTATTACTCTATATCTCGATTATGAAGTGCTATACAAGTTAATAAGCAAAGCCCCGTGCCACGATAAGCACACTGTCAGGATCAGTATCCCGATATTAGGGCAGCGATAACAACAGAGGATAATAGCGAATGGTTCTCGGCAAACCGCAAACAGACCCGACTCTTGAATGGTTCTTGTCTCATTGCCATATCCACAAGTATCCGTCCAAAAGTACCCTGATCCACCAAGGTGAAAAGGCTGAAACCCTGTACTACATCGTTAAGGGCTCCGTTGCTGTATTGATTAAAGATGAAGAAGGCAAAGAAATGATCCTTTCTTATCTCAATCAGGGCGATTTCATTGGTGAACTAGGCTTATTTGAGGAAGGGCAAGAACGTAGCGCCTGGGTTCGTGCAAAAACCGCCTGTGAAGTGGCTGAAATTTCTTACAAGAAGTTCCGCCAGCTCATTCAGGTCAATCCAGATATTCTGATGCGCCTGTCTGCTCAGATGGCTAGCCGTTTACAGGTTACCTCTGAAAAAGTCGGCAACCTTGCATTCTTGGACGTAACCGGTCGTATCGCTCAGACCCTGCTGAATCTGGCCAAACAGCCAGATGCCATGACTCATCCAGATGGTATGCAGATCAAGATCACTCGTCAGGAAATTGGCCAGATCGTTGGCTGCTCCCGTGAAACCGTTGGTCGTATTCTGAAGATGCTGGAAGATCAAAATCTGATCTCCGCACACGGAAAAACCATCGTCGTTTACGGCACTCGCTGATAGATGACGCCCGTGTAGCCTTGCTGCACGGGTTTCTTTGGCTATGTGGCGGCGGTTCATCTACCACCCGGAAGTCAACTACGCACTGCGTCAAACGCTGGTGCTGTGTCTTCCTGTGCTATTCGGCCTGTTGATAGGTAATCTACAACTTGGGCTGATGTTCTCTTTAGTTCCCGCCTGCTGCAATATCGCCGGGCTCGATACCCCACATAAACGCTTTATCAAACGCTTAGTCGTTGGCGGCAGCTTATTTGCCTTCAGCAGTTTTCTGCTACAGCAATGTTTACTTTGGCAAATTCCCCTACCGCTGATCATGCTCGGTTTGGCTTTATTGCTCGGCGTTAACGGTGAGATTAGCCCGCTGCACGCGCGACTTATGCCAGCGGCGCTGGTTGCCTCTATTTTTACCCTGAGCATGGCGGGAAGCGTGCCGATCTGGCATGGGCCACTGCTGTATATTGTCGGCACTATTTGGTATGGCGCTTTCACCTGGTTTTGGTTCCTGCTGTGGAAGGGGCAGCCGATCCGCGAAAACCTCAGCCAGCTCTACGTTCAGCTTGGCGACTACATGGAAGCCAAATACAGCCTGCTAACTCAGCATATCGATCCTGAAACCGCGCTGCCCCCGTTGCTGCAACGCCAGCAAAAAGTGATGGATCTCATTGCTCAGATCTATCAGCAAATGCACATGCTTTCGTTGGTGCATAATCCTGAATACAAACGCCTGCTGCGCTATTTTCAGGTCGCATTAGATTTGCAAGAACACATCACCGTTAGCCTGTCTCAGCCCGATGAAGTACAAAAGCTGGTCGAAAAAAGTCAGGCCGAAGCGATTTTACGCCGCAATGCTCAGGTCATCACCGAGCGACTTAAAACGGTTGCCGACGATATTTTGTATCACCGTTATCCCCAACATTTCTCGATGGATAATGAGCTATCGGCGCTAGAAAAACTGTCTAATCAGCACCCAGACAACCCCGTTGGCAAATTCTGTTATTACCATTTTAGCCGTGTGGCTCGCCTGCTAGAGCGCCAACGCCCACTATATCAACGCAATCTGATGTCTACTCAGCAGCGGCTTCCTTTCTGGCCAGCGCTGCGCGCCTATCTTTCGTTGAAGTCGGTAGCACTGCGCAACGCCGCACGATTAGGTATTACGCTGGCTGCGGGCAGTAGCCTCGGCATGTTATTCCATCTGCCAAAGCCCTATTGGGTTTTGCTGACCATCATGTTGGTGATTCAGAATGGCTATAACGCGACGCGCGTTAGGATCCAGCACCGTGCGCTAGGCACCTTTGTTGGGTTAATTGTTGCCGCAGGACTACTGCAGCTCAACCTACCGTTGAACGTCACGCTTAGCTGCATGCTGGTAATTACCATCGCGGCTTATTTGGTGCTCAGGAAAAACTACGGTCTGGCCGTGATCGGTTTCACCATCACGGCGGTGTACACGCTTCAGCTGTTACAGCTTAACGGATTACATTTCTTGGTTCCGCGCCTCATCGATACGGTTCTCGGTTGTATTCTTGCCTTTGCCAGCACCATCTGGCTGTGGCCACAGTGGCAAAGCGGCTTGCTGCGCAAAAATGCGCATCAGGCATTGGAGGCCTACCAAGACGAACTGCGCCTTTTACTGTCGCCTGAGCCTAAAACATCCGCGCTGGCCTATGCGCGTATGAAAGTGAATCAGGCACACAATGCCGTCTTTACTTCGCTGAATCAGGCGATGCAGGAACCGGGATTTGACTCACGTTACTTAACGGATATGCGCCTGTGGATCACCCACAGTCAGTTTATCGTTGAGCACCTCAATGCCATGACGATCCTCGCACGCGATCACTACATGCTCACCGAGAATCTGGCACAGGATTATTTACAGCGTTGCGAAATTGCGTTGCAGCTTTGTCAGCAACGTTTAGAGCACGATGGCCCAACGCTCAATGACAACGCCGCTGTATTTCAGTCTGACGATCAAGAAACTAACGGGATGCCCGTTACGCAAATTGAAGTGCATCTACGGCGCATCATTGCGCACTTACGCGCCATGCATACCATTTCGTCGATAGCATGGCGGCAACGGCCACATCACGGGATTTGGATGAGCCGTAAACTCAGGGATTAATGACCGCCCACGACTTTGGCAATCGCTTTTTCCAGCCGTGCCATGCCTTCATGGATATCGGCAAACTCGATAACCAGCGAGGGTGCAAAGCGCAAAATATCTGGTCCCGCATTCAGCAGCATCAGTCCTTCACTGGCGGCGGCATGCAAGATATCTCGCGCCTTGCCGTGATAGGCAGGGCTCAGCTCAGCGCCCAGCAACAGCCCCATTCCACGCACCTGAGTGAAGATATTGTACTGGGTATTGATCTTCTCCAGCGCCTCCACAAACAGGCCGTGGCGCTCTTCTATTCCCGCCATCACCTCAGGTGTGTTGATCACGTCTAAAGCCGCCTCTGCAACCGCGCAGGCCAGTGGATTACCGCCATAGGTAGTACCGTGGGTGCCCACCTGCATGGCGCTGGCAATTTCATGAGTTGTTAACATGGCGCTAATCGGAAAACCGCCCCCCAGCGCTTTGGCGGTGGTGAGAATATCCGGCGTCACACCGTAGTGCATGTAGGTAAAGAGTTTACCGGTTCGGCCCATACCGCTTTGTACTTCATCGAAAACCAACAGCGCCTGATGCCGATCGCAAAGTTCACGTACGCCTTGCAAGAAGCTTTGCGTCGCAGGCATCACGCCGCCCTCGCCTTGAACGGGCTCAAGCACCACTGCACAGGTATGATCGTCGATAACGGCGCGAACGGCGTCTAAATCATTAAATGGCACATGCACAATATCGGCGGGTTTTGGGCCAAAGCCGTCGGAATATTTTGGCTGACCACCGACGGAAACCGTAAATAAGGTACGGCCATGAAACGCATGGTGGAAGGCAATAATTTTGGATTTAAAAGGGCTAATTTTGCTGGAAGCATAGTAACGAGCCAGTTTGAACGCCGCTTCGTTTGCCTCCGCACCGGAGTTTGCAAAGAAGACACGCTCGGCAAAGGTGGCATCAATCAGTTTTTGTGCCAGACGTAGCGCAGGCTCATTGGTGAAAACATTACTCACATGCCACAGCTTTTCGCCTTGTTCATGCAGCGCATCAACCAACGCAGGATGGCAATGTCCTAAGGCCGTCACGGCAATACCGCCCGCAAAATCCACATACTCTCGCCCTTGCTGATCCCACACTCGGCTCCCTTTACCGCGCACGGGAACGAAATCTGCCGGTGCATAGATAGGCAACATCACCTTTTCAAATGTGTCTCTTGCAACTGCCTGCTGCTTCGCCATCACTTTTCCACCTTATTCACATCGCCAACAACGATTTGCCAGCCACCAAATGAAAATATAGTCATAAAATATGCATAATAAATCATTTCATGGCAACCGTAATTTGCGTTTGTTTTGTTAAAACCTCCCCACTCAATAACAGCGGTTAAAGTTGAGACTAAGATTCAGCGTGCTTATACTTTGAACTTGGAAGTTACGTTCCGCCTCTTCACTTAAGGACTGACCATGAGCGCTCCGCTTACCATTGCTAAGAATCAAAAAGTCACGCTGCAACTTCTTCCGGCGCTGGCCAACCGCCACGGACTGATTACCGGCGCAACGGGAACGGGTAAAACCGTGACCCTACAAAAAATGGCAGAGCAGTTCTCTCGTATTGGTGTTCCCGTATTTTTGGCCGACGTAAAAGGTGACTTGTCCGGTATTGCCGCTGCCGGTACGCCTTCCGATAAATTACAGAAAAGATTAGATGCTTTGCAGGTTACCGACTGGTCGCCGCAGGCGTGTCCGATTATTCCGTGGGATATTTTTGCCGAAAAAGGTCACCCTATTCGTGCCACGGTGTCAGATTTAGGCCCGCTGTTGCTGTCTCGCCTGCTGGATTTAAACGACGTGCAATCCGGCGTGTTACAGCTGGTGTTTAAGATTGCCGATGACAGCAACCTGCTGCTGCTCGATATGAAAGACCTCCGCGCCGTGGTGCAGTTTGTGGGTGATAATGCCAAACAGTTCACCACCCAGTATGGCAATATTTCTACCGCGTCTATTGGCGCGATTCAGCGCGGATTACTGACGCTGGATCAGCAAGGCGGCGATCATTTCTTTGGCGAGCCGATGTTGGATATCAAAGATCTGATGCGCTGCGACGCCAATGGGCAAGGCATTATTAATCTGCTGGCCGCCGACAAACTGATCAATCAGCCGAAGCTCTACTCGGTATTCCTTCTGTGGCTACTGGCGGAGTTATTTGAACAGCTACCTGAGGTCGGTGACGTTGAGCAACCAAAGCTGGTGTTCTTCTTCGATGAGGCTCATCTGCTGTTTAACGACGCGCCTAGCGCCCTGCTGGATAAAATAGAACAGGTCGTGCGCTTAATCCGTTCTAAAGGCATCGGGATCTATTTCGTCACCCAGAACCCACTGGATATCCCTGACAACGTTCTCGGCCAACTGGGCAATCGCGTTCAACATGCGCTACGTGCGTTTACCCCACGCGATCAAAAAGCCGTGAAAGCCGCAGCGCAAACCCTGCGCGCAAATCCCGAATTCAGCACCGAGCAGGTCATTACCGAGCTGGGCGTGGGCGAAGCATTGGTTTCATTCCTTGATGAAAGCGGTCGCCCAACCATCGTTGAGCGCGCGATGGTTATCGCGCCCGAATCCCGTATGGGGCCGTTAACCGCCGATGAATTGAATCACGCCCTAAATCATTCACCGTTATATGGTCGCTATGACGAAGCCGTCGATCGTGAATCTGCCTATGAAAAAATCACCCAGCAGGGCTTCAGCACGGTTGAAAGCGGGGATGAAAAAGCCAGCGCTGACGACGTAAAAAAACCAGAGGCCAACGCGCAAGAAGGCGGCGGATTGATGGGCAGCTTAAATGAAATTCTGTTCGGCACCACCGGCCCTCGCGGCGGTAAGAAAGATGGCGTGGTACAAACCGCCGCAAAAAGCATGGCGCGTCAGGTAGGAAGCTCGCTCGGCCGCCAAATTTTACGCGGCGTTTTAGGCTCGATTATGGGCGGGCGTAAATAACCACCGGCTTTCTTATGCTCTTACTTATGCCCCGCATGATTTATCATCGGGGCATCTGATGTCATTTCCGAACAAAGCGAACCTCTGATGCTGTTGTTGATCGATAACTACGACTCCTTTACCTACAACCTCTACCAGTACTTTTGCGAACTCGACGCCGACGTTATCGTCCGCCGCAACGACGATCTCACGCTTGAGCAAATCGAAGCTCTGGCACCTTCACATCTGGTGATATCACCCGGGCCTTGCACGCCAAACGATGCTGGGATTTCTTTAGCAGCTATCGAACACTTTGCGGGGAAAATACCGTTGTTAGGCGTGTGCTTAGGTCATCAGGCACTGGGGCAGGTTTTCGGTGCCAACGTGGTTCGCGCCCGTCAGGTCATGCATGGAAAAACCAGCGCAATTCGCCATACCAACAGCGGCGTATTCCATGGCTTAAACAACCCGCTTACGGTAACGCGCTACCATTCACTGATTCTGGAAAAAGAGACGCTGCCCGATTGCCTAGAGATCACCGCGTGGAGTGAACGTAACGGCGAACCCGACGAGATTATGGGCGTGCGACATCGCACTCTAGACGTTGAAGGCGTGCAGTTTCACCCAGAAAGTATTTTAAGCGAGCAGGGCCACCAGCTATTGAAGAATTTTTTGCAGCGCTAGAAACAAAATTCCCGCCAACAGCGGCGGGAATCTCAGCTCATAACTCAAACCGAATATCAGAGATTATGGCAGCACTTTTGCCGAGGTAATCACGATCGGCTTAGAAGGGACATTCTGGTATGGGCCGACGTTCTCAGTACGCACCTGAGCAATTTTGTCGACAATATCCATCCCCTTCGTCACTTTACCAAATACCGCATAGCCAAAATCACGCTGGCCATGATCTAAGAAAGCATTGTCGGCAACGTTAATGAAGAACTGGCTGGTTGCACTGTCTTTTTCAGCAGTACGCGCCATAGCGATGGTGCCGCGCAGGTTACGCAAACCGTTATCCGCTTCGTTTTTGATTGGTGCATTCGTGGTTTTCTGCTGCATATCCGCAGTAAACCCACCGCCCTGCACCATAAAACCAGGGATCACACGATGAAAAATCGTGTTGTTGTAATACCCGCTGTTCACGTAGTCGAGGAAGTTCTTCACCGACACCGGCGCTTTTTGACTATCCAACTCAATTTCAATATTACCAGCGGTCGTCGACAGTAAAACATGGCTGTTGGCAGCCAATGCGGCCGGAGCCAATACCGTCAACGAAAATAGCGCGGTTAGGGTGACGAATACTCTCTTGAACATGACACATCCTTTCTCAGCGGGCTTTTTCAAAGCAGGTGAACAACAAATTAACTTATCGATTCTAATTAGGCGCTAGCCTATTAGCTACCCATTTACTCACATTTACTTAACGATGGGATAAGTCTGAAAAAATGCCGCCTCTTAGCGACGAAAAACACCTAGTTTTGTAATCAAGATCACACTTCATCCCCTACCTAATTATTCAAAAATGAATTTTTGCGAACTGACTCGCAAACCGATTGATGGAAGTTGCTAGTCTTAAACTTAAATGAGAGCGCTCTCATTTTATGATCAACGCAAAATACGCTATCTGATTTATCAGGTTTATGAGGCGGGTAATAAACCCAACGCTATTTATCTCGCGGCTCCTCGTGTTGCCCTGATGATCATCGAAACCCTCATTGCCAGATAAAACGGAGACACTCGCATGATCCCGATAAAAGTTGCCATCATCGGCGGAGGCAGCAGTTATACACCGGAGTTGGTTGAAGGCATTATTCAGCGGGCTAAGCAAATTCCGCTGTCTGAGCTGGCGTTAGTTGACGTTGAAGGAGGCCGCCACAAGGTTGAGATCATTGCCGACCTCACACGCCGAATGCTGGCACGCAATGGCTTTGAGCAGGTGAAAGTCAGCGTTCATTTCACCCCCGACGATGCTATTCGTGGAGCCAGCTTTGTATTAACTCAGCTGCGCGTGGGTCAGTTACCGGCGCGTGCAGCCGATGAACGCCTCGGCTTAAAGTTTGGATTAATTGGGCAAGAAACTACCGGCGTCGGCGGTTTTGCCAAAGCGCTGCGCACGATTCCGGTGATGCTAAACATCGCCCGCAAAGTCGAACAGCTGGCTCCCGATGCCTGGATCATTAACTTCACCAATCCTGCAGGCATCGTTACCGAAGCGGTTTCTCGCTATACCAAGGCCAAAATCATTGGTCTGTGCAACGTTCCCGTCACCATGAACCATATGATTGCCAAAATGCTGCAACGGCCATATCGAGACGTCCAGCTCCGCTTCGCCGGTCTAAACCATATGGTTTGGGTGCATCAGGTCACCGCGGATGGGCAAGATCAGACACAACGGGTGATCGACATGCTCTGCGATGGCGCGGCGCTCACCATGAATAACATCAAAGAAGAGCCGTGGCCGCCGGAGTTTCTGCGCGCGCTTGGTGCCATACCCTGCCCCTATCACCGCTATTTCTACAGAACCCGCACGATGTTGAAGGATGAAATCACTGAGGCTAGCACCGAAGGCACCCGCGCGGAACAGGTGATGGACGTTGAGAAAGCGCTCTTTGCGCTGTATGCCGACCCGAATTTAGACCACAAACCAGAACAGTTAAGCTTCCGTGGCGGCTCATTTTATTCAGAGGTTGCGCTGGAACTGATGTGTGCGATTCACAACAATCTCGGTACCCGTTTAGTGGTCAACACGCCAAACCGCGGCGCCATTCACGATCTGCCTGCTGATGCCGTGATTGAAACTGACTGTATCGTGGATGCCCAAGGCGCGCATCCTCTCGCATTCGGTTCACTCCCCGTGTCCATGGTCGGTCTCACGCAACAGGTGAAATCGTTCGAACGTCTGACGATCGAAGCCGCCGTACACGGTGATAGAAAATCCGCGCTGCTAGCGCTGGTCACCAACCCGTTAATCGGCGATGCGGGACTGGCTTCACCTTTATTGGATGAAGTACTGGCCGTAAACAAAGCGTATCTGCCACAATTTAATTAACCTCAATACCTTCGTTGCTTCGCAGCAAGAAGGAACTTGGATTCAATCATCATAAGGAATTTGACCATGACGACGCTTGAAGACGTTGCTGCATTTGCCGGTGTTTCTCGCGCCACCGTTTCGCGCGTGGTGAATGGCGATAGCAACGTCAGAGAAAAAACGCGTCTCATGGTTGAAGCCGCTATCACCGAGTTAGGCTATAGCCCACACCCAGCCGCGCGGGCGCTGGCGTCTAACCAAAGCCAAACGATCGGCTTAGTCACAACCTCTTATCGCGGTGGTTTTTTTGGCGCACTGATGGATAACGTGCAAAGCGAAGCCGAAAGCCGCCGTAAGCAGCTCTTGGTGACTCAGGGAAAAAATAGCGCTGACAACGAATGGCAGGCCATTCAGCGTTTATACAACCTACGCTGTGATGGGCTGATCCTGCACGTGAGGGCGCTTAGCGATGAGCAACTCTGCGCGCTGGCGCAAGAAGGCAAAGCCTTTATGATTTTGGATCGTTTGGTGCCAGGCCTTGAAGATCGCTGCGTTGCCTTCGATCATCACCGCGCCAGCCAAATGGCCACCCAACAGCTGATTGATTTAGGCCATACAAAAATTGCCTGTATCAGCGGCCCTTCCTCTCGTCATTCCAGCCAGCTACGCCGCCAAGGTTTTCTCGATACGATGAACGCCGCCGGACTGCTGCCCGTGGCCTGTTTAGAAGGTGATTATGATATGCAAAGCGGTTATCAGATGGCGGACAAACTTTTGCAAAGCCGTCGACCGACCGCGATCTATTGCTGCAATGAGGAGATGGCGATTGGCGCGCTGCTGGCGATCACCGAGCATCGCTTAACGATCCCAAACGATATCTCGCTGATTTGCTATGACAGCGGCGAACGGGCGGCTTTTGTGCGTCCAGCATTAACCAGTATTCATTTCCCTATCACCGATATGGCTCGCCATGCCACCGAGCGCCTTATCGATCCCGAATGCATACCGGAAGTTTTTCTGCCGACCATCATCGATCGTGGTTCGGTCATTGCCGCCAAAAGGTAATTTGTGACGATCTGAGTGCAATAATTTCTACTCAGATCGCTTTTGTAAGAAACTCATTCATATCGTTACAGCAAAAAATCGACATATATCACAAAAATCGCCTACAACTATGCTAGGATTCGCCGCCTTGTGGGATCGATTATTCTTAGTTTGATCCTTCGTAAATACTTTCCTATTTCTCAATACTACTGACACGGGCCTTGCTATGACCAACAGCAACCGCATTCGCCTAACATGGATCAGTTTCTTCTCCTATGCACTTACCGGTGCATTGGTGATCGTCACCGGGATGGTGATGGGCAATATCGCAGAATACTTTAATCTGCCGATTTCCAGCATGAGTAACACCTTTACGTTTCTTAATGCCGGTATTTTGGTCTCTATTTTCCTTAACGCATGGTTAATGGAAATTATCCCTCTTAAACGCCAGTTGATTTTCGGCTTCGTGCTGATGATCTTAGCCGTTGCGGGCCTGATGGTCGGCCACAGCTTGGTGATGTTCTCCCTGTGCATGTTTGTACTGGGCGTGGTGAGCGGGATTACTATGTCTATCGGTACCTTCCTCATTACCCATATCTATGAAGGTCGCCAGCGTGGCTCACGCCTGCTGTTCACCGACTCCTTCTTCAGTATGGCGGGGATGGTATTCCCAATCGTTGCCGCTACGCTGCTGGCGAATCACGTGACGTGGTACTGGGTTTACGCCTGCATCGGCGTGCTGTATCTGGCCATTTTCGTCCTGACGCTGATGTCTGACTTCCCTATTTTGGGTCAGAAAAAAGACGATCAGAGCGAGCCAGTGGTAAAAGAGAAATGGGGTATCGGCGTTCTCTTCCTGTCGATTGCCGCACTGTGCTACATCCTCGGCCAGTTGGGCTTTATCCAGTGGGTGCCAGAATACGCGAGCAAACATTTCAACATGAGCATCGAAGAAGCTGGCGCATTAGTCAGTAACTTCTGGACTGCTTATATGGTTGGGATGTGGATCTTCAGCTTCATTCTGCGTTTCTTCGATCTGCAACGCATCGTGACCGTTCTGGCCGCGCTCTCTACCGTGATGATGTACCTGTTCGTTACCACCGAGCAGGTTGGCATGCTGAGCCTGTACATTCTGGGTCTGGGCTTTGTCAGCAGCGCAATTTACACCACGCTGATTACGCTAGGCTCGCTGCAAACCAAAGTGTCTTCACCAAAGCTGGTGAACTTCATTCTGACCTGCGGCACCATCGGTACCATGTTGACCTTCATTGTGACTGGCCCTATCGTGGCGAAAAGCGGTGCTCACGCAGCGCTGGCAACCGCCAATGGCTTGTACCTTGTGGTCTTCGTGATGTGTTTACTGTTGGGCTTCGTGACGCGTCACCGCCTGCACGGTCACAGCACTAAATAAATCGGGGTCTTCCTGATAAAAAAAACCGGCCTATAACAGGGCCGGTTTTTTATTGCCGCAATAACGCGATTAGCGTTTAAAGTCGACGGTTTCAGACTGCCCTAAATGCAGCGTGGTTTTCGCTGGCTGAGTGCAGGCAATCACTGCGCCGTGACGAACGGAATAGCGAACAGGAACCTGACGACGCACCGCATCAAAACCACTGTCTGCCGGTAATACGATCAGATTCGCACTGTTCCCCGCCGCAATACCATAATCCGTTAGATTCAACGTTTTCGCACTGTGGTGGGTAATCAAATTCACACCATAGTCAATTTGACCATAGCCCATCAGCTGACAGACATGCAGCCCCATATGCAGCACCTGCAGCATATTTGCCGTACCCAGCGGATACCATGGATCAAACACGTCATCATGGCCGAAGCAGACGTTAATGCCAGATTCCAGCATCTCTTTCACGCGGGTAATACCACGGCGCTTTGGATAGGTATCGAAGCGCCCTTGCAGATGGATATTCACCAGTGGGTTCGCCACGAAGTTAATCCCAGACATCTTCAGCAAGCGGAATAAACGCGAAGTGTAGGCGCCGTTATAGGAGTGCATCGCCGTTGTATGACTCGCGGTTACGCGTGCGCCCATGCCTTCTCGGTGTGCCAGCGCGGCAACCGTTTCAACAAAGCGAGATTGTTCGTCATCGATCTCATCACAGTGAACGTCGATCAGACGGTCATATTTTTGCGCCAAAGCAAACGTCTTATGCAGAGACTCCACGCCGTATTCGCGGGTGAATTCAAAGTGTGGGATAGCACCAACCACATCTGCGCCCAGACGCATCGCCTCTTCCAACAACGCTTCACCGTTGGGATACGACATAATCCCTTCTTGTGGGAAAGCAACGATTTGCAGATCAACCCACGGAGCCACTTCCTGCTTCACTTCTAACATCGCTTTTAGCGCCGTTAGCGTGGCATCAGAAACATCCACGTGAGTACGCACATGCTGAATACCGTTGGCAATTTGCCATTTTAGGGTTTGCCATGCGCGCAGTTTCACATCTTCATGGGTCAATAACGCTTTGCGCTCGGCCCAGCGCTCAATGCCCTCAAACAGGGTTCCAGACTGGTTCCAGCTTGGCTGCCCCGCCGTTTGGGTGGTATCCAGATGAATATGTGGCTCAACAAAAGGCGGTAACACTAAGCCCTGCTCAGCGTCTAAACATTTCGTTGAAGCAGACATCACGCCAGATTGCGCTTCAATTGAGGTTATTTTGCCGTCTTGAAGATGGATCTGCCAGAGCCCTTCTTTCCCCGCCAAGCGAGCGTTAATCACCGCCTGTAATGTGTTATTCGGCACCGTTTGCCTCCGCATTTGTTATTGTTGATCCTGCTGTCATTGCAGTTTTACGATTTAGAATTGGATTAAGCACCAGATAGCTCAGCGCTCCGCCCAGCACAGCGTTCACGGGCACCACACCCGGTAGCCAATGGCCGGCTGCAATCCCCAGCGCGACGGCCAGAATAGCCACCCAGTTTACGTTCATCATACGCGCGGTAGCAAAGTGCTCATAGCGGCGACGGTTCATCAGGTAGTCAGCGATGATAACGCCGCCCACCGGTGGGATAGCCGCAGACAAGAACGTCAGCCAGCCAACAAAATTGTTATACAGCCACAGCGCGCAAATAGTGCCGATGATGCCGTTAATGATCGACAGCGTTTTACTCGACATGCCGGTAATGTTGGCAAAACCCAAGCCCGAGGCATAGAGCGCATTGTCGTTGGTGGTCCAGATATTCAACCCCAGCACCACAATGGCGGGCAGCAACAGACCTTGAGCAATCATGACATCAGAGATATCCGCCATGCCTAATGCCGCCGCACCGGCCGCGCCGAAAATAAACATCAAAGAGTTCCCAAGGAAAAACGCCACCATCGAAACCAGCACCGCCATTTTGGCATTACGCCCGAAGCGCACAAAGTCGGCGGTTAGCGTTCCCGCACTGACAAAAGAGCCCACCACCAGCGCCAAAGCAACGTTAAAATCTAACGGCTCAGCCGGAACCACAGATTTCAGCGCGTCTAATCCACCCATGCCATGCACCGCGAGCCAGACCGAGTAGCCGCCTAAGCAAGCAATAGCAGGCACCGCAATCACCGAAAGCACCGTTAACGCTGAAATACCAAAGAACACCGTCACCGTCATCAGCAAGCCAGAGATCGCGATCAGCCAATTGATATCCAGTCCGGTGGCTTTTCCTACCGGAATGGCAAACATCGCCACGCCGACGCCAAACCACCCTACCTGCGTTCCGCCCAGCAGCAGTGATGGCAGCCAAGAGCCTTTAACACCAAAAGAGAATCGCGCAAGAAGATGTGTGGTGAGGCCCGTTTTAGCGCCGATGTAACCGAGAATAGAAGTGTAAATACCGAGAAGAAGATTACCGAGGAGTACTGCGAGGAAGAAATCATGATAACTAAGACCGGTTCCGAGAGCGCCTCCGGTCCACATACTGGCGGAAAAGAAGGTTAATCCCAGCATGACGAACGTCAATGCTAATACCCCTTTCCGCGCCGATTGCGGTACAGGCCCCTGACTATAGTTGTTATCTTGCGACACGACATTCCTCCTTTCGCTGTTTTCAGGCCAAAAAATCCGCCGAATTCTATTCCTCTGCCGACAAAAAGCAATCGTTTTCGTATGGGTAATAAGAATTTTATATATTTCTCATGATTGAGCAGCTCCGCTTTCAAGATTGCTTAAAAATAAAACAAAATAGCATTTCACTTTTTATAGCTCATCCATTATCAAACTGACACGTTTCAGCTAAAGTTGCGAAAAATCCACAACTTAACAAAATATCAATGAAATCATACAACTACCACCTTAGAGGTATATGAGGGTCAAATTGATTTACATCAATAAGTACAAACTACGGAGGATTATGGTAGGCGTAGGATTTTAAAATTTGAGGCAAAAATGAGCAAAATTAGACTCGCCATTATCGGTAACGGGATGGTCGGCCACCGCTTCATCGAAGAACTATTAGAAAAGGCTGAACCGAATCAATTTGAGATTACCGTTTTCTGTGAAGAGCCTCGTGTCGCCTACGACCGAGTTCATCTCTCTTCCTACTTCTCACATCACACCGCTGAAGAACTGTCGCTCGTTCGCGAAGGCTTCTACCAAAAGCACAACGTCACCGTGCTAGTCGGTGAACGTGCGATTACGATCAATCGCAGCGAGAAAATTATCTATTCCAACTCTGGCCGTACTATTCAGTACGACAAGCTGATTATGGCAACCGGATCATACCCGTGGATCCCGCCAATTAAAGGCAGCGAAGGCCAAGATTGCTTTGTTTATCGTACTATCGAAGATCTTAACGCCATTGAAGCCTGTGCACGTCGTAGCAAACGTGGTGCCGTGGTAGGCGGCGGCCTTCTCGGCCTAGAAGCCGCTGGTGCGCTGAAAAACCTAGGCGTTGAAACTCACGTTATCGAATTTGCGCCTGTATTAATGGCTGAGCAGCTCGACCCAATGGGTGGCCAGCAACTGCGTGAAAAAATTGAGCGTATGGGCGTGCGCGTTCATACCAGCAAAAATACCCAAGAAATTATCCACTCCGGTAGCGAAGCGCGTAAAACCATGCGCTTTGCCGACGGCACCGAGCTTGAAATCGACTTCATCGTTTTCTCAACCGGTATCCGCCCGCAAGATAAGCTGGCGCACCAATGTGGATTAGCCACCGCTCGTCGCGGCGGGATCGTGATTAACGATCAGTGCCAAACCTCCGATCCTGACGTCTACGCTATCGGCGAATGTGCATCATGGAACGACCGTACTTTCGGTTTGGTTGCTCCTGGTTACAAGATGGCTCAGGTCACCGTTGACCACCTACTTGGCAACGAAAACGGCTTCCACGGCGCAGATATGAGCGCCAAGTTGAAACTGCTGGGCGTAGACGTCGGCGGCATCGGTGATGCACACGGCCGCACCGAAGGCGCTCGCAGCTACGTTTATCTCGATGAAAGCCAAGAAATCTACAAACGCATTATCGTCAGCGCTGACAACAAACGCCTGCTCGGCGCGGTGTTGGTGGGCGATACCAGCGATTATGGCAATCTGCTCCAGCTCACGCTCAACGATATTGAACTGCCAGAACACCCAGACAGCCTGATCCTGCCTGCGCACGCGGGCAAAGGTAAACCGGCTATCGGCGTGGAATCATTGCCGGAAACGGCGCAGATCTGCTCCTGCTTTGACGTCAGCAAAGGCGACATTATCAAAGCGGTCAACGCAGGCTGTCATACCGTTGCAGCGATTAAATCGGCAACGAAAGCCGGTACCGGCTGCGGCGGCTGTATTCCACTCGTGACTCAGGTGCTTAACGCCGAATTAGCTAAGCAAGGTATTGAAGTCAATAACCACCTATGTGAACACTTTGCCTATTCACGCCAAGAGCTGTATCACCTCATCCGCGTCGAAGAGATTAAATCCTTCAACGAGCTGCTGGAAAAATACGGCAAAGGCTACGGCTGTGAAGTGTGTAAACCAACGGTCGGTTCTCTGCTGGCTTCATGCTGGAACGACTACATTCTGCAACCGGAACTCACCCCGTTGCAGGATACCAATGACAACTTCCTTGCGAATATTCAGAAAGACGGCACCTACTCGGTGATCCCTCGTTCTGCTGGCGGTGAAATCACCCCAGAAGGCCTGTTGGCCATCGGCCAGATCGCACGCGAATACAATCTGTATACCAAAATCACCGGCTCACAGCGTATCGGTATGTTTGGTGCACAGAAAGACGATTTACCTGCTATCTGGAGCAAGTTGATTGAAGCAGGCTTTGAAACCGGTCATGCCTATGCCAAAGCGCTGCGCATGGCAAAAACCTGCGTCGGCAGCACCTGGTGTCGTTACGGCGTAGGCGACAGCGTTGGCTTCGGCGTGGAATTGGAAAACCGCTACAAAGGTATTCGTACACCACACAAAATGAAATTCGGTGTCTCCGGCTGTACTCGTGAATGTTCAGAAGCACAGGGCAAAGACGTGGGTATTATCGCCACCGAAAACGGTTGGAACCTCTACGTTTGTGGTAACGGCGGGATGAAACCACGCCATGGTGATTTGCTGGCTGCCGATCTCGATCGCGAAACACTGATCAAATACCTCGATCGCTTCATGATGTTCTACATCCGTACCGGCGATAAATTACAGCGTACGTCTGTTTGGTTAGAAAGCTTGGAAGGCGGTATCGACTACCTGCGTTCCGTCATCATCAACGATAAACTCGGGATGAATGCGTTGCTAGAGCAAGAAATTGCCCGCCTGCGCGAAAAAGTGATCTGCGAGTGGACTGAAACCGTAAACACCCCTGAGGCGCAGGTACGCTTCGCTCACTTCATCAACAGCGATCAACGTGACCCTAACGTTCAGATCGTGTCTGAACGTGCTCAGCATCGTCCTGCGCGCCCAGATGAGCGTATTCCTGTCACCCTGATCGCAACCGAGGAGGCTAACGCATGAGCCAGTGGATTAATGTTTGCCCGTTAAACGATATTCTGCCCGGCACCGGCGTGTGCGCCTTGGTGGGCACTCATCAGGTGGCGGTGTTCCGTCCTTACCAAGATGAGCAGGTTTTTGCCATCTCCAATATCGATCCTTTTGCCGGTTCAAGCGTGCTATCTCGTGGCCTGATTGCTGAACATCAGGGCGAACTGTGGGTTGCTAGCCCGCTGAAAAAACAGCACTTCCGCTTGGTCGATGGGCTTTGTCTCGAAGACGAAGCCCATTCCGTGCCGCATTTTGCAACCCGTTTGGTAGATGGGTTTGTGCAGGTACGTTCGGCGGATTAATCATCGCAAAATCCCCCTCCTAACCTCCCCCTTCTCAGGGGGAGGGACAGACGGTGCCATACCGAAACATAAATAGTTATCCTCTCTTACACAGATGAGGACAGGTAAACGGTGCGCAACGCTTTCCTCTGCAAGGGGAAAAATGAGGGGGACATTCAAGAATTCGTTTTTTAACCTTAAATCATGGAAGCCAGTATGTTTACCGACACCATCAATAAATGCGCAACCAATGCGGCACGCATTGTTCGCCTGAACAAAGATAACCCGTTTGGATTTTGGATTAGCTCTGCGATGGCGGGGGCTTATGTTGGCCTCGGCATCATCCTGATCTTCACGCTCGGCAATATGGTTGAACCCGCACTGCGTCCTTTGCTTATGGGCGCAACGTTTGGTATCGCCTTAACGCTGGTGATCATTGCCGGTTCTGAGCTGTTTACCGGTCACACCATGTTCCTGACGCTGGGTGTTAAAGCAGGCACCATTAGCGGAGGTCAGTGGTTAGCCATTCTGCCGCAAACGTGGTTGGGCAATCTGATCGGTTCAATCTTCGTCGCCGTTTTATATTATTACGGTGGCGGAAATTTACTGCCAGTGGATAGCAGCTTAGTACACACCGCCGCACTGGCGAAAACCACGGCGCCTGCTGCCGTGCTGTTTTTCAAAGGCGCGCTGTGTAACTGGCTGGTCTGTTTAGCGATTTGGATGGCGCTGCGCACTGAAGGTGCAGGCAAATTCTTGGCCATTTGGTGGTGCTTGCTCGCATTTATTGCCTCCGGTTACGAGCACTCGGTTGCCAACATGACCCTTTTTGCCCTATCTTGGCTCGGCAACCACAGCGAATCCTTTACCCTGAGCGGTATCGGTCATAATCTGCTGTGGGTAACTCTGGGTAATACCTTATCCGGTGCGGTCTTTATGGGCCTTGGCTACTGGTATGCAACGCCGCGCGCACAGCGTCCGGTAACGGAAGCCACTGCACAAAAAAATCAGACTGCTTAATGATTTTATGGCGCATCGCTCAGGCGGTGCGCTATTTTTTGCCGAAGCAAATTTCCGTAGTGAGGATTGTTGGATGGACTATTTACCGATTTTTTGTCAACTGCAGCAAAAAGCCTGTCTGCTGGTCGGCGGTGGCGAAGTCGCTGAACGCAAGGCACGACTGCTGATGGATGCAGGGGCAGATATCACGGTTAACGCCAAAGAGTTCACCCCACAATTTGACCTATGGGCACAAGATGGCAAGCTAAAACAGGCACATGGCGAATTTTCTCCCGCTTTGCTCGAAGGCGTTTGGCTGGTCATTGCTGCAACCGATGATGAGAGCGTTAACGATCTCGTCTACCAGCAAGCCAGCGAACGTCAGATCTTCTGCAACGTGGTTGATGCACCTAAACGCGCCAGTTTTATCATGCCCTCTATTATCGACCGATCCCCGCTGATGGTCGCGGTTTCTTCCGGCGGTAAATCGCCGGTGCTTGCTCGATTGCTACGTGAAAAGCTTGAAGCTATTTTGCCTCAGCATTTGGGTCAATTGGCACGCCTTGCCGGTGACCTACGCCAGCAGGTGAAAGATAAATTCTCAACGATTACGCTACGTAGGCGTTTTTGGGAACGCCTGTTCGCCCACGATCGTCTCGCTCAGTCTTTAGCAAACCAAGACGCAGAGATGGTGGATAAGCATCTCACCGATCTATTTGAACAGCCATTGGAGCAGCGTGGCGAAGTCGTTCTGGTTGGCGCGGGGCCAGGAGATGCAGGGCTACTGACACTGAAAGGCTTGCAGCAGATCCAACAGGCTGACGTGGTGGTTTATGACCGTCTGGTCTCTGACGACATCATGAATTTAGTCCGCCGTGACGCTGAACGTATTTTCGTGGGCAAACGCGCAGGCTTCCACTGTGTACCTCAGGATGAAATCAACCAAATCCTGCTGCGCAACGCCCGCAATGGCAAACGCGTGGTGCGATTAAAAGGCGGCGATCCCTTTATTTTTGGGCGCGGAGGCGAAGAGCTGGAAGTGCTAGCAGATGACAGCATTGCCTTCTCCGTTGTCCCTGGGATTACGGCGGCGTCCGGCTGCTCAGCCTACAGCGGTATTCCACTCACCCACCGCGATTACGCTCAAAGCGTACGCTTGGTCACGGGTCATGCCAAAAAAGATACCTCGCTCGATTGGGCAAATTTAGCGGCTGAAAAACAAACCTTAGTGTTTTATATGGGGTTGAACCAAGCCGCTGAAATCCAGACACAGTTAATCAAGCACGGAATGAGTGAGTCCATGCCTATCGCCTTGGTGGAAAACGGTACGTCGGTGCAGCAAAAAGTAGTCACCGGAGAACTTGCTGCCCTAGGCGAACTGGCACAACAGGTCGAAAGCCCGAGCTTGATTATCGTTGGCGCCGTCGTTTCCCTGCGCGACAAACTGAATTGGTTCAGTGGGATAGCTAAACAATAAAGGCGTAAAGATTAGCGTCTAGAGCACCAGCAAAAACCAAACACAAGAAAGGCCTTGAGATGACTCATTTCAAGGCCTTTCTTGATACTTTAGAGCAATACACTATAAAGCCGTATTAATTACTCTGCGGTAAAAATCTCTCTTAACGATGATCATAAATAGTTGTAGATGTATTATTTTTGTATGTCGTATTATATTTATACGGATAATAATCACCATTTTAATAACAGTTTAATTTTTCTTAAATAAGCTTTCATTACTTATAGGGTAATTAAATAGCCAATTAACTTGTCAGTATATTTTTTATAATTTATAGTGCAGCCGTTCTATTTTACAACCTAGTTTATATTTATTATTTTCATCCAAATGGAATATATTTAAAAGCTATCAATACGCATTTAAGATAAGGAATATCTAATGAACAAACTGATTAAAATTGCCATTGTCGCCGCAGTTCTTTCAACACTGACCGCATGCAGCGGACACATTGATAACAAAGCAAAAAACTGTAGCTATGACTATTGGTTCACCCCTGCCCTTTCTATTTCTAAAATGATCGGCGGCTGTGGCCCAGTGGAAAAACAACCATAGAATTATTCGGTTGAATGAACAAATCAGAAATTAACCTATTTATGCTTGCCAGTTTATTACTGATGAGCATAAATAATATTAAGCTACGCCGCCTATCGTTATAGTTTATTTCCTTTCTTATTTAGCCCGAACAAACAAGAATAACTTTCTTAATATTATAAATTCACATTTCAATAAATAGAAAACTCATAGGATTATTGGAAATAAAAAACCCGCTATCGATAAGCGGGTTTATGTATTATAGCTTAGCTGTCACACCTTACGGCTGAGCGACAAAACCAATAGCATCGTAGACTTTTTTCACCGTTTCTTGTGCACGCGCGCGCGCTTTCTGAGCTCCATCACGCATGACCTGCTGCAAGAAAGCCTCATCATTACGGAAACGGTTATAACGCTCCTGTAGCTCTGTCAGCATTCCAGAAACTGCATCGGCAACGGCACCTTTTAAATGGCCGTACATCTTGCCTTCAAACTCTTGTTCCAATTCTGGGATAGTTTTACCCGTGACGCCAGACAGGATATCAAGCAGGTTAGAAACACCGGCTTTGTTCACGACGTCATAACGCACTACTGCTGGCTCATCAGAATCGGTTACCGCACGTTTGATCTTCTTAATAACAGACTTAGGATCTTCCAGTAAACCGATGACGTTATTACGGTTATCATCCGATTTGGACATCTTTTTGGTCGGTTCTAACAGAGACATCACGCGTGCACCGGATTTAGGAATAAACGGCTCTGGCACTTTAAAGATATCACCATAAAGTGCGTTGAAGCGTGCCGCTACATCACGGCTCAGTTCCAGATGCTGCTTCTGATCTTCACCCACCGGTACCTGAGTCGTTTGGTACAGCAAGATATCCGCCGCCATCAGTACAGGATAATCGAACAAACCCGCATTGATATTTTCAGCATAGCGCGCCGATTTATCTTTGAACTGGGTCATGCGGCTCAGTTCACCAAAGTAGGTGTAGCAGTTAAGCACCCAGCCGAGCTGAGTATGTTCAGGAACATGAGACTGAACAAAGATGGTGCTTTTCTCTGGATCGATACCGCAGGCCAGATACAGTGCCAGCGTATCCAAGGTCGCTTTACGCAGCTGCTGAGCATCTTGACGCACGGTAATCGCGTGCTGATCGACGATGCAATAAATGCAGTCGTATTCATCCTGCATCTGCACCCACTGGCGCAGAGCACCCATGTAGTTACCAATGGTCAGTTCACCAGATGGCTGTGCGCCACTGAAAACGATGGGCTTACTCATGTCACAGTTCCTATACGTCTTAGCTTAAAGGGGGCAGCCCGATCAGGGGCAACAAGTCAGAAAATTGGTTTAGCACACAGCTTGGCTCACTTCGTTCGATGGGCTCACCGTAGTTATAGCCATAGGTCATCCCTACCGATGGACACCCAGCAGCATGCGCAGCCTGAATGTCGTTACGAGAATCACCGACAAACAGCAATTCACTCGCCAGTACACCAGCTTTAGCCAGTACCAGATATAACGGGGCGGGATGGGGTTTTTTCTTCACCACGTCATCACCACCCACGATATGAGTGAAATAACCATCGATGCCGAGGGAGATCAGCAATGGTCGAACAAACGGCGTAGGCTTATTGGTAATCAGTGCGAGTAAATAGCCATGACGAGATAACGAAGCGAGCGTTTGTGCCACTTCAGGGTAAAGCTGACTGCCGGTTTCAACCGTGCTGACATAATAAAAATCAAATGCAGCTCGGGTTTGCTGACACAGTGCATCGGTCGGCTCTTGATCCGCCCAAACTAAGGCGCGATTCACCAGCATATCTGCACCGTTTCCGATCCAGTTTTTTACCCGCTCCAATCCAGGAATAGGCAACCCTAATTCCTTCATGGCTTTGTCCATCGCAGCCGCTAGGCCCGAAGCACTATCCACCAGCGTGCCATCCAAATCGAAGGCAATCGCCTGAATGCCTTCAAAACGTTTGGATATGAACTGGGTAGAGCCGGAGCTACTCATTACACGCCTTGGCAATTTCGCCACGCATCTGAGTGATAATCTGTGCGTAGTCTGGATGGCCAAAGATCGCGGAGCCAGCAACAAACATATCTGCACCAGCGGCAGCAATGGCACCAATATTATCGACCTTCACGCCGCCATCGACTTCTAAACGAATATCGTGGCCGCTGGCATCGATAAGCTTACGTACCTGACGCAGTTTATCCAACGTCGCAGGGATAAACGACTGACCGCCGAAGCCGGGGTTTACCGACATCAGCAGGATCACATCGACTTTATCCATTACATATTCAAGATAGCTCAGCGATGTCGCAGGGTTAAATACCAAACCAGCTTTGCAGCCCAAGGATTTAATCAGCTGTAATGAACGATCAACGTGCTCAGAGGCTTCAGGATGGAAAGAGATAATGCTAGCGCCTGCCTCAGCAAAGTCAGGAATGATGCGGTCGACGGGCTTCACCATCAAGTGCACATCAATAGGCGCAGTAATACCGTAGTCACGCAGTGCCTTACACACCATCGGGCCGATGGTTAAATTCGGGACATAATGATTATCCATTACGTCAAAATGAACAACGTCAGCGCCTGACGCCAAAACTTTGGCAGTATCTTCCCCTAAACGGGCAAAGTCTGCAGACAAAATCGACGGGGCAATTAAATACTGTTTCATCCGTTTCTCCATGTGCTCGGTTCAGACACTGTGCAAATTTCAGGAATACAGCGCCAGCAATTCGTCTACTTTATTACGTCCACCGACTTTGCTGCTAATCGTTCGACGCGCGCTTACAACAAACAGATCGGCCTGTGCATACCAGAGACGTGTCAGCTCGGTATCATGATTGGAGATCAGCACCGGGATCTTATGCTGCAACGATAAATTTGATGCCACTTCAGCGAGCTTTAATTGATCTGTCATGCTGAAACTGTTGGTGTGATAAGCCGTAAAATTCGCGGTTGCAGACAGTGGCGCATAAGGCGGATCGCAATACACCACCGTTCCATCCACCGCTTGGCTCATCGACTGCGTGTAGTGTTCACAGACAAAAGTCGCTTTCTGCGCTTTCTGTGCAAACCAATACAATTCAGCTTCAGGGAAATAGGGTTTCTTGTAGCGACCAAACGGTACATTGAATTCACCACGAGAGTTATAGCGGCATAATCCGTTATAACAATGACGGTTCAAGTACAGGAACAACACCGCTCTACGGTATGGGTCTTGGCTATGATTAAACTCAGACCTCAGGGCATAAAACATCTCAGATTGATTAAACTCTCCGCTAAACATCACCTTAGCGTCACGTACGAAGTTATCAGGCTGAGTTTTAACGATGTTGTACAGACTGATCAGGTCAGCGTTAATATCCGCTAACAGGTATTCCTCATAATCCGTATTCAAAAATACGGAACCGGCCCCAACAAAGGGCTCGATCAACCGCTTTCCGGCAGGCAAATATCGACGAATTTCGTCTACCAGTGGATACTTTCCACCAGCCCATTTTAAAAAAGCGCGGTTTTTCTTCATGCCGTCAGTAAGCTACTTTTACAATTCAAATCGGCGGATCAAACACTGTTCTAGACAGCACATCAGCGCGCATTTATACCGTTCTTATTCGCAGCTGCGATGACCAAAATGGCCTCGCAGCTGTAATAACTGAGGTATACCACTGTTTATTTTTTAACGTCTTTTTGTACCTGGCTCATCGGACGTACCCAAGGGTTCTTCGCCTGAACATCAGCAGGCAGCGTAGACACCGCCCGTTTTGCTTCAGCTGAACTTGAGTAACTTCCGCTCACCAGTACATACCAAGGCTTTCCGTTACGGGTGGTTTCATAAACCCAATAATGAGCCAAATTCTGTTTTTTCGCATAGGCGTTCAGAGAGTCTGAACGCGATGCGCTGCTCAGCTGTAACGTATAGTGATTAGAAGGCGCACCTTTCAATGACGCATTCGCACCGCTAACAGCAGAACTCACCGCGTGCGTCGCCGGTTTAGTCGCCGTCGTTACTGGCGTCTTGGTGTTCGTTGGTTTCGCAACGTTTGCCGTATGAGCAGGCGTTTTGCTAACCGTAGTTTTGCCTGAGTGCGGCTTGGTTGCATTACTGTTTGCCGTCGACGCAGGCTTAGTCTGGATCGGGCGAATATTTTGCGCGGTTCCGCCGTTGGTAACAGGCTTAGAAACAGCAGCACCCGAGCCCAAGGTAGCCGGAGCCGTTGGCAATGTTGAAGCATTAGCTCCACCATCAACACCTTGTACCGCAGAGTCAACCTGACCTTGCTGTTGAGTCAGTGCATCCGACATATTGTTGCCCGCGAGATCGATACGCTGTTGCCCTTGCTCACCTTGAACAGGTGCGGCCTGAGTTGGCGTATTGGAAATCGGCGGAACTGAAACATCTTGCGGCTGCGCAGCGGGCGCGTTACCAGCGTCAGCGGAATGGTCAATCATACCTGAGTTGTTAACACCGCTACCATCGTGGGCATCAGTGGTATTACTCGCAGTATTATTGGATAAGGTAGAAGATCCCGACAGGCTGATATCTTTGGTTGCGCCATTGTTAGCCTGCTGACCTGCCTCACCTTTCGAGGGTGATTTCAACGCTGAACCAATGCCGATGATCAACACCAACAGCACTAAAATACCGATCCCCATCATCATATGCTGACGAGATACCGCTAATTTTGGCGCTGAAGGACGAGCCTTGCGTGTGCGAGTCGGACGACGATCGCTTGCATCAGGCTTTAGATCTTCATCAGGTTTGAACTCTTCTTCTTCCATATCCACCCTCCAGTCAGAGGCAAAACCGGTGGGGCGTTTTGATTCTCACCGGTCAATTCAATATTCAATGATTCAACAACATCATCAACCGCGGCAATCCGCAATCGCAGCCAAGACAATCTCATGGGCTACACCTGAACGTACTTCTGACTGACCAATCGCTGTTGGCAGCACCAGACGCAGTTCCCCCGCCAGCACCTTCTTATCACGCATCATGTGTGGTAAATAAGATTCTGGAGTCATACTTTTTGGCCCGGTAACCGGCAGCCCCGCACGCGCTATTAGCGTTCTTACGCGAGCGACATCCGCTTCACTGAATTGGCCCAGACGACGCGCAGTTTCAGCGGCCATCATCATACCCGCCGCAACAGCTTCACCGTGTAACCAATTACCGTAGCCCATTTCCGCTTCAATCGCATGACCATATGTATGGCCAAGATTCAGCAATGCACGAACACCCTGCTCTTTCTCATCCGCAGCAACAACTTCGGCTTTTAGCTCACAGCAGCGACGAATGCAGTACGCCATTGCTTTATTATCAAGTGCCAACAGCTCATCCAGATGCTCTTCTAACCATACGAAGAATTCACCATCAAGAATGATGCCGTACTTGATAACCTCAGCTAAACCTGAAGCAAGTTCGCGCGCTGGCAGCGTTTTCAAACAGTCAATATCCACCACGACAGACGCAGGCTGGTAAAAGGCCCCGATCATGTTCTTACCCAGTGGATGGTTAACGGCTGTTTTCCCGCCAACGGAAGAGTCTACCTGAGACAACAATGTTGTTGGCACCTGAATAAAACGCACTCCACGCTGATAGCACGCAGCCGCAAAACCGGTTAGATCGCCAATAACACCGCCGCCCAAAGCGATAAGCGTGGTATCACGCCCGTGGGGCTTTTGCAGCAATGCAGTAAATACTTGCTCCATCACAGACAACGTTTTGTATTGCTCGCCGTCCGGCAAGATCACCTGATCTACCCGAACACCGGTCTGCTCAAGCGCATGTTTGACACGTTCAAGATATATCGGCGCCAATGTTTCGTTGGTCACTAACATCGCCTGATCGCCTGCCTTTAAAGGCAGAAATGAAGCAGGCTCCTCAAACAAACCAGAGGCTATCGTTATCGGGTAGCTACGCTCCCCAAGAGTGACGGTAATCCTTTCCATGGTGTGCTCAGAACCTTTTTCAGATTAAGAATTCAGTATATAGCCAAATTAGCTGGGGCAGTTGACAGCCAGCAAGTGAACGAACCCCGACCAACCTACACCAGTAAGTTATTCCGGCGAACGCACACAGCTAACGTCGCGGCAACCCAAGTAACAAGGGTATAATTAGTTGCTTTCCAGCATATGAATAATCTGGTTAGCAACAACTTTAGCACTTTGATCATCCGTACGGATGGTCACATCAGCAATTTCTTCGTACAGCGGATTGCGTTCTTTTGCCAAGTCTTCCAGCACTTCACGCGGTGTATCTACCTGCAACAACGGACGTTTTTTATCACGCTGCGTACGAGCCAATTGCTTCTCGATAGTGGTTTCAAGATAAACAACCACGCCGCGAGCTGACAAGCGGTTACGGGTCTCGCGAGATTTCACGGAACCACCACCAGTTGCCAGAACAATGCCTTGTTTTTCAGTCAGTTCATTGATGACTTTTTCTTCACGATCGCGGAATCCTTCTTCACCTTCCACGTCGAATACCCAGCTAACATCAGCGCCGGTGCGTCGCTCAATTTCTTGATCGGAATCGAAGAACTCCATATTCAGTTGCTGAGCTAACTGACGACCAATAGTACTTTTGCCGGCACCCATAGGCCCAACCAGAAAGATATTGCGTTTCTCTGCCATGTTTTTCGGTACTACTAAGACAATTCGTTAATGATAACCCGCCCCGCCAATCAAATTAGCGACGGGACCTAAACTGAAACCTCATGAGCGATAGTGTGAGATCAGACGAAAAATTATCTCAACACTCTAGGTAGTTTGGCAACCGAATAAATCACAGCGCACGCCAAAGGTTACTTCACGGCGATAACGCTTTGGCCGGGGTACGGAAAAGCTCGGTGCTTAATTCGCTACCCTTGTAAGCTAAATCAAGCGCAGCGTCAAACGCGGAAACCATTCATGTGATAAAAATTTTTACCTTTTGAGCAAAAAAAGTATTGAATGCTTATTTCCTGAGTAATGCAGTGGGCATTTCCGTTTTTACTAATCTTGGCGTGATAAAAATCACCAGTTCGCGCCGTTTTGCCTCTTCCGTTGAGTCACGAAACAGTGCACCAAGCAAGGGAACATCGCCCAATTTTGGCACCTGTGTTTTTCCATGCACAGCTTGCCGTTGAAAAATCCCGCCTAGGATAACAGTTTCACCATCATTCAGGGTGACCTGTGTTTTGATCTCCTGCTTATCGATGGCCAAAGCCTCACCGTCACCCTGCTTAATACTCCTGCCCGGCATATTTTGCGTAATCTGCAACATCAGCGTGATTTTGCCATTACGCATCACCCGAGGCGTGACCTCCATTCCCAACACCGCTTCTTTAAACTCTATCGAGGTCGATCCACTGGCACCGCTAGAAACCTCATAAGGAATTTCAGTTCCCTGCTTAATACTTGCCGTTTGTAGATTGGTCGCCATCAGATGAGGACTGGCAATAATTTCCACGTTATCTTCTTGTTCCAGAGCCGAAAGCTCCAGCTCTAATAAGCGACCACCGATACGCGCAACTTGAAAACCTGCATTAAATGCACGCCCTTCCACCGGCAATCCCATGTTGAATTGGTTCAGCCGAAAGCCGCTTGAGTCAGACGCTGCGCCATCATCAGACTCCGAGGTCCCCCAACGTATCCCTAGCTCATTCAGGCTTTCACGATTGATTGTCACAATATGGGCAGTTAACTGCACCTGTGAGACGGGTTGATCGAGTTCCTCAATCCAAGCCTGAGCCGCTCGGGTGTTTTCGGGAAAATCCCGCACCAAAATCGTATTAGTCCGTGGGTCGGCACTAATACTGCCTTGCGCGCTTAACAATCCACTTTTTTGCTGCGTCAGGCTTTTGACCACGGCGTCCACATCCGCCTGCTGCAATGCAATGGAGACAGACGTTTTCTCCTGATCTTTCTCTTGCTGCTGTTTTCTATGCACCAACTCTTGCTGTCTATCGACGGCCTCGGCTGTCTGCACAAAGAGAATATTGCCTGTTTGTTCAATCGATAACTGATTCATACGTGCTATTGCTTGTAATGCCCGCTGCCAAGGCACATCAACTAATTTCACTGAGGTATTACCTTTGACCTCTTCGCTCACGATTAAATTAAGGTGACGATTATCCGCTAGCGCCTGCAACACATTAACCAAAGGCGCGTCAAAGAAGGCTAGGGTTATCCGCGCACTATCACGCGACGGCGCGGCGAGTGCCGAAAACGCGCTAAGCCAGAGCAAACAACCATACCAAAATTCCTTTTTGACCTTATTCATTCCATGGATTCCCTTTCAGCGCTTATCTTCGGACAACTAAACGGATAAACAGCAGGCTTTTCGAACACCGAAAATTCATTGTTTTTCGATATATCTTCCGCATCACTACGCGGCGAGAACAACGGCACAGCAACCATTGCGTCTCCGTTCGTTAACGCCACCCACACTCGCCAACAACGGCCATCACCAATCACGCCCAAAACCTGCCCCGTATCTGGCTCAACGGATATTGATGGCGGTATCAAAGGATGAAAAGGATCTCTATCCGCCTGAGAGGTACTGATCGACATCACACCGAGGCATACAAGCACAGGAACTTGCCAGCCATGACAAAAGAGCGCTGTCTTCATATTCCATCCCCCGCAAGCGCGAGCTGTCCTGAGATCGTTTCCGATTCCGACTCAAGTTCTAGCTGTGTGATTAGCCGAGCACAGCCAGCCAGTTCATTCAGTAATTGCACAAGCTGAGGAAAACTTAGCGAGCCTTTCACGCCCCAATCTGTGCCTTTTTCACCGCCAGCTCGCGGAGCTTTCTGCCAAGTCATCTGCTGAGCAAAACGTTCACTAACGGATAAATCAGCACACTGCGCCACTAACGGTCTTATCGATATGGCATTAATAGAAAGCTGCAATAGGGAGACCTGCTGGCTTAAGACATGAATTCTCAATCGCTCCCACGCGGCTTGTGCATCTTGCTGGCGCTGCCAAGAAGATGATTCAGCCCGTTGAGACAACTCGACCACGCCAAACCCACCTAGCGCGCTGCAAGACAGGAAGATGGCGCAGGCAACCGCATAAAAACGCTGTTGGCTTAACTCACATAACCAATCAATCAGGTAGTCTATAGCGCTATTCATGCTGACCACCTTCAAGCAAAAATTTTTGCAGCCCTGATTCAACCACGCTCATTTTCATAAGTTGTAACTCGGGTAAAGCGGCGCTTTGATTGAGGTGTTGTGTGAAAGCAGAAATGACGACCGGCGTTGATGTCATCCCCTCAACTTCTAAGTGATGTGAGCGCCATGAAAAACGGGTCAGCCACACCTGCGCCGGAATATGGCGCTGTAGTGCTAAAATAAAGGCCAGGATCTGCCGATTGGTTTTACGATTGCGCTCATATTGTTGATTCTGGCGCAGCTGATTTTTAGCCTGTAGTGTCCACGCGGCGAGTTGCCCCTGTTGATGCTTTAGTTGCTGGCTTTGGCGTTGCGACACGGCGGTTGCAGCCTCCCAGCATTGAACTCGACGATGCACTTGATAAGCGGAATAACTGGCTATCAATATCAGTAGAACCACCACGGCAACCAAACACAGCATACAAAGCCGTAGTCGCTGAGCACGCAAAGTCGAAAACCAAGGACAAAGGTTTATCTGCTCCATGAGGTTCTCTCCTCACACAGCGCCAGCCCGACGGCCAAAGCAAACAACTCCGGCTGCGAAGGTAAAGGCGGTTGTAGATAGGTCAGAGCACGAAATGGCGACCAGCTTGAGGCGTTGTCAGCGGCACAGGTTAGTGTCTCAGTGCCGCCAATCCCTTGGAGTGCGGCGTTCGAAACGGCTCGCTCGATGAGTTCAGGCATCGATTCATGGTTCTGACGCGCGATAAACCCAAACGCCAGCGGCTGAGAGAAAGGTGCTGCCCACGTCAGCGCATGCTCTCCAACATGCAGTAATAATGCGGTTGGCGACTGCCCGCTAAGGGCTGCCGCTCGCCGTAATGCACAAGGGGTGATATCCGCAACGCTCGGCGTCAGACCGGCCGCAATCAATGGCGCTTGCCAATCGCGCATATCTTGCTGGCGCACTGCGGTCATCAGCCAGGCTTTCGGTTGGGAGGGCAACCGCGTGTAGTCGCAAACAAACTCAGAGCGCGGAAGCATAAGGCTGCGCTCAGCGGCTAAATCGAGAATGTTGCGCTGTAAATTAACCGGCAAATTCATCTCTGGCGTCGAAATGCTTTGCTGCATAATAATTTCCGGCGATAGGCCGATACGTACCGAGGTTTTGCCTGGAAGCTGGCGACGTAAGTCAGAAAGTCGATTATTCAGCCATTCCGATTGGCATAATCGTCCACTTTCGACCACATTTATGTGTGATGAAAACTGCCACCAACGCCTGAGCTGCCAGCCTTTACGCTGATAACTGACTGCCACGGCACAAAATGTCCGAGGCTGAATATCTATCCCTAACTGCCAAGTCCGTGCGAACATATGCAGCGATCTCCGTATCGTCAATGAAAGAAAAGAACGTATCCTCCGTGCTAGGTTGCCTTTATACTACTGCGCGTTTGTTTATAAACTGCCCAATTGACAAGTGATGGGAAATTCTAGGTGAAGTTCGTAAAGTATCTAATCATTCTTGCAGTCTGTTGCATTCTGCTGGGAGCGGCCGCAGTATTTGGTCTGTACAAATACGTTGAGCCACAGCTGCCCGATGTCGCGACGCTTAAAGACGTCCGTCTGCAAACACCGATGCAAGTCTATAGCGCCGATGGGTATCTCATCGCGCAATACGGCGAAAAACGCCGTGTACCTCTGCCGCTGAAACAAGTTCCGCCGCAGATGGTCAATGCCTTTATCGCGACTGAGGACAGTCGCTTCTTCGAACATCATGGTGTTGACCCGGTGGGGATTTTCCGCGCCGCTTCCGTGGCGTTATTCACAGGTCATGCCTCGCAAGGTGCGAGTACCATCACCCAACAGCTGGCGAGAAACTTCTTCCTGAGTCCAGAACGTACGCTGATGCGTAAGATCAAAGAGGCCTTCCTCGCGATCCGCATTGAGCAACTGCTGACTAAAGATGAAATTCTCGACCTGTATCTCAATAAAATTTATCTAGGTTATCGTGCCTACGGCGTTGGCGCCGCTGCACAGGTCTATTTTGGCAAAACCGTCGATCAGTTGACGCTGAGCGAAATTGCCATGATTGCCGGTCTGCCAAAAGCACCGTCAACGTTTAACCCGCTGTATTCTCACGATCGCGCTCTCGCCCGCCGTAACGTGGTGCTGAGCCGTATGCTGGATGAGAAATACATCACCCGCGCTGAATATGACCAAGCACGTAGCGAGCCGTTAGAAGCGCGCTACCACGGGCCAGAAATCGACTTCTCTGCACCTTACCTATCTGAAATGGTGCGTCAGGAGATGCTGAAACAGTACGGTGAAAATGCCTATACCGATGGCTATAAGGTTTACACCACCGTCACCAAGCGCCTACAGTTGGCCGCTCAAAGCGCATTGCGTAACAACGTTATCGCCTATGACATGCGCCACGGCTACCGTGGGCCATCTAATGTGCTGTGGAAAGTAGGTCAGCCAACATGGTCGCGTGAGCAAATCATGAACTCGCTAAAAACATTGCCAACCTATGGGCCATTGCTGCCTGCGGTTGTCACTGAATCCAGCGCAGATGAAGCCACCGTCATGCTAGCCAACGGCGATAATGTCACGCTGCCAATGGCGACAGTTCGCTGGGCACGTCCGTTCAAAACCGATCGCGTCCAAGGCCCTACGCCGCGTCGCGTCAACGATGTTATTCAGCCGGGCCAGCAAATTTGGGTTCGTCAGGATGAAGAGCAGAAATGGTGGTTGGCTCAGGTTCCAGATGTGAACTCGGCGCTGGTTTCCCTTAACCCGCAAGACGGTGCTGTCAAAGCACTGGTGGGTGGTTTTGACTTCAACCAAAGTAAATTTAACCGCGTCACTCAGGCCTTGCGCCAAGCAGGCTCTAACATCAAACCGTTCTTATATACAGCGGCGATGGACAAAGGCTTAACGCTGGCATCGATTCTGAACGACTTGCCGATTTCTCGCTGGGATGCGGGAGCTGGCACCGATTGGCGTCCTAAGAACTCGCCGCCAACGTATGCAGGCCCAATTCGCCTGCGTCAGGGCTTAGGTGAATCGAAGAACGTGGTGATGGTGCGTGCGATGCGTGCGATGGGAGTTGATTACGCAGCGGAATATCTGCAGCGCTTCGGCTTCCCTGCGCAAAATATCGTGCACACCGAATCCTTAGCGTTAGGTTCTGCGTCATTTACTCCAATGCAGTTGGTTCGCGGCTATGCGGTATTTGCTAACGGCGGTTACTTAGTTGACCCTTACTTCATCACCAAAATTATCGACGGTGAAGATAAAGTGGTCTTCGAAGCTAAACCGAAGGTTGTTTGCGAAAGCTGTAATCTGCCAGTGATCTATGGGCAAACGCCAAAATCCGTTGCGCTTACCGATGATAGCGTCGAAAACGTCGCCGTATCTCAGGATAGCAACGCTAACGCAGCGGTGCCGATGCCTCAGCTTGAGCAAGTTACACCAGCTCAGATGAATCAGGATTCGGATCAGCAATATGCACCGCATGTGATCAACACACCGCTGGCGTTCCTGATGCATGACGCGCTCAACAGTAACATCTGGGGTGAACCCGGTGGCGGCTGGATGGGTACCGGCTGGCGTGCAGGGCGTGATTTGAAACGTCATGATATCGGCGGTAAAACCGGCACGACCAACAGTTCAAAAGATGCATGGTTCTCTGGCTATGGTCCAGATATCGTGACCAGCGTTTGGATTGGTTTTGACGATCATCGCCGCGATTTAGGCCGCACCACCGCTTCTGGCGCGATTAAAGATCAAATCTCCGGCGGCGAAGGCGGTGCGAAAAGCGCTCAGCCAGCGTGGGATGACTTTATGAAAGCCGCCTTAGAAGGCGTTCCTGAGCAGAAAATGGCACCACCACCGGGTATTGTTAGCGTAACTATCGACAAATACACCGGCAAACTCTCAGGCGGAGGCGCTGGCAGCAAGTCTGAATACTTCATTGATGGCACTCAGCCAACGGAGTACTCGGTACATGAAGCGGGTACCACGGTGACCGACAGCGGTGGCGAAAGCCACGAACTGTTCTAGTGCAGAACCACTGATACGTTAAAGGGGCCAATTGGCCCCTTTTTTATATTCAGCGTTTGCATTAATCAGCTAACGTTAACGGCTCGTGCAGCCAAAAGCTCTCGCACTAAGAACAATGCACTTACGCTGCGAGCTTCGCGGAAATCAGGATCGTCAAGCAGCTCCATCATGCGCGCTATCGGCCAGCGTACAACCGGCATCTGTTCGGGCTCATCCCCTTCCAAACGCTCAGGGAAGAGGTCTTCCGCTAAAACAATATTCATCCGGCTGGAAAAATAGGAGGGCGCCATCGTCAGTTTATGCAAAAAAGTAAACTGCTCGGCACCAAAACCCGCCTCTTCCATTAACTCTCGGTTTGCCGCCTGAAAAATGTCTTCTCCAGGATCAATCAGTCCTTTAGGAAAACCAAGCTCATAGCTCTCAATCCCGACAGCATATTCGCGGATCAGCAGCAGATCGTCGCCGAGAATAGGCACAATCATCACTGCTTCGCGTTCTGAGGGACGCATACGCTCATACACACGGCGCACACCATTGCTAAACTCTAAGTCCACCGACTCCACATTAAACAGGCGTGAGCGTGCAATGGTTTCCACGCTGAGAATTTTTGGCTTTTGTGGGAGTTTTTCCATGATGGCCCCGAATTAATGGTTTCCCGTCGATTATCGTAATACTGCAATATCTAAATCATGGGAATGGCGACTGACAGGCGACATATTTTGATTCGATATTTTCGTTTATAGATGCAGATCACAGTATTTAGTTACTCTGCATTGTGCGCAGAAGGTGTGAGATTCGCAACAATTGTTGAGTATATTTTGCAGTCTTGTTTCCAGCCAGCCTGAGCCAAAAAATTCCACTCAATATGCCGCTATTACTTGCCACACATGAGAAAAATCGGATAATGCCGATATAATCAGCAGACTCCGGCTGCTAACCTTTTTACTTGAATATGCGACAATCTTTGCAAAACTATAAATAAAATCATTTCATAACATATATTTATATTCGCTTTATAATTCATCCGTATAATGTCCTTTTGGACAAGGTGGAAAGGTGATGATTACCAAACGGGGTCGGCATGAGCGCACCAGTTATCGCATCAATCCTACTGATCCTTTGCCTGCTGATTGCCGGATGTGCCTATTGGTCTAAGATGAAAAAATCTGCCTTATTAACAACATCTTTCCCATTTCTTAAAACTAAACTGCGCAAACTGCAAAAAGATGAACTTCAGGCCATTGAGCAATATCTCAATAAGCTAGAGTCTCCTTCAGGTTCTTCTCATGCACCCATGCCCGTAGCTCAACATCGCCTGATGCCTCAGGGGGATCGCGTTTACCCGCTTGTCCACGCGATAACCCGCTACGAACTCACTACCGACGATCCCAATAAAAGACGCTATTACCTTGATAATATTGAGGTTCACCTGCCTGTTTTTTGGGAACAATATATCGCCGACGATAACCAGCTTGAGGTGATCAAAACTCATAGCATTCCTTTGGTTATCTCCATCAACGGTCACTCGTTGGTTGACGCTGCACAAGAGGATTTACTTCCTCCTCCCGATAGCACCAGCAGCGCTTCAATTCGTCAGACCGAAAGTGAAAAAGTCGAGCTGCAAGGCGTTCGCAAAGAAACCCAGTTGGAGTATCAGCTCAGCCAGCAAGGCGGCATCCGCGAATCTATCGTGATCGTGGTGGCATTACTGATGTTGTATGCCAGCCTAATGAGTCCTAATGCTTTAATGCCGTGGCTGCTGACCGTCGCTACGGGGCTGATTGCATGGGGTATTTGGCGCTTGTACAGTCGCCCTTCTGAACGCGACCTGAAAGAAATCCACTGCATCCGCGGGATCCCCAAGCGCTGGGGGTTATTTGGCGAGTCTAACGTTGGGCAAATCAACAACGTCTCGTTAGGCACCTTAGATCTCATCTACCCAGCACATTGGCAGAACTATATTCAAAAAGATCTCGGGCATAAAACCGATATCGAGATGTATCTCAGCCGGCACGTGGTGCGTCAGGGTCGCTTCCTCTCGCTGCACGATGAGGTAAAAAACTTTCCCCTGCAGCGCTGGGGACGCAATATCGTGCTGCTAGGCGGAGCGCTTCTTACGCTCACGTTGCTGCTCACAACTCAGCCTCTCAGCATCCCGTTCAAACTCAGCTCGGCATGGCTACATGGAACACACAGTGTTGATGTGAATAGCGTGAAATCGCTGGCTGCGCTGCCGCTGCACGTTGGGGATACTTTAAACATTCAAGGTACCGGCATGTGCCGTGTTCCTGCTTCTTATCAAGACGGCGTACGTTATCCCTTTATGCCTTTCGATTGCTCGGCGATTTATTGGAGCAATGCGACCCCGATGTCTGCACCCGCGTCTGATATCGTTGATAACGCAGCGGCATTGCTTGCAACGGTGAACCGCCAGTTGAACGCGAACAATGAAGACCAGAAAGTTAACCCAGGGCTGGCTAGCGCCATTCAAAAATCCGGCATGATCTTGCTGGATGACTTTGCCGACATTGTTCTGCGTACCGAAGATCTCTGTGCGCAGCAGTCAGAATGCACAAGGCTAAAAAATTCGCTGGTGAATCTTGGCAACAGCAAGTCATGGAACGCTCTGCTGAAAAAGGCGCAAAACGGAGGGTTGGATGGTGTGAACGTGCTGCTACGTCCAGCAAGTGCCCAGCTATTATCAAACATCGTCAATAGCGCCGTCTCTTCGTTCTATTATCGCGAAACACATCAGGCCGCACAGTCACTCACCGCAACGCCGCCGGGCGGATTTTTGATTATCAGCGATGAAGGTAAGCAGTTGGTTAATCATCCACAGCCTGCCATCTCACTCTACGATTACACGGCTATCGATCAGTGGCGTGAGCTGGAATCACTCTCACAACAGCTGCTGATGACACCATTTAAAGCCAGCGGCGTGATCACGGAGCTCAGCACCGATGCCAACGGTACTCGGCATATTATGTTGCACAGCGAACCCGATGGTCTAACGCTGTGGCGATACATCTTAACCTGCGCGCTGCTGCTCGCAGTGACACTGATTATTATCGTTAACGCACTGATGTTTATGTTCAGAATACAAAAATCGATGAATCGTATTCCTGAAATACAGCGCTACTACGACCAGTGCATTAACCACAGCATCATGCCTTTTGATACCGCCCCGCGACGTTAATTTCATCGGCTGGCATGACAAGCCAATAGAGTAAAAATATAATTCCTTAAGGCCAGCATCCGCTGGCCTTTTCGCCTATCTAGCAGGAGCCTGCATGTCCCCTACCCTGAACCATCAGCCTAATTTTAATTGGCAAGAAATCGAAACCGTATTGCTAGATATGGATGGAACATTGCTCGATCTGGAGTTTGACAGCTATTTTTGGCTTAATCTGGTGCCGCAGACCCTGAGCGAGCGCCGCGGCATCACGCTCGATGAAGCGAAAAAACTCATCCGCCATGAATATAACGCGGTGCAACATACGCTCAATTGGTACTGTTTTGACTATTGGAGCGATCGTCTAGACTTAGACATCTATCAAATGACCTCCGAAGTCGGCGCTCGTGCGCGTTTACGCCAAGATACCCAACCGTTTTTAGAAGCACTTCGTGCCAGCGGCAGAAAAACTATTTTGCTGACTAACGCCCATCCACACGGGCTTGCGGTGAAGTTGCAGCACACCGGACTCGATCAGCATCTTGATTTATTATTTTCCACCCACACATTTGGTTATCCGAAGGAAGATCAGCGACTGTGGCAGGCGGTACAAAAACGTACTGGATTTAATCCTGCAACTACGCTGTTTGTCGATGATGCCGAACCCATTCTGGATGCAGCCCAAAGCTATGGTATTCGTTACTGCCTTGGGGTTCGCAACCCGGACTCAAGCATGGCCGAGAAGCAATTCTCACGCCATCCGTCCATGAATGATTACCGCACATTATTGCCAGCCTTTCAGCCACAGTAGCTCGCTGCGGCAGCGAAAGCTCGGCACCTTGGGCGAACTCATACAGGTAGGAGCCGACATGAAAGGTAAGAACGAACAGGAAGACAGCGCCATTCGTTTGGATAAATGGCTCTGGGCCGCACGGTTCTATAAAACCCGCGCCATTGCCCGCGACATGGTCGACGGCGGTAAAGTCCATTACAACGGACAGCGCGGCAAGCCTAGTAAAGCCGTGGAGATTGGCGCTGAAATCAAGCTACGCCAAGGCAATGACGACCGAACCGTTATCGTCACCGCGCTCACGGCACAGCGACGCGGCGCCGCAGATGCTCAGCAGCTTTATGAAGAAACGGCGGCCAGCATTGAAAACCGCGAAAAGGTGGCACTCGCACGCAAGATGAATGCGCTAACCATGCCGCATCCCGATCGCCGTCCTGACAAAAAAGAGCGTCGCACGTTGCTGAAATTTAAAAGCGAACAAGCTTCAAACGAATAAATTTAAAAACGGCTAGCTGGATAAACCGGCAGTCCTAAGAGAGAAAACCATGTCTAATCACGACCAATTACATCGCTATCTGTTTGAAAATATGGCCGTTCGCGGCGAGCTGGTCACCGCCAGCCACACTTTCCAGCAGATGCTCGAAAACCACAGCTATCCGGCACCGGTACAAACGCTGCTGGGCGAACTGTTGGTTGCCACTAGCCTTCTGACCGCTACGCTGAAATTTGACGGTGACATCACCGTTCAGCTTCAGGGCGATGGTCCATTGAAAATGGCCGTCATCAACGGTAACAACCAGCAGGAAATGCGCGGCGTTGCACGTTTGCAGGGCGATATTGCCGAAGGCAGTAGCATGCGTGAAATGTTAGGTAATGCGGTGATGGTTATCACCATCACACCAAGCGAAGGCGAACGTTATCAAGGCGTCGTAGGTCTGGAAGGTGAAACGCTGGCTGAATGCTTAGAAGCCTATTTCATGCAGTCCGAACAGTTGCCAACCCGTTTGTTCATCCGTACCGGTGAGCATGATGGCAATGCATGTGCAGCAGGTATGCTGTTGCAAATCATGCCTGCACAGCCTAATAACGTGGAAGATTTGTCGCATCTGGCTCAGTTGACCGCGACGGTAAAATCCGAAGAGCTGTTCGGTCTTCCGGCGAACGAAGTGCTTTATCGTCTTTATCATCAGGAAGAAGTCACCCTGTATGAGCCACAAGACGTCACTTTCCGCTGCACCTGTTCACGTGAGCGTAGCGCCAGCGCACTGCTGACCGTTCCGGTGGAAGAGCTGAACCACATGTTAGAAGAAGATGGCAACATCGATATGCACTGTGATTACTGCGGTAACCACTATGTATTTGATAAAATTGATATCGAATCATTACTGGCAGGTGGACAAAACCACAACGACGAGTGCGTTCATTAAGCATAAATGTCGTCATGCCGAACACCAAGCCCGCCATTGTGCGGGCTTTTTCATTGATCCTGCTCAGCATATATAGATTATCTACGCGCAAATTCCGTGGCATCCATCTCATAACTGAATGAAAGCCGGATGAAAATTGTTTTTTTTGATGGTTCTCTCGGTTAAACAGGCTCCAATCTTTGACACTAGACCTAGTAAAAAATCTAATCTTACAAGGAAAGGAGTAGTGTCATGCATACGAAAGGCTTAACCCCACAGGATTTAGCAGAATATGGAATTACTGACGCAGCTGAGATCATCTACAACCCTAGCTATGACCTGCTCTTCCAAGAAGAAACCGCTCCAAATCTAGAGGGATATGAACGCGGGACAGTGACAACGCTTGGCGCAGTCGCCGTTGATACTGGGATTTTCACCGGTCGTTCACCGAAAGATAAGTACATTGTGCGCGACGATGTGACTCGCGATACCGTTTGGTGGTCAGACCAAGGGAAAGGTAAAAACGATAACCATCCTCTTTCCGTTGAAACTTGGCAGCATCTGAAGTCACTTGTCACCAAAGAACTTTCAGGTAAGCGTTTATTCATTGTCGACGCATTCTGCGGAGCAAACAGCGACACTCGCCTAAGCGTTCGTTTCATTACTGAAGTAGCGTGGCAGGCTCATTTCGTTAAAAACATGTTTATCCGCCCTACTGACGAAGAACTGGCGAGCTTCAAGCCCGATTTCATCGTCATGAACGGCGCCAAATGCACCAACCCACAGTGGAAAGAGCAGGGATTAAACTCTGAGAACTTTGTAGCGTTCAATCTTACTGAGCGCATCCAGTTGATCGGCGGTACGTGGTACGGCGGCGAAATGAAGAAAGGGATGTTCTCCATCATGAACTACCTGCTGCCGCTGAAAAATATCGCGTCTATGCACTGCTCTGCCAACGTGGGCGAAAAAGGCGACGTGGCGATTTTCTTCGGCCTGTCTGGCACCGGTAAAACAACGCTTTCAACCGATCCAAAGCGCCAGCTCATTGGCGATGATGAGCACGGCTGGGACGATGACGGCGTATTTAACTTCGAAGGTGGCTGCTACGCGAAAACCATCAAGCTGTCTGAAGAGGCAGAACCAGACATCTACCACGCGATTACCCGCGATGCACTGCTGGAAAACGTGGTTGTTCTGGAAGATGGCACGGTCGATTTTAACGACGGTTCAAAAACGGAAAACACCCGCGTTTCTTACCCGATTTATCATATTCAGAATATTGTTAAGCCGGTTTCAAAAGCAGGCCACGCGAAGAAAGTTATTTTCTTAACCGCCGACGCATTTGGCGTGCTGCCACCGGTATCTCGCTTAACCGCAGACCAAACTCAGTATCACTTCCTGTCTGGGTTTACCGCTAAACTGGCAGGTACCGAACGCGGCGTAACAGAACCCACGCCAACCTTCTCTGCCTGTTTCGGTGCGGCGTTCCTGTCTCTGCATCCAACCAAATATGCAGAAGTGCTGGTTAAGCGCATGCAGGCCGCGGGCGCTCAGGCCTATCTGGTGAATACCGGGTGGAACGGAACTGGCAAACGTATTTCCATCAAAGATACGCGCGCCATTATCGATGCCATCCTGAGCGGCGAGATTGATAACGCTGAAACCTTCACGCTGCCAATTTTCGACTTGGCAGTACCCACGGCGCTGCCGGGTGTAAATCCTGATATTCTGGATCCACGCGATACCTACGCCAGCAAAGAGCAGTGGCAGGAAAAAGCGCACGATCTGGCGCAGCGTTTTGTCACTAACTTTGATAAATACACCGACACGCCAGCAGGTGTAGCACTGGTAAAAGTCGGCCCTAAGGTTTGATTTCGCGGTAAAAAATACAAAAGGAGCCATTTGGCTCCTTTTATTTTTCTAGCTTGTTTATCTCAACTAATTCACATCGGCAAAGACGGCGAATCATCAGTGATGAGACTCTTTGTCTTTCTTCTTATGACTTGATTTTGAGTCATGCGATGTAAGAGGATCTGACTCCGGCATTAATAACAATGCGCGGATACGCAGCCCGCCGCGCTCGCTGGTGCCGATATCCAAGCTGCCAGAGTGCCCGTCGATAATACGTTGCAGGATCGCCAGACCCAGCCCTGTTCCGCTGGTTGTTCGGGCGCTTTCGCCCCGCACAAAAGGCTGGAAGAGATGCGCTAACTGCTCTGGAGCGATACCAGGGCCGTCATCTTCCACTTGGAACCATGCTCTTTTGCCTTCGGTGCCGCTGCTCACTTTGATCCAGCCGTTACCGTAGCGGGTGGCGTTCACCACCATATTGACCGCGGCACGCTTAATCGACAGCGGATGCACATCAACCAGCAGTTCACCTTCGGCAAGATCGGTGTCGATCACCCTTTCATAACCACTTTCAGCGGCCACGACTTCGGCTAATATACCGTTCAGATCGCAAACCTCGGTTTGCATTTCCTGCCCGGTGCGCAGATAGTCAATGAACTGCTCAATGATGGCATTACACTCTTCGGTATCTTTGTTAATCGACTCCGCCAGATAGCCATCTTCGCTGCTCATCATCTCCGTCGCTAACCGAATGCGCGTGAGCGGCGTGCGTAAATCGTGGCTCACGCCCGCCATCAGCAAGGTACGATCGTCGGCAAGCTGCTTAACCCCTGCCGCCATTTGGTTAAATGCCCGCGTCACAGAGCGAACTTCAGACGCGCCATATTCACGCAGCGGCGGGGGGATATGCCCTTTCCCCACCTGTATGGCAGCATGTTCAAGTTCCACCAAGGGTCGGTTCTGAATACGAATGAACAACCATGCGCCGCCAATCGCCAGCAGCATAATCGCCAAGGTATATCTGAACAGTGGAGAGAAGTCCCCCTGATGGATCTCCGTCAGCGGAACGCGTACCCAAATATCAGGTGATAACCATGTTTTGAGCCACACCACCGGTGTGTTCTTACTTATTTCAACGCGAACATCGGTTGGGCCGCCCAGCTGTTGCGCCATCTGCTGGCTGAGGAATTGATAGTGCTGCGCCCAGCGCAGACCACTCTCCTCCGCCGCAGAATTGGTATACAGAGAAATGCCCAGCTCACGATAAATTTCGCGCCGAAACGCCGGAGGAACCTCCAGCTGTGTACCATCCTCAAGCTGTAGCTTGTCCGTCATCAACATACGGACTTCATACGCCAGCACTTTATTGAATTGCTGTAGGCTAGGCAGAATCGCGAAATTCAGCACAACCAAATAGGTTGTCACCAAACTGACAAACAGTAAGGTGACAATCAGCAACAACGTGCGGGCAAATGAGCTACGCGGCGAGAAGCGCAGTCGCCTCATGCTTTACTGCCGTCCGGCACAAAGACGTAGCCCAAACCCCAAACGGTTTGGATATAGCGAGGGTGTGCAGGATCTTCTTCAACCATGCGGCGCAAACGTGAAATTTGCACGTCGATAGAACGTTCCATCGCACTGTATTCACGGCCACGGGCCAGATTCATCAGCTTATCGCGAGACAGTGGCTCACGCGGATGACTCACTAACGCTTTAAGTACCGCAAATTCACCGCTGGTTAATGGCATAGGCTCATCTTCACGGAACATCTCGCGTGTACCGAGGTTCAGTTTGAATTTACCGAAGGAGATTACCGCATCTTCTTGTGATGGCGCACCCGGCAACTCATTAGCCTGACGGCGTAACACCGCACGGATACGAGCCAGCAGCTCACGCGGGTTAAACGGCTTAGGAATATAGTCATCGGCACCAATTTCCAGCCCAACAATACGATCGACCTCTTCACCTTTTGCCGTCACCATAATGATCGGCATAGGGTTGCTTTGGCTGCGCAGACGGCGGCAGATAGACAAACCATCTTCGCCCGGTAGCATTAAATCCAGCACCATCAGGTGGAAAGATTCACGGGTTAGCAAGCGATCCATTTGCTCGGCGTTGGCGACACTGCGTACCTGAAAACCCTGTTCGGTCAGGTAACGCTCTAACAACGCACGTAGGCGCATGTCGTCATCAACAACTAAAATCTTGTAGTTCTCTTGCATGGTGTACTCCCAAAGGCGGTATGCCCGACACGCTGAGCCGATATAATTAAAGCGATCTTTTTAAGGATGCCTATTGTTCAGAAACTGTGGCAATTGAGACAGCAGATAATGGTTTATATTCTAGCCTAAATTGTTACAAAGGTTATTTATCTTATGCTTACGGGCAGTTATTACACTTTTTATCACAAAATTTATCGCAAAATGCGATCAAATTAGCATCGCAAGATGAAGCTTCTCGCCGCGAATTGTAATCTTACGATTCGTGATATAACGTTCCATCCCCGCCTCATGCAGGCAGAAATGAATACCTCGACTTCTTTTTCATGTGTTTTACAGGGCAGCAAAGAATGAAAACGCAACTGATTACACGCGGCGGCTACGAAAAGCTCAAGCAGGAGCTAGATTATTTGTGGCGCGAAGAGCGTCCTGAAGTGACAAAGAAAGTGACATGGGCAGCCAGCCTCGGTGACCGCAGCGAAAACGCAGACTATCAATATAACAAAAAGCGCCTACGCGAAATCGACCGTCGAGTCCGCTATCTCACCAAATGCCTTGAGCAACTGCGTATCGTTGATTATTCACCGCAGCAGGATGGAAAGGTCTTCTTCGGTGCATGGGTAGAAGTCGAAAATGATGAAGGCGTTATTAAGCGTTTCCGTATCGTTGGCTACGATGAAATTTTCGGCCAAAAAGACTATATCTCTATCGACTCACCGATGGCGCGCGCGTTGCTAAAAAAAGAGGTTGGCGATGCGGTTACCGTGACCACGCCAGTAGGTGAAGCGGTGTGGTACATCAATGAGATTGACTATCCGAAAGCATAATTCGGCATTATCCGAGCGCTTCGCGGCCCCTTGAGCTGGCATGTTTATGCATCAAAAAGTATATACTTGCCCATAATTTTTAAACTTACGGACATACTGATTCTATGAATGATTCATTGAGCCGCATTATTGCGAGTGAACTGCAAGCGCGACCAGAGCAGGTTGATTCAGCCATTCGCCTCTTGGACCAAGGGAACACCGTCCCTTTTATTGCTCGCTACCGTAAAGAAGTTACCGGCGGTTTAGATGATACCCAGCTACGCCAGTTAGAAACCCGCTTAGGGTATCTGCGCGAGTTGGAAGAACGTCGCGCCACCATTCTGAAATCTATCGACGATCAGGGCAAACTGACCGAGCAGCTTGCCGGTGCCATCAACGGCACCATGAGCAAAACCGAGCTGGAAGATTTATATCTTCCCTACAAGCCTAAGCGCCGCACCCGTGGGCAAATCGCGATTGAAGCAGGTCTTGAGCCGCTGGCCGATTCGCTGTGGCAAGACCCGCAGCAAGATCCTGACACGCTGGCCGCCCGCTACGTTGATGCCGATAAAGGCGTTGCCGACACCAAAGCCGCGCTCGATGGTGCTCGCTATATTCTGATGGAGCGTTTCTCTGAGGATGCCGCACTGCTGGCTAAAGTGCGTAACTATCTCTGGAAAAATGCTCATTTGGTGTCCAAAGTGGTCGAAGGCAAAGAGGAAGAAGGGGCGAAATTCCGTGACTACTTCGACCATCACGAGCCAATTGCCAATGTCCCTTCCCACCGCGCACTGGCCATGTTCCGAGGCCGCAATGAGGGAGTATTACAACTCTCCCTGAATGCCGATCCTCAATTTGAACAAGCCCCGCGCGAAAGCTATTGCGAACAAATCATTATCGATCATTTAGGTTTACGCCTAAACAATGCACCGGCTGATGCTTGGCGCAAAGCGGTGGTGAACTGGACTTGGCGTATCAAAGTGTTGCTGCATCTTGAAACTGAGCTGATGGGCACCTTGCGCGAACGTGCCGAAGATGAAGCCATTAATGTTTTCGCCCGCAACATGCACGACCTGCTTATGGCTGCTCCGGCAGGGATGCGAGCAACTATGGGCCTCGATCCTGGTTTACGTACCGGCGTTAAAGTGGCCGTGGTTGACGGCACGGGTAAACTCGTCGCAACAGATACCATTTATCCACACACCGGACAGGCCGCAAAAGCCGCCGCCTCAGTAGCAGCGCTGTGTATCAAACACAACGTGGAACTGGTGGCGATTGGTAATGGCACCGCATCTCGCGAAACTGAGCGCTTCTATTTAGATGTACAGCGCCAGTTCCCTGAAGTTAAAGGCCAAAAAGTTATCGTCAGCGAAGCGGGCGCATCCGTTTATTCCGCGTCTGAGCTCGCTGCGCAAGAATTCCCAGACTTGGATGTGTCGATCCGCGGAGCGGTATCTATCGCCCGCCGTCTGCAAGATCCACTGGCTGAGCTGGTGAAAATCGATCCGAAATCAATCGGGGTTGGTCAGTATCAGCACGACGTTAGCCAAACCCAACTGGCACGAAAACTGGATGCCGTTGTAGAAGACTGCGTGAACGCCGTTGGCGTCGATCTCAACACCGCATCGGTTCCATTGTTGGCTCGCGTTGCAGGACTCACACGTTTGATGGCGCAAAATATCGTCGGATGGCGTGACGAAAATGGCCGCTTCAGCAACCGTGAGCAACTGTTGAAAGTCAGCCGTTTAGGCCCTAAAGCGTTCGAGCAGTGCGCTGGCTTCCTACGTATTAACCACGGCGATAATCCGCTGGATGCATCAACCGTTCACCCGGAAGCCTACCCTATCGTTGAGCGTATTTTGGCGGCCACACGCCAAAGCCTACAGGAATTGATGGGCAATCCAACGGAGCTACGCGGTCTGAAAGCCAGCGAGTTTACCGACGAGCGTTTTGGTGTGCCAACGGTCACCGATATCATTAAGGAACTGGAAAAACCAGGACGCGATCCGCGCCCTGAGTTCAAAACCGCGACCTTTGCCGACGGCGTTGAAACCATGAACGACCTACAGCTGGGGATGATTCTGGAAGGCTCGGTCACCAACGTCACCAACTTTGGTGCCTTCGTTGATATCGGCGTCCACCAAGATGGTCTGGTGCATATTTCTTCACTAGCGGATAAGTTTGTCGATGACCCGCATAAAGTCGTGAAAGCTGGCGACATTGTTAAGGTCAAAGTGATGGAAGTCGATCTGCAGCGTAAACGTATTGCATTGACGATGCGTTTAGATGAGCAACCTGGCGAAAGCGGTTCTCGCCGCAGCAGCACAGAACGCACGCCAGATCGTCAACGTTCAGCGAACAATCAGGCTCGCCAAGCGAGAAATGACAAAAAACCTGACAGCGGTAATAACAGCGCAATGGGCGACGCGCTCGCCGCCGCCTTTGGCAAAATGAAGCGCTAACCGCGCAATAAGCCAACCTCCTTTCCCTCGCCATTATCGCGAGGGAAAGTGAGATGCATCACAATTTACAAATCTAAATGAGTATTCATTGCAATTACACACGTAAAGTTCAAATGCATATGTATCTGCATTGAAAATAAATAGTTAATGGATTTATTTTTAAAGCGTAATTTTTAACACCGTTAATATTTCGAAACTCAGTTTTATTAACGCACAAATATTCCCGCCACGCAGTCAAACCGCCGTTATTAATTCTCACATCGCCGCTTACCCCTACATTTGCTATTGATTCCATCAAATATATTGAATATATGCTTTGTATATCGCCTTAATTCAAACGCATAAATCATGAAAATAAGAACAAATCCTTAACCGTTTTAACCAATGATTCTCATTTGCGATAGCTGAAAAATAGTGCTAAAACGGCATAATAAGGACCGAATCATAGTTGAAACGCCGAGAGCACTGGAAACACACTTCAGTATGAACTCGGCGGTTTTTGCCCTGTGATTATAATAATAATTCTCAATATTATTATTTTACGCATTCTCTGTTGCCAACTTGCATCACCTATCTAGAATGCACGGCGCTATCGCCAAGGATAAAGATAATCCGGTTCTCCTGTCTGACCTATAAACTTCAGACCCGAGTGTTTCCTCGTAGCAAATTACCGAATGTAAGAAGGTTTTTTATGCATCAGCTTCTTCCGGGCCACCAATATAAAATCATTGGCTTCTCGCCTTTAATTAGCCCTGCCTATCGTCAGAAATTACTTTCTCTGGGTTTTTTGCCTGGTTCTCCATTTAGCGTGGTACGTATTGCACCACTAGGCGATCCCATTGAGGTGAAGTCTCGCCGCGTCAGCCTTGTGCTGCGTAAAAAAGATCTGGAGTTATTGATGATTGAGCCAATCGCTCAGGCAGACGCCAATCAGACTCACGTCGTCACCTCACAGATCACCGCTAGCGGCGCATAAATAAACGACTCACTTTGCTGCTGACCTTTTACCAGCAGCCATTTTTAGGGATGGCGACAGTACGGCCTGTGGTCTTGTCGTCGACGACAAACTCTTCTTATACAATGTTGGATTATGAAACAGCTCACCATCGGGTTAATCGGTAACCCCAACTCGGGAAAAACCACGTTATTCAACCAGCTTACGGGCGCTAGGCAGCGCGTAGGTAACTGGGCTGGCGTCACCGTGGAGCGCAAGGAAGGCCATTTTTCTACCCTAGAAAATCAGGTCAAACTGGTAGATCTACCAGGGACTTACTCCCTGACCACAATTTCTGAGCAAACGTCGCTGGACGAGCAGATTGCTTGTCACTACATCCTGAGCGGCGACGCTGATTTAATCATCAACGTGGTTGATGCATCTAACCTAGAACGCAACCTCTATCTGACTTTGCAGCTGCTTGAGCTGGGTATCCCGTGCATCATTGCACTGAACATGCTGGATATTGCTCGCAGCCAGAAAATTGATATTGATATCGATGCGCTGTCCAAACGCCTTGGTTGCCCTGTTATTCCTTTAGTATCGACGCGTGCCAACGGTATTGCTGAGCTGAAAAAAGCCATTGATTTACCTCCAACCTGCGCCGTTGAGGCATTGGTTGAATACCCGCCGCTGCTGTTGGGTCAGGTTGATCGCCTGTCTCAGGCCATGCCGGATACGCTTGCCGTTCAGCAACGTCGTTGGTTAGCGCTGCAGCTGCTCGAAGGGGATATCTATAGCTCCACTCGCGCCAGTAATGCGTTGAAAATCTTGCCAGAAGTTCAGGAAACGTTAAAGCGCACTCTCAACGAAGATCCGGCGCTGATCATTGCTGACTCACGCTATAAAAGCATCACCGATATCTGTGATTCTGTGAGCAACACGGCCACCGCACTGCCGAATATTTTGACGGAAAAACTGGACCGCATCATTCTTAACCGATGGCTGGGAATACCTATTTTTCTGCTGGTGATGTATGTGATGTTCGTGCTGGCGATCAACATCGGTGGCGCACTTCAGCCGCTGTTTGATGTGGGTTCATCAACCATCTTTATTCAGGGTTTGCAATGGGTTGGCTACACCCTGCACTTCCCAGAATGGCTAACCATTTTCCTTGCTCAAGGGATCGGTGGCGGTATCAACACCGTGCTGCCGCTCGTGCCACAAATCGGCATGATGTACCTGTTCCTCTCCTTCCTTGAGGATTCCGGCTACATGGCGCGTGCCGCCTTCGTGGTCGACCGCATGATGCAGGCGTTGGGCTTGCCGGGTAAATCATTCGTTCCTTTAATCGTTGGCTTCGGCTGCAACGTGCCTTCCGTTATGGGTGCTCGTACTCTGGATGCGCCGCGTGAACGTTTAATCACCGTATTGATGGCGCCGTTCATGTCCTGCGGCGCACGCTTGGCCATCTTTGCCGTCTTCTCTGCCGCATTCTTTGGTCAGGGCGGCGCACTGGTCGTCTTCTCGCTATATATGCTCGGTATCGTGATGGCGATTCTGACCGGACTGATGCTCAAACACACGATCATGCGTGGCGAAGCTTCACCGTTCGTGATGGAACTGCCGGTTTATCACGTACCACACCTGAAAAGCCTGCTACTGCAAACTTGGCAGCGCCTGAAAGGCTTCGTGATGCGCGCCGGTAAAGTCATCATCATCGTCAGTATTTTCATTGGCGCGCTCAACAGCTTCTCCTTTAGTGGTAAAGCCGTTGATAGCATCAACGACTCAGCGCTGGCTTCAGTGAGTAAAGTGATGACACCGTTGCTGAAACCGATCGGCGTGCATAGCGACAACTGGCAGGCTACCGTTGGTTTAGTGACCGGTGCGATGGCAAAAGAAGTGGTCGTGGGGACGTTGAATACCCTGTATACCGCCGAACAAATCCATGAAGAAGAGTTTGATCCAGCCGCATACAGCTTGATTGGTGGACTTGAAGGTGCCGTTGGTGAAACTTGGCAGAGCCTGAAAGACACCTTCAGCCTAAGCGTATTTGCTAACCCAATTGAAGCCAGCAAAGGCGACGGCGAAATGGAATCCGGCTCCATGGGCGTGATGGGCAGCAAATTCGGCAGCGCCAGCGCCGCCTATGCTTATCTGATCTTCGTGCTGCTGTATGTACCTTGCGTATCGGTAATGGGTGCGATTGCGCGTGAAAGCAGCCGTGGCTGGATGACCTTCTCCATTCTGTGGGGACTCAACGTCGCCTACTCACTGGCAGCCGTGTTCTATCAGGTGGCTAATTTCGCCTCTCATCCGCAGTACAGCTCAATCACGATTGCGGCGGTGGTGATATTCAATGCGCTGGTGTTAGTTGCACTACGCCGCTCACGCGACCGCGTGACCGTACGCTTAGTCAATGATCCGGCCAGCGAATGCTGCTGCGATACCGGCAAAGGCAGCTGCCACTAGAGGCAGCTACGCGTCATTGAGCGAAGAGGACGAACTATGGCAAGCCTGTTAAAAGTACGCGATACGGTGGCCCTACATGGCCGTATCGAACTCAACCAGCTCTGCCGCGAAGTCAACGGATCGCCAGCCATGGTGCTGGCGATGCTACAACGCTTAGAGCAAATGGGTTGTGTGGAAAAGGTCGATGATATCGACAACGGTTGTGTCAGCGGCAGTTGCAAAGGCTGCCCTGAAACCAGTAAGAACTGTGAGACGGTGGTGTATCAGGCGAAGAGTGTTCATTGATTACTGAGGCTTGTATGGCCTTTTGTAACTGCAGTGCAAGGCGAAGAGTGTTCTATCTATGAGCTCACGATGTAAGGTTTCGACCGCCTATCAGTAACGGTATTCACATACAAACTAAGTCGAAGGCGTCCGATGAGGGGCGCCAGCGCGCGCCCCTTCAATCCTCGCGCTTTTTATCCGTGACGCCATCTCCGCGCCGGGTCGGCATGCGCCATCCCTGGCGCCTCCTCCCCTCGTAGAAACATCCTGTTTCTACTGCTCTATCTACCAAGACTTAAACAATTTAAAAGATAAGAAGACAAAAATATCTTTTGTCTTTTGTCTTTTGTCTTTTTTATGTTGAAAGAATGCATTTTAGAGCCGCCAGCAGGGATGCTGGTGGCAGGTTGAGGGCGTACAGGATGTACGCTCCGAAACCGGTCGGACAAACGGCTCGGTAAAAAGCGCGAGAGTCGAGAGGTTGCGCGCTGGCAACCTCTCGTCGGACGCCTACGCCAGTGGTTTCATAGAGCGATATTTGCTCATGGGCGGACGAAAACCTTCACTGCTCTAATATGAAAACCTTCACCGTTCTCATAAAAGCGCCCAAAACCTTATACCTTCCCAACTTCTTGAACCCAACTCTCCACTACCCCACAAAACTCCCCCGGATGTGACACAAACGGCGCATGCGCCGATTTCTGAATAACAACAGACTCACTATTGGGGCAAGATTCATCGAGCAGCGCAGCAACCTTTCGCGGCACCAATCCATCCAAATAACCGTAAATACGCAGCAACGGCATTTTCAAACCAGCCATTTGCTCACGTAAATCCACGGAGCGCAGAATATCGAGTCCACCGTTTAATACCTCCACGGAAGGCATCGGCTGAGTCAGTACCACGTCTTTTAAAATACGCGCATCCTGTCGAGCGCTTTCCGTACCTAAGGTTTGTAGGGCTAAAAAGCGTTCTACGGTACGCTTGAAATCTTCACTCAGTTGGCGTTGAAACCCGCTTAACACTTCACTTTTTATACCCGGCCACTCGCCTTGAGCGGTGAAACATGGCGACGACGATACGGTCACCAGCGCGGCAACACGTTCTGGGTAACGCAGTGCAATATCACTGGCCACCAAGCCGCCCATTGACCAACCGAGCCAAACCGCATTTTCAGGCGCCTGCGATACCACGACATCACTCATTTGCTCTAGCGTTAAAGCGCCAAAACCTTGGCTGCGCCCATAGCCCGGTAAGTCGACGAGGTGCACGCGAAACTGCGTACTCAATCGAGGTAAAATGCAACGCCATACCTCTGCGTTCAATCCCCATCCGTGCAATAACACAAGATCGCGATCGCCTTCGCCACAGGTATGCCAATAAAGCTTATTCATCAGGTATTGTCCGTCTGTTTAGTATCATCTCAGGAGGAGAAATATGTTTAACCTCAGCGCGCATTGCTGGATTTGCCAGCTCCCGCTCGTCATGCCTACGCAAGGGATCTGTAGCTTTTGTTCTGCGGCCTGCCTGCTAAAACCTCGAGTTTGCCCCTGCTGCGGATTACCCAGCGAGCACACCACGCGAGCCTGTGGCCGCTGCATACAAAAGGCACCTTACTGGCAGCAGCTGATATTTGTTAGTGATTATCAGCCACCGCTCCGCCAGTTAGTGCATCGTCTAAAATATCAGGGCAAATGGCAAATCGCATCGGCACTCTCGCGCCTGATGCTGTTGAGTTATCTGTACGCACGCCGTACTCGGCACCTGCCAAAACCCGATCTTATCACCGTGATCCCTTTGCATCATCAACGCCAATGGCGACGAGGATTCAACCAAAGTGACCGCTTAGCTCGCCCTCTAGCCCAATGGCTAGGGTGCGCCTATATCCCCGATATCATTAAACGCACGCGGAAAACCAAACCACAGCAGAGCCTCAATGCGATCCAACGGCGGCGTAATTTACGCAATGCATTCAGCTGCCAACAAAATCTGAGCGGCAAACATGTTTTAGTGGTCGATGACGTACTCACCACCGGTAGCACGATGGGAGAAGTTAGCCGCCTTCTCCTCGCCCAAGGCGCCAAATCCATACAAGTTGTATGCCTTTGTAGAACCTTGTGAGCACTTTGCAATCGGCGTATTATAACCAACCAGATAAGTCAACTATTGAGCAAATGCCATGATCCGTATTACCGAAGCTGCCCAAGAGCACTTTGCCAAGCTGCTGGCAAACCAAGAAGCAGGCACCCAAATCCGTGTTTTCGTTATCAATCCAGGCACTCCAACCGCTGAATGCGGCGTGTCTTATTGCCCACCGGATGCGGTAGAAGCGAACGATACCAAGCTCGATTTTGAGAAATTATCGGCCTATGTTGACGACGTGAGCGCGCCGTATCTGGAAGACGCGGAAATCGATTTTGTGACCGACCAGTTGGGTTCTCAGCTAACGCTGAAAGCGCCAAATGCCAAAATGCGCAAAGTGGATGACGATGCACCGTTGATCGAACGCGTTGAGTACGTGCTGCAATCGCAGATCAACCCACAGCTGGCTGGCCACGGCGGCAAAGTGACGCTGATGGAAATTACCGAAGAAGGTATTGCGATTCTGCAATTCGGTGGCGGTTGTAACGGTTGTTCTATGGTCGATTACACGCTGAAAGAAGGCATCGAAAAAGAGCTGCTGCAGAAATTCCCTGAACTCAAGGGCGTGCGCGACCTCACTGAACATGAGCGTGGCGAGCACTCTTACTACTAATATTAGCCGCTGCTAATAGTAAAGCCCTGCTCTTATTACTAAGAAGCAGGGCTTTTAAAATCGGGTACGACTTAAACCAAAATCACCTCAACGCCCTGCGCTTTCAATTGCTCAATCACTTTCTCGTCGGCGTCTTTGCCAGTAATCACAATATCAATCTGCTCTGCGCGACTAAACAGCATGCCTGCACGCTGGCCTACTTTGCTGCTGTCGGCTAATACCACCAATTTTCCCACATAGTTCAACATCTTCTGCTCGGCCATCGCCGTGAGCATATCGGTTTTATACAGGCCTTCGGCGGTCAGCCCCTTGCCGCTGGTAAACATCCAATGTCCCGCATAAAGAGAAGATTCGCCCTCCTGTGGTGCCAGCGTAATCGCCTGACTGCGGTTATATTGGCCGCCCATAATGACAACGCTATCGTGCTCTTGCTCAATCAAAAAATTAGCCAATGGCAGATAGTTTGTGATCACCTGAGTGTCTTTACCACAGATTTCGCGCCCCAGCGTGAAGGCTGTCGATCCACAATTAATCACGATACTTTCACCTGGCTTAACCAGCTGTGAAGCCGCGCGCGCAATGCGAACCTTTTCTTCATGATTCTGTGCCTGATGAATGTTCATCGGCGTCCAAGCCACACGGTTTTGGCTTACGGCTTCTGCGCCGTTGCGAACTTTTTTCAGTTTGCCACTGTCGCCGAGCTTATTAATGTCACGACGCGCCGTTGCAGGTGAAACCTGAAGGCGATCAATCACCTGCTCAACGGTAACAAACCCCGTTTGTTGCAGCATTTCCAGTAAAGTCTGGTGTCTTTGCGATTCAGTCATGATTAATTCCAGCGCATAAATGATTATTTGGTGATTATATTTGAAAACGATCAAAAATAACACGCTTAAAAACACAAAAGCCGAGCATATAGCCCGGCTTGAGATACCGATATTATACTGATAACTATAAGAATGATTTGAACGGCAAGTCCGGCTCAATGGTGAAACAATCATCAAACCCACGCGGATAATGATACTCAAAATTATCCTTATCTAGCGGATAGGTGAACTTGCCACCCACCTGCCAAATAAACGGCTTAAAGCCATATTTCAAGCGATCTTTCTTCATCTCCCACAGCACACGAATTTCTTGTGGGTCGGCTTGGAAGTTTGACCAGATATCATGGTGGAAAGGAATAACCACCTGAGTTTTAAGCGACTCAGCCATACGCAGAATATCAGAGCTGGTCATTTTATCCGTAATACCTCGCGGATTTTCTCCATACGAGCCTAACGCCACATCAATTTTATGCTCATTGCCATGTTTAGCGTAGTAGTTAGAATAATGTGAATCTCCGCTGTGATACAGGTTTCCGCCAGGTGTTTTAAATAGATAGTTAACAGCACGTTTATCCATACCATCAGGTAAAACACCGGCTGCTTTTTCATTTGCTGGCAGCGTAATTAACGCCGTACGGTCAAAGGCATCAAGCGCATGGATCTCAACATCTTTGATTTTCACCACATCACCGGGCTTCATGACGATACAGCGTTCACGCGGCACGCCCCAGCCAATCCATAAATCCACACAGGTCTGCGGGCCAATAAACGGCACGCTGCTGTCGCAGTTTTGCATTACCGCAGCGGCAACGTTAACGTCAATGTGGTCATTATGATCGTGAGTAGAAAGCACTGCATCAATCTGGCGAATTGCAAAAGGATCCAGTACAAACGGCGTTGTGCGCAGATTAGGCTGTAGTTTTTTCACCCCAGCCATGCGCTGCATCTGATGACCATCTTTCATCAGCGGGTTACCGTGGCTCTGTTTTCCTGTGCCGCACCAGAAATCGACGCAGATATTGGCACCACCTTCAGATTTCAGCCAAATGCCTGTGCAGCCTAGCCACCACATCGCAAAAGTTCCAGGAGCAACGTTCTCTTGTTCGATTTCTTCGTTTAGCCAAGAACCCCACTCAGGGAATGTGCTCAGGATCCAAGACTCACGGCTGATGCTTTCAATCTTACTCATGGTATGCCCCTCATAATATTCACGTCTGCGATAAGTAAATAGCGTTACCTTCGCGCTAATTAATCAATATAAATCACAAAAAGATTAAATATGATTTGTTGTGAAAAATCTACCACGATTACGTGACTGAGCAAAAGCAAATTTTTTATGGTTTAGTTCACATAAAAACCATCACTTAAAACAATCATAAACGCTAAAACTCGCCTCATGAATAGGTAATATTTTGTTTTAAATAGTAAAAACAAACACACCGTTACTTTTCATCTTTTATTTTATATCCACACAATTCAAGTTGAGATACAAATCACAAATAATCAAATTAAATCTTTAAGTGATTCTTTGTGATTGCTAGAGTGATTTTGTACAAAACAGAACCTGTCTGTGACACAAGAAAGAAAAACACGGCAGGAATGAAAGCCAAAAGCCGAGCGGAGTGCTTTATGGAAACCCTCTACAACATCTTCACCATATTTTTTAATCAGGTCATGACCAATGCCCCACTACTACTGGGTATCGTGACATGTTTGGGATATTTGCTGTTACGCAAGAGTGCAACGGTCATTATCAAAGGCACCATTAAAACCATCATCGGTTTTATGCTGCTGCAAGCCGGTTCGGGGATCCTGACGGGCACATTTAAACCTGTTGTTGCCAAATTATCCGAAGTCTATGGCATCAACGGTGCCATCTCAGATACTTATGCAGCAATGATGGCGACCGTCGAACGTATGGGAGATGCGTATAGCTGGGTCGGCTACGCCGTGCTTCTCGCTCTAGCGCTTAACATTCTCTACGTGCTTTTCCGCCGCGTGACCGGCATCCGCACCATTATGCTCACTGGCCACATCATGTTTCAGCAGGCGGGTTTAATTGCCGTATTTTTCTATATCTTCGGCTACCCGATGTGGACAACCATCATCTGCACCGCAATTCTGGTGTCTCTCTATTGGGGCATAACCTCCAATATGATGTTTAAACCCACGCAGGATGTTACCGAGGGTTGCGGGTTTTCAATCGGCCACCAGCAGCAGTTTGCCGCATGGATAGCCTGTAAAATCGCACCTTATCTGGGAAAAAAAGAAGAGAGCGTTGAAGAGTTAAAACTTCCCGGCTGGCTCAACATCTTCCACGACAATATTGTGTCCACCGCCATCGTCATGACCATTTTCTTCGGCGCAATCCTGTGCTCCTTTGGGATTGATACCGTGCAAAAAATGGCAGGAAAAACCCACTGGACGATTTATATCCTACAAACTGGTTTCCAATTCGCCGTCGCCATTTTCATCATCATCCAAGGCGTGCGTATGTTCGTGGCTGAACTCTCTGAAGCCTTCAACGGGATTTCTCAGCGCCTGATTCCAGGAGCTGTACTGGCAATCGACTGTGCGGCCATCTATAGCTTCGCGCCTAATGCCGTAGTTTGGGGATTCATGTGGGGTACCATCGGACAGCTCATCGCCGTCGGCATTTTGGTTGGAATCGGTTCTTCAATCATGATCATTCCGGGATTCATTCCGATGTTCTTCTCAAACGCAACCATCGGCGTATTTGCTAACCACTATGGTGGCTGGCGAGCAGCGCTGAAAATCTGTCTGCTGATGGGCATGGTTGAAATCTTTGGCTGCGTATGGGCGATAAAACTCACTGGGCTGAGCGCATGGATGGGAATGGCTGACTGGTCAATTTTGGCACCACCGATTATGCAAGGATTCACCCTTGGTCTGTGGTTTATGGGCGTTATTATCGTTATTGCACTGATTTATATGTTCTTCGCTAGCCGTACTCTGCGAGCCGAAGAAGACGCCGAAAAAATAGCACTCAACGAATCTTCTACAAATTAATTAACTGGAGCACAAATCATGACAGTACGAATCCTCGCGGTATGCGGTTGTGGGCAAGGCAGTTCCATGATTATGAAAATGAAAGTTGACCAGTTTCTGACGCAGCAAAATATCGACCACAGCGTTAATAGCTGCGCCGTTGGAGAATATAAATCGGAACTCAGTGGTGCTGACATCATCATTGCATCGACCCATGTCGCCGATGAAATAACCGTTACAGGCAATAAATACGTGGTTGGCGTGCGCAACATGCTTTCTGCCGCCGACTTCGGACCTAAGCTGATGGATGTGATTACAGCGCACTTCCCTAAAGATATTAAGTCATAGGAGTAGATATGAAACTGCGCGATTCACTGGCACAAAACCACTCCATTCGTTTGCAGGCCGAGGCAAACACTTGGCAGGAAGCGGTAAAAATCGGTGTCGATCTGTTGGTTCAGGCCGACATCGTCGAACCGCGTTACTATCAAGCCATTTTGGACGGCGTTGAGCGCTTCGGGCCTTATTTCGTGCTGTGCCCCGGCTTAGCAATGCCGCACGGCAGGCCGGAAGAGGGGGTGAAGAAAACAGGGTTCTCGCTAGTCACGCTAAAAACGCCGCTTTCGTTTAATCATGAAGATAACGATCCCGTCGATATCCTGATCACTATGGCTGCCGTTGATGCCAACACTCACCAAGAGGTGGGGATCATGCAGATCGTTAACCTATTCGAAGACGAAGCAAACTTTGATCGTCTACGTGCATGCCGCACCGAACAGGATGTTTTAGATCTGATCGATCAGACCAACGCCGCACAGGCCTAACGCTTACCTTTCGCCCTAGCCCTCCCCTGCATTGGGGAGGGAATGCAATGTACCAATTTGCACCTCCCTTAAAACGGGAGGCTAGGGAAGATCATGCCAAAAATTGGCTTTTGGAGTAGAAAAATGTCTCATTCATTACCGATGCTGCAAGTTGCTTTAGATAACCAAACACTAGACGACGCGTATAAAACCACCCGCCTGATTGCCGAAGAGGTCGATATTATTGAAGTCGGCACAATCCTTTGCGTTGGTGAAGGCGTGCGCGCCGTTCGCGACCTAAAAGCACTCTATCCACACAAAATCGTACTGGCCGATGCCAAAATCGCCGACGCAGGAAAAATTCTTTCGCGCATGTGCTTTGAAGCCAACGCGGATTGGGTCACCGTTATTTGCTGCGCCGATATCAACACCGCCAAAGGCGCACTCGACACCGCGAAAGAGTTCAACGGCGACGTACAAATTGAGCTGACCGGTTTTTGGACATGGGAGCAAGCCGCAGAGTGGCGTACCGCAGGCATTCAGCAGGTGGTTTATCACCGCAGCCGTGATGCGCAGGCCGCTGGCGTTGCATGGAGTGAAGCCGATATCTCCGCTATCCGCCGCCTCGCCGATATGGGCTTTAAAGTCACCGTCACCGGTGGATTGGCGTTAGAAGATTTGCCGCTGTTTGAAGGCATCCCAATTCACGTATTTATCGCTGGCCGTAGCATTCGTGATGCCGCAAGCCCAGTTGAAGCGGCTCGCCAATTCAAACGTTCTATCGCCCAGCTGTGGGGCTAAGGTAAATATCATGCTCCAGAAAGCCGTTCCTCTCGGAATTTACGAAAAAGCGCTCCCTGCGGGAGAAGACTGGCTGCCTCGATTGCAGTTGGCAGCCGAACTCGGTTTCGATTTTGTCGAGATGTCAGTTGATGAAAGCGATGCACGTCTGGCACGGCTTGACTGGAGTCGTGAACAGCGTTTGGCATTGGTGAACGCCATTGCCCAAACCGGCGTGCGCGTACCCTCGATGTGCCTAAGCGCGCATCGCCGTTTTCCTTTGGGTTCTGAAGACGACAGCGTTCGTGCTCAAGGCCTAGAAATCATGCGCAAGGCTATTCGCTTTGCACAAGACGTCGGCATTCGGGTGATCCAGCTCGCGGGCTACGACGTTTACTATCAAGAAGCCAACAACGCGACCCGCGAACGTTTCCGCGATGGATTGAAACAGTCGGTCGAGATGGCTAGCCGTGCTCAGGTCACGTTGGCCATGGAAATCATGGACTACCCGCTGATGAATTCAATCAGTAAAGCTATGGGCTATGCCCATTATCTGAATAATCCTTGGTTCCAGCTCTATCCAGACATCGGCAATCTCTCTGCGTGGGATAACGATGTGCAAATGGAATTACAGGCTGGAAGCGGCCACATTGTGGCGGTTCATGTCAAAGATACTCAGCCAGGCGTATTCAAAAACGTACCGTTTGGTACCGGCGTCGTTGATTTTGAACGCTGTTTTACCACCCTCAAAGAAACCGGCTACTGTGGCCCTTATCTGATTGAAATGTGGAGTGAAACGGCTACCGATCCGGTCAAAGAAGTTAAGGCTGCACGCGACTGGGTGAAACAGCGTATGACCAACGCCGGGCTTCAGGTTGAGGAGACTCTCTAATGCAGCAGCTCAAACAGCAGGTTTTTGACGCCAATATGGCCCTCCCTCATTACGGTCTGGTCACGTTCACATGGGGCAACGTCAGCGCGATCGATCGCGAGCGCGGTTTGGTAGTTATCAAGCCGAGCGGCGTGCCGTATGAAACCATGCAGGCTGAAGACATGGTGGTGGTAGACCTTCAGGGCAATATCGTCGAAGGCCGCTATCGTCCCTCCTCCGATACGCCGACGCACCTTGAACTCTACCGCCGCTATCCACACCTCGGCGGCATTGTGCACACCCATTCCACTCACGCCACCGCGTGGGCGCAGGCTGGATTATCCATTCCTGCGCTCGGCACCACTCATGCAGACTATTTCTTTGGTGATATTCCCTGCACTCGCGCCCTAACCGCCGCTGAAGTTGCAGGGGAATATGAGCTCAACACCGGCAAAGTGATTGTGGAAACGCTAGGCGACACTAATCCGCTGCATACGCCTGGGATAGTGGTGTATCAGCATGGGCCGTTCTCATGGGGCAAAGATGCCGTCGATGCAGTGCATAACGCCGTCGTGATGGAAGAGGTGGCAAAAATGGCGTGGATCGCCTGTGGTATTAACCCACGGCTACGCCACATTGACGGATATCTGATGAATAAGCATTTCAGCCGCAAACATGGGCCGAATGCTTATTACGGGCAGAAGTAATTCTTTGATATCTCAGGAAGGCTACCATGACAATTAACGCGTTATTTGTACAAAGCAATCCGGCACGTCGTCGCTATGGCGTTGCAACGCTAGTCGGTTTTGCCGCGGGGATTATGTCGGCGTTTGTGAAATGGGGGGCTGAAGTTCCCCTACCGCCGCGAACCATTACCGATGGCCGCGCTGAGTTTAATCCGCCCTATCTGTTTTTACGTGATTATCTTGGCATCGATCCAACCACCACGGTGTATACGTTCTCTGAACATATTATTAATCCGGTGATGGTGACTCACATTATCTTCTCATTGGTCTTTGCCATCGGCTATTGCATCGTGGCAGAACGTTTTCCAAAGGTGAAAATGTGGCAAGGGCTGATGGCGGGGATTATTTCTACGATTGCGGTTCACGGTATTAGTTTCCCCTTGCTGGGGCTCACACCGCCGCTGTCTCAACTCCCCGTTGATGAATATGTCTCTGAGATTTTGGGGCATCTCTTTTGGTTCTGGTCGATTGAGCTGATTCGCCGCGATCTGCGTAACCGAATTACCCATGAGCCAGATGCAGAAGTACCTATCACAGCCATGAGTCGGTAAATCTAGTCCATTCTCCTGTAGCCCTCGCTAGCCTTCCCTGTCAAAGGGGAAGGTTAGATGGGGTTAACTACACGCCATATCCCATCATTTTCATAATATTTTGCGCCTGTTGAACGGCCTCTTGGCGATGCGCAACGCCGAGCTTTTGATACAAATTACGAATATGGGTTTTAATGGTGGTTGCGGCAACGTCAAGCTCACCGGCGATTTGTTCATTGCTATAGCCAGAATAAATCAGCCCCAGAACCTGCCATTCTCTCTGGGTTAACGGGCTGGTACGAATCAGCTCCGGCACCTGTGGGTGATTGAGCAGTCGTTCAACAAAGCCCTCATCAAAATGCGCAAACTTATGCCGATGATGCTGGTTGATATCACGCAGAATGCGCTGAGCGCGGTGCTGATCTAGCTCTGGCAGCGTATTGAGCTGCAATAGCTGACGCAGCTGCTGTGCCATCACTTCACCCTCAACTACGAAATGACTGACAAAACCGGTACGATTAGCCAAGCTTAGGGCTTCAATCAATACGCGCAGCGCTTCGCTTTTGCGATCGGTGCTCCAATACAGCAAATTACACAGCAGCAGGTTACGATTGAGATCGCTCACCAAGCGCAAACGCCTGGCCTCTTCGTTTAGCTCATCGAGCACCACTTCGGCTTCTTCATAGCGTCCCAGCAGAATTTGTACTCGCGCAATGTTGCGCCACTGCCCTTGTAGGAAATGGTTATCTGCCCGCGATGGTTTTTCCGCCTGCATCAGCCACTGGGTAGCGGCAGCACGGTCGCCGGTCATCTGCCACGCAATCACCCGCGGCTTGTCGGTATTGGTTTGCCAGTCTCGATGGTAATGGCCAGCCTGCAATAAATTCTCACAGCGCCGCAAATATTGGTTAGCGTTGTCCAGATCGCCACGCGCCAACGAGCACTTGGCTAACATCGCCAAGCATTGTAGCTGCTGCTGCGGCTCGTAGTTCGCCAACACGCCTAGACCTTTACGGGCGGCTTCTTCGGCTTCGTCTAAACGCATCCACGACCACAAAACCTGCGAACGAATACGCAGCAGGAATTCATGCATCGGCAATTGTTCTAAATGCTGCTCATGAATCAGCTCAAAAGCTTTGTCTTGAGTCTCATAGGCCGCTTGTAAAAAGCCCTGCGCAATGAGGATTTCGCTTTGTTGCAGCATCGCCCACAACGCGTAATGGTAGGCCTGATGGCGGCGCGCAACCTGCTCCGTTTGTTGCATCATCGGCAGCGCACGGGCTAAATCACCTTTGCAGTGGTGGACTTCACCCATCACCGAACTGGTAACAATACGGCTGTAATAGCTGCTGATTGGCAAATGTTTTAACGCTTCCACGGCCAGCCGTTCGGCATCGTCAGGGCGACCATCGTTGATCGCCACCTGCGCCCGCAGCGCATCAAACTCGGCCAACATCACGCCATCTATTTCAATTTTCTGCACATGCATTTCATGCTCAGCGCGCTCCAGCAGAGTATTCACCTCGCTGTAACGATGCTGGCTCTGTGCCAGCCACGCTTGTAGCAGCGCCAAGCGAGGGTTTTGAATCAGTTTTTCATATGGTAGGGCTTTTAAGCACTCTTCCAGCAACGAAAGTTCGCTTTGATGGAACAGCTCCCACGCATGCTGGAGTAATACATCACGCAGCATCTCGACGTCACCTGCCGCTAATGCATGATGGATTGCCTCGGCGGGAAACCCCTGATCGAGCCAACCCTGCGCCGCTCGACGATGAAGATCGGGCAAATCTGCCGCCAGTTCCCATTGGCAACGCTGACGTAAAAAATTGGCAAATAATGGATGGAAACAAAACCATTCGCCATCGGCGTCCATTCGATGAATAAACAACCCCTGCCGCTCAAGCTCTTCCAACTGCTGTTGACCATTATCTTCACCGGTTAAGCGAGTCAGCAACACATCATTCATCGAACGCAGCACTGAGCAGCGAAGCAAAAAGTTACGCGTCGTCGCATCAACGCGATCGAGCACTTCATCCACCAAATAATCAGAAAGATGGCTAGCGTTAATCTTCGCTAAACGTCGTGCTGACTCTTGCGCCGTGGTTGTTGATTGACGCACGGAAAGCGCAATCAGCTGTAGCGCCGTCGGCCAACCTTCAACCTCATCGCACAGCTGATGGCTTTCAGTATCTGCCATCGGCGCTTTCAAACGATGATTGAAAAATTGTGATGCTTCTTGATGAGTAAAGGCCAGCTGCTTAGTGCCCACTTCTAAAAGCTGCTCGCGCACGCGTAAATTGGCGATGCCCAGCGGGGGAAGCGTGCGTGACAATAAAATGACGGTGAGATTATCTGGCTGATGGCGCAGGAAAAAGCGCATCGCCTCATGGATTTGCGCATTAGTGATCAGATGATAATCATCAATAACCAAACACAACGGAGCCGACCAATCTGAAAGCTCAATAAAAAGCTGGGCAAATAACGCCGACAGCGTGGCGTACTGATGCTTTTGGCTCATTGCTTCGCTTTTGCTGCAATGTCCGCCGGTGGCTTGTTGCAATGCCGCAATCAGATAGCTGGCAAAGCGCTCGGGCTGGTTATCGCTCTCATCTAAAGAGAACCAACCTAAATGCGCATTTTCCTCTGCCCACTGCGCTAATAGCGTGGTTTTACCATAACCCGCAGGCCCATTAACCAGCACCAGACGGTAGTTACCGGCTGACGCAAGCTTGGTTAATAACCGTTCGCGTACCACCGTATTTTGCAGTCGCACAGGGCGACTTAATTTCGACGGAATGAGCATGGTAAATTCCCACAAAGAAAGCCCAAAGCAAACCACAGCAATATATAAGTTTTAAATATTGCTTAATTATTTCGCGCTTCGTAATTAATTAGTCCTGTTTAACTTGGGATATCACACCAATTAATGCAACAGAGCATGACGACTAGGTAGCAGGAAATTGCAGTCGATCACACTTCTCACATCTTCTTACATCTTTGCTGAGAAAATGACTCAGTACGGTTTCATTGATTCTCTGTTTAGGTTAGCGCTTCATCTTTTTCTCTTGCTGGCGCGAAGCCGCATTTCAGCACGGCTTCCCTCGACATAGGAACATTTTTGCTCCTATTCTTAATCCTTTAGTTGCGAGTTTATTGCACAGCCTTTGTTTATTTTATGGGCTACATCTTGGTAATCAGAGCTGAATTTACACGCCTGTGACGCGGAATATAACGGGTTTGGATCACAGTTTTGCCTACGCCCCGCCCCTCCTCCCCGCCTCATCCCCCTTCGGGAGGATGTTATAAAACCGGTGGGTCGGCAGGATAACGTCAATTCCTGAACTTTATGCTTTGAGAGAGACTGATATGTCGCACATACCATTTGATAAGGACGTATTCTTGGCGGCGCTGACCCGCCAATGGCAGCACTTCGGACTAACCGCATCAAACCAGATGACGGAGCATCAATGGTGGCAGGCGGTGAGTGCGGCAATTGCCGAGCAGCTGTCTGCATTACCGCAGCCAAAGGCCGTGGCAAAAAGCGAGCTGCGCCATGTTAACTACCTATCCATGGAGTTTCTGATTGGGCGCTTAACCGCAAACAATTTGATTAATCTGGGCTGGTATGACGCCGTAGAAAAAGCTCTCGCAGCGCATGACGTTCTGCTCAGCGATTTGTTAGAGCAAGAAACAGATCCGGCGTTGGGCAACGGCGGCTTAGGTCGTTTAGCGGCCTGCTTCTTGGACTCCATGGCAACCGTTGAACAACCGGCAACAGGCTATGGCTTGTGCTATCAATATGGCCTCTTCCGTCAGTCCTTCAGCGAAGGTCACCAGATGGAGGCTCCAGACAACTGGGAGCGCGAAAGCTACCCGTGGTTCCGCCATAACAGCGCCCTGAACGTAGACGTTAACTTTGGCGGTAAGCTGGTCAAACAGCCAGACGGTTCAATGCGATGGCAGCCAGCGCTCACGCTGCGCGGCGAAGCATGGGATTTACCGATTCTGGGCTATCACAACGGCGTGAGCCAACCGCTACGCCTGTGGCAGGCCACTCATGCGCACCCGTTTGATTTAACTAAGTTCAATGATGGCGAGTTCCTCAAAGCAGAAAGCGACGGTATTGAAGCTGCCAAGCTCACCAAAGTGCTTTACCCCAATGACAACCATCAGGCCGGTAAACGCTTACGCCTGATGCAGCAATATTTCCACTGCGCCTGCTCCGTGGCTGACATTCTGCACAAACACCATCTGGCAGGCCGTAAGCTGGCTGACTTACCGAAATATGAGGTGATTCAGCTCAACGACACGCACCCAACAATTGCGATCCCCGAACTGCTGCGCGTGCTGCTAGACGAACATCAGATGTCGTGGGATGAAGCGTGGGCCATCACCAGCAACACCTTTGCCTATACCAACCATACGTTAATGCCTGAAGCGCTGGAATGCTGGGACGAGCGCTTAGTTCGCAGCCTGCTGCCACGCCACTTTGACATCATCAAGCAGATCAACGCCCGCTTCAAAAAGCTGGTTCAAAAGCAATGGCCTAACGATGAAGCGGTATGGGCTAAACTAGCCGTTCACTACGATAAACAAGTGCGCATGGCTAACCTATGCGTGGTGGGCGGTTTTGCGGTCAACGGCGTTGCCCAGCTGCATTCTGATTTAGTGGTTAAAGATCTGTTCCCTGAATACCACCAGCTCTGGCCCAACAAATTCCATAACGTCACCAACGGCATCACGCCACGCCGTTGGCTAAAACAGTGTAATCCTGCGCTGGCGAGCCTTATCGACAAGACGCTGAAAAAAGAGTGGGCTAACGATTTAGACGTGCTCAAAGGCCTTGAATCCTATGCCGACGATGCAAAGTTCCGCCAAAAATATCAGGCCATCAAGCGTGACAACAAAATCGCATTAGCCAAATACGTTAAAAACGTGATGGGTCTGGAGCTTAACGTCGATGCGATCTTTGATGTGCAAATCAAACGCCTGCACGAATACAAACGCCAGCACCTGAATCTCTTGCACATTCTGGCGCTCTATCACGAACTACGCGACAACCCGCAGGCTGACCGCGTACCACGCGTTTTCCTATTCGGCGCAAAAGCCGCTCCTGGCTACTATTTGGCTAAAAATATTATCTACGCGATCAACAAAGTCGCGGAGAAGATCAATAACGATCCGCTGATGAAAGGACGTCTGCAGGTCGCATTCATTCCTGACTATCGTGTTTCTGTCGCCGAGCTCATGATCCCTGCGGCTGATATCTCTGAGCAGATCTCTACGGCGGGTAAAGAGGCCTCAGGCACCGGCAACATGAAACTTGCCCTCAACGGCGCATTAACCGTCGGGACGCTGGATGGTGCGAACGTTGAAATTGCGCAGGAAGTGGGTGAGGAAAATATCTTTATCTTCGGCCAAACCGTAGAGCAGGTGAAAGCCACGCTCGCCAAAGGCTATCAGCCTAAGGCGATTTATCGTAAAGATAAGCAGCTGAAATTGATTCTGGATGAGTTGGCCAAAGGCCATTACAGCAACGGTGATAAGCAAGCGTTCGATCAAATGCTGCATAGCCTGTTAGACGGCGGTGACCCTTACTTAGTCTTGGCTGATTTTGCTGACTACTGCCGCGCGCAAAAGGAAGTGGACGTCTTGTATCGCGACCAAGAGCAATGGACACGCGCCACGATTTTAAATACCGCACGCGTCGGCATGTTCAGCTCTGACCGGTCAATCCGCGATTACCAGAAGAGAATCTGGCAGGCAAAGCGTTAAGGAGCGGTTCCATGCAAGAGAAAACAACGCCACCAATGGAACAAATAACGGAGCATCAGCAGGCCGAGCGGAAGCTGCTAGAAAGTTTGGCGGCGGAAGCCGGTATCGCGGCCAGCTACATTAATGCTCACGGCAAACAACAGGCGATCAGCGCGGAAACCAAGCAGCGTCTGCTGGAAGCGATGCATCCCTTCACGCCGACTCAGGTCGGCTCACCGGTTCCGCCGGTGATGGTGTTTACCCAAGGCCGCCCATGCATTCTCAATCTCCATACCACCGGAGAATACACCTGGGCGCTCGCGCTAGAAGCCCACTCGTCCGATAAATCGGCACCTACCGCGACTCGCTTCCAAGGAAAAATACAGCGACGCAAAACGCTGACGCTGCCGCGCGATCTACCGCTGGGCTATCATCAGCTCACGTTAAGCGATGAAACGCAGCAGTGGACTTGCCAGATTATCGTGACACCTCAACGCTGTTATGAGCCAGACGCCTTGCTGACCGGCCGTAAACTATGGGGTGCCTGCGTACAGCTTTACACGCTGCGGTCTGATAATAATTGGGGCATCGGCGATTTCGGCGATCTCAAACAGATGGTGCTAAACGTGGCGAAGCGTGGAGGGGCGTTTGTCGGCCTTAATCCGATCCATTCGCTCTACCCTGCTAACCCAGAAAGTGCCAGCCCCTACAGCCCATCCTCGCGCCGCTGGTTGAACGTGGCCTACATTGATGTCAACCAAGTAGAAGAGTTTAAGCTCAGTGACGAAGCGCAAACGTGGTGGAACAATACCGAAACGCAGCGACGCCTAAGCGAAGCTCGCGCCAGCGAATGGGTCGATTATTCCAGCGTTATCTCGCTGAAGATCAATGCGCTACAGCGCGCATTCCCCGCGTTTATCCAGCAAAAAAGCAGCAGTAAGCGCCTGAAAGCGTTCCGTCAGTTTGTTGAACAAGGCGGTCATAGCCTGTACCAACAAGCGGCGTTCGATGCATTACATGCGCATCTGAATGCCCAAGATCCTACGATGTGGGGCTGGCCAGTATGGCCCGATAATCTGCGCAGCGCAGACAGCAGCGGCGTAGCCGATTTTTGCCGTCAGCACGCGGATAAAGTCGATTTCTACCTCTGGCTGCAATGGCTCGCCTACAGCCAACTTTCTGAATGTTTCGAAGTTTGCCAGCAACAAAAGATGCCGATTGGGCTGTATCGCGATCTCGCCGTTGGCGTCGCCGAAGGTGGTGCTGAAACTTGGGGTGAAACCGGGCTGTATTGCCTGAAAGCCTCGGTAGGCGCACCGCCGGATATTCTTGGCCCACTGGGGCAAAACTGGGGACTTCCGCCGATGGATCCCCACGTGATGGCAGCGCGGGCCTATCAGCCGTTCATTGATATGCTGCGCGCTAACATGACCTGCTGCGGCGCATTACGTATCGATCACGTCATGTCGATGCTGCGCCTGTGGTGGATCCCCTATGGCGAAACCGCCGATAAAGGCGCCTATGTGCGCTATCCGGTTGATGATTTACTGGCCATTTTAGCGCTAGAAAGCCAGCGCAATCAGTGCATGGTTATCGGTGAGGATCTCGGCACGGTGCCCGTTGAAATCATCGCTAAACTGCGTGATTGTGGTGTCTACTCCTACAAAGTGCTCTATTTCGAGCACGATCAGGAAAACAGTTTCCGCGCGCCGCAGTCCTACACCGTACAAGCGATGGCAACCATCACCACCCACGATCTGCCAACGCTACGCGGCTATTGGCAAGCCGATGATTTGCATTTAGGCAGGGAGCTGGGGCTTTATCCCGATCTTGAGGTACTGAGAAAACTGCATCAGGATCGCGAAGCGGCTAAACAAGGATTGCTAGATGGTCTGCATCAATATGGCTGTATACCGCAAAAGGTTGGCCGACGAGCTGACCGCTTAGCCATGAGTCCGGTTCTCAACCGAGGTTTACAGCGCTACGTAGCAGATAGCGCCAGCGCTTTACTCGGCCTACAGCCAGAAGATTGGCTGGATATGGAAAAGCCCGTCAATATTCCGGGTACCAGCGACCAATATCCTAACTGGCGGCGTAAGCTTACCCAAACCCTAGAACAGATGTTTAGCGATCCTGATATTAATCTGCTTATCAGCGATTTAGATAAACGCCGCCGCAAGGTTTCTGCGGCTTAACTCAACGACTCTGCCAATAGACCGTGAAAACCATTTTTGCGGTCTATTTTTCCGCTAATACTTTTTTCCCATTCGATATCACAAAAAATAACCCTCCGTTTAGCAAATGTATCGAGAAAAGCTGGCTATGCTTAAAAATGGTTAATTTATAAGTTAGCCACCCAATAAAAAAGCCAGCAGGCGGTGATGCTGTAGCGATTTGTGCCTTTGTGTTTTTACTCAAAAATTATCGAGTAACACTCACAAAAAATATTCTGAATGGCGGGCATGATGTCTATTAGCAATTATTCAGAAACGAATGATTGAATGATGGATTCATGCTGTGAATCTAAGGAAGAATGCCATGTCCGTACTTCCCAGCAGTCAAATGCTGCAACAGCTTCTAGCGGGTCATTGTGCTGACCCTTTTTCTATCTTAGGCATGCATCAAACCTCCAAAGGTTTGGTGGTACGCGCTCTGCTGCCTGATGCAACCTCTGTACAGGTACTCGATCGCAAAACGACGCGTATGGTTGCTCAGCTTGATCTGATCGACGAGCGCGGCTTTTTTACGGGCCTGTTGCCGCGCCGTAAAAATCCGTTTGATTATTTGCTCAACGTCGCGTGGAACGATCATCAACAAATCATCGAAGATCCCTACCGTTTCGGCCCTTTACTCGGCGAAATCGATAATTGGCTGCTCACCGAAGGTAAGCATCTACGCCCCTATGAAAGTTTAGGCGCCCATCCCACGCATCTGGCTGATATCAGCGGCGTCAGCTTTGCCGTTTGGGCACCGAATGCGCAGCGGGTTTCCGTGGTCGGCGAATTTAATTTTTGGGACGGCCGCCGCCATCCCATGCGTATCCGACAAGAGAGCGGCATTTGGGAGCTTTTCATTCCCGGCGTGCAGGCGGGGCAGCTGTATAAATTCGAGCTTATTGATGCACATGGCAACACCGTGCTTAAAGCCGATCCCTATGCCTTTGAAGCGCAAATGCGCCCAGATACCGCCTCGCTAGTAACCCCATTACCAGACAAAGTTCCACCGGATGCAAAACGCAGCGCGGCTAATCAGCTCAACGCGCCGGTTTCCATCTATGAAGTGCATTTGGGCTCATGGCGACGCCACAGCGATAACAACTTCTGGCTCAGCTATCGTGAAATGGCAGAACAGCTGGTGCCCTACGTCAAAGACATGGGCTTCACCCATATCGAACTGCTGCCGATTAACGAACACCCGTTCGATGGCTCATGGGGCTATCAGCCGCTGGGCATGTACGCGCCAACTCGCCGTTTCGGTACGCCAGAAGACTTCCGCTACTTTATGGATAAAGCGCATGAAGCGGGAATAAACGTGCTGCTGGATTGGGTTCCGGGCCATTTCCCTAGCGATACTTGGGGGCTGGCAGAGTTCGACGGCACCGATTTATATGAATATTCAGATCCGCGTGAAGGCTATCATCAGGATTGGAACACCTTGATTTATAACTATTCACGCTATGAAGTGCGCAATTTCTTAGCCGGAAACGCGCTGTACTGGATGGAGCGTTACGGCATTGACGGCCTGCGCGTAGACGCCGTTGCGTCGATGATCCACCGCGATTACAGCCGCAAAGAGGGAGAATGGATCCCAAACTGCTTCGGCGGAAACCATAACCTCGAAGCCATCGATTTTCTGCGCTATACCAATAAAACCATCGGTGAACAGCGCCCCGGCGCCGTCACGATGGCAGAAGAGTCCACCGATTTTCCCGGCGTTACGCTGCCGCCAGACGCCAACGGTTTGGGCTTCCATTACAAGTGGAATATGGGCTGGATGCACGACACGCTGGACTATATGAAGCTCGATCCGGTCCATCGTAAATATCACCATAACTTAATGACGTTTGGCTTGCTGTACGCATGGAGTGAAAACTTCGTACTGGCGCTGTCGCATGACGAAGTCGTGCACGGTAAACGCTCCATGCTCGACAAAATGCCCGGTGATGCATGGCAAAAATTTGCCAACCTGCGCGCCTACTACGGCTTTATGTGGGCTCATCCGGGCAAAAAACTGCTGTTTATGGGCTGTGAATTTGCCCAAGGCCGCGAGTGGAATTTCGAAACCAGCCTTGACTGGCATTTGCTAGAAGGTGAAGACAACTGGCACAACGGCGTACAGCGTCTAGTGCGCGATCTCAACCATTGCTACCGCGACTACCCGGCGCTGCATCGCTGGGATTGTGATGCGCGCGGCTTCCACTGGCGCGTCGTCGACGATCATGAGAATTCGGTGTTTGCCTTCGTTCGCCGCGATGAAACAGGCAACGAAGTTTTGGTTGTCAGCAACTTCACGCCAGTACCGCGCGAGCATTATCGCATCGGTGTTGAGCATGCAGGGCACTACCAAGAAATCATGAACACCGATTCTTACTATTACCACGGCAGCAATGTGGGCAATCAAGGCGGCGTCGATAGCCAATCCGTTGGCAGCCACGGCTGTCAATATTCTATTGAGATCGCCGTGCCACCGCTGGCCACGCTCTATTTGCAGCTAGCGCCTCAGCCAGCGTCATACTCGGAGGCCGTGTCTGATGCTAAAACCCGGTAATCCGGGCCCGCTGGGAGCCCACATCACGCCCGAAGGCGTCAATTTTGCGCTCTTCTCGTCTCACGCGACGCGGGTTGAGCTCTGCATTTTTGACAAAACTGGGCATCAGGAATCCTACGAGCTTCCGGCACGCAGCGGCGACGTTTGGCACGGGCTGTTACCTGGGGCAAAAGCGGGGTTGGAATATGGTTATCGCGTTCATGGCTCGTGGCGTCCTGAAAAGGGCCAGCGCTTTAACCCCGCTAAATTGCTGATCGATCCTTACGCTCGCGAACTCACCGGCACATTACCCTTGGACGATCGCCTGTGTGGCGGCCTACACGAGCCAGACTGGCGTGACGATCGCGATGTCGTCCCCCACTGCATCGTGCATGAAGAGATCTACGACTGGGAGAACGATCGTCCCCCTCATGTTTTATGGGGGGATACCGTGATTTATGAAGCTCATGTCCGCGGGCTTACCCAACAACATCCGGGAATTCCAAAGGAATTGCGCGGCAGCTACGCCGCTCTTTCTCATCCGGTGATAATTGAATACCTAAAACGTTTAGGCATTACCGCGTTGGAGTTGCTGCCGGTACAGCTCCATGCCGACGAGCCTCGTTTACAGAAAATCGGCCTCACCAACTATTGGGGCTACAACGTTCTCGCCCCGTTTGCCATCGAGCCGAGTTTTCACTCTGGCCGCAGCAAGACCACCCCGCTGAGTGAATTTCGCGACGCGGTCAAAGCGCTGCACGCCGCCGGAATTGAAGTCATTCTCGATGTTGTGTTTAACCATACCGCCGAGCTGGACGAGACCGGCCCGATGGTGTCATTGCGCGGCATCGATAACCGCAGCTATTACTGGCGAAACGCGCAAGGCGCGTTAGAAAACTGGACCGGCTGTGGCAACGCGCTGAGGTTAACGCAGCCGCATAGCGTGCAGTGGGTCATGGACTGTCTGCGCTATTGGGTTGAAGAGTGCCATGTGGATGGTTTTCGCTTCGATTTAGGCACCGTGCTTGGACGCAACGCTGATTTTCGTCGGCATGCCCCCTTGTTTATTACTATCGCTCAAGACCCGGTTCTCTCTCGTGTGAAGTTTATCGCTGAGCCGTGGGATATCGGCCCTAATGGCTACCAGTTAGGACATTTTCCTCTCACCTTTTCGGAATGGAACGATCGTTATCGGGATGAAGTTCGCCAGTTTTGGCTACAAGGCACGCTTAGCGCGGGCGCGTTTGCTGAGCGTTTTGCGGCCTCAAGCCAACTCTTTCGTCATCACGGGCGCGCACCGTCGTCGAGCATTAACCAAATCACCGCTCACGACGGCTTTACCCTGCACGATTTAGTGAGTTTTAACGACAAACACAATCTGGCTAACGGCGAGGAAAACCGCGACGGCACTAACAGCAATTACAGCAACAACCACGGCGTGGAAGGGATAGACGCCGATGAAGACGTTCAGCGCCGAAGAAGCCGTAGCCAGCGGGCATTGCTCGCCACGCTGCTGCTCTCACAAGGCGCACCGATGATTCTGGCCGGGGATGAAATGGGCCACAGTCAGCAAGGTAACAACAATGCGTACTGCCAAGACAATGAAATCGCTTGGCTAGATTGGTCTTGTGCGGATATTGCACTTACCGAGTACACCGCCTCGCTGATTCAGCTGCGTAAGCGCATACCCGCGCTCTGCGCCAATCGATGGTGGGATGAAAACGATGGCAACGTTGTCTGGCTAAATGCCCATGCACAGCCGCTCACGCCCGATGAATGGCAGGTTATCGCTCCATCACTGCTACAGATTCAGCTATCTGGCGACTGGTTAATGATCGTGAATCCAGCGCAGAACGACGCAGAGGTTTGCCTTCCTACGGGTCATTGGCAAGCGTCTGCGCCATTCAACGCATTGGATACCGTAAACAACACTGAACGCGTGGTCATGCCTGCACACAGCATATGCGTACTGATTCGTTCATAGCCCTACAACGCGCAGTCCAAGGCCTAAAGAGCGGACTGCACGCATAAAAACAAGGAGTCAGAAATGGTTAAGTCAGAAAATCAGAACCAGTTGATGTTGGCCCGTCAATTACCTCAGCAGTCTGTGGCCCTGATTCTGGCAGGTGGCCGCGGCTCTCGCTTGAAGGATCTCACTAAAACGCGTGCGAAACCGGCCGTTCACTTTGGCGGTAAATTTCGTATCGTCGATTTTGCGCTATCGAACTGCATCAACTCAGGCATTCGTCGCATTGGGGTGATCACCCAATATCACTCGCATACCTTGGTGCAGCATATTCAGCGTGGTTGGTCGTTCCTGAACGAATCAATGAATGAGTTTGTCGATCTCCTGCCCGCTCAGCAGCGCGATGCCTCAGAACATTGGTACAAAGGAACCGCCGATGCGGTGTACCAAAATCTGGATATCATTCGGCGCTATGATGCTGAATTTGTGGTTATTCTTGCGGGTGACCATATCTACAAAATGGACTATTCACGCATGCTGATCGACCACGTGGAGAGCGGTGCAGAATGTACCGTGGCCTGTATTCCCGTGCCGCGTAGTGAAGCGAGCGAATTTGGCGTGATGGAAGTTGGCAACGATCACCAGATATTGAAGTTTCTGGAGAAACCACAGAATCCACCAGCCATGCCCGGCAACGAAGATATGTCGCTCGCCAGCATGGGTATTTATGTGTTTAACGCAGAATATCTTTATCAGCTGCTGGAAGAAGACATGAGCCTCACGGATTCCTTCCACGATTTTGGTAAAGACCTGATCCCCAAAATTACCGCACAGGGAAAAGCATGGGCGCATCCCTTCACGCTTTCCTGCGTTACCAGCACCGACGAGCACGACGTGGCCCCGTACTGGCGCGACGTTGGAACCCTAGATGCCTATTGGCGCGCCAATCTCGATTTGGCTTCAGTCACGCCAGAACTCGACATGTACGACAAACGCTGGCCAATTCGCACCTATATGGAGTCACTGCCGCCCGCCAAGTTTGTCCAAGACCGTTCAGGCAGCCACGGCATGACCATGAACTCTTTGGTGTCAGGCGGCTGCATTATTTCTGGCTCCGTGGTCGTTCACTCGGTGCTTTTCCCTCGGGTTCGCGTTAATTCGTTCTGCACCATTGATTCATCTGTTTTATTACCTGACGTCAACATTGGCCGCTCATGCCGCCTACGCCGCTGCATTATCGACCGCGCCTGCGTTCTGCCTGAAGGCATGGTGATTGGAGAAAATGCAGAAGAAGACAGCAAGCGTTTTTACCGCTCTGAAGGCGGCGTTGTCTTGGTCACGCGCGAAATGTTGGCTCGTTTATGAGATGAAATTGTGGATGTAGCTCCCTGCAAACAGAAAAGCGGATGGGAGCAACCGCCACTCTGACTGAGGACTACCGATGTACGTATTGCACGTCTGTTCCGAACTGTTTCCCCTGCTTAAAACAGGTGGATTAGCCGACGTTGTCGGTGCAATGCCTGCTGCGCAAATTGCTCAGGGAGCGAATGTCCGCGTTCTTCTCCCTGGGTTTCCGGCGCTGAAAGAGGGTATCCCTGAAACCCATGAAGTCGCCACGCTGGATACCTTTGCCGGTCGCGTTACGCTGCGTTTTGGTCATTATCAAGGCGTGGGTATCTATTTGATTGATGCCCCGCATCTTTACGACCGCCCCGGCAGCCCGTATCACGATCAGGCGATGTATGCCTACTCAGACAACCATCGACGTTTCGGTTTACTGGGATGGGTTGCGGCAGAGCTGGCCAGCGGCTGTGACCACTATTGGCGTCCACAGGTCGTTCATGCTCATGATTGGCATGCAGGCCTTGCCTGCGCATATCTGGCGGCGCGAGGTCGCCCGGCTCGCTCTGTATTTACCGTGCACAATCTTGCCTATCAGGGCTTATTTTCAGCCCATCACATGGCTGAGCTGTATCTACCACAGGATTTCTTCCAGATTTATGGGCTGGAATTCTATGGCCAAATCTCATTCTTAAAAGCTGGGCTGTTTTACGCCGATCACGTCACCACGGTCAGCCCTACCTATGCAAAAGAAATCACCCGCCCTGAATTCGCCTATGGCATGGAAGGGCTATTGCAGCAGCTTGAACGCGAAGGCCGACTCAGCGGCATTCTCAACGGCGTTGATGATGCTATTTGGGATCCCGCGACCGATAAACTCATCGCCAACTGCTATCAGCGAGAGAACCTCAAAGAGAAGGCGCTAAACAAACAGCATCTGCAAACCGCCATGGGGTTAGACGTCGATCCGGAGAAACCGATCTTTGCGGTTGTCAGCCGTTTAACCAGCCAAAAGGGATTAGATTTAGTGCTTGAAGCGCTGCCCACGCTATTAAACGGCGGAGGGCAGCTAGCGCTGCTCGGTGCGGGCGATGCACCTTTACAAGAGGCATTTCTGGCCGCTGCGGCCGCCTATCCCGGTCAGGTTGGCGTACAAATCGGTTATCACGAAGCCTTCTCGCATCGAATCATTGCGGGATCCGACGTTATTTTAGTTCCGAGCCGCTTTGAGCCCTGCGGGCTAACCCAACTGTACGGTTTGAAATACGGCACCCTGCCGCTAGTGCGCCATACCGGCGGTTTAGCCGACACGGTGAACGACTGCTCGCTGGAAAATCTCTCCGAAGGCAGCGCCAGCGGTTTTGTCTTTAATGACTGCGATGCCAAAGATTTGTCGAATGCGCTACGCCGCGCCTTTGTTCTCTGGACGCGCCCAACGCTGTGGCGCTATGTGCAGCGCCAAGCCATGGCGCAAAACTTCAGCTGGGAAAAAGCGGCCGTGAGCTATTTAGATCTCTACCGCCGGCTTTAGCCAGATACAGAATTCATCGGCATTGATGGCGCCATTACATGACTTGCCATTGATGCTGTAACCCATATTTTTCATTATCGGGGTGTACTGATTATGACTTCACCGTTTAGCTATACTTCGCCCGTGGTCAGCGTCGAGGCGCTTAAACACTCGATTGCTTACAAACTGATGTTTGTGGTTGGTAAAGATCCGTCCATCGCCAACCAGCATGACTGGTTAAACGCCACGCTATTCGCGGTGCGAGACAGAATGGTCGAGCGCTGGCTACGCTCCACACGCGCTCAGTTCTCGCAGGATGTACGCCAGGTTTACTACCTTTCTATGGAGTTTTTGCTTGGTCGCACGCTTTCTAACGCCTTAATGGCGATGGGCGTTTATGACGAAACCAAGCAAGCCTTAGACGAAATGGGGCTCGACCTTGAAGAGCTTATCGATGAAGAGATCGACCCAGGTCTTGGCAACGGTGGCCTTGGTCGATTAGCGGCCTGTTTTCTCGATTCCATGGCAACGCTCGCCCTACCGGCACGCGGCTACGGTATCCGCTATGAATACGGCATGTTCAAACAGAACATCGTGAATGGGCAGCAGGCGGAGTCCCCCGATAACTGGCTGGAATACGGCAATGCATGGGAGTTTGTGCGGCATAACACGCGCTATCGAGTTCGATTCGGTGGACGTATTCAGCAAGAGGGCAATCGCGCCCGCTGGTTGGAAACTGAAGAAGTGCTGGCACTAGCTTTTGACCAAATTATTCCAGGCTTTGACACCGATGCGACTAACACCCTGCGCTTATGGTCAGCGCGCGCCAGTAGCGAAATCAATTTAGGTAAGTTTAATCAGGGCGATTACTTTGCCGCTGTAGAGGATAAAAACCACTCGGAAAACGTGTCTCGCGTGCTCTATCCGGACGATTCAACCTATTCAGGCCGTGAGCTGCGCCTGCGTCAGGAGTACTTCCTCGTCTCCGCGACGGTGCAAGATATTCTCCATCATCATTGGCAAACGCATCACACCTTAGAGAATCTCGCCGAGAAAATTGCCATTCACCTGAACGATACTCATCCGGTGCTTTCGATTCCTGAATTGATGCGGCTGCTCATTGACGATCATAAATTCACGTGGGAAAAAGCGTGGTCCATCGTGGTGCAGGTTTTCTCCTACACCAACCATACGTTAATGAGCGAAGCCCTCGAAACGTGGCCGGTAGACATGTTGGGCAAAATTTTACCGCGCCATCTACAGCTTATTTTCCAGATCAACGACCATTTCCTGAAAGACGTGAAAGAGCAATATCCTAATGATGATGCGTTGCTGTCACGCGTTTCTATTATCGATGAAACCAATGGGCGTCGCGTGCGTATGGCGTGGTTGGCGGTGATTGCCAGCCATAAGGTAAACGGCGTATCTGAGCTGCATTCCGAACTGATGGTGCAATCGCTGTTTGCCGATTTTGCTCGTCTGTTCCCGAACCGTTTCTGCAATAAAACCAACGGCGTAACTCCACGTCGCTGGCTGGCGCTGGCTAACCAGCCGCTGTCAAAAGTGCTGGATGAAAACATCGGACAGAGATGGCGCACCGATTTAAGCCAGCTTAATGAGCTGTTAGCGCACATCGACTACCCGACCTTCATTCGCGATGTGCAACAGGCCAAGCTGCACAATAAAAAACAGCTCGCCGTATACGTCGCGCAAAAGCTTAATGTAGTGCTAGATCCTAATGCGTTATTCGATGTACAGATCAAAAGGATCCACGAATATAAGCGCCAATTGCTGAACGTGTTGCATGTCATCACCCACTACAATCGTATCCTGCAAGATCCTGAAAACGATTGGACACCACGGGTGAAGATCTTTGCCGGTAAAGCCGCCTCAGCCTATTACAACGCCAAACAAATCATCCATTTGATCAACGATGTGGCTAAAGTGATCAACAACGATGAGCGCATCAAAGGCAAGCTCAAAGTTGTTTTCATCCCTAACTATGGCGTCAGTTTGGCACAGATGATTATTCCAGCCGCCGATCTTTCAGAGCAGATTTCCACGGCGGGCACCGAAGCATCGGGTACCAGCAACATGAAATTTGCGCTCAACGGCGCCTTGACCATCGGCACGTTAGACGGCGCAAACGTGGAAATGCTCAAGCACGTAGGTGAAGAGAATATCTTTATCTTCGGCAATACCACCGAGCAGGTTGAAGCGCTGCGTAATAATGGCTATAACCCGCGCCAAATCTACGAACAGGATCCTGAGCTAAACCAAGCACTCACCCAAATTGCGACGGGCGCATTCAGCCCTGAAGATCCGCGCCGCTATGCAAGCCTCTTTGATTCATTGGTGAACTTCGGCGATCACTATCAGCTACTGGCGGATTACCGTAGCTATATTGATACACAGGATAAAGTGGATGAGCTTTATAAAACGCCAAATGAATGGACACACCGCGCGGTGATGAATATCGCCAATATGGGGTATTTCTCGTCTGACCGAACGATTCAGGAGTACGCGGATGAGATATGGAATATTAAAGCGGTGAAGTTGTAGAGAACGAAGAAAAGCCCCCCTCTCAACCTCTCCTGCCAAGGGGAGGGTTAGGTTGGGGTAAATATCAGTATTGCGAACTGACCCCCTCCCAGCCTCCCCCTTCGCAGGGGGAGGAGCGGATCGAGGATCTTACAAACATCAATAAACAGTTCCCTCCCCTGCGAAGGGGAGGATTAGGGTAGGGTCATGCAGTCATTATGACTTATGCTCTGCCAGCCACTGCGCGACGCGCTGTTTCTGGGCATCGTCCAGCCACATACCTAACTTGGTTCGGCGCCAGATCGCATCATCAAGCTCAACCACCCACTCTTCTGCAACCAGATAACGCAGCTCGGCTTCATACAGATGATGGCCAAAGTGCTCGCCCAAATCTTCCAGCGATTGCGCAGTTCCAATCAGTTGTTCAGCGCGGGTGCCGTAAGTGCGCACGTAGCGGCGGGCTAACGCTTCTGGCAACCACGTAAAGCGGCGACGCAGCTGCGCAGCATAGCTATCACGATCGGTGCCTAAATCGCCCCCCGGCAATACACCGTTTTTAGTCCATGCAGGACCACAGTTATCGTAATAACCAGACAGTTTTTCTAGCGCATGTTCAGCCAGTTTACGATAGGTGGTGAGCTTACCGCCAAATACGGAAAGCAGCGGCGCTTTACCATCCTGATCGTGCACGTCGAGCGTATAGTCACGGGTGATCGCCTGTGGAGAATCTGATTCGTCATCACACAGCGGACGCACACCGGAATAAGTCCAGACGATGTCGTCTTTACTCAACTGTTTCTTGAAGTGATCGTTATAAACCTTCAGCAAGTAATTCACTTCATTATCATCAATCTTCACATCATGCGGATCGCCGTTATATTCCACGTCGGTAGTCCCGATGATAGAAAACTCATCCATCCACGGGATCACAAAGACGATACGATGATCTTCGTTTTGCAGGATATAAGCCTGCGGCTGATTATGAACACGCGGAACCACAATATGGCTGCCTTTGATCAGACGGATGCCATAAGGAGATTTCAGCTCCAATCCATTATCGAAGAAATGTTTTACCCATGGGCCGGTGGCATTCACCAGACCTTTTGCACGCCAGGTAAAGACTTCACCCGTGTCTGCATTTTTGGCTTCAACCACCCACAATCCATTTTCACGATAGGCGCGAGTAACCTGAGTGCGAGTGCGAACTTCACCACCGCGCACCACGACTTCTTGCGCGTTTAACAGCACCAAACGAGCATCATCAACCCAGCAATCTGAATACTCAAACCCACGCGTTAAGCTGGATTTCAAGACAGATTCAGGACCAAAGCGTAGGCCTTTGCTGCTTGGCAAGCTGGTGCGTTTACCCAAATGATCGTAAAGGAATAGGCCTGTACGAATCATCCAAGCTGGGCGTAAATGTGGCTGATGCGGTAAGCGGAAACGCATCGGGAAGGCGATATGCGGCGCAAGTTTCAGCAGAACTTCACGCTCTGCCAAGGCTTCGCTCACCAAACGAAACTCATAGTGTTCCAGATAGCGCAGGCCACCGTGGATTAATTTGGAGCTCGCAGATGACGTGGCACAGGCCAAATCTTTAGCCTCCAGCATCAGAACGGAAAGCCCGCGTCCTGCCGCATCCGCAGCGATACCGGCACCGTTAATGCCACCACCGATAACGATCAAGTCTTTGGTTTCCACTTTCCCCTCCGGATGCTCGAAACAGTTCTAATTTTGTCGTTGATGATAGAAAAACAATCGAATAATGTTCGTTTACGAGCATTATAATACTCACAAACCAACATTAGCGCCAGAAATTAACCAAACAAAAACATTTCAGCGTGATGAAGATAACAGTTGAGAGATAATAAAATTACATACTGTGTGGGTATTAGGAAGCATAGTCGCCCAAGCTGACAAACTTAGGCGTCGAAAGGGAAAGACTAGTTACGAATTTCTTCGAGCAATTCTGGATATTTATCAAGCAATTTTAGCAACTTGATGGTTGATACATGGGGCAGCGCCTTGCCTGTTTCGTAGCGCGAAAATGCGTTCACACCGCCGCCAAAGATCTCACCGGCTTCACTTTGGGAAAGGTTCAGCTTTTTTCGCATTGCCACCACGTACTCAGGATCGATGATGGACGCATTAACCTGCTTATTGAACTCCGTCAAAATGCTGTCGATACGCAGAGATTCGTCTTTAAAAATTACGCCTTCACCGCAGTCTAAACACCAGTCAGCCCCCACAGCTTTAACCACTGTAGACTGCCCTTTATAGGTAAATGGAATGTCACGGTAATCTTTAATCGTATTTTTCGAACCACACTCAGGACAGTGCATGATCTAACTCCTTAAACGAAACGATGAGGACATCATCAACAACCGTTAATTTCAGATAGAGAGACACCTTGTCCAGATGGCAATGGTAAACATCCTGCCAGATACGATGGTCATCATAAGTTGTCATGCTCTTATAAAAATCTTGAGGCGAAAGTTCACAGACAACGCGATACATATCAGCTAGGCCAAAATGTATCAGCTCAGCATCGCGGTGCGCTGATTTGGTTATCCTAACCATCCCCTTCCCAATCAAGTTCCGTACCTTTTCCAAGCTACAATGCGGCGTTCGCTTCTCCATCGGCTCTCCTTAGCAATATAACCTAATAGGTTAATTTGATCGATTAATAAACCATCAATAACAATTTATTGGAGCTTAAAATTGACTCAAGGACAGCCGCACGTAACTGCGAAACCGATTCAGAGAAATTCGTGAGACTTACAGCGCTGCAGGCGCTTTTGGAATCCACCGCGCATTAAAAAGCTATGGGAAAAGACAAAGCAAAACGCACAGACCAAACTGGCTCTGTGCGTTTAGAAATAGAGAGGGAAAGGCTTAGCAGATTTCGAGCTGAACTTCGTGCTGCTCAATGATTTTCTGAATACTGGCCGGTGGCTGTTCATCGGTGAACAAGTAATCAATCAGATCCATGTTGCCTAGATTCACCATCGCATTACGGCCGAATTTAGAGTGATCCGTAACTAAGATTACGCAGCGTGAGTTTTCGATAATGGCGCGCTTGGTGCGTACTTCATGGTAATCAAACTCCAGCAGTGAGCCGTCCATATCAATACCGCTGATACCGAGAATGCCGTAGTCCAAACGAAACTGAGAGATAAAATCTAGCGTCGCTTCGCCCATGATGCCACCGTCACGGGTTCGCACTTCGCCACCCGCCAGTATCAATCGAAAGTCTTCTTTGCCCATCAGCAAAGTCGCAACGTTAAGGTTGTTGGTGACGACACGCAAATTACGATGGTTCAGCAATGCATGCGCGACCGCTTCCGGCGTGGTGCCAATATCAATAAACAGCGTGGCACCATCAGGGATCAGGCTGGCAACGTGCTGCGCAATACGCGCTTTTTCCGCCGACCACATGATTTTGCGATCGTGATAAGCCGCATTCACCGAGCTGGATGGAAGTGCTGCGCCACCGTGATGACGCTGAATTTTGTTTTGCTCCGCCAAGTCGTTCAGATCGCGGCGAATCGTCTGCGGGCTCACCGCAAAATGCTCAACCAGTTCTTCCGTGCTCACATATCCTTGCTGGCGAACGAGATCGATTATCGCGTCATGGCGCTGTGTCTGCTTCACATCAATTCCCCTGAGTTACCGGATGTCCGGCGGTTAGACGTTGCTCTTACGCTGATGTCTTGCGCTGATGATGAGCATCCCAAAATGCCATCAACAATCCAATCACTAAGCCTGCAATATGCGCACCGTTTGCGACCGACATTCCAAACCAATCAAAATGTCCGGCCACCAGCCATAGCACTGAAAAAACCATCAGGCCACGTGGCATGTTAATACCCATTTGCGGAGCTCGTTCACCGCACCACCACACATAGCCCATCAATGCATACACGACGCCAGACAGGCCACCAAAATTAGAACCACTAAACAGTGACTGCGCCCAGCCGCTCATAAAGGCCGCAACTAACGCAATTTGCAACAGCTTGCCTGCACCTAAGCGTTTCTCAACTTGCCCACCAAGATACCACCACCACATGAGATTAAAGATGATGTGCACCGCTGAGAAATGCAAAAACGCATGGCTCACCCAGCGCCAAACCTGAAAATATTGGCTTGAATCTGCGGGCCACGCCAGCCAGTTCATGACGGTTTCATCACCCAGCATTAGCATTAACAGATAGACCACTACGCAGATAGCCGTAACTCCTACCGTTAAGGGGCCGGTCTGTCTGGTAAAACTTTTCAGATAGCTAAAGCTGCCATATTTCAAGCCGCTGTGCGTTGATCCCGCATGCCAGCTGGCCGCCTGATAGCGCGGATGCAAAGGCTCTTGCAAAAAGCGCGCAAGCTCTTGTTCAACCTGCGTCTGTTGAGCGTCGTCAGCGAGCCAAAGCACAACCTCGTCGTTGTGTACTTCTAACTCTAAACGCACGCCCTGCGTCGCCATATAATCAATAAACGCCTGCGCCAGCCTTGGGTTAGGCAGGGAAATAATACGAACCATGAATACCTGCTTGTTAAAATTGGCACCCTACTGATGCCTAATTGGCGCTACAGGGATGAGCTCTCGACCTGCTGCGGATAAGCACGGGCCCATGCTTCAAATCCGCCATCGATGCTGTATACCTCTTCAAATCCTTGGTGCAGCAAATACTGCGCTGCGCCACGGCTGCTATTACCGTGATAGCACATCACCATCACCGGTGTATCGAATTCATTGTTTTGCATAAAGTTTTGCAGCGTTTCATTGGTCAAATGAAATGCGCCTTGGGCATGCCCGGCGGCATAGCTCTGCGGATCGCGAATATCCACCAACGCTACACCCGATTGTTGTAACTTTTGCTGTGCCTGTTCAACTGAAATAACGACAAACTGTTCCATAACACCATTCCATTACTGTATTCAAATTGCCCGCATTGTAACGAACATGTTACTGACAAAAAACCGCATTAAGCATATGGAATTGTTGCTAAAACCGTAGGACACAACAACCTAAAGACCATCAAGAGATTGCGGTTTTTAGCCAGAAATGCAAGAACTAAACGAGCGATTACGAAAATTCATGGTATTTAATCGCTCATTTTTCCCTTCTCTTGCCACGCAAACCAAGGCGAAATACCATAGACTTAAGGGAATAGCATCACAGGAGGTCTTATGAAAAACCTAATTCGTGCTGTGCTCCCCGCTCTGTTGCTTTCTCCATTGTCACTTTTTTGCAGTGTAAATGCCTATGCGCAGTCGGCCGTCATACAGCAGCAACAGCAAATGATCCAACAACAGCAACAAGGTTTCCAAAACCAAAACAGCAGTTTCAATCAACAGCAGCTGCGTAATACGCAAACTCAAATCCAGCGAGATAACCAAGCGCAGCAGATACACCAGTTGAATGAAAACATGCGTCTGAATGCCGATCAGCAATGGCAAAATAACAATCAGCAGCGCATACTCAATAATCAGAACCGCCAACAACGTCAACAGCAGCTACAACTTAATCAGATGGATCAGCAGAAAAAAGTGAATAATCAAAGAATGCTGAACCAGCAAAATACCGTGGATCAGAATAGAAAAAATAACGGTGGGCAGTAGACCATATATATCGAATGGCCCATCCCTAACCCTCCCCTTAGCAGGGGAGGGAACTGTTCGGTGATGTTTATAAGTATCTAGATCTGCCCCTCCCAAGCCAAGGAGGAGGTTGGGAGGGGGTCAGCTCCCCAATTTAAACGGATTCACGGTCTGCAAAATCAGCACCGATCACATCAATTTTATCAGTACAGATGCAATCAACGCCCCAATCCAGCAGCAATCGGGCGCGTTTCGGGTTATTCACCGTGTACACCAGAATACGCAGCCCGGCAGCTTTGATATCCGCAACGCGTTCCGCAGTCAGCTCATTGTGATCGATATGCAATGAAACGCAGCCTAAGCGCGTGGTTAACGCCAGCCACTCTTCATCCCATGTTTCAAGCAGCAAACCGCGTGGCAATTCAGGAACCGCTTCTTGCGCCGCGGCCAATGACTCAACCGAAAAAGAGGAGAGCAAAGGCGGAACCGGATGCATTGCCCATAGCGTTTTCGCCGCTAGTGCAACGACCCGCCCTGTTTCACGCTCAACGCCGGTCGTGGGTTTAATCTCAATATTCGCCGCTAGGCCAAATTCACGACAGCGATCGGCAACCTGCGAGAGCAGCGGCAAAGGTTCATCGCGGAACGCGCGGCCAAACCAGCCTCCGGCATCGAGACTCACCAGTTTTTCCCAAGGCAAATCACCGGCGACGCCCCAACCATTCGTGGTACGTTCCAGATTATCGTCGTGCAGCAAAAAAATTTGCCCATCGGCGCTAAGTTTGGCATCAAACTCAATCATTTTATGCCCGTACTCCGCGCCAATATCAATAGCCGCTAAGGTGTTCTCTGGCGCCAGTTTGCCACCACCGCGGTGGGCGATAATTTTTGGATAGGGCCAATATGTTGTCATCTTGTACTCCGCCATAAAGGCTTTACTTCAGGTTCACGGCTCAATACGCAAACCGGTTGTTATATCGAAGAAATGCAGGTTTTCCTGTGGCAAAACCAACCGCAGTTCGCTTCCTGACTCAGGGAGAATTTGATGAGGCAAGCGCAGGATCACGCCATGCTCCCCCCACCGCCCGTGCGCTAGATTATCGGCGCCCAGCAATTCCAACGTCATTACCGTAAACGGGTTTCCGGCTTCTAGCTCAGCCGCACGACGCAGATGTTCAGGACGAATACCGAGCGTCAGCGCTTGCCCTGCCAGCTTGTTCAATGGCTGTTCTAAACGCAGCTGCGGGCCATTGTTAACCTCGAAAGTCAGTCCGTCTGCGCTAATCTGACCATCAAGCAGATTCATCGCCGGCGATCCCATAAAACCAGCGACAAAACGACTGGCTGGGCAATGATAAATCTCGGTAGGCGTTCCTATCTGCTCAGCGACACCCTTGTTAAGCACAATCACGCGCTGGGCGAGCGTCATGGCCTCAACCTGATCATGCGTCACATATAGGCTGGTCGTTTTTAAGCGGCGGTGCAACTGTTGCAGCTCAAGACGCATCTGAACGCGCAGTTTTGCATCAAGATTGGATAACGGTTCGTCGAACAGGAATACCGCGGGCTCGCGCACGATTGCCCGCCCCATCGCGACTCGCTGGCGTTGCCCGCCAGATAGCTCGCTTGGCTTGCGGGTTAAGAGCGGCCCTAATTCAAGAATAGCGGCCACCTCTTCCACCTTGGTGCGAATGAGTTCTTTGCCCAAACCGCGAATTTTCAGGCCGTAGGCCATATTATCAAATACGCTCATATGCGGATAAAGCGCATAGTTTTGGAACACCATCGCCACGCCGCGATCTTTGGGTTCTTTATGCGTCACGCGATCGTCATCGATATAAATATCACCGCCGGTGGTTTCTTCAAGCCCGGCAACCATCCGTAGCAGCGTCGATTTCCCACAGCCAGACGGGCCAACCATCACGATAAACTCACCGTCGGCAACGTCCAGATCGATCCCTTTGATTATCGCATTCTTGCCGTCATAGCTTTTGCTAACGGTCTGTAATTTTAAACGTGCCATTCAGTTATTTCTCGCTATCAACCAGACCACGGACGAACCAGCGCTGCATACCCAATACCACCAACAGCGGTGGTAATAGCGTCATCAGCAATGCGGCCATCACAAGTTGCCACTGCGTTGCACTTTCTCCACTGGAGATAGCGCTTTTAATACCCGCGACCGCCGTTCCCATTGAGGGATCGCTAGTTATCAGCAATGGCCAAAGATATTGATTCCACCCATAGATAAACGTAATGACAAACAGCGCCGCTAAATTCGTTTTAGAGAGAGGAAACAGCACATCGCGGAAAAAGCGCATCGGCCCAGCACCATCGATACGCGCAGCCTCTAGCAGCTCATGCGGCAACGTCATAAAAAACTGTCGAAATAAAAACGTGGCGGTTGCCGAAGCCATCAGCGGCAGCGTTAATCCCGTGTAGCTATCCATCAGATTTAGGTTTGCCATCACTTCAACCGTGGGAAAAATCCTCACCTCGACCGGCAACATTAGAGTGATGAATATCAACCAGAAGAACAGGTTACGCAATGGAAAACGGAAATAGACAATGGCAAATGCTGAAAGCATCGAGACCGTAATTTTCCCCACCGTAATCACGAGCGCCATAATAAAGCTATTCATCAACTGAATGCCAAACGGCGCTCCGGCGCTGCCTACTCCCTGATGCCAAACCTGCGAAACGTTATGCCACAATTGGGAACCGGGGATCAGCGTCATCGGTACGTCGAACACCTGTTGCTTATCAAGCGTTGCGGCAACGAACGCCACATACAGCGGGAATAAAATCACCATCACACCCAACACCAGCATAATGTGGCAAAACACATCTAAGCCTTTACGGTTCTCAATCATTGGTAACGTACCTTACGCTCAACGTAGCGGAATTGGATCAGGGTTAACGCAATGACCATCAGCATCAGAACCACCGACTGCGCGGCTGAGCTGGAAAGATCGAGCCCCGCAAATCCTTCACGGTAGATTTTATAAATCAGCGTCGTTGTGGATTGCCCAGGCCCACCGCCGGTGGCTGCATCAATAACCGGAAAGGTGTCGAAGAAGGCGTAAACCAGATTAACCACCAACAAGAAGAAGCTCACCGGAGAAATCAGCGGCAACACAATATGAAAGAAGCGGCGAATCGGCCCCGCACCGTCGATGGCGGCAGCTTCGAGCAAAGACTTAGGCACAGACTGTAATGCGGCTAGGAAAAACAAGAAGTTATAGCTTACCTGTTTCCATACCGAGGCCAGCACCACCAAAAACATGGCCTGACCACTGTTTTGCGCATGGTTCCAGTTATAGCCCATCGCGCCAAGAAAATGCGACACCAGCCCCAGCCCCGGATTAAACAAAAACATCCACAGTACGGCGGCGATAGTGGGCGCAACCGCGTAAGGCAAGATAAACAAGGTTTGATAAATACGGCGACCGCGCAAAACATGATTCACCAGCGCGGCAAAAAATAGCGACAGCACCAAGCCAAAAAACGTGACCAAGCCGCTAAACCATAGCGTGGTGCGAAACGCGCCCAAATAGTAAGGATCGTGCCAAAGCGAAACAAAGTTTTGCCAACCGACAAACTCACTGGAAAGGCCGAAAGGATCGAGACTTTGTACCGAATACCACAGCGCTTCACCCGCAGGCCACAGGAAGAAAATCGCGGTGATTAAAAGCTGTGGAGCCACCAGCGCATAGGGCAACCAGCTGCATTTAAACGTGGGAGTTAGGGAACTCATAACACCTCAAAATTTGCTACCAGATACAGGCACCTGCCAACCACCTCATCTCTAAGGCGATTGGCAAGGTAGAACCAAAAACTACTTCGCCGATTTTTCAAAGCGCTCTAACAGCTGATTGCCGCGTAATACCGCTTCATCCAGTGCCTGCTGCGGCGTTTTCTTACCGGTCCAAACGCCCTCAAGCTCTTCATCAACCACGGTACGAATTTGCGGCATATTGCCTAAACGGACGCCCTTGGTGAACGCCAACGGCGGCTTGTTCAGCATTTGTCGCGTAGCAACATCTGCACCCGGATTTTTATCATAGAAGCCCTGCTGTTTGGTCAGCTCATAGGCCGCCGTCGTGATCGGCAGATAGCCGGTTTTTTGATGCCATTCGGCGGCAATCTCTGGCTTGGCTAAGAATTGGAAGAACTCCGCGACGCCTTTGTAAGTTTCAGGCTTTTTGCCGTTCATCACCCACAGGCTGGCACCGCCGATAATGGCGTTTTGCGGGGCATCTTTTGCGTCGGCGTCGTAGGGCATAAAGGCCACGCCGTAGTTAAATTTGGCATACTGTTTAATGTTGGCAAGCGAGCCGGAAGAGCCGGTCATCATGGCACAGTCGCCGTTATAGAATTTCGCCGTTGGCTCATCTTTACGGCCAAAGTAGCTGAAATCGCCTTTTTTGAGCATGTCGGACAGCAGCTGAATATGCTTCACCTGCAACGGCTTGTTAAACTCTAAACGCGCCGATGGGCCGCCAAAGCCGTTGTTTTCCGTGGCAAAAGGAACACCGTTCCACGCGCTGAAGTTTTCCAGTTGTACCCAGCCCTGCCAGCCAGACGCATATCCGCAGCTCATGCCGCTAGCACGTAGCTTCGCCGCGTCGTCTGCCAGCGCCTGCCATGTTTTTGGTGGCTCATCCGGATTTAAACCCGCCTTTTTAAAAGCGTCTTTGTTGTAGTAGAGAACCGGCGTTGAGCTGTTGAACGGCTGAGAAAGAAGTTGCCCAGAAGTATTATCGGCGTAATAGCCTGCGACGGTTGGAACAAACTGGGACTCATCGAAAGGAATACCCGCATCTTTGAATACCTGATAAACCGGCTTAATCGCCTGTTTAGCCTGCATCATGGTGGCCGTGCCGACTTCATAAACCTGCAAGATTGCTGGCGCTTTACCGGCACGGAAAGCCGCAATCCCCGCCGCTAGGCTTTGCTCGTAGTCGCCTTTGTAAACCGGCACCACTTTGTATTCATTTTGAGATTGGTTAAAACGCTGAGCAAGGCTATCGACTTCAGTACCGAGCTCCGCCTCCATCGAATGCCAGAAGGGAATTTCAGTGACCGCCAACGCGGGAGCGCTGAGGCAAAATGTGACCGCCAAGCTACAGATGCTGCGTTTTATTGTCTTATTCATCATGCTAAATCCCCGTCGAATGAGTGTTATCACCGTAAAAGTTGAGTGATAAAGAACGTCTTATTTTCGGGATGTACCATGACATGCGCGTATGACAGAAAAATAACCGATAGGTGAAGGAAATGTGACGGAGGGATGACGGTGACAAAGGGAAATCAGCCATCCTCAAATAAACGAAGATGGCTGATAATTCTACCCGCCCAAATACGCACTACGTACGGCGCTGTTTGCTAACAGCGCTGAGCCGCTGTCTTCCAGCACCACGTGCCCGTTTTCAAGCACGTAGCCACGGTCGGCCAGCTTGAGCGCCTGATTGGCATTTTGCTCGACCAGAAATATGGTCATGCCCTCTTCGCGCAGCTGTTGAATGGTATCGAAAATTTGCAGAATGATGATGGGCGCTAGGCCTAGCGACGGCTCATCAAGAAGCAACAGCTTAGGCTGACTCATCAAGGCACGCCCGATTGCCAGCATTTGCTGTTCGCCGCCGGACATGGTGCCTGCGCGCTGTATACGACGTTCATACAAACGAGGGAACAGATCGTAAACTCGCGCAATACGCTCTTGATACTGGTGGCGATCGGCAAAGAAGCCGCCCATCGCCAAGTTCTCTTCCACCGTCATGCGCGAGAATACCCGACGCCCCTCCGGCACAATCGCTATTGCCTCACGCATAATGCGGGCCGTCTGCCAATCGGTGATGTCTTGTCCAAGAAAATTGATGCGCCCAGAAGTCGCTCGCGGCTCACCGCATAACGTACCCAGCAGCGTCGTTTTACCCGCACCGTTCGCGCCGATAAGCGTAACGATTTCACCTTTCTGGATCTGGATACTGACGTTGTGCAGCGCCTGAATTTTTCCGTAATGAGCCGAGACATTGTCTAAAGTCAGCATAGTTACGCCTCTCCCAAATAAGCACGGATGACATCAGGATTATTGCGCACCTCTTCAGGTGAGCCTTGTGCCAGCGGGGTTCCCTGATTCACTACGTAAATTCTGTCTGAAATATCCATCACCAATTTCATATCATGCTCAATCAACAGCACAGAGACCTGATGATGATTGCGTAAATCGGCGATCAGCTCGTTAAGCTCATCGGTTTCTTTTGGGTTAAGCCCTGCGGCCGGTTCATCCAGCATCAGCAATTCAGGACGCGTCACCATACAGCGGGCTATCTCTAGTCGGCGCTGCTGACCATAGGCTAAATTCCCCGCCTGGCGGTTTGAGAACTCCAGCAATCCCACGCGATCTAACCATACGGCGGCACGCTCTAATGCATCAGCTTCAGCGCGGCGAAACGTTGGCGTTTTTAACAGTCCTGCGAATACCCCGCTTTTCAGATGTTGATGCTGTGCAACCAGCAGGTTTTCAACGACGGTCATCTCTTTAAACAAGCGGACATGCTGGAACGTGCGTACCACGCCCATTCGTGCAATTTGCTGCCCAGCCAACCCCGCAAGCTCACGGTCGCGCAGTTTAATCGAGCCGCTGCTCGGGCGATAAAAACCAGTTAAGCAGTTAAATACCGTGGTTTTGCCCGCTCCGTTAGGCCCAATAAGAGAGACAATTTCCCCCTCATTAAGCATCAGCGCGACGTTATTCACCGCTAGCAATCCGCCGAAGCGCATGCATAAATTATTCACTAGCAACAGAGGCTTGGCGCTCATGCTTGACCTCCTTTGCGTGGCGCGAATTTCAGCTGTGGGCGTTTCATTGGCAGTAATCCTTGCGGCCGCCAAATCATCATCAATACCATCAGCGCACCGAGCAACAGCATGCTGTATTCATTTAAATCACGCATCAGCTCGCGAGACACCACCAAGATCACCGCGGCCAGAATCACCGCAAACTGCGATCCCATCCCGCCTAATACCACAATCGCCAGTACAAAGGCTGATTCCACGAAGGTAAAGGATTCAGGGCTGACAAACCCCTGCCGCGCCGCAAATAAGGTTCCCGCAAAGCCGGCAAACGCCGCGCTGATAGTAAACGCCGTCAGCTTGATCCGCGTTGGGCTCAGGCCTAGTGAACGACAGGCAATTTCGTCTTCACGCAGCGCTTCCCACGCTCGCCCAAGCGGCATCCGCAGCAGTCGATTGATCACAAACAGCGTGATGACCACCAGCAGCAACGCCACGAGGTATAAGAAAATAATGCGATCGCTTGGATCATATTTCAGGCCAAAGAATTCATGGAATGATCCCCAGCCACCGTCGCGCACGCTGCGGTTAAACTCCAGCCCGAAGAAGGTCGGTTTGGGGATCTGGCTGATACCGTTTGGGCCGCCGGTAATCTCCGTGTTGTTAAGCAGCAAAATACGTACAATTTCGCCGAAGCCTAGCGTAACAATCGCTAAATAGTCGCCACGTAGCCGCAATACGGGGAATCCCAGCAGCAGACCAAAGGCCGCGGCAACGATCCCCGCAATTGGCAGGCTTTCCCAAAATCCAATGCCATAATAGTGATTGAGCAGCGCGTAGGTATAAGCGCCGATGGCATAAAATCCGCCGTATCCCAACACCAGCAAACCAGACAGCCCGACCACGACATTCAGACCTAGCCCCAGCATGACGTAGATAAGCGTCAGCGTGGCAATATCCACGGTGCCGCGTGATACCACGAATGGCCACACCACCGCGGCGATAAGGATCAGGGCCAACACCAGTTTTTGCTTCGGCGTGGATCCATCCAAGCTTGGCAGCACTAGAGAGGGGCCGGAGACTTTCTTGAAACCCTGCTGGATCATCGGGCGCATCAATTGGAAGAAGAAGACCACTACGCAGCCCGCGCCAATCCATTCCCAGCGCACAGAATCCGCCAGATTAACCACCAAATGGGTGCCATCTAGGCCAAGCTGAACGCCCATAATAAATGACGCTAGAACAAACATCGTGATGGTGGAAATAATCGCATTAACCAGATTGAGCTGTTTCATACTTTCTCAACCTCCGGGCGCCCCAAGATGCCGGTAGGCATCACCAGCAGCACCACAATCAGCAAGGCAAAAGACACTACGTCTTTATATTCCGTACTCAGATACGCCGAGGTTAACGCTTCCGCCACGCCTAGAATCAGGCCGCCAATCATCGCGCCAGGAATACTACCAATGCCTCCTAGTACCGCCGCGGTAAAGGCTTTCATGCCCGCCATAAACCCAATATAGGGATTGATAACGCCGTAAAACTGCCCCAGCAATACGCCAGCCACTGCCGCCATAGCGGCGCCAATCACAAAGGTCAGGGAGATAACACGATCGGTGCTAATACCCAGCAGGCTCGCCATTTTGAGATCTTCGGCACACGCGCGGCAGGCACGCCCCATGCGGGAATAGCGGATGAATAACGTCAGCGCCAGCATGGCGAGAAACGTCACTACCCAGATAATGATTTGCATGGTGGAAATGCTAGCGGCAAAGCCGTTGCTTTCCCCTAGCGTCCATTGGCCAGTCACTAAGCGCGGCAACGCCAGATCGCGCGAGCCCTGCGTAAGGCTGACATAGTTTTGTAAGAAGATGGACATCCCAATCGCGGAGATCAGCGCAATGAGGCGTTTTGACGAGCGAACGGGCTTATAAGCCACGCGCTCAATGCTCCAGCCATAGGCACTGGTGATGACGACCGCCACAATGAATGCCGCGCCGATCAATAACCAACTGGCATCGATACCGAGCATCATCAGCGCCGCAATCACAATAAAGGAGGCATAGCTGCCGATCATATAAACCTCGCCATGCGCGAAGTTGATCATGCCGATAATGCCGTAAACCATGGTGTAACCAATGGCGATCAGCGCATAGGTGCTCCCCAGCGTTACGCCGTTGAACATCTGCTGAATGAAATAAAGGAACTGTTCTGACATACCCTATCCTTATAATGCAAGGGGGTGGCATCGATGTTCTACGCCTCTTCTTCGCAGGGAAGAGTTGGGGTTTAACAAGTAACGACTTCTGGTAATGACTTCAGCTATCTTCTTTACCCGCATTACCGCAGCCGATCGCCGTTCGGCTCCCTCCCCTGACAAGGGGAGGGCTGGGGTGGGGTTAGCGCTCAGAACTTACTTCACCGCGGTGGATGAACCATCGGCGTGCCATTCAAAGATACCGAACTCGAAGCCTTTCAGGTCGCCTTTGTCATCCCAGCTCAATGGCCCCATTACGGTATCAACCGGTTGAGCTTTGAGGTTTTTGATGATGTCAGCAGGCTCTTCGCTTTTGCTGCGCTCCATGCCGGTAGTCAGCGATTGCAGCGCGGCATAGGTGGTCCACACAAACGGGCCAGTTGGGTCCAGCTTTTTAGCTTTCAGCGAGTCCACGATGGCTTTGTTAGCCGGAGCCTGATCGTAGCGCTGTGGCAGCGTGACCAGCATGCCTTCGGAAGCATCCCCCGCGATGTTAGACAACGAAGAGTTACCCACGCCCTCTGGTCCCATAAACTTAGCTTTCAGGCCAGCTTGCTTGGCCTGACGCAAAATCTGCCCCATCTCTGGGTAGTAGCCACCGAAGTAAACAAAATCGACGTTCTCTTTCTTCAGTTTGGCCACCAGCGTGGAGAAATCTTTATCGCCTGCCGTCACACCTTCAAACAACACGGGCTTCACATTGGATTTCTCCAACGCATCTTTAACCGAACGAGCCAGACCTTCACCATATTGCTGTTTGTCATGCACCACGGCGATACGCTGCGGTTTAATCGTGTTGAGAATATATTTCGCTGCCGTTGGCCCCTGATCGGAATCCAGCCCGGTGGTACGCATAATCAGCTTATAGCCGCGCGTGGTGAGATCGGCATTGGTCGCCGCAGGAGTTATCATCAACACGCCTTCATCTTCATAGATATCCGAGGCGGGCTGAGTGGAAGAAGAACACAGATGGCCGATAACGTAGCGAATACCATCGTTAATCACCTTGTTTGCCACCGCTACCGCTTGCTTAGGATCGCAGGCATCGTCATATTCCACGCCGACTAATTTGTCGCCGTTCACACCGCCTTTCGCGTTGATATCCGCAATCGCCTGCTTAGCACCGGTAAATTCCATATCGCCATATTGCGCCACTGGGCCAGACATCGCCCCCACGATGGCAATTTTGATGTCCTTCGCCATCACGCTGCTGCTCATGGCTAACGCCATACAACCCGCCAGAAAAACCTTACCCTTATTAATATTCATCCGCTCATCCCCGCCTGTCGTTATGTTTATTGTGTTTGCTTTGATGTGTTATCACGCAACATATTATTAACATAAAACGCTTTTATGCATAAGAAATAATGAATTATGTGATTTCACAGCAATGTTTTCTAATAAGGCTTTATTTTTCATGTCATTAAACAGGAGATTTCTTCTGTAAATCAAATCAGAAGACTAGGAACAAGCGGTGTAAACAGCACAAAAATCGGAGAATTACGGCAACATTTATCACTAGGCGAGCACGTTCATCTGTTAAACAATTCATTTACTAATTTTTTACTCTGAAAATTGTAGAAGGATAAAAATAATCAGCTCAAATTTTGTACATAAAAAGTTACACCGCCAATGGATGCAGATCACTTACAATGCTTATCAATTATTCTCGGCAGAAGATAAAACATGAAACTCACCATTGAGCGCTTAGTAGAATTAAATTCAGACGACATCCGTGACTTGGGAAAAGTGTGGCCAGAACAGCAGCCAGAAGCATGGCAAGCGTGGCTCGAAGCGGGAAATGCCCTATTCGCCGCCCGTTTCAATGACCGACTATTAGCTGCCGTAAAGGTATTTGCCGATAAACCCAAAGGTTTCGCCACGCTGCATGACCTGTGCGTGCGTGAAGTGACCCGCCGCCGCGGCGTAGGTTTATATCTGATTGAAGATACTCTGCGTCAGTTGCCTGATATCAACGTTTGGCAATTGGCCGCAAGCGAGGTTCCAAGCGAGAACCGTGAAGAGATGGATGCTTTCATGAAGGCGTGTGGGTTTAACTTCTGCGAACTGAGCAACGGCGAACAGGGCTGGCAGAGTTAGGGTGAAAATGACAAACAAAAAAGGCGATGCCAAGCATCGCCTTTTTTCGGACCGTCGTGCATTTAAAGCTTAGGCTTCAATTGCTGCACGCAGTTTTTTCATTGCGTTCTTTTCAAGCTGACGCACACGCTCTGCAGACACACCGTATTGATCGGCCAGTTCTTGCAGCGTTGCTTTGTTGTCGTCGTCTAACCAGCGGGCACGGATAATGTGCTGGCTACGCTCATCCAAGCCTTCCATCGCCAAGCTCAGCTTATCGGCGGCGTGACTATCCCAGTTGTCATCTTCGATATCGTTAGCGAAATCAGAAGATTTATCCTGCAGGAACAGCACTGGCGCAGCAGGTGAACTGTCATCGTCGTCGTTAGACATGTCAAAAGCCATGTCCTGCGCGGCCATACGTGATTCCATTTCCAGCACGTCTTTTTCAGACACACCCAGCTCGCGAGCAACCAGTTCCACTTCGTCCTGATTGAACCAGCCTAAACGCTGCTTGGTTTTACGCAGGTTGAAGAACAGCTTACGCTGGGCTTTGGTGGTCGCAACCTTCACGATGCGCCAGTTACGCAGCACGTATTCGTGAATTTCAGCTTTGATCCAGTGAACCGCAAAGGACACCAGTCGTACACCCATTTCTGGGTTAAAACGACGCACAGCTTTCATCAGGCCGATGTTACCTTCCTGAATCAGGTCTGCCTGCGGCAACCCGTAGCCGGCATAGTTACGGGCAACATGAACAACAAAGCGCAGGTGCGACAGAATCAGCTGTTTTGCTGCATCCAAGTCACCCTCGTAATGCAGTCGTTCACCCAGTTCTTTCTCTTCCTCTGCTGTCAGCATCGGATAGGTGTTGGCCGCACGAACGTAAGCTTCCAAGCTACCTTGAGGAACTAAGGTTAAAGTTTGCATCTCTTTGGTCATTCAAACCCTCTCAATATTCAATCCAGCCGTACTAGTAACGCCGTAGCAATTCTAACGATATAACAGCGCGGACACTAACACGATTCTGCAAAATTTGACCGTGAGTTACCCCACAAGTTCAATGTTGCGTGCATAAATTTAGCACAATTCTACAACAGACATGAACTCATTGGGAACGTGATGGGGGAGTATAGGATGGAGAACCGGTATCGGGTTTAACCAGAATGGCTCTTCCCCCGTCAGCAACTCAACGAGGGAAGAGTATAACACTATTTCACTATTGTGGTGTAAATCGGCGTAAATGTTGGACGGTTGCCAGCCACGCGGCAATCCAGCCAATCATGGCAGAAACCAGCACCAGCAATAGGCACTCATCCCAACCTAAACCGTGCAGCACAAACGTGGTGCCAAATACCGAGGCGACTTTAGCAACCGCGGAACCCAACTGCCAGACCATCGCCTGAGACAAAATCAGCGATAGAATTGCACCACTAAAGCCTAACAGCGCACCGCCATTAAGGAATGGCCGAAGAATAAATCCGTCGGTCGCCCCAATCAGCTTCATCACATTGATGGTGTCGCGACGGCTGAATATGCTCAGACGCACGCTGTTACCAATCACCAAGAACACGGCCACAATCATCAAAATACCGATCATCGCCGCGACCTGTCCAACCAGCCCAGTTAGCGCAGCCAAACGCGCAAACCAGCTGTCATCCATGCGAACTTCATCAACCCCTTTCACGGCCGCCACGCGATCGCGCAGAGTGTTGAGGGTATCACTGCTTTCGAAATTCATTTTTGGCGTAATGATAGCCACGGCAGGAAGCGGATTCTCTTCCAGCATATCCAGCGCGCCGCCAAAACCAGACCAGTTGCGGAATTCGCCCAGCGCTTCTTCTCGTGAGAGGTAGTTAACTTTATCCACGCCCTCTTCGCCTTTCAGCACCGTCATCACTTGTTCGGCAGCGTCATCATCCAGCGCTTTATCCAGATAAACCGTTAGCTGCGGCGTTGGATACCACTGCGAAGCCGCTTCGCTGACGTTTTTGTAGACCAGATAGCATACGCTGGGCAGCGTTAGTGAAATAGCGATGACCATCACCGTAAGCAGAGTCGCCAACGGCTGGCGCATCATATCAGCCAGCGTGTTAACCCATGCATAGCGCCACTGTTCACGCCAGCCGCCACGCAGCGCCTTGGCTTTGTCCGGCATTTTCGCGCGCGAGGCCGAACGATTTGGAGCCTTAGCCATGCGAAACACCTCCGTCCATACGTCCCTGACTGAGCGTCAGCATACGGTAGCGGCGGCGTGCAATCAGCCCCATGTCATGGGTTGCCATCAGCACCGTAACGCCCACTCGGTTGAACTCTTCGAACAGGCGCAAAATACCCTCTGACAGCGCCTCATCCAAGTTACCGGTTGGCTCATCCGCTAACAGCACGGCAGGCTTGTTAACCACCGCACGGGCGATCCCAACGCGCTGCTGTTCCCCGCCGGAAAGCTGGATCGGGAAGTTTTTGGCTTTATCCAATAACCCCACTTTATCCAGCGCCGCAGAGACACGGCGGCGAATATCTTCGCTGCTGGCACCTGAAATAATCAGCGGCATCGACACGTTGTCGTATACCGTTCGGTCCATCAACAGATGATGGTCTTGGAAAATCATGCCAATCTGGCGACGCAGAAACGGAACTTCTGAGTTCCGTAAGCGGCTGATGTCATGACCACCAAAAAGAATATGTCCTGCGCTTGGACGCTCAATGCCACATATCAGTTTAAGCAGGGTACTTTTCCCTGCGCCTGAGTGGCCGGTGAGAAACGCCATCTCGCCCTGGCGTAGATGGAAATCTACGCCTTGCAGAGCCTGACGCCCGCCCAGATACGCTTTACTGACCTGTTCGAAGCGAATCATCCGTATTAATCCTCACGGGCAAAAAGTGCCTCAATAAAATCGTCGGCCTTGAATGGCCGTAAATCTTCGATACCTTCACCAACCCCGATATAGCGGATTGGAATGCCAAACTGATCGGCCACGGCAAAGATCACCCCGCCTTTAGCGGTGCCATCCAGCTTGGTTAACGTAATACCGGTCAGACCAACCGCTTCGTTAAACAGTTTTGCCTGACTCACCGCGTTTTGTCCGGTGCTCGCATCAATCGTCAGCATAACCTCATGTGGCGCATCTTCGTCTAACTTTTTCATTACACGAACGATTTTCTTCAGCTCTTCCATCAAGTGCGACTTGTTCTGCAAGCGTCCTGCGGTATCTGCCAGCAACACATCGATATTACGTGCTTTAGCGGCTTGAATCGCATCAAAGATGACGGAAGCAGAATCAGCACCGGTATGCTGTGCAACTACGGGAATATTATTGCGCTCACCCCAAACCTGCAGCTGTTCAACCGCCGCCGCACGGAAGGTATCGCCCGCCGCGAGCATCACGGATTTACCTTCGGCTTGGAACTGGCGAGCCAGCTTACCAATCGTGGTGGTTTTACCCACGCCGTTAACGCCAACCATCAAGATAACAAACGGCGTACGGCCACTGACATCTAGCGGTTTATCAACGGTGCTTAAAATCTCACCCATCTCTTCTTTCAGTTTGCCATACAGCGACTCTGCGTCTTTGAGTTCTTTACGGCTAGCATGTTCCGTCAGAGATTTGATAATTTTGTTAGTGGTTTCAACGCCCACGTCGGCAATCAGCAGTTGCTCTTCCAGCTCTTCAAACAGATCGTCGTCGATTTTCTTACCACGGAACAAGCCGAAAAATCCGGAACCCAGATTTTGCTTGGTTTTCAGCAGGCTGCGTTTGAGGCGAGCAAAGAAACCTTCTTTCGTTGGGCGTTCCTGCTCATGCTGAACAACCGCCACAGCTTCTGGCTCTGCTTCAACCTGAGATTCATCCTCATCGATGTCATCAATGTCTGTTTCGTCAGTATCTGCTTCATCAACGACGTCGGTATCCAGATCGACAACTTCTTCTGAGCGCGCAATCTCAGCGATTACGTCGATGGCTTCAGGCTCAGGCTCGGAAACGGATTCCCCCACCACCGGTTCATGTTTAATCGCATCATCTTCAGCGATTTCCTGCTCAACCAGCTCTTCGATGTACGGCTCGTCAATAACCGGTTCTTGATGAACATGCGGATGCGCCGCTGCAGTCAGCGTAATCACTTGTTCGGCAAACACTTCCGCATCATGTTCGAGATGCTCACCGCCGTGGTGATTGTCGTGCTTGTTCACCAGCGGTTCGCTGGCATGAATAATAGTTTCAGCGGTTGTCTGAGCGGAAACTGGCGTATGCTCAGGTTCAGCCTGTTCCGGTTCAGCGATAGCTTCCGGCGCAGGTGCCTCTTCGTGATGCGCCTGAGTAAGCTCTACAATTTGCTCAGCAAAAACTTCGGCGCTTTGCGCATCGGGACGATGCTCGTGGCTTGACGCTAAATGCTCCGTCGTTTCAACCAGTTCATCAGCCAATACTTTAGCTGGCGCGTCACGCTGGGCATGCTGCTCCGCCAACGGCAAATTTTCAGCGGCATGCTCTGGTGCAACGGTGGCATCCCATTCGCCGGGAGTTTCCACTGAAGCCGCATAGTCAGATTCACGCTCAGGCAGTTTGTCATCCAGCGATTCTGGCGTAGTTGTCTGCTCTGATGGCGCATCAGCTTGATGTTGTTCTGTTTCTTCTACCACTGGTGGTGTTTGTTGTTCGTCTTCTTGCGCCTTTTCCGGCTGCTCTTCCTGACGCCCAAACCCTAACCAGGAGAAAAAACCACGTTTTTTATCTTTTGCCATAGTGCGACGACTCTCCCGCCTGAAATTCAAAATTGTTGATAAACTGCAATTGAACAAGTTTATCACTTAACCCCTTATCGCAACATGCATGCCGATGGGTTTCAAGTGGCATTTCCATCAATAAACGGTTACCTTGCACGGCAACAATGAAGATTGGCCTGTAATGGCACCGTCTAATACTGCAACCCAAACAAAAAATACCGCATTCATGGCAAAAAAACCTGCATCCCAATCCAGCGGACAAATCCGCATCATTGGCGGCCTATGGCGTGGCCGAAAACTTCCTGTGCCAGACAGCCCCGGCCTGCGCCCCACCACGGATCGCGTGCGTGAAACGCTGTTTAACTGGCTGGCTCCCGAGCTGAATGGCGCTCGCTGTCTCGATTGTTTTGCCGGCAGCGGTGCTTTGGGCTTTGAAGCCGTTTCTCGCTATGCCGAGCATGCTACGCTGCTTGAAGCCGACCGCACGGTGGCTACACAGCTCAAAAAAAATGTCGCGCTGATTGGCACCGATAAAATCACGGTGCAAAACACCGATGCGCTAAAATGGTTGTCACAGCCGGGTACGCCCTATCAGGTGGTTTTTCTCGATCCTCCCTTTAGAAAAGGGCTATTGGCAGAAACGATTACGCTGCTAGAAACGCATGGCTGGCTCGCAGACGAAGCCTTTATTTACGTGGAGGCCGAAGCCGAAAGCGCAGCGGCAGATGTGCCCGCAAACTGGGCATTGCATCGCGAAAAAGTGGCGGGTCAGGTCGCTTATCGTTTATATACGCGCAGCGCGTCATAATTCGAGGAAATCACAATGGGAATTAATATTGGCCGCTTGCTCATGCTGTGCGTATGGGGATTTATGCTGGTTAACATCATCCATCCTTACACCCGCCCGCTGAATATTTTTATGAACGTAGCGCTGGTGTTTATGGTGTTGATGCATGGCTTGCAGGTCACGATGCTGAAAACTACGTTAACCAAAGACCAACCTAAGATCGGCAAATGGCAGGAAGTCCGTATTTTCTTGTTTGGCGTTTTTGAGCTGCTGGCTTGGCAGAAAAAGAATACTCCGCCGAAGAAATAACGACTGGCTGAATAATCCTCCCCAACAGGGGAGGTTTTAGCTATTACGCCTGTGGTTCAAAACTCACGAAGCGCGTGCCCTGCGTGCTGAGTGTACCGCGCGCACCTTTGTCTATCTGATGATAGGTTTTTTCCGGTACGACAAACTTCAGCTCACTTCCCCCCATTATTGGCTGGAAATAAACCTCATAACGCATATCTTCCCCCGCAATCACTTCGCGCTGGCGTGAACGCCGATTGGGCGCAGGAAACTCGCGCTTAGCGCTCACTTCAACCTGTTGAGTGCTCAGCGGGGCGGCATCGTTAATGGCATTTTGACGGCGTTGCTGCATGAAACGTTGAGCCGCAAATACCACAATAACAGCGACGATCACGACAAATATCAGCGGTGGTTTACTCATGGTTTTTTGCCGGGGAGATAAGGGAAGACGGTGACATTATCGCCTAAATCAGAGATTCGTGCGCTGCCGCGTTCGGTGACGGCATCAATGCGAATAACGGCCTGAATAGGAATATAGCTGCGCTCTACGCCAGAGAATTCGTTCTTCAACTTCTCTTCTGAAGGATCGACTAACACCGCGCTTTGGGTATCAAAAACAAAATCGGCGATTTCGAGAAAACCAAACAAATTGCTTTGCACAATTTCACGCACATAAAGCTGATAGTTTTTACCGTTGTTCATAAACTGAATTCGGTACAAAGGCGCTTGACCAGACATGACGTTCCTCATCACTGCCAATGGGCAATTTCAAATTCAATAACTTTGTGGCGGCCACAACGCCTGCTCAGCAGCATATGCGCTATGGATACAGCGGGTTAACATAACATGAAGTTGTTTACACTTCATCCGCACCGATAGCAGGTAAAGTGATTGTCGCCGCCTGCGGTGATCCCCTACACTCAGAAGATAAGTGACTATCTATTTATTCTTATTCTTGATGCGACGTCAGCATCATAAGAATCAGAAAATTAACCTGCTAATTAAAAAAAGGATAAATGATGAGTTGGGCTTTTCTTGCAGTCTTATTTTCTGGTTGGCTATTTGTTGATGCCAGCTATCGTGGCCCGCGCTGGCAACGTTGGGTCTTCAAACCCGTCACCTTGCTGTTACTGCTTTTACTGGCATGGAGCGCGCCCAATATTCAGGCCAGCGGCTATCTGATTCTGCTTGGCCTACTCGCCACACTTGCCGCCGATGCGCTGTTATTGCTGCCACGCGAGCGCGTGCTGTATGCCATTGGCGCGTTTTTCTTATCACATCTTCTGTACACCATCAGCTTCGCCAGTGCCTTAACGGTCTCGTTCTATCTGCCTATGTTGGCGGTATTAATCGTTATCGGTATTGCTTTGATAGCCACTATTTGGACGCGTTTAGACGATATGCGCTGGCCGGTTGTGACCTATATTGCGATGACGCTATTGATGGTGTGGATGGCGGGCGATCAATACTTTGCTCGCGGCACCGATTTTGGTTTCTCACTGTTGGTGGGAGCATCGCTGTTGCTGTTGTCGAACGTGGTATGGCTGGTCAATCGTTATCGCTTCACTTTCCGCGCCGCCGACGCCATTATCGCCGCCAGCTATTTTGCCGGTCATTTCCTGATTGTGCGCTCGTTGTATTTGTAAGATCCGCTGATAATCCTTAGATAGATATAGAAACGGGGCAGTTTGCCCCGTTCGCCTATTGATCACGCTAGAAACTAGATTTTTGCCGCCGCGAGATATTTCGCCATCTCATCTGCTGGCACCATGCCTCCACCCGTTGCCCACACCAAGTGAGTCGCATTTTGCATTTTCTGTGCGTCTAATCCGTGGCTCTGTAGATATTGAGCATCCCCACAGACTCGTGCCGCTCCCGGCATTCCCGCCAGCGCCGAAGGTTCAAGCTGAATACCTTGCTGCTGATTTAAAAGCCCCAGCAGGTTATACATTTCCTGATCGCTTAAGGTATATAAACCATCAAGCAGCCGTTCCATCGCTCGCCCAACAAAGCCGGATGCACGTCCAACGGCTAAACCATCGGCGGCAGTGATATTGTCGATCCCAATATCTTGCACTGAAATTTCATCATGCAGACCCGTATGAATACCCAGAAGCATGCACGGCGAATGAGTCGGCTCCGCAAAGAAGCAATGCACGTTGTCGCCAAAGGCTAATTTCAGACCAAACGCGACTCCGCCAGGGCCACCACCAACGCCGCACGGCAGATAAACAAACAGCGGATGTTCGGCATCAACGTGAATATTCATTTGGCTAAACTGTTGGCGTAAACGTCCACCGGCAACGGCATAACCTAAAAATAGCGTGCGTGAATTTTCATCATCAATAAAGAAACAATGAGGATCTGATTCCGCCTCTTTGCGCCCTTGAGCAACGGCCACACCATAATCCTGCGCATACTCCACCACATTCACGCCGTGCTCACGCAGTTTTTGCTTTTTCCACGCCCGCGCATCGGCAGACATATGCACACTGACGCTAAAGCCCAGTTTTGCGCTCATAATGCCGATCGACATGCCTAAATTACCGGTAGAGCCTACCGCAATACTGTATTGGCTAAAGAATTGGCGAAACTTGTCGGAATACAACACGCTATAGTCATCATCTTCTGACAGCATTCCCGCTTCAATGGCCAGTTTTTCAGCGTGGGTAAGCACTTCGTAAATCCCACCACGCGCTTTGATCGACCCAGAGATAGGCAAATGACTGTCTTTTTTCAGCATCAGCTGACCAGCAATTTTTTGCTGATAGCGCTGCTCCAGCGCAGCCTGCATTTCAGGGATAGCAACGACTTCAGACTCAATAATACCGTGCGTTTTTTGCGTCTCTGGGAACGCTAAGCAAAGGTATGGCGCAAATCGCTTAAGGCGCGCTTCCGCCTGTGCGACGTCATCCTGCGTCAAACCAACGTAAGGAAGCCCCTCAGCCAACGTTGTGGAATTTGGGTTAAACCATGTAACTTCATCTAAGTTAATCAGCTGTTTAACCAATGGATATTGTTCAACCAAATGTTCAATTTCAAACGTATTCATAAATAGTATCTTCTCGATTAAACGATATAAGAGAGTAGGAAAGTCGTACCTAAAGCGATCAGCGACGCGATGAAAGTCGCCACTGTGTAATATTTAAATGTCTCACTCAGCGTTGCACCACAGTATTGCTTAACTAGCCAAAACAGGGAGTCGGTGACGATGGTGCAACCAATCGCGCCAGAGCCAATGGCGAGCGTGATAATTTCTGGGCTCACGTTGGGATAAAGCGGCAATACCGGCGCAACAATCGCCGTGGCGCCCATCATGGCCACCGTGGCAGAACCTACCGCAGCATGAAGAATGATCGCCACCAGCCAAGCCAGCAAAATCGGATGCATGTGCATATTGGAGAGCAGCACCGCCAAAGTATCAGCAAGGCCACTGGCTTTAAGAATGCCGTTAAATGCGCCGCCCGCACCGATAATCAGCAAAATGTTGGCAATTGAAGAGAAACCATCTTCCGTTTTGCTCAGCAGTTTACCCATGCCCATATGCTGACGGATGCCTAAAACGTAATAGGCAACGAAGGCGGCGATAAACATCGCCGTAATCGGGTTACCAATGAATTCAAAGAAGTTATACAGCGCTGAACCCTTGGTCATATTGAGTTCGGCCGCCGTCTTGATCAGCATCAGCACAATCGGCAGCAGCACGGTAAATAACGTGGCACCCAGCGATGGTAGATCTTCTTCTCGGCGCACTTCCAGCTCAGAAAACGCGGCAGGAACGTGTTTAAACGGAAGGCGATGACCGACAAACTTCAAAAATAACGGGCCACCGATCAGCGAAGCCACAAGCCCCACCAACAGACCGTATACAATCACGGTGCCAATATCAGCCCCTAACGCATTCGTCACATACAAGGCCGCCGGATGCGGAGGGACAACGCAATGCACCGCCATTAGCGCCGTACACAGCGGGATCGCCAGCTTGAGCAAAGAAGTATTGGTCTTTTTAGCAATGGAAAATGCCAGAGGGATCAGCAACACCACACCCACTTCCACAAACAGCGTAATACCGCATACCAAGCCAACTAAAACCATAATGACGTCTGGTGATAACCAACGGCATTTTTGCAACGTAATGCCGATACGCTCAGCGGCACCGGAAACCTCCATCATTTTGCCCAGAATAGTTCCCAGACCAATTACGGCGGCTAAAAAGCCTAAGGTTCCACCAATCCCCCCTTCAATGGCATTCACCATTTCCAACGGGTTCATTCCCATTAATACGCCGACATAAAAACTGGCCAGCAGTAGTGCTAAAAATGGGTGAATCTTAAATTTAACGATGGTTAATATAATTATTATGATGCTTGTTAATAGCGTTCCAACGACCCAAATTTGCGAGCTCATTTCCAACCTCACCCTGTAATAAATCACCTGTCTATTGGATAAGAAGTGAACATCGCTGACAAACGATCAAATTCAGCCTTCACATGAGCCAGATTGAATCAAACGGGTGATATTGGTCAAAATAGAAAGGAATTATCGCGATTGAGTCACATTAACTCATCTGTGAGCACGCTAAAACGCTCCGCTAGCGTATGCTGATGCTCTGTCCAAACGAGGTCGCTATGTTCGAGCATTCAAAATACATCGCACGTAACAAACTGCTTAATGGCTATCAGCTATCAAAACTCTATACCTTTGAGGTTGCGGCCAGACATGAGTCTTTTGCGCTCGCGGCGGAAGAGTTATCGATAAGCCCTAGCGCCGTTAGCCATCGCATCAATCAGCTTGAAGAAGAGTTGGGATTTAAGCTATTCCAACGATTTCATCGCCGTATTGCGCTCACGCCTGAAGGAGAGCGGGTATTTTGGGCGCTAAAATCTTCTCTCAGCTATCTCAATCAAGAAATTCTTGAGATAAAAAGCCAAGAGCTGTCGGGAACGCTGACGGTTTATTCTCGCCCCTCGATCGCGCAATGTTGGCTGGTGCCTAAACTGGCTGATTTTGCTAAACAATATCCGGCGATCAGCTTAAACATTTTAACCGGCAACGAGATGGTTAACTTCAACGGCGCGGGAATCGATCTGGCGATTTATTTTGATGATAAACCGCCTGAAACCCTGTCATGCCAGCACCTGATGAATGAGTCAATGATACCGGTGTGTAGCCCTGAATATGCCAAACAGCACGATCTCGTCGGCAAGCCATTTAATCTGCGCCAAAGCACGTTGCTGCACGATCGTCAGGCCTGGAGCTATGACTCCAACGAAAGTGAATGGCATTCATGGGCGCGGAATTTTAACGTTGATATCGCTGAAGATCAGCGAAGTATGGGGTTTGATCGTTCCGATCTGGCGGTGATCGCTGCAATGAACCATGTGGGTATTGCGATGGGGCGTAAAAATCTGGTGAACAAGCGGCTTGAGAGCCAAGAGTTAATTGCGCCCTTCCCAGAGTTTGAAATGCAGTGCGAGCAACGCTACTACATTTCAACTCTTTCGGAGCGCCAGTGGCCAAAGATCAACGCTTTTGTTCAATGGCTTAAAACGATGGCGGGCAATACTGAAGGTTAAATACTAAAAGCGTTAAATACTAGGGGTTAAACCCCGAGTAACCTTCGATTCATATCTTCAATTTTGCCGTTGAGAACCCGCATTTGCAGCGTTTTACTCCAGCTAGCTGAGATCCCAGCCGCACACATCAGTCGGCGATACTCTTCTTCGTCAAACGGCATATGGAAGCAGATAGAAATTGCTTCTGCCACGCTGATGTCGCTGTTGCGCGAAACGAGTTCCAGCGGCTGATCTTCACTGACCACACCTTCACCAACGATGCGATACAGCCAGCCGCAGCGGCCAGTTTGTTGCATCTGCACGGAAAACTCATCAATGTCCATGTGATAGTTGAGTTTATAGCACGGCGAACGCGGCTGAGTGACCTGAATCAGCGCCTCTCCCCAACGGTAGATATCGCCGATAAAAACACTCTCTTCGGTCATCCCTTCAGTGGAAATATTTTCGCCTAAGGCCGGAGCGCAAAATTGCTCAGCCTGCTGCGGATACTGCCGTTGCCAAAACTGATAATGCTCACGCGGATACTGACACAGCGCCCGATCGGGGCCGCCATGGACTTTTTTCTCTGCCTGTTCATCACCTTCCAACCCAAGGCGATTGAGCATCACACCACCGGAAACCTGACGTTTGCCAATTGCACTCGGCTTGCTGCCTTCATAAGGAATGATGGTACCGGTGTAAATCGTTGGATAGTGCATGAAAAGCTCCCGAAAGCGGATTCATCAAGAAAATGACAATACCCTTACTATACCGTTCCCATCGGGTTTAAAAACAAAAAAAGCGTGGGTTTCCCCACGCTCCGATCACAGCTGTCTCACTATGGACAATGAGTACAGACGATTACTTTTTCGCTTCAGTAAAACGTTTTGCTGCTTCGTCCCAGTTCACCACGCTCCAGAACGCTTTGATGTAGTCTGGACGACGGTTCTGATATTTCAGGTAATAAGCATGTTCCCACACATCCAGACCCGCGATTGGGTAGCCGGAAGCACCAGAAACCGCTTCGCCCATCAGCGGGCTATCTTGGTTTGCAGTTGAAACCACGGCCAGTTTGCCGTCTGCTTTCAACACCAGCCACGCCCAGCCGGAGCCAAAGCGCGTTGCCGCTGCTTTTTCAAATTCTTCTTTAAATTTATCGACGCTGCCGAAATCGCGTTCGATAGCCGCTTTTAGGTCGCCTTTCAGCTCAGTACCAAGTTTCAAACCTTTCCAGAAGAAGCTGTGGTTTGCATGACCGCCTGCGTTGTTACGCAGCGCAGTACGTTTTTCAGCAGGGACTTTATCAAGCTGAGCAATCAGCTCTTCTGCGGTTAATTTAGCTAATTCTGGCAGAGACTCCAGCGCGGCGTTCGCGTTGTTGACGTAGGCCTGATGGTGTTTGCTGTGATGGATTTCCATCGTTTGCTTATCGAAGTGAGGCTCTAATGCGTCGTAGGCATAAGGTAGGGATGGCAGGGTATAGCTCATATTCATCTTCTCCAGATTTCAAAGGAGCAAAACATCCGCTCCGGTTAAGCAGTCTGGTCATTATAGTTAATTAAATGATATTGAAAATGATTATCAATCGCTTGTAAGCGGTAAGGGTATTATTAAAATCGGCGGGAAAATCACGCACATTCAGCCCTAGCAAGGCTCTCAGCCCGATGTTCGCGTTCAATTTTAGCACCATCGTTAATATCAATAGTTGCGATTGCCAGTGCCAATGGCCCCACGATGTGGTGGTAACGAGTTAAAAGTGAGCAAAAAACTGTGACTTCATTTGCAACTCTTAACTGCTATCTTAAACATTGTGCATTTGCACAATGTTTACCGGTATCCGTCTCGGTATGCTCGGAATATTCTACTTAACATACACGGAGCGCAGCATGGCGACCTATCATCTCGATACCCGACTTGCTCAGGATATCGTGGACCGAACCATGAAAATCATCGATAGCAACGTTAACGTCATGGACGCACGGGGCAGAATAATAGGCAGTGGCGCTCAAGAACGCATTGGTGAATTGCACGAAGGTGCATTGCTGGCTATCTCGCAGGAAAGAATTGTCGATATTGATGAAAATATGACCCGCCACCTGCACGGCGTTCGCCCCGGCGTGAATCTTCCTCTGCATTTCGACGGTGAAATTGTTGGCGTGATTGGGCTCACCGGCGATCCTTCTGAGCTAAGGCGGTATGGTGAGCTGGTGTGCATGACCGCAGAAATGATGCTGGAGCAAGCGCATCTGATGCACATGCTGGCACAAGACACTCGCCTGCGCGAAGAGTTAGTGCTTAATCTTATTCGCGCCGAAAAACTTTCTCCTGCGCTTCAGGAATGGGCTCAGCGCCTAGGGATAGACCTCAATCAGCCACGCGTTGTTGTGGTGGTAGAAGTGGATAGCGGCCAGCTTGGCGTGGATAGTGCCATCGTCGATCTTCAGCAGTTGCAGACGTTACTCACCACCGCCGAACACGATAATCTTGCGGCAATCGTCTCGCTCAATCAGATGGTGGTTCTCAGACCTGCTTTTAGCTCGCTCGGGCGCTGGGAGCCAGAAAGTCAGCGTAACCAAATTAATCTTTTGCTCAAAAAATTAGCCAAAAATAGCCAGTTGAAAATCAGAATCGCATTGGGTAACTACTTCCCAGATGAAAGCGGCATTGCGCGCTCATACCGCACGGCCTACACCACCATGATGGTAGGCAAACAGCGCACGCCAGAACAGCGCAGTTATTTTTATCAAGACCTGATCCTACCCGTTTTACTCGATAGCCTGCGTGGCGGATGGCAAGCCAAAGAGCTGGTTCGCCCCCTATCACGGCTACGAGCCATCGATAGCAACGGCGTACTAAGAAAAACACTTACCGTATGGTTTATGAATAACGTCCAACCAAGCGCAACCGCCAAGGCACTCTTTATTCATCGCAACACCTTGGAATATCGCTTACACCGCATCTCTGAGCTTACGGGGCTCGATCTCAATAACTTTGACGATCGCTTGCTGATTTATATCTCATTACAGCTAGATAGCGGCTTCCTTTACCCTGCTGGCGATGCGGATTCAATTAGCCACCTTCCTCAAGCAGGCCAATAAAAAAAGAGCAATACGATCAACGTATTGCTCTTTCATGGGCTTATGTCTCTATATTTACGCGCGTGCAATCTTTAGCAGTCTGCCAATATTTTCGCAGGTTCTTTCAACATTGGAGCAGCCATTCTTGAGCAGCGCATCAATGTTCTCAGCGCCTGGCACGATACCAAAAATGGCATCAATACCTTCGCTATAAAGCTCACTCACGCCTTCACCGATATAGCCAGCCAGAGCAACAACCGGTACTCCCTGTGCTTTAGCCGCCTGAGCAACACCATAAGGCGTTTTGCCAAACTTGGTTTGGAAGTCGATGCCCCCTTCGCCGGTAAAGCAGTAATCGGCACCCACCAGCTTTTCATTTAAACCTGAGTATTGGGTCACGATATCAATGCCTCGCGCCATTTTGCAGTGGGTGAATGCCATCAAGCCTGCACCCAAGCCCCCCGCAGCACCCGCTCCTGGGACGTCTTTCACTTGACGTCCCAACTGTGCATCGATCACGTCTGCATAGTGAGCCAAAGCACTGTCCAAAATCACCACGGTTTCTGGTGTAGCACCCTTTTGCGGGCCAAACGTTTTTGATGCGCCCGTGTCGCCACACAGTGGATTGGTCACGTCGCTGGCAACCAAAAACTCGACGTCTGCCAGCCGTGGATCTATGCCATCCAGATCGATTTTGCACAGCGAGCCCAACGCGCCACCACCCGCTGGCAGTGGTGAACCATTTTTATCTAAGAAGCGAACCCCAAGCGCAGCAGCCATACCCGCCCCGCCGTCATTGGTGGCGCTGCCGCCGATGCCCAGAATGATCTTGTTAATCCCTTTATCGAGACAGGCCTTAATCAGTTCACCGGTTCCGTAGGTTGTTGCCGTGAGCGGATTTTTGGTTTCTTTGGTGGTGAATTGAATGCCGCTCGCCGACGCCATTTCGATAACCGCCGTTTGCTGGCTCCAAATAATCCCGAACTGCGCCTCAACCGGCGTACCTAACGGCCCAGTAACCTCTTGGTGATAAATTTCGCCATCGGTGGCATCGATCAACGATTGAACCGTTCCCTCACCGCCGTCGGCCATCGGAACATGGATGAACTCAGCGTCGGGGAATGCGACTTTGAGCCCGGCTTCCATTGCCTTGCACACTTCTTTAGCGGTCATGCTTTCTTTAAACGAATCTGGAGCCAAAACAAACTTCATTCTTTTCATGGTTATTCCCTTAGATGAATCCATACATAATTGTTGCCACAATCGTCATTGTTCCGCCCACCATCGCTTCATAAGGGATTAATGCCATACGCTGTCTAATCGACATATGCATGCTGTCTGCGGTAACGTGGAAATAGTTGCCTTGTGGTAAAGAGTCAATGACGGTAGCACCCGTATGAACCATCACCGCAGAGGCCAATGGAGATAGCCCTACCTGCGAAATGGCGGTCCCGAAGGTACCTGTTGCTAAAATGACGCCGGTTGACGTTGAAGCCGTCGCGGCAGCCATGAGGATCCCTGATATTGGCGCTAAGAAAGTGCCTGAAATGCCTGAAATATCGATTAATTTAACAACTTCCATTGAAAGGTTTGACGCCCCAATTAGCCCGGCAATGGCACCCGCACCAATCAGAATTAATACCGTCGCCGTCATTTTTTCAACGCCAGAGGTTGTATAAGATATTATTTTATTTTTTTGCCCCATCGCTATCATGCCAACAATACCGGCAAACGGAAGAACATATAATGCATCAAGCTTAAAATGAGATAACGCGTCAATATTAAGAATAGAACCAATCGGGTTCACCATCAATAATACAATTGCAATCACCGGAGTAATAATAGCTTTATTTAATGGAGGTCTTTTTTGATCTTCATCGTCTGTTTTAGATGAGATTAAATTTGCCTCTTTATCCGTAACCATCACACCACGATGTTTAATCATGGAAGCAACAATAACGGTCATCGCGAGCCCAAAAAGTGCAGGAATAAAGCCGCCAATCATTACATCGCTCAGGCTAATATGAAAACCATTTGCTGCAGCTATCGTGTTTGGGTTTGGCGAGATAATGTTCCCTGCCTTACCGCCACCGGAGAGCGCCAGCAACAGTGCCAGCTTTGAGATCCCCATCTTATTGCCGACTTCCAACGCAATAGGTGCCACAATAAGCACCGCAACAGGGATAAATACGCCAACGGCGGTGATCACCATCGTTGCTAGGGCAAGCGCAAGAATCGCTTTTTTCTCACCCATTTTTTTAACGATAGCCTGCGCAATCGTACCCGCAGCACCCGACTGCATCATCACACCCGCTAATACACCTGCGGCTAAGACGCGAATAACCGTCCCCATCACGCTTTGGGTACCGGTAATAATAATGCTTATAGTTTTACTTAAATCAGCGCCACCAATTAAACATCCAACAATCGCGCCAAAAAATAATGAATATACCGGATTGAATTTTTTTAGAATAAGAAATATTGCGACAAACAGCCCTATTAGGGCACCATACCAACTCAGTAGGTCTTCCATTTTTATTCCCCAAGATGTTCTATCGTTTATATACGTATTTTATAAGAGTAATATTCACCAATATATTGGTGCTTTAATAGTAAGGGATTAATCAAACCGAAGGTATGTGCTATTGCCTAGAAGATAGAGAGTAAAAGTTTTATTTTTTGGATAAGTGCACAACGCAAAGTGACGGCGATCGTACTTTTGGCTCATAGACAAAAAAACATCGTTTTTATGCTCCCCTTCAAACAAGAAGCAAAGCATAGAAAACGAATGTAGAAAACGAATAAAAACTACCGCAGCCGCTGCGGGTGAGTAAATACCGTCCCACGTCCCGGTTTGCTAAAACCAACCAGCGTGAGATTGCATTTTTCGGCAACATCGATCGCTAGCGTAGTGGCTGCTGAGACAGCAAACAAAATTTCGACGCCGCACATCGCCGCTTTTTGTACCATTTCATAGCTTGCTCGGCTGGAAACCAGTACCGCACCTTGCGTCCACGGCTGCTTGGCACGTATGCCCAACAGTTTATCCAGCGCTACATGGCGGCCGATGTCCTCGCAGCCTCCGAGTAATTCACCTTGCGGATCAATCCACGCCGCAGCATGAGTACAACCGGTGAGATCGCCAATTTGCTGCACGCTACGTAGCTGGCGCAATGCCTGATCCAGATTTTGTAGATCAAACGTTTGGGTAAACGGCAATGGCTCTAGCGGACGAACGACGTCGGTGATCTGCTCAACACCACACACGCCACAGCCGGTTCGCCCAGCCATCGAACGTCGACGCTCTTTGAGTGCCATAAAACAGCGGCTTGAAAGCTCAATTTGCACCTCCACGCCGTTGCAGGCTGGCACCACGTCCATACCGTAGATATCCTGCGGAGTACGAATAATGCCTTCTGAAAGCGAAAATCCGAGCGCGAAGGCCTCAAAATCCTTCGGCGACGCCATCATCACCACGTGAGAGATGCCGTTATACACCAGCGCAACGGGAACTTCTTCCGCCACCCAGTCTGGCTGAGAAGTGTGCAGCTGCCCACGTTGTTGCACCATGGTCTGGCGAACGCCATTAACTGGATTATTATTTAAAAAACTCATCTTATTCACGTCTTTGATACCTACCTGTAACAACCACAGGATTCATGTGGTAGTATTTAAGCACAAAGCGACTCCGCTCGCCGCTAAGAGTGAGCAAGTCCGTTAAGTTCTTATGACTCTAAACCTGCCATATAGAAAAATCGTGCGCGGGTTTAACGATGAATTTGTAAACAAACCAAATAAAACACACTTTTTGAAGCAATGTGATAGGAAGGAGATCACCATGCAGGTCAGCAGAAGACAGTTCTTTAAGATCTGCGCTGGCGGTATGGCAGGCACCACGGCGGCGGCACTGGGCTTTGCTCCAGCGGTAGCGCTCGCGGAAACTCGGCAGTACAAACTGCTGCGAGCACGCGAAACCCGTAATACCTGTACATACTGTTCTGTCGGCTGTGGGCTGTTGATGTACAGCCTCGGCGACGGCGCAAAAAACGCAAAAGAGAGCATTTTCCACATTGAAGGGGATCCGGATCATCCGGTAAACCGTGGCGCTCTGTGCCCGAAAGGCGCAGGTCTGGTGGATTTCATCCACAGTGAATCTCGTCTGAAATACCCTGAATACCGCGCTCCCGGCTCTGATAAATGGCAACGCCTCACTTGGGACGATGCTTTTGAGCGCATCGCCAAGCTGATGAAAGCCGACCGTGACGCCAACTTTATTCCGACCAACGATCAGGGAACCACGGTTAACCGCTGGCTCTCGACCGGTATGCTCTGCGCCTCTGCATCGAGCAACGAAACAGGTTTATTAACCCAAAAATTTAGTCGCGCCCTCGGCATGCTTGCCGTGGATAACCAAGCGCGCGTCTGACACGGACCAACGGTAGCAAGTCTTGCTCCAACATTTGGTCGCGGTGCGATGACAAACCATTGGGTTGATATTAAAAATGCCAACCTGATCGTCGTTATGGGTGGCAACGCCGCCGAAGCGCATCCCGTTGGGTTCCGCTGGGCGATGGAAGCTAAGATCCATAACAAAGCTAAGCTGATCGTTATCGATCCACGCTTTACCCGAACTGCCTCGGTGGCAGACTTTTACACGCCGATCCGCTCCGGTACCGACATTGCTTTCCTGTCGGGCGTATTGCTGTATCTGATAACCAACAACAAAATTAACGCTGAATACGTTAAGAACTACACCAACGCCAGTCTGCTGGTGCGCGAAGACTATGCCTTCGACGACGGTTTATTCAGCGGCTATAACGAAGAAAAACGGACCTACGACAAAACGACCTGGAACTATCAGCTCGATGAAAACGGCTTCGCCAAACGCGATGACACACTGCAAGATCCGCGCTGTGTGTGGAATATGCTGCGCGAACACGTCAGCCGCTATACGCCGGAAGTGGTGGAAAACGTCTGCGGTACGCCAAAAGCCGATTTCCTCACCGTTTGCGAATATATCGCTGAAACCAGCGCCGCTGATAAAACAGCCTCGTTCCTGTACGCCTTGGGCTGGACCCAGCACTCCGTCGGTGCGCAAAACATCCGCACCATGGCGATGATCCAGCTGCTGTTGGGCAACATGGGGATGGCCGGTGGTGGTGTTAACGCCCTGCGCGGTCACTCCAACATTCAAGGTCTAACCGACTTAGGATTGCTGTCCACCAGCCTGCCGGGCTATCTCAATTTGCCGTCAGAAAAACAGGCCGATCTGCAAACCTATCTCACTGCGACAACGCCAAAACCGACGTTACCGGGTCAGGTGAACTACTGGGGCAATACGCCTAAGTTCTTCGTTAGCCTGATGAAATCTTTCTACGGCGATAAAGCGCAGAAAGAAAACAACTGGGGCTTTGATTGGCTGCCGAAGTGGGACAAAGGCTACGACGTTCTGCAGTATTTCGAGATGATGTCGCAGGGCAAAGTGAATGGCTATCTGTGCCAAGGCTTTAACCCTGTGGCCTCGTTCCCGAACAAAAACAAAGTGGTGAAATCACTCTCCAAGCTGAAATTCTTGGTGACGATTGACCCTCTGAATACGGAAACCTCGACGTTCTGGCAAAACCATGACGAATTCAACGACGTTGATCCGTCACAGATCCAGACTGAAGTCTTCCGCTTGCCTTCAACCTGCTTCGCCGAGGAAAACGGTTCGATCGTGAACTCTGGCCGCTGGCTGCAATGGCATTGGAAAGGCGCTGACGCCCCAGGTGAAGCGTTAAATGACGGTGAAATTCTGGCCGGTATTTTCCTTCGTCTGCGTGAGATGTACGCCAAAGACGGCGGCGCCGTGCCTGAGCAAGTGCTTAATATGACGTGGGATTACCTCACGCCAGAAAACCCTGCGCCGGAAGAAGTGGCAAGGGAAAGCAACGGTAAAGCGCTGGCTGATTTGGTTGACCCAGCTACCGGTGCCGTTCTGGTGAAAAAAGGTCAACAGCTTAGCTCCTTTGCTCAGCTGCGTGACGACGGCACCACCTCAAGTGGCTGCTGGATCTTCGCCGGAAGCTGGACGCCAGAAGGTAACCAGATGGCGCGCCGTGACAATAGCGATCCGTCCGGTTTAGGCAATACTTTAGGTTGGGCATGGGCATGGCCGCTGAACCGCCGCATTCTGTATAACCGCGCTTCAGCCGATCCATCGGGAAAACCGTGGGATCCAAAACGTCAGTTGCTGGAGTGGGACGGCGCAAAATGGTCAGGCATTGATATTCCCGACTACAGCACCGCCGCGCCAAACAGCGGTGTCGGCCCGTTCATCATGCAGCCGGAAGGTATGGGACGCCTATTTGCGATTGATAAAATGGCCGAGGGTCCGTTCCCTGAACACTACGAACCGTTTGAAACGCCGCTGGGAACCAACCCGCTGCATCCAAACGTGGTATCTAACCCTGCTGCTCGCGTGTTTAAAGACGATCTGGCTGCCATGGGCAAAGCCGATAAGTTCCCCTACGTGGGCACCACTTATCGCCTGACCGAGCATTTCCACTACTGGACTAAACATGCCCTGCTGAACGCCATTCTTCAGCCTGAGCAGTTTGTCGAAATCGGTGAAACGCTGGCAGAGAAAAAAGGCATCAAGCATGGCGATACCGTGAAAGTCAGCTCCAACCGTGGCTACATCAAAGCCAAGGCGGTGGTGACCAAACGTATCCGCACGCTGAAAGTGGACGGTAAAGATATCGATACCATCGGTATTCCAATCCACTGGGGCTACCAAGGCGTGGCGAAGAAAGGCTTTATCGCCAATACCCTGACACCGTTTGTCGGTGATGCCAACACGCAAACGCCAGAGTTCAAGGCGTTCCTGGTCAATGTGGAAAAGGTGTAACGGAGACGCATTATGGCTTATCAATCTCAGGACATAATCCGGCGCTCTGCCACCAATTCCCTGACGCCGCCTCCCGAGGCGCGTAACCATCAGGAAGAAGTGGCAAAGCTGATCGATGTGACCACCTGTATAGGCTGCAAAGCCTGTCAGGTAGGCTGTTCCGAATGGAACGACATCCGTGATGAAGTTGGTCATAACGTCGGGGTGTACGATAACCCCGCCGATTTAACCGCTAAATCGTGGACGGTAATGCGTTTTTCCGAAGTTGAGGAAAACGGCAAGCTGGAGTGGCTTATCCGCAAAGATGGCTGCATGCACTGCGCCGATCCGGGCTGCCTAAAAGCCTGCCCGTCGGAAGGCGCAATCATTCAGTATGCCAACGGCATTGTCGATTTCCAGTCAGAGCACTGCATCGGCTGCGGTTACTGCATCGCAGGCTGCCCGTTTGACGTGCCGCGCATGAACAAGGAAGACAACCGGGTGTACAAATGTACCCTGTGCGTCGACCGCGTGACCGTGGGACAAGAGCCCGCCTGCGTGAAAACCTGCCCAACCGGCGCCATTCATTTTGGCACCAAAGAAGCGATGAAGAACCTTGCCGCCGAGCGTGTTGCCGAGCTGCAAACCCGCGGCTTTGCAAATGCAGGGCTGTACGATCCTGCTGGCGTCGGCGGTACTCACGTGATGTACGTATTGCACCACGCCGACAAGCCAGAGCTCTACCACGGCCTGCCGAAAGATCCAACCATCAGCCCAACCGTGCAGTTCTGGAAAGGTGTTTGGAAACCGCTGGCCGCTATTGGCTTTGCGGCCACCTTTGCCGCCAGTATCTTCCACTACGTTGGCGTCGGCCCTAACCGCGTCCACGACGAGGAAGAAAACGAAGTGGATGGCAAAGTCGACGATATCCCGCCAGATACCGAACAGCACGATCACGATAAGGAGGAGCGCAAATGAAGAAGGAAAAGCCGATTCAGCGTTACTCAGCGCCAGAACGGATTAACCACTGGGTGGTGGCGTTCTGCTTTATTGTGGTGTCCATCAGCGGCTTGGGGTTCTTTTTCCCCTCGTTTAACTGGCTGATGAATGTCTTTGGCACGCCGCAGCTCGCACGCATCCTGCACCCCTTCTTTGGCGTGGTGATGTTCGCTTCGTTCCTGATCATGTTCTTCCGCTATTGGAAGCATAACCTGATCAATCGCGAAGACATCACATGGGCAAAAAACATTCATAAGATCGCAATGAATGAAGAAGTAGGTGATACCGGTCGCTATAACTTTGGGCAGAAGTGTGTGTTCTGGGCCGCCATCGGCAGCCTGCTCCTCCTTTTGGCCAGCGGCATCGTGATTTGGCGCCCTTATTTCGCCGATGCGTTCTCCATTCCAGTGATCCGTTTGGCGCTGATGGTGCATTCATTCGCCGCAGTGCTGCTGATTATTGTTATTATGGTACATATCTATGCGGCACTGTGGGTGAAAGGTACGATCACCGCGATGGTCGAAGGCTGGGTACCTGCTGCATGGGCCAAAAAACATCATCCGCGCTGGTATCGAGAAGTGAAAGCCAAAGAGCAAGAGCGGAAGTAACCTTATCTCCTCCACACGCCAGCGCCGTTTTGCGCTGGCATCTCCCCCTGATAAGGGGGAGCGCGAGAGGAGGTCTTAACACTGGATCAATTTCATGAGCATTAAAATCGTCCCAAAAGAACAGCTAGGTGCAGAACGCGAAAAATCAGGTGGTTTAGACAATATTCCTCCGGTGCTGTTTGCTAACCTTAAGAGCCTCTATTCCCGCCGCGCGGAACGTCTGCGTCAACTTGCGGAAAATAATCCTCTGGGCGATTACCTGAATTTTGCCGCGGCGATTGCTGATGCTCAGCAAAAAGCATTGCACGACAATCCATTAACCATCGATTTAACCCAAACGCTAACCAACGCGGCCGCCATGGGCAAACCGCCTCTGGATACGAGCATTTTCCCACGCACTCATCACTGGCACACCCTGTTGCAGGCGCTGATTGCCGAACTGATGCCTGATGCGCCAGAGCATGTTCGGCCGGTACTGGAGAACCTATCTAAGACATCTGACTCCGAGCTGGAAATCATGGCGAAGGATCTGTTTGCGGGTAACTACGGTGTCGTCGGTAGCGATAAAGCCCCCTTCATCTGGGCCGCGCTGTCTTTATACTGGGCGCAAATGGCAACCCAAATTCCGGGCAAAGCCAAAGCCGAATATGGCGAACATCGCCAATTCTGTCCGGTATGCGGTAGCATGCCGGTAGCCAGCGTCATTCACATGGGCACCACTAACGGCTTACGTTATTTGCACTGCAATCTGTGCGAAAGCGAATGGCACGTAGTACGCGTGAAATGCACCAACTGCGAACAAACGCGCGATCTCAATTACTGGTCACTTGACAGCGAAAATGCCGCCGTCAAAGCAGAAAGCTGTGGAGATTGCGGAACTTACCTGAAAATGGTTTATCAGGAAAAAGACCCGAAAGTTGAGCCCGTTGCCGACGACTTAGCAACGCTGGTACTCGATGCAAAAATGGAAGAAGAAGGCTTCGGGCGCAGCAGCATCAACCCGTTCCTGTTCCCAGGGGAATAAACCCCATCCGCTCTATTTCTTCATAAAAAAACCCGTCGATGTATGGCGGGTTTTTTATTGCCCAGTCTGCGAGCTCAATTCCATCCTTGGCGACAACACTCTGTAAATCTATCCGAACTGTTTTCTTGGTGTAAAAGCTGGCGTAGCGTAACCCTTCACAAACGAGAAAACGAAATAGAGCTCGACCAGCTCCTCCCGCACCCAACAAGGCGAGGATTGGGAAAGGGTCAGTCCGTAATACTGATATTTACCCCCCTAACCCTCCCCTTCACAAAAGCGGGAACTGTTCGGCTATATTCGTAAGGATCTCGATCGGCTCCCCCCCCCCCGCAGGGGGGGGGGGGGGGGGGCCGTCTAGAAAAACTCAATATTTAACGTTCCACAACATACCGATTTGCGTAAAGACTTAAGGCATAACCTCACCTACCCAGAACGAAAACTCTGGTCAGCGCTTAAACATCGCCAGCTAGGCATTAAGTTCAGACGTCAGCATGGAGTTGGTCGCTACATCGTTGATTTTTATTGTGCCAGCTTATGCATGGCCATTGAGCTAGACGGCAATAGCCACTTCAACACAGAAGCCATCCAATATGACCGCATTCGCGATGATTATTTAAAATCATTAGGTATTCACGTAATTCGGATATGGAATAGTGATGTGATGGGGAATATCGATGGTGTTTTAGCGATGCTTGAGGACGAGATAAAAAATCTGGCTTTACGACAGACCCCACCCTAACCCTCCCCTTCACAGGGGAGGGAACTATCCGGCGATATTCGTAAGGATCACGACCAGCTCCTCCCCCTGCCAAGGGGGAGGTTGGGACGGGGTCAGTCAGCAGATGCTTCCAAATACATCTTCCGCAGATAATGCGGTACCGCATCGTCAACGTTGCTGCCGATCACTTCCAGATTTGGCAACGCGTCTTTCAGGCGCTGATGGGAATCGCGCATGATGCAGCCTTTGCCCGCCATCGACAGCATTTCCATGTCGTTCATGCCGTCGCCGAAAGCGATGCAATCCTTAAGCGTATAACCCAAGAGCTTCGCCACATATTCCAGCGCGTGGCCTTTTGATACGCCGCCCGCCATCACTTCCAAGCAGGTTGGCAGCGAGAAACTGACGTTTACGCGGTCACCCCAGCGTGCATTGATAGCTTCTTCCAACGGCAGCAGTTTTTCATGAGTATCGCTGGTGAAGTAGACTTTACAGATGCCATCAGTGGGTAAAAATGCCGGTTCAAACAGCTGATAGTGGAAAACAGACTCTTGGAAAAACTCTTTCTGCTCAGGGCTTTCACGGTTCATAAACCAATCATCATTACGATAGACGTTGGTCAGAATGTCTGGGTCGTTATGCACGATGTTATAAAGATCGCGGGCGATATCTTCATCCACGTTATGGCTGAAAATCAGTTCACCGGCGGTGTTATGTACACGCGCACCGTTTGACGTGATCATGAAAGCGCTGATGCCTAAACTGTCTCTAACCTGTGCAATATCAATATGATGACGGCCTGTGGCAAACACAAAGTTTACCCCTAGCTGGGTCAGCTGTTGCAAAGTTTCACGGGCAAACGGAGTCAATGTATGTGCAGGTGACAGCAGGGTGCCGTCCATATCAGAAGCAACAATGTGGTACATAAAGTGTGTTCTAACCTCAGCTGGGGTTGGCGGCAGTTTCTGCCGACGAATCGGAGTGAAGAGCGTAAAAATGCAAAATGGCATTTAACGCCTCAGAGCGCATTGCGTCCCGCTCAAACAGGATCTCGTGGCGTGCGCCCTTAATAATATGGGGAGCCCCACCGTATGGTGGATTCCCCGCTTTCGTGAGTGACTGACAAAAAGCAAAATGCGATGCGTTGGCAACGACCCGATCATCACCCGCTTGTAATAACAGCAGCGGCGCAGTGATATTTTCAGCGCTGGCGATGGCTCGTTCTCCCGCCTGAATACTTTCGCGTACCCAGTGGTAAGTCGGCCCGCCGACCTGTAATTCAGGGTAATCAGCGTAATAGCGTAAAAAACGACGATAGCGAACCCGACTATGAGTGAGTTCATTAACAATAAAAGGCAATGGACGCCAATGGCCGGTACCTAATGCATAATTATCCCGCATTTTCGGATAGCGTTCTGCCCAGTCAGCAATTCGCTTGGCAACCCATAACGGCATGGGCAGTTTTATCCCCGTCATAGGTGCACACAGTGCGGCGGCGGTAACGCCCTGCGGCTTACGAGCCAAAAACAGCGCGAGTATCGCACCGCCCATGGAGTGGGCCAGCGCAAAACGCTGTTTGTAAGGTTTAGATAAAATTTCTTGCTGCCAGAGAATCTCTAGATCATCGACGTAATCATCAAAACGAACGACATGTCCACGGTGATGATCGTCCAGCATTCGCCCTGATTTTCCCTGACCACGATGATCAATAATCACCACGTCATAGCCGCTGTGAAACAGATCGTAGGCGAGTTCGGGATACTTCATGTAGCTTTCGATGCGACCTGGCGAAACCAGTACCACACGGGAATGCTGTTTTGACGTAAAACGGACAAACCGAATCGAAACATCGTCCACGCCCATAAAAACCTCTTCCTGACGTTGTTGCCAGAAATCGAGTAATGGACCGGTGGTAAATGCGGCGAATTCGTTCTCGCGCTGTAACCAGCTTTGGTTCAGAGGAGGCATAGGAGCCGTTATTGTCCTTTGGTAATTTTGTGAGCAATCGCACAAGAAATAGCTGTTTCGTATTGTGGCATAAAAGCGTTCGTTCAGGGAGTGATAACCATATTGTCGGCGGAACATGAACCAAAAAGGTGATTATTAGTTACACACATGAATACATTCTCCCATATCGAATAAATTCACTTGCGCATCGTCACACATTTTGTAAGTTTGGTTAATGGGGCAAGCCCCACCGCACAGACAGGCGGCTTTAATTTCTTAATATAAAAACTCCAAGGCAGGACTACATATGAAAAACGTTGGTTTTATCGGTTGGCGCGGGATGGTCGGCTCTGTACTCATGCAACGCATGATTGAAGAACGCGATTTTGACGCCATTCGCCCGGTTTTTTTCTCAACATCTCAGCACGGTGAACCTGCGCCAACCTTTACCGGTCAGCAAGGTACCTTGCAAGATGCGTATGATATCGACGCATTGAAGGCGTTGGACATTATCATCACCTGCCAGGGCGGCGATTACACCAACGAGATTTACCCTAAGCTGCGCGCCAGCGGCTGGCAAGGTTACTGGATTGATGCCGCGTCTTCGCTGCGCATGAATGAGGACTCGGTTATTATCCTCGATCCGGTTAACCACGATGTGATTCATGATGCGCTCAACAAAGGTATTAAAACCTTCGCGGGCGGTAACTGCACCGTAAGCCTGATGTTGATGTCTCTGGGCGGCCTATTTGCCAATAATTTGGTCGATTGGGTATCCGTGGCGACTTATCAGGCAGCCTCCGGCGGCGGTGCGCGCCATATGCGTGAGCTTCTCAGCCAAATGGGTATGCTGCATAACAGCGTTGCCAAAGAGCTACAAAACCCAGCTTCCGCCATTTTAGATATCGAACGCAAAGTCACCGAACTAAGCCGTAGCGGCACACTGCCAACGGATAATTTCGGCGTACCGCTAGCGGGTAGCCTAATTCCTTGGATCGACAAAGCGCTGGATAACGGCCAGAGTAAAGAAGAGTGGAAAGGTCAGGCTGAAACCAACAAGATTTTGGCCACCAAAGAGATCATTCCCGTCGATGGTTTGTGCGTGCGCGTTGGTGCTCTGCGTTGCCATAGCCAAGCTTTCACCATCAAGCTCAAACAAGATGTCTCCCTGCCTGAAATCGAGCAAATGCTGGCCAGCCACAACGATTGGGTGAAAGTGGTTCCGAATGACCGCGAACTTAGCATGCGAGAGCTAACGCCTGCCGCCGTCACCGGTACGCTGTCAACGCCGGTCGGTCGCCTACGTAAGCTGAATATGGGGCCACAGTACCTTTCTGCATTTACCGTGGGCGATCAGCTGCTGTGGGGCGCTGCGGAACCTCTGCGTCGCATGCTGAAGTTTGTGCTGTAAATGATTAGCCCTCTCCTTCGTTGGAGAGGGTTCCCATTCCGTCACTATCACGCCTCGACCACCACCTTCGGCACCCGAATCACAATACGGGTAAATTTATCAGCCTCGCTTTCCACGCTCACACCAAACCTATCGCCATAGCGAGCTTTAATCCTTCTATCAACCAAGTTCATGCCTAAGCCATCACCGCGTGGTTTGGACTGATAGAGACCCGCATTATCTTCAACGCTAATCAGAATATCGTCGTCCTCTCTCCAGCTATGCAAGCGAACCTCGCCAACGCCAAACAGCTGCGACGTGCCATGCTTAATCGCATTCTCCACAATCGGCTGCAACGAAAACGCGGGTAAGCGTATGTGCAGTAAGGACTCGTCAATATCAAAATCAATCATCAGATGATCGGAGAAACGCGCTTTCTCAATTTCCAAATAAGCTTTTACATGTTCAATTTCATCACCCAGCGTCACTTCGTCGCTGCTGCGTTTTAGATTTTTGCGGAAAAACGTCGACAGCGAAAGCACCAGCTTACGGGCATGGTCGGGATCACGCCGGATCACCGCCGATAAGGTATTCAGCGCGTTAAATAGAAAATGGGGATTCACCTGCGCATGCAACAACTTGATCTCAGACTGAGCCAGCAATTGTTTCTGCTGCTCATATTTACCCGCCAATATCTGCGCCGAAAGTAAGTGAGCAATACCCTCACCCAACGTGCGGTTAATGCTTGAGAACAACTTATTCTTCGGCTCATACAGTTTGATGCTGCCTACCACACGGTTATCTTCACCGCGCAGCGGGATCACCAGCGTTGAGCCAAGCTTACAGTTCGGCGTGACCGAGCACTGATAGGCCACTTCGTTGCCATCGGCATAGACCACCTGATCAAGCTCAATGGCGCGATGCGTGTGGTGAGAGGTAATGGGTGACCCCACTAAATGGTGATCGTCGCCAATGCCTATAAATGCCAACAGCTTTTCACGATCGGTGATCGCCACTGCGCCGACCCCTAATTCTTCATACAGCACTTTGGCAACTTTCATGCTGTTTTGTGGGTTAAAACCTTGCCGCATAACACCTTCTGCTCGAGCCGCAATTTGCAGGGCTTTTGAGGAGAACGCCGAAGTGTACTTTTCAAAGATCGCCCGCCGATCGAGCAAGATCTGCATAAACATGGCGGCACCAACGGTGTTGGTGATCATCATCGGCAACGCAATATTTTCTACCAGCTCCTCGGCCTCCCAGAACGGACGTGCCACGATCAAAATGATCAGCATCTGGAAACACTCAGCCAAAAATGTAATTGCAGCAATCACCAGCGGTTGGAACAGCAGATCTAGCCGATTATTTTTCAGCATATAGCGATGCAATAACCCACCGACTAAGCCTTCCACCACCGTGGAAATCATACAGGCCATTGCCGTCATGCCGCCCATCGAATAGCGATGCAGGCCGCCGGTCAATCCCACCAAAAAGCCCACCGATGGACCACCAAGAACCCCACCTAAAACGGCGCCTATGGCACGGGTATTAGCGATAGAATCATCGATGTGCAGGCCAAAATAGGTACCCATGATGCAAAACATCGAAAAGGTGAGATAACACACCAGCTTATGCGGCAAACGAATAGTGACCTGCATCAGCGGGATAAACAGCGGAGTTTTACTCAACAAATAGGCGATAACCAGATACACGCACATCTGTTGAAGTAGGGAGAGAATTAAATCGATCTGGCTGACACCCATGGAAAATATCCTTCATTCACATGGCAGGTTTTACATGGTAAATAGTGTAACTGATCGAGGAGTGGCGACCGTGCTTTTATCCCCAAAAATCATAGGCGATACTCGAAGCACAGCCGAATTTAGGCAAAAAAAAAGCCAGCACCCGAGCTGGCTAAAAAAACACTGGAAGCAATGTGAGCAATGTCGTGCCTTCTCGAAAGGACTCCTTGGATAGCGTGAGTCAAATATGAGCTACTTGACTGACGTTTCTCTAAGGTTGTCTTCCCTAGAACGCACGGCAATGATAATCATTATCAATATCACTTGTAAAGCGTTTTTTTATCTATTAATAACCCTACTAAAATAGTTTTTATCCTTTATATTGAATGGGTTATTTGCTAACTCGTTGACAGGAAAAACAAATGCCCGAGATTATAATTCGCGCAGCAACGCCAAAAGATGTCGAAGAATTGCACAAATTACATACTTATCCGCAGGTCTACGCCCAAACGCTACAGCTTCCGTATGCCACGACAGAAGTTTGGGAAAAACGCCTGAATCAAACGCCGGCTGGCACCTATCATCTTGTGGCGGTGCATGAAAATGACATCGTGGGATGTGTGAGTTTAGACGCCTACCAGCGGCCACGTATGCGCCACAGCGGAACGTTTGGCATCAGCGTTAGACATGATTTTCAAGGGCGCGGCGTGGGAAGCAAACTGATGACAGCGATGCTGGAGCTTGCCGACAAATGGCTGGATTTAAAAAGAATTGAGCTTACGGTGTTTACCGACAACGTCGGTGCCGTTGCGCTGTATAAAAAATTTGGTTTTGAAATAGAAGGCACCAGCCGTAGCTACGCATATCGTGATGGTGATTACGTTGATGCATTCCATATGGCGAGACTACGCGTGCTCCTGTAGCAACCCTTCCTTGTGGCTGACCAAATAACGACAGAAATTGGCGTGGTTGGTTAGCCCAAGCTTGCGCATTGCGCTACGCTTATGGCCACTAATCGTTTTCTCACTCACCTTCAATTTACGCGCAATTTCTCCGAGGGTTTGTCCCTGCTGCAAACAACTCATCACCCTTTCTTCGCTACGCGTTATCTTAACATCGGCTTGTTTTCCTCGCTTTTCAAGGAAGCCTCTAATGGCATCGCTATGATCAATCACACCCGATAATAAACGAGCCAAAATCGCCTCACGCAGCGACGAAATTGGTTCCTGCTTAGACAGTAATGTATAAGTGTTATGTGAGATGACTCTCGACAAAACATAAGGATCTTCAGAGCGCGTTAAGACGATCACTGGAAGTTTAGGAAAAGCCGCTTTCAGAAAATGCAACGTATCTAATGCGCCTGATAAGCCATATTCAAAAGGAACAATTTCGATAATTAATGCATCAAATGGTTTTAGCGTGTGCTCAAGAACAAACTGAGAACATAGATTGAAGGGCTGACATTTGATATCCATGCCATCCATGCAACTATATATTCCCATCGCATCAACATGAGAGGTTTCAACTAATGCAATTCTTAACATTTTATCCCTAATGATAATTATATGAGGAAAAATCTTCAAATTATCCTGCAAATTTGCAATGCAATGTATAAATTCCTAAAGCAGTGAAAATAATTATTCACAAACCTTAAAGAAAACTATAACACTCTAAGTTGTTATCAATACATGAACATTTCTGGTATGTTTTGTATATAATTTCACCGCCTTTTGCAAAATAAAAAACCATTTTCTTACAAAAAACCAGAATTATTACCTACTTAAATGATGTTTTGCATGCTTAAAAAGTTATTTTATGGCTGTGTTTTACTCAATCAAATAATAGGTTATACAATTAACAAATAGCATTGACATCATGACATTGCGCTTAATCTAGATATAATGAATCTGGGACACTAACCTAAATTTTTACACACAGCGCAAATACCTCAATCGTGGTAATTGCCATCAATATAAAAAAGAGAAATATGCACAAAAACAATTTAGCAAAAGAACTATTTCTTTATAGTTCAGTTATACAAACACTGCCTAATTTTAGGCAGTCCATCGGGCGGCATTATGATTTGATGTTATCAATGTGTAACACTCATCCTTTATTCTATAAAACGATGTTTAAAGACACGCGTTTCAATATCGCTATAACGATATTATGTTTTTATTTTACGCGTAAAGACCCCACATTATCCGATGTTAAAAGCTACTGTGTAAATCATGGACTAGGAAGCCATAACAGCTTGGAATCATTAATGTTTTTCTTGCGCGTCGGTGGAAGACTTAATGTAAGAAAAAGCGAAAAAGACAAACGAATTCTATTGTTCAATCCTACAGAAAAAGGTTTGGATGAGACTCGTCGTTATTTAGCAAATTCTCTCGCTATTTTTCCCGATCTCCTACCGGATTATCGATTAAAAAAAGATCACCTTGAAAATTATGAGGGATTAAAAAATTTCTTCATCCGCTGTGCTGACCTGATGTTCAATGATGTTATTGTGAGCAATATACTTCCTGACTCTCAGGTTTTTTTATTAAAAGATGCAGGACATATGATCTTTATACGTCTTTACATCGAATCGTTAAAACAAAAGGAAAATCATGGCGTCACTGCCAATATATCCTATAGTCAAATTGCCAAAGAAACTTCCGTTTCACGTACTCACTTACGCAGGATTGTTGATGCCGCAGCCAAGAAAAATCTTATGACGCCTCATGAGAATATGACGCTGACATTGCATGACTCTTTCATTACATTAGCGGAAGAATACATGGGATTATATTTTGCCTTTGTGCTGTATTGTTTAGATATTGACCCTACAAATTCAGTATTAATGTAGAGCGGTTACAACCATATATATTTAAAGCTAATCACATCTAAAATAGCACCGATGAAAAATGGTCACTTAAATGATTAGTTGATTATCTGGTTGTAATCCCAGTAATTCCCTTCATCGTTTATTAGCGAGAAGGATATCTTCTTGCTCGTATTTTCTAAGCCCGAAGGCAACGTAATTTGATGATGGCTTTTGGGCGGTAACGTTCCTATATCTAAAGGAATATTATTTATTGTCACACCAATAAGACTTAGATAAAACTCGGTTGGGTTTTCAATCGTCAGCGTTTGGTTGTGCCGCACAAATGTGATTTTTTTACCAATGGACTCCTGCGGCTTATCCAGCCCTTTCGGGCGTAACAAGAGCTTCATTTGAGTACGTAGTGCAATGGTAATTTTCTGAGCAGAGTTCCCAACAAGCTTTGGAGGGATCTCATAAATATTCAGCCAAAACATCGATTCACGATCCTTTGGAAGCGGATTGTCCATCACCATTAAGCGTAAATTCGTCATCTCTTCGGGTTGCAGCTTAAATACAGCGGGCAATACCAACACAGGGGAAGCGCTTTTATCCGGCGTTGCCTGTGGATCCCCATCGTCAGACCAAGCCTGAACCACCACGGGATAAGTGTTTTTATTCACTAACTGCAACGACGCTTCGGTTTCGCCATCGTTAAACACCACGCGAGTCGCTTCTGCGTTTACCGCTGCCTGCACATTGGCTACACCTAGCAGAGCAAAGAGAATGCAGCCAATACTACTGAATACGGATAAGAATCTGTGCATGCGCCTGATAGCTCCCTGCGGTGAGTTCATCCGAGCCAAATCTCTCTAGCTGCGCCATAAAGGTTTCGGTGTAGCTATCAATTCCCTGAGCCGTATTCGAATCCACTTTGGTTTGATCTCCGCCAAGAATCGGTGACCAACCGGTTGTTTGAGTCGTATCCGTGGTTAAGAACTGCATCGGCTGATTATTACGGTAGATCTTCACTCCCACTCCGCGGGCATGACCTTGCGCACCATACTGTTCATCTAATAGGTAGTTCGCTGCACCTGACGTGATGAGTCCATATTTTGTTGCAGCCGCAACGCTAGCAGGCGGAGCCAAGAAACCTAGCGCTATCTGCCCCGTTTTCAAACCCGACTTAGCGGCGGATTGACACTTAAAATCTAGCGTAAACGGCGATTGGCTTACTTCTCCCGCCTGAAGCGCACTGATATTGATCGCGGGCAATGTCACCACCGGCGTGAAATTACTGACCTTACAGGTCGCCCCCCGGCGAAACGTCACGTATTTATACAGTCCAATCGATGCAGGCCAAGTGCCGTACCAGCCAGGAAAACTGGTTTGGGAATCCGCGCCATCGGCAGGCCCAGAGATACCAGGCCCTCGAAATGCAATATATGCGTTAGGTTGCGTGTACCCATACAAATAGCTCGCAACGCTATAGGTTCCTGCACGCACGTAGTTGAGACGAAAGAGTTCAGTTTGCACCGCGCTAAAATTCTTCGCTTTAATCAGCAAACGTCCTTTGCTATCAGTATCAAGCCCTGTCAACAAACGAGACTTCCAGATTTTGTCGTAGAACTGACCCGTTTCCATGTTAGTAAAGCGTATAGCAATGTTGCTCACAAAAGTGGCGTAGGCTTTCGGTGCAACACCGGTAATACTGCCATCATCGTACAAGCCGCCATAGGCCGCATCGCCGTTGGTCGCATACATCTCAAAAATTTGGTTGGCATCTGCCGCATCGCAGCGAAACAGGACTCGCTCACTCTCAAAGCCTGAGTTAATTGCATAGGTGGTAAACGGTGCCACGCTGGAGGCTAATAAAGTGCCATCAGGCTGGAAATCATTGCTGGTGCTGATATCCACAACGCTAGGCAACCCTAAAGAGCCGTTGTTGTTATCTAGACTACCGAGCCATGAACTTGCCACCCCATCACTGGGACTGCTCAGCTGCGATTGAGCGGTAATTTTTGTGCAATTAGCGATTGCAGATGTTGATATCATCAACAGGAAAAGTGTTGATATTGCACCGGTGTTGGCTCTCATCCTGAACATTCCCTTCCCCTTAATGTACACATTGCCCAGAAACAGAAACCAACTCCTGCTCTTCAGACGACTCTGGTAAGACGTAGCTCACGCGACACATCTCTTCTGCACTCTCACCCCAACGCACGGTCAACGTACCTTGACGCTCACGTACGCGGGCATAAATCAGGCTCGCTTGGCCAGACATCCCTACTACGTGATTTTGGTCATCCACCACGTTGGCGCCCATTGGCAAAGCATCGGTGCCATTGATTTTGGCTTTGATTAACACGCCATAACCACTCAACGTATCGAAAGAGGCCTTCACGGCAGCCCCCGCATACGGTATCACGCGGCTTTGCGTGCTCTTAAGTTCGGTATGCTTGTTGATCCCTTTAGGATCAAGGCTGATCGTGTTGTAACGATAAGGCGTCAGCGATGGAATAATGGCGTAGCCATTGCCGTCTATTCGCGCGCCCTGCCCGTTTTTCACCAATGCGCCTTTAGCGCCTTTGGCTTCAACCAAACCAAACGTCTCGCTCAGATAAGGTCCAACCGTAACGCCACCACGATGGATCACAGCAGCGCCGCGCCCCCCGACACCCCATTGGGTATATTCGCTCGAGGCGGAATAACTGCCGTTAAGCGTACCGAACGCAGAGTTCTTTTGCAGATTCGCGCCCCAGTTATTAGTGCTACCCGCTTGGTTTTCGCGGTTTTGCTGATATCCGGCATATACCGAATAATTCAGCGTTCCTTGTTCATCTAACATGCCAGAAAGGGATGTTTGCGCTGAGTTACCGGAGCTATCAGCATGACTGAGCGACGTCGAAACGTAGTTTTCACGTCCGCCAAACGAAAGCGGGATTGAGAACGTTAATGTAATCAGGTTCTCAGTATTGCCCACGTAGGAAGAGGAATACCTGCGCTCAGAATCATCATCACCACCAATATCCATCTGGTTACGGTATACCGACTGCTGACGGCTGATCGCCAAGTTGTAGCTAATGCTTTTCCAACTGTTGGAATAACCCAGTTGAAGCTGCGTATTACGCGATTGATTATCGTAGTAATCCATCACCGATCCCGACAAGTACAAGCTGCCGTAATCACCCAGCGTCTGGTTGATCATCGCGGTAAACTGATTACGCTGATTCAAGGTATCCGACTTAAACACATTGTTTGAGCCATGTTTTTTACTTGCTCGCTCGCCTAATACATCACTCAGCTCGCGATAGCCTTCCGTGGAATAACGATAACCCGCCAGCGCAACGTTAGTACCGGTGTAATCAAATGTTCGGCTATATGAAGCCTGCACTCGCCACCCTGACTGGCTTTGTTCATCATCAATTTTGGCATGCGACCATGTGGTGTTCACACCAAATGCGCCTAACCAATGACTCCATACGCCACCGGCCAAAATAGCCTGATAGTCATCTGCAACACGCAAGCCGAGGTTGCCGGTAAGGCTATTGGAAACCCCGCGCTCATAGGTGAAATCACCGAACAGGTTCTGCGTACCGCCGTAATCACGTGCTTTCCCAATGAGAGCGTTATAACGACCAACGCCAGGACGCATCGAATCAGGTACCGCAGAAAATGGCACGGTAAACGTTGAGCTACGCCCATTTGCTTCGATGACTTCAACCTTCAAGTCACCTTCATAGTGGGTGCTGCTCAAATCATCAATAACAAAAGGCCCCTGAGGGACGTTGGTTTCGTAGATAGTACGGCCATTTTGGCTCACCACTACGCGCGCGTTGGTCTGCGCTGTTCCTCGGATCTCAGGCGCATAGCCACGACGCGACTGTGGCCACATACGCTGGTCGGTTTCCAGCTTGACGCCGTTAAACGCCATGCTGCCAAACAACGAGCCACCGCTATAGCTTTGGCCAATCATCAAGTTGCTGTTCAATGCCGCAATTGGCCTTTGCAGGTAAGTTTGCAGCGATTGCCACTGATAATGGGATTGGCTCGGCGACTGGCTATACGTTGCCGATGATTGCTGGCGTAGCTGCCATAAACCTAGGTTGATACCCGACTTCAAGCCAAGAAAACCATACTGACTGGTTCCACCAGAGCCCGAGCGATAGTGACTTTGATAATAGTTAGTGCTGTAGTTGAGGAACATCAACGATTCGCCAGCATCCCAACTTTCCACGGGAACTGCGTCACGCGGTGAGCGCGTTAACAAAGCCTGAGGAATATAGAGATCCAAACGCAGCCGAGGCTGGTCAAAGGCCCAACTGGCTCCCTTTAGCAGCTGTTCAGGCGCCTGACATACCGCTTTTTGTTGTGGATCGGCGGCTTTATCGACGGGCGGCAGCGAACTTTCGTTAACACCTGATTCCAAATAAAAATCACGGCTAAGGCAAGGTTCGCTCTTTTCTTGAGCGGAGTTGTTAACAAAGTCAACGCTGTCTCGCTGCATAAAACGGCCATTCAGATAAATATCGACTGAATATTTTCCCGCAGCGGTATTATTATCCGAATTAAAACGCTTTAGTCCCTTAGCAAATCCACCACCTAAAAACAATGACTCATCAAAGGTATATTGGCTATTATCTGTCGCCCACGAATAAACGCTCATCGGGAATAATGCACAGGTAATCCACGAAGCTAATTTACGATTATTCATCTAAATACCCTCTCATTCCATGAGATGAATGAGGAATCCATTATAGTTGGTAACGGTGCGTTATTTTCGCTCCCTGATCGTTAATATAATTAATCGTTAACTCAGGATTTTTTGTTCTGCTTGGCACCGGCCATGCTTCACTACTAAACGGGGCGATCATTTTATTGCCGAGTTGAGTCACTTTATTTTCTGACAAAATGCTGGCCCCTGAAATAGACAGGTAATAGCCACTCATATTTTCTAATTCCAGCGAGTAAGAGTTTCCCCGCTGAACTATTTTTGGTTTTACGTTTTGAGCAATCTCTGCAGGTGATGTCGTGATTCCAGCCGGGCGATAAAAAACCTTCACTCTGTTACGCAGCATTATCAACATTTGATTACTACTGCTTTTTGCTTCTCTTGGTGGAATTTGTAAAAAATTAAGGTAATAGACGGACTCGCGATCCTGAGGTAATTGTGCCCCAGTAAACATTAGCCGTACGGTTTGGCCTGCTTTAGCCGCCATTTTAAAAAATGGCGGTGTAATAATGAATGGCGCTTGGCCTGTTTCAGGCGTTGAGTCTTCATTACCGCTGTCCATCCATACCTGAATCACATTAGGAAAATCATCGTGATTAGTCAGTTGGATATTTACCTCTTTGTTTTGTGCAGGGTAAACCACACGGTTTCCTGTCATCACCACGCTTGCCTGCGCCGAAGCAACTAGGCAAAGCGCCAAAACACATCCAGTAAAAACACCCCTGACAGATAACATATTATTATTCCTAAATAATTTACAGACCGGCATCCCGGTCTGTATGGCTTACTGGTAAGAAATTGCGTACTGTAATGAGCCCGCTACGGTGCCCGCTGTTGCTGCTGCAGTTGCGTAATACTGAACAGCGAAGTCATGCGTCGCTTCGGTATCACCTTGTTTCAGTACCAGACCATCAACGCTTTGTGGGCTTGTTAAATTAATACCCGTCGTGTCTTGCGTGCTTTTCAGGATTTGTAATTCGACGTTTCCAGCACCACCGGTATTACCTAAATTGCCGCTATTGGTAACGTTATTACCAACGAAAACGGTTTTAATATTGGTGTCTGCCGCATCATTTTTGGTGCAGCCTGTTACGCCCAGAGTAAATATCGTTTGGCCAGCAGTGTCACCAGATGCCGCCAAATCAGTAGCCGCTACGGTTGGCAGTAAAACAATTGGGCTCGCATCATTTCCGTTAATAGAAACAGAGCAAGTCTGAGCGGTAACTTCACCTTGGAAAGTGATGGTATTCGCACTGATTGCCATTGCAGATGCAGAAACAAAACAGCCCGCCATTAATGCGATTGATAAAATAGATTTATTCATTAGGTTCTATCCTTTAATTTATACAGATGATTATCGTTATTTGTTTTAACGATTTTATTAATTTAAAAATCCCTGTTTTTTTAGTCGCTAGAATAAAAACGGGCTATTTGGTGTTTACTGCAGAGTGAAGCGCGATCACTCTGGAGTAGAAACCTAAAGCAAGTTTTTAGTTATCTAAGGAAAACAAAAACGTCGAATTAAAAGTGTATTTCAAAACAAACAAAAATGTATTCATGATCCTTCACCTTATATATCGGCTAACACCACTTTTCTATGCGTTCACATAGCAGGAAGCGTTCCTCTTATCCGAGAGGAATATGCGTAATTAACCAAGAGATTTGTTATTTATTTTTTAATTCGATTTAGCTAATCCTTATAAACATGACCAGATAGAAAGTAAGAAAAAGATTAACAGACTGCTCAGAAGATTCCTATACCCACAAGGTGAATGAGGTGTTAAATAAATGTTATTTCATTCGGAAGTCAGATCTATTTCAGGTGTCAAATCGATAACATTTGTGAATGCAAGGTAAAAAAACACCATGATTTACATATAATTAGCATGTTTATCATGAATCCTAACTTTTTAGCCAGCGAAAAATCGCCCCATTTTTGTTCAGGGTGTACATTTTTGGGGTCATATCTAAAAACATGGTTTTTTACAAAAATACATAGACGCGTCATGATCAATTTTTGCAAAAATAAGATAAATCGTGTTTTTGCAGTCAAGTTACATCCAGACGCAATAAATCACTTACGTTGACTATTGGTTTATCAAATCAACCTTTACATAACCAATAACCACACTTATAGTTTGCGCAGTTAATCAGCGGAGATCCTTCCTTGGAAAGTCAGAGTAGTAACTTACATAGCAGTGACATATCACTGGCAAGCTGACTGTCTCCCCAGATGCTTTGCTTGCCAGACTCGGCGGGCAGCATCATTTCTCATCTCAGAACTGTTGCGTACCCACAAAAGACGTTATCAGCCAATAGGCTGATGGATTTGATGCGGACAGTTATCATGCAAATTTATACTCGCGCCCTATTCCCTCCGGGGAGAAACCTATCGATGTGAGTTGTCGGTAACGTTTAACGTCGCCAACTTTCTCGCGTCAGCTTTTCTTGTTGCTGTTGATTGCACCAAATCAACCTGCGCAGGAAGGCTTTCTCACGCCGGTATTTCGATATACGTCCACTTTGGACACACAGCAAACACTCTCGCCGCGAGGCGTAAGGAATCAATATGGACGAGCACCCCAGAAGCAACGTTATCCGCGTTGCACGGGCTGACGTGAGCGAACTCCGTCCCTAGTCTGCAACGCATACTCTTAGCCATTGGCTAATTAAGTAATTTAGCGAAAGAAAACCCCTCATTTTGGGGCGGATTTCTGCACGCAAAAAACAGTGATGAGTACTGTGTTATGACCCAGATAATCGATCAGGCCGCTGAAAAACGCAGCCGCAAAGACAAGAAAAAAGTGACCTATCTGATTGCAGAAGAATCTGCGGTCAGCTTGGATGCAACCCTCTCTAATCTCTCTTCAAACCTCAGCGGACTTGAGGAAGAAGACGCACGCGAACGCCTGCTGGAAACAGGCCCAAATCAGGTCGCTCATGAAAAAGTGCCACCAGCTTTGGTGCAGTTGATCAGCGCGTTTAACAACCCCTTCATTTTTGTTCTGATGGTGCTGGCAGCGATCAGTTTCTTCACCGACTACTGGCTACCGCTACAACGCGGTGAAGAAACCGATCTCATTGGCGTCATCATTATTTTGATCATGGTGTCGTTAAGCGGATTACTGCGTTTCTGGCAGGAATTTCGTACCAACAAAGCCGCTGATGCTTTGAAATCAATGGTGAGAACCACCGCGACGGTGCTGCGTCGGGCGCATCCTGCGGCCAAAAGCGAGTGCAAAGAGATCCCTCTGCAAGAGCTGGTGCCGGGCGATATTATTCTGCTTTCCGCAGGCGATATGGTTCCTGCCGACGTTAAATTGATTGAATCGCGCGATCTGTTTATCAGCCAAGCCGTTCTGACCGGTGAGGCGATTCCAATTGAAAAATATGATGTTACCGCCAGCGTTAGCCAAAAATCATGCAGCGGCAATAATAGCGAAAGCGAGCTATTAGAACTATCCAACATTTGCCTGATGGGAACCAACGTGGCCAGCGGCACCGCGAAAGCCGTTGTGGTTGCCACCGGTGGCAAAACCTATTTTGGTTCTCTGGCTAAATCCATTGTTGGCACGCGCACGCAAACGTCGTTTGACCGTGGTGTTAACAGCGTAAGTTGGCTGCTGATCCGCTTTATGTTGGTCATGGTGCCCGTTGTTCTATTAATCAACGGCTTCACCAAAGGCGATTGGGCAGATGCCGCGCTGTTTGCTTTGGCCGTTGCCGTGGGTTTAACCCCAGAAATGCTGCCAATGATCGTGAGCTCTAACTTGGCGAAAGGGGCAATTACCATGTCCCGTCGTAAAGTTGTAGTTAAGCGTTTGAATGCCATCCAAAACTTTGGTGCCATGGACGTTCTGTGTACGGATAAAACCGGCACGCTAACGCAAGACCGCATCATTCTTGAACATCATATCGACATCAATGGGCACGAGAACAAAGAAGTGCTACAGCTGGCGTGGCTAAACAGCTACCACCAGAGCGGCATGAAAAACCTGATGGATAAAGCGGTGATCCGCTTCGGGCGTGCCCGTCCTGAAGTTGAGGCTATGGCTCGGTTTAGTAAAATCGACGAACTGCCATTCGACTTTATTCGCCGTCGCCTGTCGATTGTGGTGAGTGATGAACAACGTCGCCATACGCTGATTTGCAAAGGCGCCGTCGAAGAGATGTTGGCTATTGCCACGCATATCAGCGATGACGGCAACATTTTGCCACTCGATGACAGCGCGCGTGCCGAGCTGCTGAAATTAGCCACTCACTATAATGAACAAGGTTTCCGCGTGCTGATGGTGGGTACCCGTGATTTAGGTATCGATGGCTGTGTTTTCCCGCTGAGCAACAGTGATGAGCGCGATTTGGTGATCTGTGGATTGCTGACGTTCCTCGATCCACCAAAAGAGTCTGCGGCTGAGGCGATCACCGCGCTGCGTGAAAACGGCGTGATGGTTAAAGTGTTGACCGGCGATAACCCAATTATCACCAGCAAAATCTGCCGTGATGTGGGTTTAGAACCGGGCGAGCCTCTGCTGGGTAGCGAGATTGAAGGCATGAGCGACGAGCACCTTGCCTTGCTGGCCGAGCAACGCACCGTGTTTGCTAAGCTAACGCCGCTGCAAAAATCACGTGTACTGAAAGCGCTGCAAAGCAACGATCATACCGTCGGTTTCTTGGGCGATGGTATCAATGATGCCCCAGCGCTGCGCGATGCTGACGTTGGTATCTCCGTAGATACCGGCACCGATATCGCCAAAGAGTCCGCTGATATCATTCTGTTGGAAAAAGATCTGATGGTGCTGGAAGAAGGCGTCATTACCGGCCGTGAAACCTTCGGGAACATCATCAAGTACCTGAACATGACCGCCAGTTCTAACTTTGGCAACGTGTTCTCCGTGTTGGTTGCAAGCGCATTTATTCCGTTCTTGCCGATGCTCGCCATTCAGCTGTTGCTGCAGAACTTGATGTATGACATCTCACAGCTAACTCTGCCATGGGACAAAATGGACAAAGAGTTCCTGCGCAAACCGCGTAAATGGGATGCCAAAAACATTGGACGTTTCATGCTGTGGATTGGGCCGACGTCATCCATTTTTGATATCACGACCTACGCGATTATGTGGTTTGTCTTTGCCGCCAACAGCATTGAACATCAGGCGCTGTTCCAATCTGGCTGGTTTATTGAAGGCTTGCTGTCACAAACATTAGTTGTGCATATGCTGCGTACCCAGAAGATCCCGTTCATTCAAAGCACGGCGGCGCTGCCGGTCATGCTCACCACGGGCATCATCATGGCGCTTGGTATTTATATTCCGTTCTCACCGCTCGGTGCGTGGGTGGGCTTAGAGCCGCTGCCATGGCAGTACTTCCCATGGTTAGTGGGTACGCTGTTCAGCTATTGCGTTGTCACTCAGCTAATGAAACGTTTCTATATTCGCCGTTTCGGACAGTGGTTCTAATCTCAAATTCTGATTAAACCTCAAAGCCGCGGTCATCATGCCGCGGCTTTTGCTTTTGTATATTAAGAACAGGCTTTAATTAATGTATCAGTGATCCACTGGTTCACACTTTTACCCGCAACCTCTGCCGCCACATTGATCTGTGAGTGCACATCTGGCGGTACACGCAGGCTAATTTTGCCGCTCGCGGGACGCTGGGGTTCACGCCCTCGTGAAGCACAATATTCCAGATAGTCATCCACAGAAATCTCAAACTCTTTACGCAAATCAGCCACGTTGTCGGCGTGAAAGCTAATTAAGTCGCGAATACCAGCCAAACGGCCAACTAAGCAATTGTCTTCATGGCTATATTCAATACGTGCGGTATAGCCTTTATAAGTCATTTCATTCATGGAATCACTCCCACCACTTCAAGAAAGGCTCTCAATTCTGTTATTTGATAGATCTTCGCCTCCTTCCTAGGATGCGGACGGTGGAGCAATACAACAACGCCACCAATTTCAAATTTAACGCGTGAGCCTTGACCTTCAGAAACCACGGCACCGAGGGCGATTAACAAGTTTTCAATCTTCCGCCACTCTAGCGTTCGTATCGGCGGGTTAGTGAAAATAACGTATAGCGTTCGTTGGTGTCTGGCACTGAGCTTATGAGTCGACATCCTTGCACCTCATCCGTGTCGCTCACGCGATAACGATATCAAAAATTGATATCATGGCAAGCGTTTTGCGATGAAAATTTGAGCGCAATGTAGAGCGAATTGAATGAAGTGACGAACGGCTAAACGTCGTTATTTATCCCGCTTCGCAAACAAAAAATGTATCCCCAGCGGCGTGGAATAATCTCTGCGGCACTTCTCGCATAATTAATTTGAGTGGCAGCAGCCTATACTGATTTCTAGTGCCATTTGTGCGCCAACAACACAACATCAGCGACATGCTGCTCATCCTATTTAGAGACATCACATGACAAATTCTTGGGAAGACCGTTTAATCATTGCCGATTTAATGACGGGTTGGATGCACAGGGATCTGGCCGAGTGGGACCAAATGCTAGAGCTGTTTCACCCAGACGGAACCATCGAGGTAACATGGTTTGAAGGGCTATTTACCGAGTTCGTGAAAGGCTCCCAGCGCATGGGGAATTCTGCGCTAGTCACTAAGCATCTTATCGGCTCACCGATGATCCAGTTTAACGGTGACAAAGCCATCGCTGAAACCAACGCCATGATCGTGATTGAAAATGCGCAAATGAAACTCGGTGCCAGCGTTCATAACCGCTTTTACGACTGGGTGGAAAAACGTAACGGCGTGTGGAAGATCACCCACCGCCAGTCTATCTATGATTTTGGCTCGTTCAACTTCCCACAAGGCATCGTTGAAATCGATAAAGCCACGGCGGAAAAATTCCCGATCGCCTATGCGCCACTGGCATACCTGTTGGAAAAGAGCGGTTTCCCGCTATCGCGTGAATTTGCCAGCAAAGGCAGCGTGCTAGAAACAGAAATGAAAGCCGAAGGGCAAGCGTGGTTAAAAGGGTAACGCTCAAATCAATCCGCCCCGAACGGGGCGGAAGAGAGGCTTTATCGTGCCGCCAGCGCCTGCGCACAGGCCCAAGCAGAGCTCCACGCCCATTGGAAGTTATATCCCCCCAACCAGCCGGTTACGTCTACCACTTCGCCGATAAAGAACAACCCCGGAGCTTTGTGCGCTTGCATGGTTTTCGACGACAGCTCATTGGTGTCAACGCCGCCTAGCGTCACCTCTGCGGTACGATATCCCTCAGTGCCGTTTGGGATCACCTGCCAGGCTTGTAGGGTTTCCACCACCTGCATCTGCTGCGCAACGTTTAACTGTTTCAGCGTAACGTCAGGGATTTGCCCTAAGGTTTGTAAGCACTCAACTAAACGTTTAGGCAGCTGTTTTGCTAGCGTATTTTTCAGACTCTGATTCGGATGCTCAATACGTTCTGCATCGAGAAAAGCAGATAGATCGCAATCCGGCAACAGATTAATCGTCACTTTCTCACCGGCCTGCCAATAGCTGGAAAGCTGGAGAATTGCAGGGCCAGACAAACCACGGTGGGTAAAGAGAATGCTTTCGCGGAAGCTGGTGCCAGATTCGGCAGTCACAACCGAGGGAACAGCCACGCCCGAGAGAGTTTGCAGATGATCTAACAGCGGTTTATGCAGCGTAAACGGCACCAACGCCGCACGCGTTGGCAATACCTTAAGGCCAAACTGCTCTGCAATTTTGTAACCGAATGGCGTTGCGCCAAGGCCCGGCATAGAAAGGCCGCCGCTGGCAATCACCAGCGATCGGCAGTCAACCTGCTCGCCGTTTAGCTGGAGGGAAAACTCGCCATTCTCCATCTGCTCAACGTTTAAGATTTCACTGCGTAAACGAATGACCACCTGCCCCAGCTCGCACTCTTTTAGCAACATGTCCACGATCTGCTCGGCGGAGTCGTCGCAAAAAAGCTGGCCCAATGTTTTCTCGTGGTAAGCAATTTGGTAGCGACTCACCAACTCGATAAAATCCCATTGGGTATAGCGCGCCAACGCCGATTTGCAGAAGTGTGGATTCTGAGACAAATAGGCCGCAGGTTCGGCATACATATTAGTAAAGTTGCAGCGACCGCCACCCGACATCAGGATTTTGCGTCCTGCTTTTTTGCCGTTATCAACCACTAACACACGCAAACCAAGTTGCCCTGCCTGAGCAGCACAAAACAGGCCAGCGGCACCAGCGCCAACGATCACTACATCGAAATTTTCCACACATAACCTCTTGTTTCACGGTTTTAAACGCAACCGCGAACGTAAATACCGATTTTTCCAATATGAGCTAATCTGGTAATAAATGCCGAAATAATCCCAGACCAGCGGCGGGGGATTGTAAACGGGGTAATTCTTCACCGCCAGTGTAAGAAAAAATTAATCTGAAGATATTCACTCAACACACTGAAATGATAGGACTAATCCGAGATATGTATTGATAACCAATGTAAACAAATCAAAAAAACGTCATATTTTGCTTTTCCCCAGCACGCGTTCTCGCAGATAATGCGCCGCGTTCATGACCACTAACTGGCGTAACGCTTATGCTACATCTATTTGCAGGGCTGGATTTTCACACTGGCCTTATGTTAGTCCTCGCACTGATGTTTGTTTTGTTTTATGAAGCCATCAATGGTTTCCACGACACAGCAAACGCAGTCGCAACAGTTATCTATACTCGTGCACTACGCTCGCAGATCGCGGTCGTTATGGCGGGTGTTTTCAACTTCTTAGGTGTGATGTTGGGTGGCCTCAGCGTCGCCTACGCAATTGTGCACCTCCTCCCAACAGATTTGCTGTTGAACGTGGGCTCGACTCACGGTCTGGCAATGATGTTCTCTCTGCTTCTAGCTGCGATTATCTGGAACCTCGGCACCTGGTATTTTGGTCTGCCGGCCTCCAGTTCTCACACGCTAATCGGCGCGATTATCGGTATTGCACTGACAAACGCACTGATATCCGACACTTCCGTGGTGGATGCGCTCAACATTCCGAAGATGCTGGAAATCTTCCTATCGTTGATTCTCTCCCCACTCATTGGTCTGGTTTTAGCCGGGCTGATGGTATTTGTACTGCGTCGTTACTGGAGCGGCACGAAAAAGCGCCGCCGTATGCATATGACGCCTGCTGAGCGTGAAAAGATTGATGGCAAACGTAAGCCACCGTTCTGGACGCGTATTGCCTTGATTCTGTCTGCTATTGGCGTGAGTTTCTCTCACGGCGCTAACGATGGTCAGAAAGGCATTGGTCTGTTGATGCTGGTATTGATTGGCGTGGCTCCGGCCGGCTTTGTGGTTAACATGGACGCCACTGGCTATGACATCACTCGTACCCGCGATGCCATCACGCATCTGGAACAGTATTATCAGAAGCATCAGGAAGCACTGCCGCATATCGTTGGCATTGAAGAACACCAGCCCGTTGCGCCAAGCACCGGCAACAATGATTTCCATTGTGATTCTTCACGCGCACTGATTGCTATCGACCACAGCAAAGCCTTGCTGAACAACCTGCAACGCTACGATGAGCTGACCGTTGACCAACGTAATCAGATGCGTCGTTTGCTGATGTGTGTTGCTGACACAGCGGGTAAAGTTGCCAAACTGCCAGAGACCGACGCTCAGGATAAGCGCTTCCTGAACGACCTGCGCAAAGACTTGCTGGAGACCGTTGAGTACGCACCGATGTGGATTATCGTTGCAGTCGCTCTGGCGCTGTCTCTGGGTACCATGGTTGGCTGGCGTCGCGTAGCGACCACCATCGGTGAGAAGATTGGTAAGAAAGGCATGACCTACGCGCAAGGCGTTTCTGCGCAGATGACTGCCGCCATCTCTATCGGCGTGGCAAGCTACACAGGTATGCCAGTTTCCACCACTCAGGTACTCTCTTCTGCGGTTGCAGGTACCATGATTGTGGACGGCGGCGGTGTACAGAGTAAAACGATCAAAAGCATTCTGCTGGCATGGGTTCTTACTCTTCCAGTCGCAATTGTGCTTTCTGGTGGTTTGTACTGGCTGGCGCTGACCTTCGTTATCTAACGCATTCCAACAGTCAAAAGCCCGTTCATCGAACGGGCTTTTTTTTATCTTAAATCAAACCTCGCACCAAAATCACACCGATAAACAGCGGGCCAATATAGCGCCAAGTGATACGCAGGCTAGCGCGCCAGAAAGGAGAAATATCCTCTGGCATCAGCGTTGCGGCACGCGGCGACCAGCCAAATACCAAGCAGATAATAATACCGAACAGCGGCATCATCAGATTCGAAGTTAAGAAATCCAGCACGTCAAACAGCGTTTTGCCGCCCAGCGTAAAACCACTTAATTCACCAAACGATAAAGTCACAGGAATACCTGCCAGCATGATACTCGCGGTGATAATCAGGCTCGCGTTGCGGCGCGACCAGCCCCAGCGCCCCTGAGTAAAGGCAACAATATTTTCTAACAGAGAAATCGACGACGACAGCGCAGCCACCAGCAACAGCAAGAAGAACGCGACGGCCAATACGGCACCACCCGGCAAATGCGCGAAGAACACGGGCATGGTCATAAACGTCAATCCAGGGCCAGCGGCAGGGTCCAGACCCGCTGAGCTTAACGCAGGGAAGATCATCAAGCCCGCCAACACACAAACCAGACACGACAGCGTGACAACCCAAACGCTTGAGCGCGCAATGCCTTTGCTATCCGGCAAGTAAGCTCCGTAGGTCACATGAATGCCCAAGCCAATCGACAGTGAGAAAAACGCCAGCCCCAGCGCATCCAAAACGCTTTTTCCGCTCATATGGCTAAAATCGGGATACAGGAACAGCTTCAGCCCAGCGCTTGATCCCGGCAGCGTCATACCCACCACAATCAACACCAGCATAATTAAGAACAGCAGCGGCATCATGATCTTAACCGCTTTCTCAACGCCGCGCTGCACGCCGCCTAACACCACATAGCAGGTCAGCGCCGCAAACAGCAGGTGAGTGATTACCGGCAGAAACGGATTGCTAATGAAATCGGTAAACAGCGAATTCAGCTGGCTTGAGTCGGTAATATTCAGCTTGCCTGCCGCCGCCATGAACGTATATCCCACCGTCCAACCGCCAACCACGCTGTAGAAACTGAAGATGCACCATGAGCACGTTACGCCCAATACGCCAACCCAACCCCAATGACGCCCTGCCAGCTGTTTAAATGCCTTTACCACGCCCTCGCGGGTATGGCTGCCCAACAGCGTCTCCGCCATGAATACGGCCAGACCCAGCGTAAAACTGAACACCAGAAATACGATCAGAAACGCGCCGCCGCCGTTGGTGGCAGACACATAAGGAAATTTCCAAATAGCACCAATGCCAATCGCAGAGCCTGCGGCAGCCAAAATATGCCCAATTCGAGATGACCACTGCTGACTCATGCGAACCTCCGAGAGGAGGTAAAAATGGTGAACTTCATGTTGATGCTCCGGTGTTGAATAAATGCTGCCGGAGGGTGCTAGAAACAACAAGGCCGCCCTTCCGGCGGCCTTGTGAAATTTGAATGCGTGCAGGCCACCTAGATGATAAGGAGAAGGAGGCTGAGTTGGAGGTTAACTGCTTGCACGTTAGGATTTCCTAAAATTGAATACCTTTTCAAACTAATCAATGTGCATCGTGCCTGCAATCATTATTTTTCACTTTTACCTTTCGGCAACATCCCGTTGTGCCAAATGCGTCCCTCACTGGCTAATACCAAACGGCCATGGCACACAGGCTAACCACCACCAAACCGCATAGCCCGCTGGTTAAAATAAACTGTCGGCGTAGCCGTTCGCAGCGGCGAATAAACTCATCGTCATGGTGATCAAGATAGCGCTGAGCCTGAATATAACGCACCAAACGCACCTGTTTGCTCGGCTGTCCGTGCGAAGTAAAGAAACCACCGCCATCAACATATTGATAAAGCAGGGGATCGCAACCACGCAGAACCACCAGCAACGCACGCAACGAGGAGTAATAGCGCAGCATGTTAATCACGCACACAAAAAACAGCGCCCAAAAAAGCGCGACGGTATTAATCATGATCTCCTCCCGGCATCTTCTCTAGCTAAGCATCAGCGATGAGATAACGGTGCCTTTCAATTTTCTCGCCAGATAACCTTAGTCCAACAGGCATCATCAGACTAAACCACGATGGTTATTATCAACGTCGGCAGAATTACGCTTCACGCTCCGCAACAGTGCCCATTAATCAGTTTAGGAAAGGAACGGAAAAACGGTATGGGGATCACAGAATTAATTTAGCGGGCTAAGCGATAAAGCGCAGAATACGCTGGCGAATGATTTTACCTCGCGATTAATCCCTACAAGAAATCGGCCCAATAGAGATAAACCGAATAACAAAAGCAAAAAAAGGTGAAAATCTTTCTTCAGAAGATAAACAGCTCTTGCTTTACAGCCACGCTATCCTTATAAAAAACGGGTCTACTATTTTTAGTCACAAGCTAAAGCGCACGCTACAGAGTGCCCAATAAGACGATTTTTTCGCCGTTTACGCAGTTTTAACGTGTAAAACCGCGTCTTTTGTGACGAAAGCATGTTCAGCTTTGGCTCAAAAGAGTAAAACAATAGATAGAAGCAATATGTTAAGGATTTGAGTGACGAGTGTGAGCAAAACGACACCCTCGTGATCTATACCCGAAATGATTCGGGTTGCATTGAGGCAACGAGTAAACACAGCCAACAAAAATGCAGCCTGAAGTATGATGGGTATGAATGAATGCTAACATGCAGGCATGCAAGCGAAACTAGGTAGCGACACCCAATGCCTGCTACCCCGTTAACCGGCTTTATGGAAGGAGTAAACTTATGGCTTATAAACACATTCTGGTTGCTGTAGACCTTTCCCCAGAAAGTAACATCTTGGTTGAGAAAGCAGTATCTATGGCGCGCCCTTATGACGCTAAAGTTTCTCTGATTCACGTGGATGTTAACTATTCTGACCTGTACACCGGCCTAATTGACGTGAATCTGGGCGACATGCAGAAACGTATTTCTGACGAAACTCACCACGCCTTGACCGAGCTTTCTCAAAACGCAGGCTACCCAATTACCGAAACCCTGAGCGGCAGCGGCGATTTGGGTCAGGTACTGGTTGATGCTATTAAGAAATACGATATGGATTTGGTTCTGTGCGGACATCATCAGGATTTCTGGAGCAAGCTGATGTCTTCTGCGCGCCAATTGATCAACACCGTACACATCGACATGTTGATTGTTCCACTACGTGACGAAGACGAAGACTAACCTTTTCGCTCTTCTGCTCAATTAAGCTTTCAACGCCCGCTCTGCGGGCGTTTTTGTTTTTACCCAGCCAACCCCCTCCCAGCCTCCCCCTTCACAGGGTGATGGGCCGATCGAGATGCCTACAAGCATCACAGCACAGTTCCCTCCCCTGCCAAGGGGAGGGTTATGCTTTCAGCTTCAGCTAAGAACTTAAGGTGGGGCCATTGAATTCTCTACAAAAAAACCACGAATCATCTTTTAAAGAGTGTGATCAACCACTAGGATCGCAATCAGTCCATACAATAATCTACATCATCACCAAAAATTGGCATTAACACGGCATCAAAACATATAAAAACGGAATTCTATTTCATCAGGGATGTATCTTCGGCAGCAGGCTCCGCGCATGCCTACACTTAATTAATCAATATTCGAAGGCGAACTAATATGAATAAGCCCGCCCCAGTCGGTTTATTGCAGCAACCTAAACCGTTTTTCATGATTTTCTTTGTTGAGCTATGGGAACGCTTTGGTTACTACGGCGTGCAAGGCATTCTGGCTGTTTTCTTCGTTAAACAGCTAGGCTTCTCACAGGAACAGGCCTTCATCACCTTCGGCGCATTTGCTGCTTTGGTTTATGGACTGATCTCCATCGGCGGCTACGTCGGCGACCATCTGCTTGGCACCAAACGAACCATGGTCCTGGGCGCAATTGTCTTAGCGCTCGGTTACTTCATGACCGGTTTGTCACTGCATAAACCCGATATGATCTTTATCGCCCTCGGGACTATCGCGGTTGGTAACGGCCTGTTTAAAGCCAACCCGGCCAGCCTGCTATCGAAATGCTATCCGCCAAAAGATCCCCGCTTAGACGGCGCATTTACCCTGTTTTATATGTCTATCAATATCGGCTCACTGCTGTCGTTGTCACTGGCTCCGATTATTGCCGACAAATATGGCTACGCCGTGACCTATAACTTATGCGGTATTGGCTTAGTCGTCGCATTGCTGGTTTATTTCTGCTGCCGTGGCATGGTGCGTGACATTGGCTCAGAACCCGATGCCAAACCAATGAACTTCAAAAACCTGCTGCTGGTGCTCATCGGCACCGTGGTTATGGTTTACGTATGCGCATGGTTGATGCATAACGTCAAAGTCGCCAATATTGTGCTGATCGTGCTGTCGATCATTGTGATTTTCTTCTTCTTCCGTGAAGCGTTTAAACAGAACAAAAGCGACCGCAACCGCATGTACGTGGCTTTCGTTTTAATGATTGAAGCCGTGCTGTTTTATATTCTGTATGCCCAGATGCCGACCTCGCTGAACTTCTTTGCGATTAACAACGTACACCATGAAATCCTGGGTATCGCAATTAACCCAGTTAGCTTCCAAGCACTCAATCCGTTCTGGGTGGTCGTTGCCAGCCCGATTTTGGCCTCGCTCTATACGCGTTTCGGCGCTAAAGGCAAAGACCTGACCATGCCTGCCAAATTTACGCTGGGTATGTTCCTGTGCTCGCTGGGCTTCCTAACTGCCGCAGCGGCTGGGCTCTGGTTTGCCGATGCGCAGGGTCTGACGTCTCCGTGGTTTATTGTGCTGGTTTATCTATTCCAAAGTCTGGGTGAGCTGATGATCAGCGCCTTAGGCTTAGCCATGGTGGCTGCGCTGGTACCTCAATATTTGATGGGCTTCATTCTTGGGATGTGGTTCCTGACTCAGGCCGCCGCCTTCCTGCTTGGTGGCTATGTGGCAACCTTTACCGCCGTACCTGAAGGTATTAGCGATCCGCTGCAAACCCTGCCAATTTATACCGGCGTATTCAGCAAAATCGGCATCGCCACCTTTGTTATCGCCATCATTATGGCCGCGATGGTGCCATGGCTAAACCGCATGATGAATACCCAACCGGAAAGCCAAAAAGCGTAAATACACGTCTTTTCGTCATTTCCCCTAACGCCTCCATCTGGAGGCGTTTTTATTTGCTACGTGATAATAAATCGCTTGATTAAAAACCTATTCCTAGTGATATAGTCAAAACGCAAACACAAAACATAATTGCATTTATAACCATAAAAAACGCATAAAACATCAACCACACTTCCCCTAAATAATCCAAGTTGAAGGACTACGGGAAATAAGGAGTACCAAACTATGGAGCAGCTATTGTCTCTGGAAAACTTTCTCGCCAGCGTACAACAACGCGATCCCAACCAACCCGAATTCTTGCAGGCCGTGCGAGAAGTAATGACCACCCTGTGGCCGTTTCTAGAGAAAAATCCACGCTATCGTGACGCCGCCCTGCTAGAACGCCTGATCGAGCCTGAACGTGTCATTCAGTTCCGCGTCACATGGGTTGACGATCGTGGACAGGTTCAGGTCAACCGCGCATGGCGCGTACAGTTTAGCTCGGCCATTGGGCCATTTAAGGGCGGAATGCGCTTCCATCCTTCAGTTAATCTGTCGATCCTGAAATTCCTCGGCTTTGAGCAAACGTTTAAAAACGCGCTTACCACGCTGCCGATGGGCGGGGGTAAAGGCGGGAGTGATTTCAATCCGAAAGGAAAAAGCGACGGCGAAATCATGCGCTTCTGCCAAGCCTTAATGACTGAACTGTATCGTCATTTAGGTGCCGACACCGACGTTCCGGCGGGTGATATTGGCGTGGGTGGACGAGAAGTGGGCTTTATGGCCGGCATGATGAAAAAGCTGTCGAACAACACCGCATGCGTATTCACCGGAAAAGGGCTGTCGTTTGGCGGCAGTTTAATCCGTCCTGAAGCGACGGGCTATGGCCTGGTCTACTTCACCGACGCCATGCTAAAACGCCATGGTTTAGGCTTTGAAGGAATGAAGGTCGCGGTATCAGGCTCGGGTAACGTGGCTCAATACGCCATCGAGAAAGCGATGGAACTGGGCGCGCGTGTCGTCACCGCTTCAGACTCTAACGGCACCGTGGTTGATGAAGCTGGCTTTACGCCGGAAAAACTGGCGCGTCTGTGCCAGATAAAATCTCAGCAGGATGGGCGCATTGCCGACTATGCCAAAGAGTTTGACCTCACCTATCTTGAAGGCCAGCAGCCTTGGGGCATCAGCGTTGATATCGCTCTGCCTTGCGCCACCCAAAACGAACTGGATGCGCCAGCCGCACGTCTGTTGATCGCCAATGGTGTTAAAGCCGTGGCCGAAGGCGCAAATATGCCAACCACGATTGAAGCCACGGATCTCTTCCTTGAAGCGGGTGTTTTATTTGCGCCGGGTAAAGCGGCTAACGCCGGTGGCGTAGCAACATCGGGTTTAGAAATGGCGCAGAACGCGGCACGCATGGGTTGGAAGGCTGAAAAAGTGGATTTGCGCCTGCACCACATCATGCTAGATATTCACCAAGCCTGCGTGGAATATGGCGGTGAAGATAAACAAACAAACTATGTGCGCGGGGCGAATATTGCAGGCTTTGTGAAAGTCGCCGATGCCATGCTGGCGCAGGGTGTTTTATAAGGTTTTCTCTAGAAAGGTTTTCTCAAGAAGTTACCCCACCCTAGCCCTCCCCTTTGCAGGGGAGGGAACCGAACGGTGCTCAATCAAAGATTCGAACTGCCAACGATCGATGCTGATTAGGTACTCGGTCTGCTCCTCCCCCTGTCAAGGGGGAGGCTGGGAGGGGGTCTGTACAACCGAACTGATTACTTCCCTTCCAACTCGCTTAAGATTTTATACGCCACCGTTACACGCTGATCGATAGAGTAGTTCTTGTTCGCCAGCATCACGATACCCATCTTTTTAGCCGGAACAAATGCGATGTAGGCACCAAAACCATTGGTGGAGCCGGTCTTGTTAATCCATACATTTTCCTGCGGTGGCAGCGGTGGAACAATCGGCGTAGCAACGCTTTTTGTCATCGCCATATCGTTGCCAGTGAGCAGATCCGGCAGAGATACTGGATATGGCAGCTGTTCCCACATCAGATCCTGCGTGATTTTGCCTGACTTGAAGTAACCGATATGCGTGTCGGTGAGCGCTTTTTGCAGCGTCGAATTTCCATCAAGTTTTAGTTGTCCCATATTGGCTTGCACGTAGCGGATCAGGTCACTCGCGTTAGTTCTAATGCCATAGGCTTCGTTGCCCAAGACTTCCATATTGACGTGGATCGGCTCATTCTTTTTGTTGTAGCCCCAAGCATAATTTTCCGCTTGGTCTGCTGGAACGTTAAGGTAGGTATGCGTCATGCCCAACTTCGGAAGGAGCGTCTTCTCAATCGCGTCTTCGTAGGTCATTCCCATACTTTGCGCGGCAATCATGCCCAACAAACCGGTACCGATATTGGAATAAACACGGTGAGTCCCCGCAGGATCGGCGGGTTTCCACGCTTTCAGATAAGCCATCAGCTGATCGGTGTTTTTCACTTCTTCAGGCATGAACAGCGCTAAACCTGTGGTATGCGTTCCCGCATTCAGCACGCTAATGTGATCGAAGCTGCTGCCGCGCAGCTCTGGAACATAATGGCTAATGCTTTTATCCAGCGATAACTTGCCGCTGACCTGTGCATAAGACGCCAACGTTGCCGCGAAGGTTTTGCTCAGCGAGCCAACTTCAAATAGCGTGTTGTCCGTTACGGGCTGCTGGGGCTGTTTGGAGGCTAAGCCATAGTTATAAATATAATCTTTGCCGTTCAGCGTAACTGCCACCGACATGCCTGGAATATTGTTCTTCTGCATCAACGGCTGAATCAGGCTATCAACAGTGTCTTTAATTTTGGCCTGATCCATTTCTGACGCCATAGCGCCCTGAGCCGTTAAAGCCAGACAGGTAATCACGGATAACAACTTCAATGTGCTCTGCAATGTGCTCTGCATTTTTTTACGCATATTAAATGACCTTTTTAATCGGATATGTTTTGAATCTTGCACGCCTATCAGCATGCAAAAGAAAAAGTTTAGCGAAATAATCATTCACACGATGAGCCTAGGGCACCACTACGCCAAACTCATCGTGGCGGCAGGAATATCCGCTATCCCCCGTAGATTGACAAGCGAGATTAAATTCCCTTAGGGTAAAGAAAAACTTATAGCTAGCTTCATTAAGGGCCATCATCATGCGTTCCCATCTCCCGCTTAACGCGCTTCGCGCCTTTGAAGCCTCTGCCCGCCACCTTAGTTTTACTCGTGCGGGGCTGGAGCTCAGCGTGACTCAAGCCGCCGTTAGCCAGCAAGTGCGCACCCTTGAGGCGCGGTTAGGAACGCAGCTATTTAAACGCCTACCGCGAGGATTAGAACTCACCGATGAAGCTCATGTCTTAATGCCGGTGCTCAGCGAAGCATTTAGCCAGATTGAGGCGGTGCTTAAGCAGTTTGACGGCGGTCATTTTCATGAAGTGCTAACCGTCGCTGCAGTCGGCACTTTCGCCGTGGGCTGGCTGATGCCTCGCTTACAAAGTTTTAACGCTGACCATCCCTTTGTTGAGCTTAGACTGCTCACCAATAACAATCTGGTTAATTTAGCCGGAGAAGGCTTAGATTTTGCCATACGATTTGGCAACGGCATGTGGCCCGCGACCCATAACGTTCGGCTATTTGATGCTCCCCTCAGCGTACTGTGTACTCCTAGCGTTGCTCAGCGATTAGAGCAGCCTCAAGATTTAGCCAAAGAAACGCTTATGCGCTCTTATCGAGCCGAAGAGTGGAACAACTGGTTTCTCGCGGCGGATATTGAGCCCATCAGAGTTAACGGGCCTATTTTCGATTCGTCACGCTTGATGGTTGAAGCTGCTATTCAGAATGGGGGCGTCGCGCTGGCTCCAGCCAAAATGTTCGAACACGAACTACAAAACGGCATATTAGTGAGCCCTTTTGATATCAGCGTTGAAGTCGGTAGCTATTGGCTAACGTGGCTGAAATCCAAACCCTTATCACCCGCCATGCAACAGTTCCAGCAATGGCTTGTAGCACAAGTCAACGAGTAGCGTTGTTAACATAACCATGACCAAACCGTGGCCTATCACAACCATAGACGCAACCTTTGCGGCAATAGCGTGAGTAGCGGTACACTCTAAGACAATTTTCTCACCGGCAGTGATTAGCTTTGCGCCGCCGGATATATACCCTAAATAATTCAAGTGGCATCGAGGCGGCTTGAAGTATGACGGGTACACAACTCATGGAACTCCCTGATGACTAAACATTATGACTATCTCGCAATTGGCGGTGGCAGCGGCGGTATTGCTTCCATCAACCGTGCGGCCATGTATGGCCAAAAGTGTGCGCTGGTTGAAGCCAAGTATCTGGGCGGCACCTGCGTAAACGTGGGTTGTGTGCCGAAAAAAGTAATGTGGCACGCTGCACAAATCGCGGAAGCGATCCATCTGTATGGCCCTGACTATGGTTTTGATACCACGGTGAATAAGTTCGATTGGGGCAAACTGATCGAAAGCCGCACCGCCTATATCGACCGTATCCATCAGTCCTATGAACGTGGACTGGGCAATAATAAAGTTGACGTGATCCACGGCTTTGCCAAATTTATTGATGCGCATACCGTTGAAGTGAACGGCGAAACCATCACCGCCGATCATATCCTGATCGCAACCGGTGGCCGCCCTTCTCGCCCGAATATTCCAGGGGCAGAATACGGCATTAACTCCGATGGTTTCTTTGAATTAGATGCACTGCCAAAACGCGTGGCGGTAGTGGGCGCTGGCTATATCGCAGTAGAAATTGCCGGTGTGCTGAATGGCTTGGGCTCTGAAACCCATCTGTTCGTGCGTAAACACGCGCCTCTGCGTACCTTTGATCCAATGATCGTTGAAGCATTGGTTGAAGTGATGAACGCCGAAGGCCCGCAGTTGCACACCCAGTCAGTGCCAAAATCCGTGGTTAAAAATAGCGACGGTAGCCTGACGTTAACGCTGGAAAATGGCAAAACGTTTGAAGTTGACTGCCTGATTTGGGCGATTGGCCGTGAACCTGCCAACGATAATATCAACCTGAGCGCCGCGGGTGTCAAAACCAACGATAAAGGCTACATCACCGTTGATAAATATCAGAATACCAACGTAAAAGGCATTTATGCCGTTGGTGATAACACCGGTGCCGTTGAGCTAACACCGGTTGCCGTTGCTGCAGGCCGCCGCTTGTCTGAGCGTTTGTTTAACAACAAACCTGATGAGCATCTCGACTACAGCAATATTCCAACCGTTGTATTCAGCCATCCGCCAATTGGCACCGTTGGTTTAACTGAAGACCAGGCGAAAGAGCAGCATGGCGAAGACAACGTGAAGGTGTACAAATCCTCCTTCACCGCGATGTATACCGCTGTGACTCAGCACCGCCAACCGTGCCGCATGAAGCTGGTCTGCGTAGGTAAAGATGAGAAGATCGTTGGCATCCACGGTATTGGCTACGGCATGGATGAAATGCTACAGGGCTTTGCCGTTGCACTGAAAATGGGTGCAACCAAAAAAGACTTCGACAACACCGTGGCGATCCACCCAACAGGCTCGGAAGAGTTTGTTACCATGACAGGTTAGTGTAGAAAACCCATCCCTACACCTTTTTTAACGCTGAAAAACTGGCCTAAAACGCCAGTTTTTTTATGCTGTCAGGTCGAGGCTTACAGCACTCTTACTTTATTAAATTGGGGTGCCTGGACGACGATTTTGTGACGCGTTTACACGGTCAAATAATTCATATAGCTAATTGGGCAATGCAGATCCGTAAGAGTCCGGGGTTAGTTTGGAGTGCTCATCCTGAGCCTATGCATCCAACAAGCTTCCACGATACCAACTCTAGCCAGAAATCTGGCTATAAAGCTTATCAACAGCATTAATCTTGCCTGTAAGCCTCTGGACTTTATTGTCGATGTCGCGAAAAAGTCCCGCAAAATCCGCTTTCAGGCTATTCAATGCTGGTCGTAAATCTTCCAGAACTTCCTTCTCCCCAATAGCCTGATTCAGTTCTGTCTCATAGCGTGCTTTTTGCTGCTCAAAGACCTGAGATAGCTCATTACTGGCTGGAGCAGAATGCACAGAAGCAGGCTCCACGTCGTTGAACTGGTAAAAATCTGTCTTGCAGTACTCATACTGCATAACTTTTTCTTGCCGCTTTCTGGTCAATATTCCGGCTAGTTGCAGCCTCCGAAGATGCGCATACACATATGACCTGGTTTTTTTCTCATCATTGAAACCATCAACTTCCTCAAGCAAAATCTGAGCTAATTAATTGACAGTAAAAGGTTTTTCTTCTGCGCCAACCAGCGCATATTTCATTGCATAGGGAATATTGATATCGGGCTGAATCATTAAAATCGCTTTCGTTAGTGCATAGGATTGCTAAGTATACAGGGATGGAGGAAACTTAGAAAATCTAAGTCTAATTAGGTCTCAGAAGATGGCAACGTGTCAGGCGAAAATCCCTTCCCACTACGCTTGCGGCAGGCAAGGATGCGAGCAGGTCTTTCTCAGAGAGGCTTGGGGATACTTATCGGCTTTGATCCGGGTTCTGCGAGTAGCCGTATGAACCACTATGAGAAAGGAAGACATACGCCCGATATCGAGACACTCCAGCGCCTGGCAAGAGAACTGGATGTTTCGCTTTACTACTTTTTTTGCGTCGATGACGTTTCTGCAGAACTGGCATGCTTAATCGAACGCATGAATACTGAGCAAAGAGCACAGTTACTACAGTTGCTCAAAGAGAAGACATCTGTCCCCTATTCTGAAATAAAATGATGTTGTCTTCGTAGAAAAATGGGCCCCCCCCTACTTTTAGGGTCTGTGGAGAAAAGGTATTTCAATGGATGATTTTGAACTACAGCGTGTATTTAATCAAATAACTGCTACGTCTTCCCCACTTGAAGCACTTAACATTTATGAGCAGCACTTCGATTTGTTGAAGGACTGGCGAATCATCTATGCTTCTAATAATGACCATGGTCCCTTTAAGCTACAAAACAAAGTCGTCAATGGCGCAGCTGGAATTTGCTCCATTTTCAGAGGACAATCCCTATGGGTTATTGATGCGAACATGGCAGGAAAAGAAGGCGTGGTTCCCTATATTGCAGGAACTGGAATATACTTCGATTCTAATGCGGCCTCATTCATTTATTCATTAGGATATAAAGAAAAATTTGGTCCAGAGCTAAGAAAGCAACTGGGGAGAATACAGTCTTTAGGGATAGATTATCGAAATATCAATCCTTACTTATATCTTTTTGAAAACAGAAAGCATTTTGACTCCAGACCTGAAAACATTGAATATGGAAGAAAAACTTTTGCGGTCATGACAGCGTTATCACAAATTGCGGGTCCGCTGGATGAGTCCTGGCGGGAAATGTACAAAAAATATTTTTTGGAACAATGTGAAGAAAGCATTGCTCCATTGTTTGAAAGCTTCCTTTCGCAGCATAAGAATGGGGATTTCAATTCCCTTGATCATCAATTTGCGTTGACCGAGTTGTTGCTAATAGAAACTAAGATACTGGACATCGCCACGAATGATAACAATGAACATAAACTTGAAAAACTTATTCAGTTTATGGATGAAAAATTGCAAGTAATGATGCTACGAGAGATTGCTGTTTGTGCAGATATTCTTTTTAATGGAAATAACAGCCAATTAACAAAGAAACTTCGCAAAGTCAACTGTCGTCATCCTGACTCACTTGGTATTATTCATGGTTGCGCTTGGGATTTGTTCATGTTTCGTGTTATGGACTGGTTCAGTAATACAAGTAATAAGTTTGGCGCCGATTTCTATATCTCAAATCTTGTTTCTTGTGATAAGGATGTTTTGGATGTTGCAGAACTCACCAAACTAAAAGCTATCGCATTACATAACAACTCACACGAACATGTAATTTTCCCGGACAACAGCCCGGAGAAAATACTCTTTTCTATTCTGGGAGAAAATAAACGGGAATTTCTGATAAGTCTATTCAACTACGACTCGCGCCAAAAACGCATTGGCTGGACACAGAAAAAAAACAACAAAGAGATCTACGCTGATAAGAATAAAATTATTCGGGCACTTTTAAAGGAAAAGCGGGAGGAGTTGGCATCATTAATTCGTCAGTAAATATGGATGAAATTCGACTTCACAGATTAAAACATGATGCATAGAATTAACAATCTCACGCTCATTGTGTGCTCAAATTTTACCTAACCCCTAACCCTCGAGCGAAGGTCAGGACTCAGAGATCTACGTTCCACAACCAGAAGATATCAGTATCTGTGAGAATTTTTATAGTTAACCATCCTGGTTATAGTTATTTCAATAATATAAGTTTCAGTCCTTTCAGTATAAGTTAATAATGAAATGAATGAGTAATTATTTACAAGCCCGGCAGTAGTTCTTTTTTAGTAAAAAACTGATTAGCAGCCTTATCCTGTTCTGACTGAGCTATCAACTGAAACAACATCATAGATTCTTGTCGCCCTAAGTATGCATGAGGAGATTCTATCGCACAGCAAGGGCGCCCATGTTGAAAGATATCGAATGGACCTACCGGATCAAGCGATGTCGAACTCAACACTATAATTTTTATTTTGCTCACTTTTCCATTCTTCCATGTACCGAATTATGTCACATCTGTGCAGCTAATTCTGGGCAGTTTCCTTTCATCCTTATGTGATTGCTACGTGTTATCCGGCATATTCTACAAACTTATAGAGCGTTGCAACTTTTCTTATCCTGGTATTATGAACAGATCTCAGTACGATTTGCCGACCGACAGGACTAATCGGGAAAGGTTGTTATCCACTTTACCTGTGACTATTGGACTATACGCAGCACAAATAGCCGACGCTCGTTTTTTTCCTATGTTATTTCGGCAGCCTGACGTGAATAATCCCAGGTACGATTAGCTGACCCAAATCACTTTTCCATTTCGCAGCCAGAAATGAGATTTGCAGTCGTTTTGCAACCACACTGAAGGATGCAGCGTTGGAATGTCCTTCTGATCAATCATAATTGACCAACTGGGCCTGGCTTCTTTGAGCAGTAGTAACTCAAGTCGCTTGCCACATCCGCAAGGACAGTGAAACGCCACCGCCCAATCCTCGTTGCCTTCTCGCGCCAGGACTAAATTGCGACGTGGGAGCTTCAATGGGGGAGTGTCCCCCTCTACGATAATGACGCGCCGGGGAGGTAACAGAGATTCTTTCAGTTTTAAAATCCAGTGGGGCCAACGCATTAGTGCACCTCCTTGTTAAAAATCGGCATACCCATCAGCGGCTCAATTAATCCACGGCCAAGATGAGGGTTTGGTGCACACTCAAAGTCTGAATCGCTGATGAAATCTTCTTCACTGGCTGCAAGTGAGAAAATTGTGCGAGCTCGTTTGCTATTTGGGTCATGGCGAAACGGGTATGCTCGGGCGATGAATTCCATCACGCAATCGCTGGCAGCTCGCATATTGAGAGTTATCACTGAAGGTGCCTCATCAGCTATACCTTTGATATATCCCTCTTCAACCTGTGCATCTAGTTCATAGGGGGCAACTTTTTGAAGGTACTCCCGGCGAAGTGTTTCTGGGGTATAAACACCACGATCCGCGAGTGTACTTCCTCCGGGCTTCACATAATCCAGACGGCCACATACATCCCCAATTGTTGCACCGTTTTCAGTTTGTCTGGTAGGAATGGTAACGGCTACATCAAACAATGGTTGTAGGAAAGCCGCGGCGATGCGATCGCACATCTGTCTGCCTTCGAAGCTGTCCACGCAACAGAACAGTACATCAGCCATACCTGCAGAATTTATGGCTTCGCGAGTGGATATACTGGCTTTAACTGTTACCACCTCGATGTCACTACGATATGCAGAGAATGCAGCTGCCATGCTGGTAACTTTGGCTATGCAATTGCTCGCATCTTCGGTTGTGGAATTGAGAATGCGGTTGAGGTTTTTAAATTCAATTTCGTCAAAGTCGATAAGAATAAGCCGCCCGATCCCGAGACGAGCCAATTGCTCAGCGACGACTGACCCTGTACCTGATACCCCTACGACACAAGCGGTAAGAGAGCGTAGATCTTTACCCATTTGTGATGAAAAAGCCATGGGGCGCGGCTGGAGTCTGTCATATTCAGTGAGCCGCCATAATTTCAGATCGTCACCAGCACAATGTACTGAGTCAACAGGGATAATTTCCAGCTGGCTGTTATAAAACCGCGCGTTAATTGCTCCGTCGGAAGTCATGATGGCCGAGCCATGAAGAGCGTCTGACCGTTCGAAGGCTTCGAATAAAGCCGGTAAGGTTTCACGATCGCTGCCATTATCCGTATCAGAAAATACCAATGTCCCTCCAGGATGAGAGTGCATGAGTATTATTGATAAATTGTGCTGCTCAGCCATATCAATGGCATCTTCAATAGAGGCACCAGGCCAACTGATGTAGTCGTGGGTGCGTATACGGCATGTCGAATGATCAACTAGCAGTATATCTTTGACGACATAGCGAGATGCAGAACTTTGTGCGCAGAGGATAATGGCCGCGGCCTCCAGGCCGTCCCCAGGGAAAAGATGCTGATGTAGCTTTTTGTGATGGTTCTCACTCAGAGCAAGTCTGACGCGAGAGTCATGGTTTACGATTTTCATTATTCCACCTCCCGCAGAAGAGATTCTTCGACTACAGCCAGATGGGTCGTAACACTATCCGTTTGTGGATTCCAGCGTGTAGCCCCATTAAGATGGCGACTCCACCGCTGATAGGCATTACCGAGAATTGTTTCCTGACATTCAGTCTGGCGAATAATTTGCCCATTGCTAAGAGTAAGCGCAGGGTAAACATAGAACATGTCTAACTGAGCATCTGGATACAGTGTAGGAATTTCAACGGCTAAACTGATTTGCTCGTGGCTGTAACCCCCGGGTAGGGGGTAGCCATGGATAATCAGCCAGCGACGAGCTCCTGCGAGACGAGTTTCCCAATCATAGTTCTGCTGGTTAAGGTAGTTGCTATCCTTATCAAGTAACGAGAAATCCTGGGAAAAAGTAACAACCGCTTCGCCATTATTGATTTCTGCAGGGGTAAGGCGCAGTTTTTCAATGCCGGGTTTTCTCAGATCTATAACGTCATCCATAGCAATAGTCTGCTTTGGCTCACCCTTAACCTTAAGCACCAAAATCCAGCCCTTATCAGGGTTAAAACCTGCAGCTTTGAGGGCATCCCTAGCAATGATTGTTGGCTGCTCAGAGTTGATAATGACCCCTTGGACATTGAGCTGCCAGCATTTTTGGCGGGTGTACAGTTTCTCCAGGCCGGGTTCATCAAGATTAACACTTTGCCCTTCCTCAAGAAGCTCATCTGGCCGATTCTGATGTTCAAGCCAAATAGAGCAGTTATCGGGGATTTTTCCAATTTTACGCAGCACATTTTCCCGAATGTGAGATTGTCCCCATGGAAAGCGCTGACCATTTAGTGATGCATAAAAAAGACGGTCACTCTCGAAGAAAATGAATTGCTCAACGCCCTGATTGTATACATCGACTTGATCTTCAAGGTTAACCTCAGTGAGTACGCCTTTTTCATCAACCATCAGAAGCATGTATTGTTCAGCAGGATTTTTTCCTGCAGCCGTTAAAATCTGGCGCCCGGTTGGCACAGGATCGGTAATTTCGATAGCAGTACCATGCCAGTCAGGGTCAAGCACTTCGATAAGGTAATGATGAGCAGGGCGCAACGGGCGTCCTTCTCGTCGGGAAAGAGCAATATCTTCGTGCTCAACGAATGCTTGTAATGACGAGTTTGAATTGTTCATATCGAGTAATCCTCTTGATGGCTAACCGCACCATGCGGTTTCAGAGCCGTTCAGAGGGTTAATCGATACGAATTCACCAACCGGAAAGCTAAATCACTTATTTTTTTTAGAATCATCAATAGGAATTTTGCCACACACAAAAAAGTTCGGGCATCGCGGACAAACCCGGCTGTCCGGATTTGCGGGGAAAAAGCCACGACTTATCGATGTTATAGCTGTTTGAGCTTTATCGAGGCGCGCTTTTTGCTTACGGGTACTCACTGTTACGATCTCTTGGGTTTCTCCGGCCAAGTGTACGGCCTGCACTCGGAAATCCTTGCCATAATGACGCCCTGCTGCCTCTAACAGGAGCGTATATTCAATACGGTCAAATTCATCACTACCTTTTTTGCCTGTTTTAATACGCCGGACACAATGGGTTCCATCCTTATTTAGCGTTACCTCGTCGGGCAGAACAATGATCGTTCCTTCAGGGTATGACAGTTGCAGGACTTCTGGTTTTACCAGCTTAAGCCCCTGACGGGTCTCCATAAGATATTGGACCAGACGCTGACCTATGCGCAGATAATCATCTGCGTAACTATGGTCCACAGGCCCACTCTTGAGCCAGGACTCTCTAAACCGGGCCTCTAGTTCCTTCATATCAGGCGAAGAATCGCTATGATTGTGTTTGAGCCAGTCTAAAATCTCGTAGATGGCAGTATGCATTTTCAAAAAACCGCTCTCACTTCGTTTTCCTGCTAACGAAAGCATGTGGGTGTATAGAAAACGTCTTGGACACCTGTCGTACAAACTAATCTGTCTGTCCGTCAGCGACAATGCTCCTTTGGCCGGCGTCAGAACCTCCGATTCAGATAGTCGGAGCTGTTTCCGGGGCGGATTTTTTCGGGTAATAAGGGAAGAAGCTATACGATCGATAAAAATTGAACGATTTCGCTTATTACCGTTAGCCTGAACTGATGACGCGTAGAGAACCAGGTTGTCTTTGGCTCGCGATGTGGCTACGAAGAATTTGCACTCTTCTTCTTCATCATGGCCGGCCTTCGTTGCTTCAAGCCCGGTCATACCCTGGGAACCGTTAATCAATCCATCCGGTGGGGGACAGCGAGGTGACCGATTAGATCCAGGTAAACCGCCAGCGATCAGACCTGGAAGGTGGACGACCTTAAACTCCAGGCCTTTACTGGCGTGTATTGTCATCAGTCGTACCCCGTCAATCTCCTGGGCTGACTGCGGCAACTGCCTGATTTCACGATCCTCGGATAACAATACAATACGTCGAATTCTTGATAACAGCCGATCAATTGGAAAACCCGTCCCTTTGATGGGGGTGCGGGAAAAATTAAGAAGTTGCCAGATAGCAATTCCTTTCATTTGGCTTTGTAGATCACCTGCCTGGTATATTTTTTTTGCCCAACCCATGTGATCGATGACTAGGCTCATTAAAACTGCCCAAGGAGCATCGTATGGTTGAAATTCTCCAATAATTCGTGAAAGGCGCATAAGTGAGTCAGCTGAACGCTTGCCAGCCATGCAGTCTTCGTCTGTTAATGACAGCCAGTCTTGAGGAGGACAGTCGACTTCACGAAGGTGGTTCTGAATTGTGAGGACATCACCTAGATCTATCTTATAGCCAGGTATTGTCGCTGCGCGGATCAGGCCTGAAGCCCGTCTGTCGGTGACTAAAGATAATAATGAAAGTAAGTCTTTTATTTCATCGCGTTCAAATACGCTTCCCAAATACAAAATGGGGATGCCCAGCTTTTCAAGATGGGCGGCAATTTCACTCAGACGATTATTCGACGTGCAGAGTATAGCTTGATCTTTATATTCCATACCTGATAAACGGCTGTCTTCAATTGCTCCCGCAATCAATGATATTTCGTCATCTACAGTCGTCGCTAATCTTAGTTCAGGATGATTCCCCAGATTGCCACGATTAGCTCTGAGCTTAAGTGGCAATGCACCTTCCGAAGCTTTCATGTCTTCTGAGAACAGACGATATAGCTCGACAATTTCGCCGCCGGAACGATAATTAGTATCCAGTTTTTCGATTGTTGCACCATCGAAGTCAGAGGCAAATCGCCCCATGTTGGTCGATGATGCTCCTCTGAAGCGGTAGATAGATTGTCTGGCGTCTCCGACAACCCAAAGTCGCTTGCTATTACCAGATATCGCTTTAAGTAAACGGACAGAAGCCCGGTTTACATCCTGATATTCGTCAACAAGAATATGTTGGTGGCGTAGTGAAAGCGAACGTCTTACCTCAGCATCTTCTTCTACCAGTTTCACTGGAAGAGAGACTAAATCGCCAAAATCAATACTGTCCCTTTGCTTCAGTAATGCTTCGTATGCCTGATACAGGAGCGCAACATCCAGACATTTCTCTGCTTGTATTATTTGAGTTTCATCTGTAGCTGCAGACAGCATTGCTTCAGCCAGCGCTGTGTACTCAGTGGCATCGATCACCTCATCCTTGGCCCGTGAGATGGCTGATAGCATATCGCTCAGATCTAATGCAGGGTCGTACAAATTCCGGAAATGCTTAATGTCCAGCGATGCGAGCTCGTCTTCAAGGAGGTCTATTGCTTCATCGCGTGATATCAGTGCTGGTTTTTCAGACAAGCCAAGGCGATCGTGAAAGCGATGAACGATATCTAACCCAAAAGAATGGAACGTGCCAATCCATAATGTAGCGATTGCTTTAGGATGTTTAGATGAAATGCGTTCTCGTAGTTCACCGGCTGCTTTATTGGAAAATGTCAGTATCAGGATTGCTCCTGGGTCAACCCCTTCTTCAAGCAACGATTCAACACGATGTACTAATGTTCGGGTTTTCCCAGTGCCAGGGCCGGCTTGAAGCAGAAACGGGCTACCGCGATGTATTGCAGCAAGTTGTTGCGACTTATCTAAATCAACCGGGCTGACGGGGTTCGAATGGGTATTAGATTCTGATTTACAGAGCGGGAGTAAAAGCGCATCAACTAATTGTTGCTGGACAACATTCAAAGGGGCTTGGTATTTATCTGCAATATCGAGCGAAGACATGTGCTCATCGACGTGCATGCTCCTCATCATATAGCGGGGAAGTAATAGCTCGCGAGCAAATAAGTCCATTATTACTTCCCGCCGCTCATGACTCCCATAATCGACGACACTTTCAATGCTCGTGGCAGGGCCCTCAGAAGCCCGGTCATGTTCGGTGTTGCTGGTCAGGCTATCTTCTTCTGAGCCTTCGAGTTCTAAGTGACCAATTTCATGTGCGATTAGGAATGCTTTTTCAAAGCTGCTGCCCACATCCTCGTAAAGGATGACTCTGGCTTGACTGTCAAAAAGAGCCCTGGCACCGTTAAGCTGAGGGTCTCCACCGGGAATAGCATAAACCTCAACATCTCGTAGCTCGGCTTCATTAAGGACATAACCAAGCAGGTCGCATAGATTGCAGCCCCGGTTTGCCGCTGCTTGGTGAAGACTTTCAGCCGTTTGTCGGGCTGCTTCAATAGCATCCATTCTGCAATTATTCCTTCATGGCCTTCAACATCACCTGCTGTGACTCGCTTAACCCTGATGTAGCTAATAGTTCGTCAAAAGTAACTTTTTGTCCCGCACTGGGTTTCCCTGAGGCCTTAAAACGCTGCCCGGCAGCAATCGCAGGCGGAGCAGTTAATATCTCCTGTAATGTCTCAATGGGTAGTTTGAGATGTTGTGCAAGCAATTTAATAAACTGTGCAGGTATCGTGCTGGCCTGAACTGCGTTGTCGCGGATGCGGGACAAGAAAAGGCGAGTGACATTTAAGTCATTTGCTAATTCTTTAAACTGCAGAGTGTTCATTTCAGACAGCGGATTAGCGATGTTGTGAGACATCGCGGACGCCGGATCATCCGGGTTCAGCATGGATTGGAATGTTAACCAAGCTTTTTTGCTCTTCTCATCTGACTGCGGTTCAGTCGATAATTTATCGAAAGAAGGTGCTGTCAGTAACTCAATAGATAAATCTATAATCGATTCATTGTATTCCGGGTATCGTTTTAGATAACTCGCCAGTGTTTCCGCATTGCGATTGTTTTCCTTTGAAAACGCGTGTAATACGGCTTCTTTGGACGCTTCGCTTTTAAATTTCATCATAGCCCTCCTTCTGCAGTTGGGTTCGCAGGAGTTCGTGAGCACGACTCAGTCTGTTGCGAACAGTTCTGTCCGTGCATGCTAACGCTTTTGCGATGGTCATCACTTCCGGGTTCAGAGACTCGATCTGCATACCCTGTAAGAATAACCCAACTACACGTTTTTCATCTTCTGGTAGCGTGTTAATCGCCTCCATCAGGCATAACCGGAAAGATTCATCATCTAATAATGAGGGGTTTGGGTTGAAAAAGCGTTCAGCGGCATTCTCGACTTCGGGATGAAGAGCTGTACCTTCCTCATCTTCTCTCATTAAGGGTTGATAGTTGATGAGAGGGTCGGTTTCCCGGGCTGGACCAATTCTTTTCAGCACATCCGTTCGAAAGCTGGACAGCGCGTGGTTAAAATTGACCTCCCAGTAGTACATATTGTCCTCCTGAGAATTCCGTTCCTGCGCAATCATTTCGAACAGTTGTCCGGTAATTTCATCGCAAATAGACGCTGTTTGTGCCAAATGTACAGGGGTCAAAGCCCTGTATAACGCTGATTCTACCCGATCATAGAACGTGGTGAAGACAGGCTGAAGATGTTGTTGCGCAAGCCTGATCTCGCTATGGCGTAAGTAATAAATGAGTATTTCTAAGGGGATGGGAGTATTTGGGCATGTAAGCCTGGCAACTAATTGATCAACAGCAAGTGTATCAAGCTCGCTCAGAATATCTTCGATTTCAATACGGCGCTGGTAGGGCTCACCCTTCTTTGTGCATTTTTTAAGCGGTATAATCATCACTGATTCACTTCTCGTTAAATTACCAACCAATCATCCGGGAATATCAGGCAGCAAAGTGTGACCGAAGCCGCAAAGAGATGTGGCAATCATGATTGATAATAACAGGCCCGTCTATTTTTTTGTCACATAAGTCAGGGAGATATTGAATATTTGTGGTGTCTATCGCGAAACATTTATAACCATATGAAATATATAACTAATTCATTTATAATTCGAGTGTTTTTTGTTACTTAACCTCATATGAACACATCGTTATGTGTTTAACTGTCATTGCTATTTTCTGCTTACAGAGGCTGAACATAGTGGTCAGATTCGGTGAATTTAAAGGAAGTGGATTATGGTGGGGCCTTATCATGCGGGTGATCAGTTTGTGTCTATGATCAGCCGAAAAAGCCAACCGTGACAAATTTCCTCGGTGCGAGAACTATCAGTGTAGGCAGAGTTTCCACTTGCGAAGATTAATGACGAAGCAGGCGCTGAAAAACTGTCGGGTATCCTCACCATCATCAGTGACATGCCCACCGAAGGCTAAGGCCCGTTTTTAGACTTACCCCTACATTTTTTCCAAATATTAGCGATATATTGAATTGTTCTAAACAGTATGCGAGAGAAGGGGTATGGCCAGAATAATACATTCTTCCGGTTTCACTTTTGGCGCAACACTATATATCAGCAAAGAGTCTGTAAGTTACAACGGTGGGGGGCGCTGCCCTCAGGGCATACCTGCACTCTACGATAATACCGGGCACTTTGTTGAGGTCGTCAACCAGTGGCTTCTTGAACTTAAAACAGTCCGCAGACTCGTCGATGTCAATACAGCGGCCAAAGCGCTGCTCCGGTACTGGAAGTATCTTGAACGTGAAGGGCTGGAATGGGACTCTTTTCCTCCGGTTAACCGATTAAAGCCAACTTACCGGTTCAGATCTGATGATTTATTGGCGGCAGCCAGAGAAGGCAGAATAGCCTTCTCAACGGCTAACAGTTGTATGGGACAGGTGGTCAGGTTTTATATCTGGGCAATTGAAAATCACTACCTGGCCATCTCAAACAATAAAGAGGCCCCCTTTAAGATTGAATTTGTTGTACGCCAGAATAATGACATGCTGGCACATCTTCGGCCCCGACTCCTGGTTCAAACAAGCGATCTGCGTATCTGGGTCCCCAAGCATTCAAATTCAACTATTTCCTCACTAACACCGCTGTCAATGGAACACCTCAGCCTGATGGCTGCTCATCTCAATAGTCAGTCCAAAGAATTCATCCTGATGACACTTCTCGCCTGTGAAAGTGGTCTGAGACTGAATGAAGTCTGCACTTTCACCGTCAATGCGTTACAGGAAGCAAGGCCTGCAAGCGCACTCAAATCTCGTTTTCATGTCACGATTGGCCCTTCCAACGATGTCAAAACCAAGTTTGGTAAGACACGGACTATTGAAGTTTCAGCGACGCTGCTGAACCTGCTACAGCATTACGCGCTGTCTGAAAGACGGACAGCAAGATTGCTCAAATGGCAGAAGCATACCCAGCCAGCACAGACAATTCCCCCCAATTCATCCCGGGCCAGGACCCTAACCGGTGGAGCCGCTCCCCGATTTGAGCCCCTTTTTATCAGCCAACAGGGAAATCCTGTTCGACCTGAAGTACTCAACGCCAGATGGGTGGCGTTTCGTAACACGCTACGCCAAAAGGACCCGGGCTTTCGCTATCGCTTTCACGATTTGCGAAGTACCTATGCAACCTACCGGCTACATAATTTACTGGAAAGCGGCCTGCCTGAAGGTGAAGCACTGGACTGTCTGATGGGCTGGATGGGGCATAAGCATGAAAACACTACGTTCAAATATATTCGCTTTCTGAACATGAATGAAACAATTAAGTTCGCTTTTTCAGTGCTGGATACTGTCATGGAGCAGGCCACAGCAATCCATCAGGGAGGCACAGACATATGACCTCTCAACAAAATAAAAACCTGAGACTGACGCTTCTCGATGGCGGCAACAGAGAGTCCACAATTGACTTTGATTGCTATAGTTTCCCGGGATTTCCGGCTAAAAAACCTTCTCTGGGCTCACAGCGAGTGTTGCGCCCGATCAGTGCAGATACTTTGTTCGTTTCTTTTCGGGATGCCGATTATGCGGATGCAACAAAGTTTGGCCTAATCGCTAATCTGAGAAAGTATGTCGCATTCTGCGACAGCGTGTCATTGCCCGTTTTTGCACACGAATCCGTCATGGCCTTTGGCGATCACATTGTTCAAAAAAACAAATCAGGTCATTTACGAAACAGCACCTGCACCCAGGTGATTTCAGGGATTAAGCAGTGCTTCGTTCTACTGAACAGGCCGGGGCACTGGTTCGACTTACTCCCAACACTGGGTAAATCCCAGGCAACGCCACACAAGGCATATAGTGATAACGATTTAAAAAAGCTATTACCTCTGCTTCGTGCACTGTTCAAACAACTCTCCCACCAATTTCTGAAGTACCCGGAGCGCCACTTTTATGCGACCAACTTTAAGCCGACCATGACGTTTGTCTGGAAAGGGGAGAATATTAAAATTTACGGGGCCGTCAGCAAAATGATGGCCGCAGCAACTTATCTGATGTCCTACTACACCTGGGCAAACACCGCTTCGCTACTGGCCATACAAACACCGGACGAGACCACACAATCAACGAAAGAAAAGTGGTACCAGATGCCCGTCTTTAAACGACGTTCATTCAGGATAATCACACTCAGGTTTGGCGATCATGGTGAGCTTAATATTCCGAAATATTCCCTTGAGTTTTTTAATATGTTGCTGAAAGTCTCGCGACTAATATCTTTCTGTCAGGAAGGCGACACACCTCCCCATCTTCTGATAACCGCCAGGAATTCGCACGTCGCCCCCATGAGTGCTGGCGAACTGACGCGCTTTAACAATTTCCTGCAAGAAGCATTTAACCTGAAAGATGACAAAGGCGAGATTCTGAGAGCTGCGATTTCCCGTTTTCGTGCCACCGGAAGCCAGATGATGCAATTGCAGCACCGTCCCGCGCTGAGCGCGGAACTTCTCGGAAATACCACCCGGACAGTACGACGTCATTACTCTGAAGGGAATGAATTTGATAATCAGTCCATGATCCAGGATGCCGTGTCTGTGATGGCAGATAAGGCCTGGCATGAAGAAAGCACAGACAAGGCAAAACTTCGAAGGAAAGAGGATCTTGGAGTAGAAATTCTCACTTATGAGAACCTGCTAAAGATGCATACTCCACCTGTGAAACAGGCCCATGGCAGCTATTGCCAAAACCCGTTTAGCGAACAGGCTGAGCGATTTATCTCACGGGTACGCAGGCACGGATTACTTTCCACAGAGAAATTCGCCTGCTCGGATTTGATGAAATGCTTCTCCTGTCCACACCAGATTATTGTCGCTGAATCCAACGATATCTGGTGCCTGATGAGTTTTAAGGAATGTCTGGAAGACAGTATTTATCGACATATAGATCACCAGCATTTTTATAAAAATTATGCTGCAGTTCTTTCCGCTGTCGACAAGATCCTCAACCAGATTGAAAAAAAAGTCTTGCAGGAAGCAACATGTAAACTCATGGATGACGGCCCGCATCCACTCTGGCAGGAACCCCTTGCCTTTCTTCCGAAAGAAAAGCTGGAGGCACTGTGAGAAAAAGTACACTGGCAATTCTGTTGCCTCATGAACTTGAAGCACATCAATGCCCTGAAGTCCATGACGTTATTGCCCTGCACAGCCAGCAACAACAAGCCAAGCTCGACGAGGTTGTTTTGTGCAAGGATGAATCCGGAAATACCATCGCGAAATTTGGCGATCTCAGTTGGGACTGGTCACCACTAAAAACTCTTCACACCGGAAAATCGATTTCTCGGAATTCCGACAATATCCGGATCTCCTGAACGAACTGAAGCTAATTTGTTACGGATGGATGTTCACGAAAAATCTGCAGTACAGTGCTCCGACCAAAATGTCGACCATCATTGGTCGCATATCAGGTCTGAAGATGAGTTACCGCTTTCTCGCAGAACGCAGTTTGTGCAGTATCCGCGTTCTTGACACTCCTGCTGAATGGGCAAAATTCCTTTCATTTCTCGAGGCTCAGAACAAAAGCGCAGGAACATTGACGCATATTCTTTGTGCGGTACAGTAGGCCAGACGTTTATTTCCCTGGATGGGCTATGACAGCTCGGAGATGAGCTTCAGCCCCATTAATCTGAGTAAACGACTCTGTCGGCCGGAGGCCACGGAACGGCAACAAACACTGGCAATACCCGAGCGGATAGCCGATGCTCTCTTACATCACGCAGTCAACCTTGTAGAAACGGCATGGCCATACCGGGCAAGGCTTGGTAAAACCGAACGTTTACTCCAGGAAAATTACGAGGCGGGTGAAGAGGTGTCAACAACGGGTAAAAAGTGATCCACTTACCGTCACCACCAACGGTCTAATATTGATCCACCTTGTTTACTCAGGATTAGCTTCAGCTATAACCCCGGCCTTTCGTTTCTGCTTCAGTCGATAGCTCTCTCCTTTTATCTGGACTACGTGTGAGTGATGTAAGATCCGGTCCAGCATCGCCGATGTCAGGGCTGCATCCCCGGCGAACGTCTGGTCCCACTGCCCGAACGGCAGGTTAGAGGTCAGGATCATCGCGCTCTTTTCGTAACGTTTAGCGATGACCTGGAAGAACAGCTTGGCTTCCTCCTGACTGAACGGCAGATAGCCTATTTCGTCGATGATGAGTAGTTTTGGGGCCATGACACCGCGGTTGAGTGTCGTTTTGTAACGCCCCTGACGCTGGGAAGTCGACAGCTGTAGCAGCAGATCCGCTGCTGTTGTGAAGCGAACCTTGATGCCCGCCCGTACTGCCTCGTAGCCCATGGCTATCGCCAGATGTGTTTTCCCCACGCCCGAGGGACCCAGCAACACGATGTTTTCGTTACGTTCGATGAAGCTCAGGGAACGCAGCGACTGGATTTACTTATGAGGTGCGCCGGTGGCGAAGGTGAAGTCGTATTCCTCGAACGTCTTCACCGCCGGGAAGGCTGCCATCCGCGTGTACATCGCCTGTTTACGCTGATGCCGCGCCAGTTTCTCCTCATGTAACAGGTGCTCCAGGAAGTCCATGTAGCTCCATTCCTGATCCACTGCCTGTTGCGACAGCGCCGGCGCCGCGCCGATAAGGCTGTCCAACTGGAGCTGTTCAGCAAGCACCATCAGCCGTTGATGTTGTAGTTCGACCATCATGCGGCTCCTCTGCAGAACGTGTCATAGATGGACAGCGGATGATGCAACGGCTGCCTGTCGAAGGTCACCAAGCTTTCGTCAACCTGCACGTCATGCTGTTTTTTCTCCGGTGGCAGTGCCAGCATGGATTGCTGTTCCTCCACCCAGCGATCACAGGGGCGGGTCTGGATAGTTTCATGCTTCCGTTGATTCGCCACATCGTACAGCCAGCGCAGGCCGTAACGGTTTGCGGTTTCAACATCGACGGTGATCCCCATCGGGCGCAGGCGCGTCATTAACGGGATGTAGAAGCTGTTGCGGGTGTACTGCACCATTCGCTCCACCTTACCTTTAGTCTGTGCCCTGAAGGGGCGACACAGCCGGGGAGAGAAGCCCATCTCTTTGCCGAACTGCCACAGGGAAGGATGGAACCGGTGCTGTCCGGTCTGGTAAGCATCTCGCTGGAGCACTACCGTTTTCATATTGTCGTACAGAACTTCCCGCGGTACGCCGCCGAAGAAGCTGAACGCATTGCGGTGACAGGATTCCAGCGTGTCGTAGCGCATGTTGTCGGTGAACTCGATGTAAAGCATTCTGCTGTACCCCAGAACAGCAACGAACACATGCAGGGGGGACTTACCGTTTCGCATGGTCCCCCAGTCAACCTGCATCTGCCGCCCGGGCTCGGTTTCGAAGCGAACGACCGGCTCTGCTTGTACGGGGAGTGTCTGCGAACGGATGAACTCCCTCAGGATAGTCAGACCTCCACGATAGCCCAGCTCCATGATTTCCCTGGCAATAACGGTAGCCGGGATTTTGTAGGGATGCGCGTCGCTGATCCGCTTACAGATATAATCGCGGTATTCATCGAGCAGTGATGATGATGCCGGGCGTGGTGAATACTGCGGCTTTTCAGATTTGGCTTTCAGGTGGCTGCGGACAGTATTGCGCGAAATACCCAGTTCTCTGGCGATGGCCCGGATACTCATTCCCCGCTTGTGCAGGACTTTAATTTCCATACGAATCTCAAAAGTGATCATAAGCTACCCTGTATTCAGAGGAGCAGATTAACCCCTGGACCAATTTTTAACCGCTGGGGTGGATCAGTTTTGCACCGTTGGTAACAAAGAGGCCGTAAACGAAAAAATTCGCGCAGGTGTCTGGAAATGGCTGAATGAAGAAAAAGGGAGTGCTGAGTTCAAACATCGCTTTGCAAAAGAGGCTGTGTATTTAGCACCTCACAACGCATCAGATATTATTAAGCAACAACTTTCCGGCTATCCGGACTGTCCGGCCCGGGCCAACGGAATTTGGTGGTATCAGTATCGGGCAAATCTGCTCTCAGCGTGCTTTGTCTGTTGTGCGGCCTTCTCAGGTATGCGAGAAAGTGAACTCTACGAGCTCACGCCTGAAAGCTACTATAGTGCGACCCACAGCGGCAGGACATTTCATTTTTTAAAGGCCAAAACCCATAAAATGGGGGAAAAACACACTGAGTGGGTTGTTGTCCCCATTGTGCAAAAAGTTATCGAGCTCGTCGCGGCATTGACAGAACACTTGCGCAATCAAATTCTTGAATCGGCCACAACTGCGCGTGAAAAAGCCCTTAGCAGATGCTTATGGTTGTCACAGGGACAGCGCTCAACCCTGCCGAAACGGATCTCCTGCTGGACCTTGAGGCTCACCAATTTTTCCCGGCTGGCAGGTCTGTATGTCACTCCGGAAGATTATGACGATTGCCTGCGTGCCAACCCTAACAGCAGGGAGCGGATAAAGAATCACGTACAGACCGGGAGATTGTGGAAACTATCCCCTCACCAGTTCAGACGAACACTCGCTTATTTCACCATCAAAAACCGGCTGGGAAATGCTATCGCCATAAAGCAACAGTTTAAACACCTCTATCTTCAGATGTCAGAATGGTACTGCGAAGGCGGTATTTCTTCAAGGTTACAAGGTATTGAAATCGATAAAGATTTACAAAGAATGATAGACACCGCCGGTGACGAGCAGATTGCCCATAAATACTGGTCGTGGTTTAAAGGCAGTGGGATATTGTCAGGAAGTCACGGCAAGGACATTATGAAAATGCGCAATGACCTTCCCCTAGTGTACAGGTGCTGGGACAGTCTGCTTAAGCATGTTAAGGAAAAAAGGCTTACGCTTCATGGCACCCTGCACGCTTACTGTAAGAATGGCTATGACTGCGACATGGGGGGCGTTATCAATCCGGCATTCTGTGTCGATTGCGGCTCACATGGCAGCATTATCGATGAAGAACAGGCGATGTGGTGGAAGAACAAGCATGACAACCTGACCCGCTGGCTGACCGATAATCCCGGCGCTTCTGTTGCAGAATTTACTCACTGCATGACGCAAATTCTAGCGGCTGAGAAAGTCATGACGGACTTTTCTGTCAGTTTCGCTCCTTACCAGCCTGAACCCCGGGTAAGAACCGATGAGTAAAAGAGATAACACCTTGCTAATCCTTGAAGAGGCGCTGGCTCGTGTTCTGAGCGGCGATACCCGACGGATCCCCCCGACCAGAAAACTCAGTGCCCGGGCCGTTGAGACAGAGGCTGGCCTTAGCAACGGAAGTGCATATTATTACCCTGAATTTATAGAAAAGATTTCGACACTCAAACACAAGTCTGATCCTTCAGTACCACTCCGCAGCTCCGCAAGTAGAATGGGCAAATGGAAGGAAAAAGCGCAGGAAGCGGAACGTCTTAAAAGTAAGTTTCGTGAAGAATGTAACGAGTTGAAGCAACTGAATGCACAGATAGCTGCAGATCAATACCGGCAAATGATGGCCCTGCAGGAAGCAATACAAAAAATAACAGAACTGGAAAAAATCATCGAAAATCTCAATGCAGAACTGATCGATACTCGGCGGCGAAATATTCAGCGAATTTAGTTGCCAGGCAGATCGCTGCGTTACCTGTGACTTCTGGCTACCCATCAGTGAGGCATAAGAAAAGGTGATCCTGGTAGCTAACGGGAAAAGGGTAACAAAGCCACTAGAAGCACACGGGAGAGATTTAAGCGCAACAGGCATGGGGCAGCAATGCAACCCCTCTGCACAGAAGTGTATCTTTCGTGAATCAGGCTGAACGTCATCATGGTAAGCAGCAGAATTTTCCGAGCTATCATGAAGAATGCTGCGGAAGAGTAATTTAATGCAAAGGGGAGAATATGACTAAAGGAAAAGTAACTTTTCTTTCTGAGCAACATCCCGTGAAACGCTGGCCATTATCAAGCGGAAAGCGAGTCAGAGCAGCACAGGGTGATAGTACTGGTATGCTTGCTGGCGTTTATCCGGCCCTAATTGGCAGCAAAATTAAAGAACTAAAAGCCGTTCGGGATTGCAGATCATGACCAGTAAAGATTTACATCTAAAAGCTGTAGCGCTTTTTGAAGGAAACCAAGAAGCTACTTTGAGATGGTGCAACGCCCCCAATAGAGCGTTAGGCTGGAAAACACCTGCTGAGACCATTGGTACCGAAGAGGGAAGATTAATGGTTGCCTCATTAATTTTGCGTATAGAGCATGGGGTTTACTCTTAAGCCTGGAGTGTTCTTACAATCGCATGCATTTCTTACTCTCATGGTCAGGTGAGATTGAAACACCGCAGGGGCCGATTACAGGGCATTTCAGTGTAATCGCCCTCTTTCATTTCGCATCGTATACGTTACATATACGGCATTTTTTAGTGTTTTGGTAATGCATACGATGCGAAAAATGTACGTATGCAGATACTTTCCTACATAAGTACCACTACTACTTCATCCCTCGATTTCTTTCAGTTTGCATCCTAAAACACAGGGCTAAACGGCCAGAGACATCGGCTTCAAATGTTACAATCTGGCTATTACCCAATACCAAAGAGCTTGTTGACATGCCTGATGTGAATCCAACTCTGAAAAGAATATTTTTTCTGAAAAAATCAAACATCACACATAATCATTGATTTATTTTAATTTTCAGAATAATAAATTTAGGTGGTGTATGGATATTGCGTGACCATGCGCTAATCATTGATAGCGCAGTAACAGAAAAGGCCGAAGATCTCTCTTCGGCCTTTTGTTTATCTTATATCTCGTACTTCGTCTTTAGCCTACGATCATGAAATATCGTGAATAAAGCTCAAAAAGTCGCTTTTACGCAGCAAAGATAGGCGTTCGCGGAACTGACGCAACTTGCTATAAATAGACTTGTCCGCAGTATGCAGCTTGGCGGCAATACACTTCACGCGCATTCCGCTCATCATGTCATCTAAGATCGTGAACGTTTCTTCAGTGACGCGACCCGGACCATTAGATGTCTGGAACGTATGCTGGACTTCTTGCGTTACAAAACGCCCACCGCGCAGGACTTCTTGCACCGCTGACTCTACCGACTCAAGGGACGCTTTCTTGTTAATAAAGCTTGCGTTATCAATGAGTCGAACGAAGTTCAGCGTATGCTCTGCCTGATTAGACGTCCAGAATACGGTGCGATAGTCATCATAAGAACGTAATCCGGCCAGCGTGCGCACAACCTGAAAAATAGATTGATTCAAACTGTCTAAATCAACCATAACAATTTTGGCTCTATCAGAATCAATCACGGCCCCTTGACCTAGCGGCGCAATCTTCTTCAATAGGCTTCTCACTCCCGCAGCAAACATAGGATCGTCAGATAAAATAGCGATCACCGCGTTATCAATATTAATGACTTCAAGCTCAGATGATGATGTGGATAATGAATTCACTTTTTATTACCTTAAATATCATCGGCAACACCACTGCGGGGTATCTTGCCTAGTAGTACATCCTTGTGATAACTCCAATCCGACGCTATGCAGCTGCAATATAAAATCAAACAGTCATGAGATAAGAACGCTATAGGATGATTTTTAATATCATCCAAAATACCAAATGAGTGCCTTTCGTCTCATTACGTTGATTCAAACAAACGCAGGAAGATAGAAAGTAATGTGCATCATAATTAGGGAGGACTAATAACCAAGACATCCTAAATGCAGAATAACAGCAAGCTGAATATGATTCGGTATATCTTGGGTACAAGTTAGGCAGAAAGAAGAGTCTTAACAATAACTGAGGGCGGAAATGCCTTTTGCACAAAACGAAATGTAGTCTTTTTGTGTCCGTCATGTAGGCGAACAAAAGCCAAAAGCAATTCAAAGTGGACAAAAAAACCTTTTTAATTTCATTGTATTATGGAATAAAATTAACATATGCTCGTTTTTTGATGGCTTTAAGACTATTCACAGCACAATGTCAGTAATGCAAACTAGATCACAAAAAAAGCACTAAATGTTCAGAGTAAAATATTTATAGTCATGCGATATTTGGCTTGCTAAACGCTAATGGTTCTCTATTGAATAGATAAAAATGGATAACACTTTATTTATCCCTTTTTATATATATGAAAATAAATTCTCTTTTGAGAGAAAAAAACAACTAATAAGAACTAACTATCAGTTAATTCTTATTGTGTTTATTCTTGAAATGCCCCAGCCTTAATTTTATTAATGAGATTAACAATATTAACGTCCGTTGCTCGGCTCTTATGATAATGGGCATAAATGGTTCCCATTGGCTTCGCATTTGGGAATTCGAGAACCTGCACATCGACCAGTTTTTCAAACTCACGAGCAAAAGGTTGGCCACAAATCAAAATATAATCTGTGGTCGCCGTCATCATCATCAAATTGAGTACCGAGGTGCTTGAGTAAATGGGCGCTTTGTTATGCGGATTCAGCACAATGTTATCTTCGAACAAAGATGGCCACATCGTTGGGCTTAAATATTCCTCCCGCTCAAGCTCCTGTGAGCTAAATCCGGCTTTAATACGCGGATGGTTCTTGCGACACATCACTACCGGTACCAGATCGAACAGCGGCACATTGGTTATCATCCAATCTGCATATTTCTGCGGCGTAAAGCTAATATCAATTTTTCGGGTACGCAGGCGCGTGATGTCTTTGGTCAAATCGCCATCGTGGGTTTCATTGGCCAGTGCAACGTCGTCGAAAGGATACCCTTGATGCTGCAATATGCTGGTCAGGTAATATTCGAGCATCGGAGACAAGCTCAGTTTTAAACGCGTCTGACGATTATCACCATTGCGTAGAGTGGTCGAAACACTCACCGCGCTCTGAATGCTATTCAGTGCCAGCGCTAAATTCGGCGTAATGTTATAAGCCAAAGCGGTGGGTTCTAATCCTTTCTTTGTACGAATAAAGAGCGGATCGTTAAAACTGTCGCGCATTTTCTTGAGTGCACGGCTAACCGACGCCGTTGAACTATCCAGCAGCTCTGCGGCTAAGGTGACACTGCGTGTATCCATCACGGTAAGAAAAATTCGGATAACGCTAACATCAATATCGAGCATGCCTTTACCTTGAATCGTTAGCTAAGGACGAATATAGGTCAAAAACCATTTCCTATCCGTCTATACCCTAAATAATTTGAGTGGCAAGCAGGTAAATTCTTGTGGGCTTACCCAAGTTTGTGAATTGGTTGATTATGCACACCAATACATATGCTACTAAAAGTTGAAAACTGATAATTGAACGGTCTAATTATGCCATAACATACTGAATTAAACTCATTAAATAAAAAACCCACCTCACAGATTGTTTGTTTAGTTTTTAGCTTAACCCCGATATTACGCTCTATTTTTTCGTCATATTATGCATTCTATATCGTAATTTACTCAGTTCGAGTTAAATTAGCAGAATATTCTTAATAGTCATGGCTAAATGACGACAAAAATGGCATTAAAAGCAATCATAAAATATGTATTAACCTAAATTTTCTCTTCGCCTATTTTGCCTTACAGCTCGACTCTGCTAGGATCTAAATTATTCGCCCATCCTGACGTGAGAAATTAAGCGCCTGAATTGCATACGTTCCCAAATGCAGACAGGTGAAAATGCTTATGCCGAAAGAATTAGACCAAAAAAGCAGTAAAGCAACCGTCACCACGCAGGTGGCGAAAACGCTGGATAAAGCCAATGGCGTAATGTCCTGGTTCAAAGCCATCCCCAGCGTGGCTCATGTTATTCGCGCAGTTGATCGCTTTAATGACCGGCTGGGCAGTCAGTTCGGTGCAGCGATTACCTACTTTTCGTTTTTGTCTCTTATCCCTATTTTGATGGTGTCGTTTGCCGCCGTCGGTTTTGTGCTTGCCTCAAATCCCGATTTGCTTACTGAGTTGATCAATAAAATAGTCAGCAGCATTAGCGATCCCAATTTGGCGACGACCCTAAAAAATACCGTGAATACCGCCATCCAGCAGCGTACCACCGTGGGGTTGACCGGTTTAGCCATTGCGCTCTATTCAGGCATTAGTTGGATGGGAAATCTGCGAGAGGCGATTCGTGCGCAGTCGCGAGAGGTTTGGGAGCGTAATCCACAGGATCAGGAAAAATTCTACTTCCGCTACCTGCGCGATTTTATCTCGCTAACAGGCCTAGTGATTGCGCTGATTGTTTCGCTTTCTTTCACGTCTATCGCAGGTGCCGCACAGGCTTCTATTGTTCGCGCCTTAGGTTTAGACGGCATTGAATGGCTACGCCCCGTGATGACGGCAATTGCGCTCTCCATTTCGATCATGGCTAACTATCTGTTGTTCCTTTGGATTTTCTTAGTATTGCCGCGTCATAAGCCAAAGAAAAAAGCCTTGCTGCGTGGAACCTTAATTGCCGCAATTGGCTTTGAAGTGATTAAATTTGTGATGACATGGACGCTGCCTAGCCTTGCGCGCTCACCTTCCGGTGCGGCGTTTGGGTCGGTCATTGGTCTGATGGCTTTCTTCTATTTCTTCGCCCGCTTAACGCTATTTTGCGCCGCGTGGATTGCCACCGCCGACTATGACGGCGACACCACCGTAGAACGCAAAAAGCCGCAGCCATAGGCGATCCCACGCTAATCTTTCCCCTGTAAAGGGGGAAGATTAGCGTTGATATTTATCGTTTAGTCACTGGTGCAGCGGATATCTCTCTGCCAAAAAATCTAGAAAACAGCGAATACGAGCCGAAAGCTGACTATTTCGATAATACACCGCATGAATTGACTGGTATGTCTCCAAGGTGTGCTCGGCAAGCACCTGAACCAAACGCCCTTCAGCAATATCCTGATGCGTCATAAAATCAGAAAGACATACTATTCCCCGCCCGTTTATCGCCAAATGGCGCAGCGTTTCACCACTGGATGCCGCAATGTTAGGCGTAACGGAAAATGTCGCGCACTGACTCTGCTTAAGCGGCCACTGGTTAAGCGATTGTGGCTGGGTAAAGCCTAACAGCCGATGTTCACTCAGTTCTTCCACCCGCTCTGGGGTACCAAATTTTTGTAGGTATTCCGGCGCAGCCAGCACCTTCAATCCCGAACGCCCAATAGGACGCGCATGTAGGCTGGAGTCTTGCAGCGTCCCAATGCGGATCGCCACATCGGTGCGCTGTTCCAGCAAATCGATAATTTGGTCACTGGTATTGAGCTCCAGATCAATCTCTGGAAACTGCGCGGTGAACTCTTCAATCAGCGGAACCACCACATGCAGCATGAACGGCGATGCGGCGTTTATACGCAAACGGCCTGCCGGACGGTGCCGCTGCAAGGCCAACTGCTCTTCTGCTTCTTCAATCGCTTCGAGAATAGCGCGTGCGCGATCGAGAAAAATTCGCCCTTCTTCGGTTAAATCAATGCGCCGCGTGGTGCGGTTAAGCAGCGTCGTTTCCAGTTTTTGTTCTAAGCGCCCCAGCGCACGGCTAATACCGCTAGGCGTTTGACCTAACTGCTCTGCGGCACCGGTCAGGCTTCCCGCATCGACAACGGCGACAAAAGCCACCAGCTCTTCGGTTGTTGTTTTCATTATTGCTCACCAATCAATTATCTTGTGAGTATAGACCTATTTTTCTGCAAAAATAATCCGTGCAAACTCAGCGCCATCAATTATTCATACCCAAGAGATTTCAAACCCCGCAGTCCGTGGCTTGAAAGATGAAGAAGATAGGAGTTTGCAGTTATGCCATTAGCTCTGTTTGCGCTGACCATCAGCGCGTTTGCCATCGGCACCACGGAGTTTGCTATCGTGGGCCTGATCCCAACTATCGCCGCAGATTTACAGGTTTCCCTGCCGTCTGCGGGTCTGCTTGTGAGTTTATATGCGCTCGGCGTTGCCATTGGCGCACCGGTGCTCACCGCGTTAACCGGCCGTATGCCGCGTAAAACGCTGCTGATTGGCCTGATGGTGCTGTTTACCCTCGGTAACCTGTTAGCGTGGAAAGCGCCTGGCTACATGTCGCTGATGACCGCTCGCGTGCTGACCGGCTTAGCCCATGGGGTCTTTTTCTCTATCGGTTCTACGCTAGCCACCAGCCTAGTGCCGAAAGAAAAAGCCGCTAGCGCCATCGCGATTATGTTCACCGGTTTAACTGTGGCGTTAGTCACCGGTGTACCTTTAGGGACGTTCATTGGCCAACATTTCGGCTGGCATGAGACTTTCTTAGCGGTTTCGCTGCTGGGGATTATTGCTCTTATCGGTAGCCTGATTTTCGTTCCTAACGGCTTAAAACATACACCACCGGCGTCTATCGCTCGTCAGTTGACCATCTTAAAACAGCCACGCCTGTTGATGGTCTATGCTAAAACAGCATTGGGCTACGGCGGTAACTTCGTGGTCTTCACCTTCCTTGCGCCTATTTTGCAGCAGGTCAGTGGATTTAGCGCCAGTGCCGTAACGTGGGTAATGCTGATTTACGGAGTATCTGTGGCTGCGGGTAACCTGTGGGGTGGACGCTTAGCTGACCGCATGGGCCCAATCAAAGCACTGCAAATTATTTTCTTACTGTTAGCCGCCGTACTTGCCGTGTTCAGCTTCACCGCACACAGCCCTGTGCTGGCCTTGATTACCGTGTTGTTCTGGGGTGCAGTCGCCTTTGGTAACGTCCCTGGTTTGCAGGTTTACGTAGTGCAACAGGCAGAACGCTATGCCCCTCACGCCGTTGACGTCGCTTCTGGTTTGAACATCGCAGCCTTTAACCTCGGCATCGCCGGTGGTGCATGGGTCGGCGGTATGATCGTTGAGAACTATGGTCTGATGGTGACACCGTGGGTTGGCGCAATTGTGGTTCTGCTCGCATTTGGTATGACTCGCTGGAGCGGTGCATTAGACAAACGTGCATGTGCTCAGTAAGGTAAGCGTCCTTTAGACGACTTTATTGGGAAGTTAGGTAATGATGAGATTTCAGCGCAAAACAGGATTCATCGTACTGATTGTTATTGTGCTCCTTGTCATTACCGGCTTCTTCTTCCTTCGGCCCTCACATCCTGATGCTCTGTGGAAAATTGTCAGCCAGCAATGTGTACCGCATCAACAACAACGACAAAACCCGAGTCCCTGTGCCGAGGTCAATCTTGCACAGAGATTTGTGGTCTTTAAAGACCGCAACGGCCCTCTGCAATATCTATTGATGCCAACCGCCAAGGTCACGGGCATTGAATCGCCCCTCTTATTAAATCCACAGCAACCCAACTATTTTGCCGCCGCATGGCAGCAGCGCGATTGGCTGTCAAAGCGTTATGGCAAACCAGTGCCGGATAACCTGCTATCATTCACCATTAATTCTGAATATGGTCGAACGCAAAATCAGCTGCATATCCATATGTCCTGTACGAAACCTAAGGTGCTTGCACGGATTACGGCTTTAACGCCTTCACTTTCATCACAATGGCAACCAGTACAGATCGGGATCAATAACCACAGTTACTGGGCACGCGCGCTCGACAAAAACGGACTGGCAAAAAATAGCCCCTTCATTCTGTTAGCCGAAGGCTTACCGCAGGCGCGGGAAAACATGGGCGCATTTGGATTGGCATTGCTCCCCACTGCTGACGGTAACTTTGTGCTGTTAGCAACCCAGCGTGAATGGTGGCGATTGAATTTGGCGTCTATCGAGGAAATACAGGATCACAGCTGTGCAACTCTGACTTCTAGCACAAATACCCCTCAATAAATTTAAGCTCCCCCGTAAGCTTTCTTGTATAAAAAGAGAGCTTCTGTTTTTATGATTAAGAAATATAAAGATAATCTTATTGTTTTTGATCGCTTTGGGAGGGCGTATGGAATACTACGGATACGTTTTGGTGAAGTTTATTTTGGGATTCGCCATTGTTATTACGCATCTGAATTTTTCAGGTAAAACTCAGCTATCGCAAATGACGCCTGTTGATTTTATCGGCAACTTTGTATTAGGCGGCATTATTGGCGGCGTGATCTACAGCGATGCCATTCCTCTTTACCAATACATTATCGTGCTGCTCATCGGCGTAGGTTTAATCTCGTTGCTGAATGCGATCAGTAAGCATGTCTATTTCTTCCGTTCGGTCACCATCGGCGATCCCATTCCTATCATTAAAAAGGGTCGTTTCCTGATGGAGAACATCCTGACCAAGAAAAACAAAATCGATATTTTAAACGTGTCATCGCAGCTACACGCTCAAGGCATTCATTCGTTCCAAGAAATCAACTATGCCCAAATAGAGCCCAGCGGACAGCTAACCGTAGTATGCGAAGGGGCTCAAATGCCGTCGATCATTCTCATGAAAGATGGGCGCTTGCGCTCTTATGAGCTGAATCAAATAGAAAAAGACGAGGCATGGGTAGAACAAGAATTAGAACGCTGCGGTATCAAAGCTGAAGATGTGTTTATCGCGGAATTTTGGGACGGGAAACTGATGTTTATTCTTCGTGATGGCGAAATTGTTCGTTAATCCATAAAACATCGGGGCGGAAATCCGCCCCGAGATTATATCTAGCTGCGGATCTTACGGTAGATAAACAACACCACCAGAGCACCAATAACGGCAACGATAAAACTGCCGAAATTAAAGCCATCGACTCGACCGTAGCCAAAGAAGGTGCTGATATAACCACCAACAACGGCACCCACAACCCCAAGGATCACGGTAACAATAAACCCACCGCCGTCTTTCCCCGGCATAATCCATTTAGCCAGAATACCGGCAATAAGCCCGAAAATAATCCACGAAAGGATACCCATACACTCCCCCTAAATTTACTGATTAAAAATAATCTTACCCACACCTAAATTATAGTGCGCCTTACGCTACGGATTGGCATTTGTCTTTGGCGTTTCATTTGACGCTGGAGCTACACCATTCTGAGCCGGTGGGTTTTGCTTCATGCTGTCTTTAATCGCCTGAGTTTTGGTTTGAGCATCGGCGGAAAGATCGTTCGCACCGCTGATGGCGCTCTCTTTAATCGTCTTAGCCTGATCGATTATTTGATCGCTCTGCTGCTTGGCCTGCTGCTCTATGGATTTGGCCTTAGCTTTCGCATCATCCGTAAGGGCATCGGCACGTTTTTCGGCCTCGCTTTTAATTGCTTTAGCTTTGTCGCTGAGTTGATCGGCCTGCACATCCGCTTCTTTCTTCAGCTCATTGGCTTTTTGCTTAGCGGCATCGGTAATTTGATCGGCTTTATTATCCGCAGCGTCTTTAATTTGTTCCGCGTTGTCTTTCGCTTTATCAAGATTGGCATCAACTTTAGTGGAATCGTCACAGCCCGCGACAACCAACCCAATAAAAGAAGCTAACAGGACTTTATTCCATACTTTCATCATCCGTTTTCCTTGATATCTGTGTGTATTAAAAATGAACAACACAATCATGTTGTTACACCCAGAAAGCATAGTATAAATTCTCTGCCTCGCCAGTAATGGCGAGGCGATTGGCTATTTTTTCATCCCTTTCAGCATGCCGCCGCACTGGTTAGAGTCCACATCACTAGGGGAAATCAACGCCAGCAAAGCTGCGGCTGGGGCAACCACTGCACCAAGCGCAACGGCAGCAACGCCGCGCGCAATAAGCGGCCCAGCTTTAACGCCCGCATCAGGATGCTTGAATGTGCCCTTCACATACAATGGCGAACGCAGGGTCAGAACCCGCATGCCTTTGCTTTCGGGATCGACAGACAAATCCATACGTTCGGTAGCCAAATTGACGTTACCCGAAATATTGATCACCGCATTTTCGGTGTCGAACACAAACAGGCGAGTCGCGGCTAAACCATTTTTAATGCCGATATCCGCTGCCGCGCAGTTGATCTTCACCTCATCATCACCAAACAGCTTACCAACCAGATAATTACCCACGTTCAGGCCCGCAATTTCCATCAGGTTGCGACTTATCACACCATCGTTGATTAGGAGACGTACATCACCGTTGCTGGTAGCCAGCAAGTCAGCCACCGAGTTGCCCGTACCGCTGATTTTGGCATCGCCGTTGAGCTGTCCTAAGCTACGGCGCATCGACTCAACGTTAGGCAACAGCTTTTGTAACTGGAAACCACGCGCATGCAGATCCGCCATACCGCGCATTGGCGTGCGTTGTCCTTCCAAGCGAATTGTCGAATTCAAATTACCGCCAGCCACGCCAAAACGCAGCGGATCCATTAACAACGTGCCATTGTTGAGCACCAAATGGGTGTAAAGATCGCTAAGCGGCAGAGATTCGCCGTGTTCAATCCGTTTGGCGGTAAACTTAACGTCGGCATCCATCGTCGACCACTGCTTAGTATCAAATTTATCAGCAGGTAAAACTTTGTCAGACGGCTGTGTGGCTTTATCGCCTCGGTTCACCTTTTCCTGATTGGAATCAGCACCGATCAGCGGCGCTAAATCAGCAAAACGGAGCTGGTTAGACACCAGTTCACCGTTCAGTGAAGGACGTGGCTTGCTCACTTGATAGCTAAGGCTACCGTGAATATCACTATCGCCAATTTTACCGTTAAAGTTTTGATAGCGATAAATCGCGCCTTTAGCGCGTTTAAGCTCAGCGCTTAAATGGCCATCGGTGGAATAAGGCGGGGTATCAGGTAACACGATTCCAGTCAGTTTATGCAGCTGACTTAAGCTCTGGCCGGAGAACTGTAATCGCAGATCCAGCGCACCTAAATTCAGTGGATCGCTGAGCGTACCGGCAACCGCAACTCGGGTTTTGCCTGAACGCACATCGGCCTGTAGTGGAAATAAACCATCAGGATCGCGCAGCGCCAGCATCCCGCCAATCTTGCCGCTACCTGAGAGCGATTCACCGTTGTACGTTCCATCAACTTTCCAGCCAAAAACATAATCAGGTGCTTTTTTACCCGCGACTTTTTTCGCCGCACCGCTGTTTCCCATCACCTCCCTAAACGGCAACGGTTTCCCCAACGGATCGACGGTGGCTTTAAATTTTGCATGAGCGATCGCATCGTCATAGGCGATCACACCCTGATCAAACACGATGTCATCGATCTTAAAAGACCACGCAGACTTTTGATCTTTGGCTTGATCGTCCGTTGATGAATTAGCGAGTTCAAACGTCCAGTTATTCTTACCATTCGCGAGCCTACGCAGTGAAGCATCTGGCTGTTTGAGTTTAATGCGGGGGATATAAACCTGTTTGCCGAGTAGCGCTAGCGGGGCGAGGCTGGCATCAACCCGTTCCAACGTAACCATCGAGACCGCGGGGATCTCCGGTGGATTGCCGAGCACAATATCTTCAGCGTGAATATGTGGCCAAGGCACCCAAGAACGCCAGCCCGTTTCATCAGTCGGGCGTGCCCAATCCACGCCAAGATCGCCTCGAATAGCGAACGGCCGATTAAGTTCTGTAGAGACTTTCTTATTGATCGTCGGCTTGAGGCGGTTCCAATCAAAGGTCATTACAAAGACAACGATCCCAACGATCAATACCACTAAGATCCCTGCTAACCAGCTAAATGCTTTTCCTGTTCTGGTCATGGCATATCCTAAATATTTAATCTAATTGATGATGTTTCCCACACATAACCATAGGTTAAATATTAAAGATATGCCCGTTTACGGGCAAAACAGAAGGCTTGCTACCCGTAAAAACTATTCGCGAAAGAACGTGGGTAATTGATGCAGAGAGTCGAACCGATTCGGACGTGAGAGGTAGAAACCCTGCGCAGCACAGGCCTCTGAACGTTTTACTAACATCCATTCCTGAGGGGTTTCAACACCCTCGACAATAACACCTTTGGTATAACGGCTCATCAGCGCCACTAATGCATAAAACAGCCTAACACCCTCATGGCTTTCGCGTAAAAACGAGAACAGCGCACGATCGAGTTTGACGAACTCATAGCGGCACTCCATCAGCGAAGAGAAATTTGCTAACCCGCTGCCGAAATCATCAAGCCATAAACGATGCACATCTTCTAGCGACTGAATGGGGATCGTCAGCGCCGCATATGCGTGTTCAACCATTTCAAAGCGCAAATACGGCATACTTTCCAGCAGCTTACGAGCTTCTGGCAATAGCTGAATAGACTGCAGCGTTTGTCCATCAACGTTCACAGATACCAACAAATCGCGCTGCTGAATAAAGCGATGCCAATGCTGAATCAGTCTAAGCTGTTCCAGCACCACATCTTCACGCAGATCCTGTGAGATTTGCTCGAAATAATCTTCAGGCGATAAGCGGCAATCAGGATTATCAGGGTGGTAAACCGCTGTCAGCAATTCAATCGCTAACGGCACACCGCTGGTACAGTAAATAGGCTGGAAGGTATAGCTTCTCTGGCACTGGCTCCAGAAATTTCGCTCGCGGGTAGGCTCCAGTGCGGGCAACGTGGGCATAATCCACCCCGCCTCGATTGTCTTGCCAATTTTCATGTATCCACCATCCGCATACATCATGTGAGAACCACTTTCGTTGCCCTTACGGACAATGAACAAAATCAGTTATCGGCAAGGATCCTTAAATCTTTATAGCCAAAATAATTCAAGTGACTTGAATACGGCTAACGAATCAGCGGTAACCAAATAGCGGAGCTTGGCAAATGAGCTACGCTATTAATTCGTTTTATGGGAATTTATTAGCCTATTTTTTACACCAATGGAGTATCAAAATGCCTTTCGTTAATATCAAAATCACTCGTGAAGGTGCCACCACTGAACAAAAAGAAGCGCTGATTGCCGGTGTTACCCAGTTACTCGTCGATACGATGGGGAAAAACCCAGCCACCACCGTGGTTATCATTGAGGAAGTCGAAACCGATAACTGGGGAATTGGCGGAAAAAGCGTGACCGAGCTGCGCAAGAAAAAGTAGCGCCTAGAGAGCAAGATCGAAAACTATCGGTTCACCGTGAGATGAGGCATTCAACCACGAATGCCCCTTTTTTAGATCCACATCATATAAAAATAGAACACTGTTTTATTTATATTGACGCTGAGTTTTCCAACGGGGAAACTAAGATAACTGCGTTTTTACGACCTCAATAAAACAGGCTTTCCTTCATGACCATTGCTTCCCATTCCAATGCAAAAATTGCCGTTATCGGCGAATGTATGATTGAACTGTCGCAAAAAGGTGCGGATCTTTCCCGTGGCTTTGGTGGCGATACGCTGAATACCTCGGTTTATCTTTCACGTCAGGTGCCTGAAAATGAACTGGCCGTGCACTATGTCACCGCGTTAGGTACCGATACGTTCAGCAACGAAATGTTGGATGCGTGGCAGCGTGAAGGGGTAAAAACAGAGTTAACCCAGCGCTTAGATAACAAACTTCCCGGCCTCTATTTTATTGAAACTGATGCCAGCGGCGAGCGTACCTTTTACTACTGGCGCAACGATGCCGCTGCGCGCTATTGGCTAGACGGCGAAAACGCCGATGCGATTTGTGACCAATTAGCCCAGTTTGATTATCTCTATCTCAGCGGCATTAGCCTCGCTATCCTCAACGACAATAGTCGTGAGCGCTTACTCACTTTATTAAAACGCTGTCGCGCCAACGGGGGCAAAGTTATTTTTGATAATAACTACCGTCCACGTCTGTGGCAGAGCATCGAACAAACACAAGCAGCCTATACCGCCATGCTTGCCTGCACCGATATCGCCTTTTTAACGCTGGATGATGAGGATCTGCTATGGGGTCAAAAACCGGCGGATGAGGTCATTGCACGCACTCACGCGCTAGGCGTGAGCGAAGTGGTGATTAAGCGCGGTGCTGATTCTTGTATGGTCTCAGTCGACGGGCAAACCGTAGATGTACCTGCGGTTAAACTACCCAAAGAAAAAGTGGTTGATACCACTGCCGCGGGTGACTCATTCAGCGCCGGTTATTTATCAGTCCGCCTACTTGGTGGAACACCAACCGCATCGGCACAGCGCGGACATCAAACCGCTAGCACCGTCATCCAGTACCGTGGTGCTATCATTCCGCAGGAAGCAATGCCTCGCCAATAATCTTTCGATGCCCCATCCTTCTCCTTAATAAGGAAAAGGATGGGAAATCATACCTTTAACAGTCTTCCTGAAATCTATTGGGCTGAAGTTGGCTCTTCTTTTGCCGCCGGATCCGCCTGTGGTGCAGTAGCGGAAGATGACGCATCTTCTGGCACTGCATCAGTGGCCGCCGAGGCATCTTCCATGTTCAGCCCCATGGTATTGTTGTAGACGTCACGTAACGCCTTCACGTTTTCCTCAGGTTCACCGCGTGGCTGGCGCAAGATCAAGGTGGGTTCGCGAGAAAGCTGGTTATGCAGCTCCTGATTCAAATCATCCAGAGACAGCGTTGCCAAGAAACTCTGACGCAGCTTTTGGTAGGTTTCAGGAGAAATATCCACCACGCCGCTTTGCTGCGAACGCAAACGCTGGCTCATCAGAACATCGGTATCCGTGCGGGCATAAGTCGCAAACAGCTTGGTTAGCTGATCTTTCTTCTGCGCAATCATGGTGTCGAATTCCTGCTGCGTAACGCCGTCATCATGCACCGCAGACATTTCCGTAGCGATAAAGCTCAGAGCCTTATTCAGGTTGGCCTGCGTAGTTGACAGATGGATAGCGCACTGAGAACGCTGATATTGCACCTGACAATCAAACATCAGATTGACCGACCCTTTCAGATCGCTGTTTGCCAACACCTGCTGTAAATGGCTGAACAGCGCTTCGCGAGCAAAATCACTTTTCCAGTAACGCTGAAGAACCTGAGAATCACGGATTGGCTGCCAAGGCACATCCCACGTGATCGACAGCGTATCCTGCTGCGCGTTATCAGCAATCAGATTAATTGGCGTAGTCGGCAGCGGAGCCAGCGTTGGTAAGGTGGCAGGCGTTTCACGCTTGCCTTTCAAATCGGCAAAAGCCTTGTTGATCTGCTCGCTCAGAGAGCGGGAATCAACGTTACCGACCACGTAAAGCGTCATGGCGTCTGGCGTATACCACTGCTGATAAAAAGCCTTCAGCTGTTGAGTATCTACCGGACGATTTGGCCCCTGACCAGGCTCATGCCCAAGCATCGTTGAGCCTTTGAGACGAAGACGCCATAACGGATCGTTGGCGTCAGAAGGCAGCGTCGCCACTAAATTTTCTGGAGATTGCAGGGCGCTAATCACCGTATTGCTATCAATATTCAGCTTACCGGCGGTATTCGCCAGCCACTGCAACGCTTCTTTCAGCAGCTCAGGGCGGTTATTCGGCAAGCTTAAATTGTATGCGGTGTAATCATAAGAGCTCACCGCCGGAGGTAACGGGCGCTGAGGGTCGATACTCTGCTGCCAGAACGATTGGAGCTGGCTCGCAGTAAAGTTATCGCTATGCGTTAATGCTAAACGCGGTAACAGATGGGCAAAACCCACCTGCTGATTTGATTCTACAAGTGAGCCAGTGCTCACTATCATACGCAACTCAATCCGATCGGATGGGCGCTGTGGTGTGGCTAACAACTGCCATGAAAAACCATTATCCAGTTTTCCTTCCTGCCACGCGGGATCGGGCTGTAGTGCTTCAGAATGCACAGAGCTGCTGGCCGCTGCCAACAACAATCCACCAACCATGAGCCGAATTTTGGTGCCTTGCATGTGAACCCCTACTAAATACTGACAAAAATGTGCGAATTCCCCTAAGGAAGATAACCCATCTGGCCTGTAAAAACGGCTAACTCAACGCGATGAGTCAAGCATCGATTTTTAGACCACAAGAGTGGGATTATGTCCCCCGGCAGGGAGAAAAAAAGTTCTAAACAACATCGACACCAAACAACAAAAGGCTCAGGAAGGTCGCAAGTCAGGATCGCTCGCGCATCTGAAACCGAAAGTATGACGAATGAGTTGTTGTAGAAATGAATGGGCACATTATAAAGATGCCCCCGCTCGCATCAAGCGAATGGGGGCAATCCGTCATGTTCGGTAACAAAAACCGAGGAATAGGAGGGTTATAGGGTCTGTGTTTGGGCTGCGTTGCGGTCTTTTTTGCCTAAAACCGCTTTCATTTGTTTTTCATCTAACTGACGAACACGCTTCGCAACCACAATAGTCGCCACGCCGTTACCAATCAGATTCGTCAACGCACGCGCTTCTGACATAAAGCGGTCGATACCTAAAATCAGCGCCAAACCCGCTACCGGCAGATGCCCTACCGCTGAAATGGTCGCTGCCAGAACGATGAACCCACTTCCGGTTACACCTGCGGCCCCTTTCGATGACAGCAACAGAACCACCAGCAAGGTAATTTGATGCCAGATATCCATGTGTGAGTTGGTTGCCTGCGCAATAAATACCGCAGCCATGGTCAGGTAAATCGAAGTGCCATCAAGGTTGAAGGAGTATCCGGTGGGTATCACTAACCCCACGACCGACTTCTTACAGCCTACTTTCTCCATTTTATCTAACATGCGCGGCAGCGCAGATTCAGATGAGGAGGTCCCTAATACAATCAGCAGCTCTTCTTTGATGTAGGCAATGAAGCGGAAGATACTGAATCCGGTGGCTTTGGCGATAGAGCCCAGCACAAACACCACAAACAGCACGCAGGTGATATAGAAGCAGATAATTAACTGCCCCAACTGCACCAGCGTTCCGACGCCGTATTTACCAATGGTAAAGGCCATCGCACCGAATGCACCGATTGGAGCCAGTTTCATAATCATGTTAATGATGCCGAAAATGACCTTCGAGAAGCTGTCGATGAAGTTAAACATCATCTGTCCTTTCTCGCCCAAATGATGCAGCGCGAAACCAAACATCACGGCAAACAGCAGAACCTGAAGGATATTTCCACTCGCAAAGGCACCAATGACGCTGCCTGGGATAATATCCATGATGAAGGCAACCAAGCCCTGTTGCGCTGCCTGATCGGCATAGACCGCCACCGCTTTGGCATCCAACGCGGCAGGATCGACGTTCATACCCGCACCCGGCTGGACGATGTTCACGATCACCAAGCCAATAATCAGGGCAATGGTACTCACGACTTCAAAATAAAGCAGGGCAATTGCGCCGGTACGGCCAACAGCCTTCATGCTTTCCATACCTGCAATTCCAGTCACCACCGTACAGAAGATAACTGGAGCAATAATCATTTTGATCAGTTTAACGAATCCGTCGCCCAGAGGTTTCATCTGTGCGCCGAGGTCAGGGTAGAAATGGCCAAGTAATATCCCCAGAGAAATAGCTAATAACACCTGGAAATAGAGGCTTTTAAAGAGGTTTTTTTTCATATTTATACACTTCCTTATCGGGTACGCACGCATCAGATACAACGCACTAAAGGCCGGGGTTACACTCGGTACAACCATCCTTTATGACTCTGTACTGCGTTGAACGCAAAATAACACCGGCGTAACAATATGGAAATGCAATGTTGTAATTAGTAACCAAATTTTATCATTTTTATGAGCTGAAACGCATCAAACCCGCAACGAAAAAAGGGTTATCACTACAAAGGGAAGGGATTTTCATGGAGGGATGGCCAGCGAACTGGCCATAATCAGTTGTTTACTAAGCGTAATCTTTAAATAAGAAAATACTTTCTCTCAAATTCTTCCTGCGGTAACGCAGGAGAGAACCAGTAACCTTGCGCATAGTAGATACCGTGTTCAAGCAGCCACTCACATTGCGCATGAGATTCCACGCCCTCGGCCACCACGTCCAATGCCAGCACGTCGGCAATCGACGCCACAATACGAACCAAAGCGTCATCGGCAGGGATCTGGTCGACAAAGTTTTTATCGATCTTAATGATGTCCACCGGCAGATGCTGCAAGTAGTTCAAGCCAGCGTACCCCATACCAAAATCATCTAAAGCAATCTTGATACCGATTTTGCGCAAACGCGCCAACATCTCTGCGGCCTGCTCCATATTGCTGATATAAGCCGTTTCCGTTACCTCAAGATGCAGCATGTGCGGATCAAGTTGGTACTCTCGCAACATTTTTTCCAGCAGCTCAACGTAACTGAGATTAGCAATCTGAATACCTGAAACATTCAGCGAAATCGGCACGCCGATATTTTGCTTCTGCCAAGCCGACAATATTTTCATCGACTCGCTAATCACCCACTCATCCAGCGCTTCTATGCCACCCACTTCTTCCGCCAACGGGATAAATTCAGAAGGTAAAGTCAGCTCGCCGTCTTTGCGATTCCAGCGGATTAGCGCTTCTGCACCCGCCAAGCGGCCCGTGCGCAAGTCAATCTGCGGTTGAAGATAAAGAGAGAAATCGCCTTGGGTGAGCGCGTTCATAATTTCAGTTTCTTTGGTTAACCGCTCCTTAGCCTTGCGGGCCAGCCTCGGTTCAAAGAACAGGATTTGGTTTTTGCCTTCACGCATCGCCATATTCATAGCGGAACTTGCCTGACTCAAGAGAAGTTCGGCCTCTTTCTTGGCATCCATCGTCTCTTCAGCATTTGGCTGATAAAACGATATCCCAATGCTAGCCGTAGGCCGTAGCGCCAACGTTTCTAGATCAAGCTGCCGCGTAATGGAGTCCATCAGGTTTTTCGCCAAGAGCATCAGCGAATGCGGCCTTTCAACGTTACGCACCAGTACCACAAAGCGATCCTGATTAACCTGCGCCAGCATATCGGCTTCGCTCACACACTCATTCAACCGGCTCACTAATGACGCCAGTAACGCATCGCGCTGTGTGGTGTCCAATACCCCCATCGCCTCTTGCAATGTACTGATATTAATCACAACAATGCCGGAATTCTCTTTGCGGCAAACCAATAAATGCTGCTCCAGTAAAGGAACAAACAGCGTCATATTAGGCAAATTGGTCAGAGGATTGCGCGTAGACATGCGGCTCATCACCTGATGAGCTTTCTCTAACGCCTGCTGATTACGATTATAGTTGCGCACCAATAAGCCCAGCTCATCATCTCCGTGCGATGGAGGTGGCGTAAGCTGATGAAAATTAGGGGTATCAAGCGGCATGCTGCGCAACTCTTGCGCCAGCGCGCGCAACGGGTAGACCAATAGCCGATTCATACACCAACTGATGGCAACGGTAAGAATCAAGGCCAGCAAAAGATAGGTCGATACCATGGTAGACAGCGTCGACAAAATAAACTGATAAATGCGGAACGAATCGGCCTGTAAAACCAAGTAAGACGACGGCTGCCGCGCCGCGATATTGCGTTCAATGCCGTAAAGCGGCATTGAAACCTGAACGGGCAGATCGAAAATCTTCATCACCGCTTCAGGTACGGCTCGCTCTTGAGGAAAACGTCCTTTTAACGCCTGAAGCTCATTGGGCAACATCACGTCGGCACGGCTCAGAATGCCGATCGGAACTAAACTATCGAGAATTTTTTGGGCTCTCACCGCGTCCATATTCAACATGGCTTCAGAAAGCGGCTCACGTACCGAATGGGCCAAATTCTCCAGTTGCTGGACGTAGTCCTCCTTACGCTGGTCCACAAAATGGAACAGCTGAATCACGACAAAAATACAAATCGTAATGAGCGCCACAACCGACACCATTGCCATTTGTTTGATCGTTAAGGAACGACTGACTCGCAAACTGTCTCTCCGATAACATCTAATTTAAACAATAAGAATCCAATACGTGGGGGATACTGTTAGCTAAACACCCCATTGACCCAGCCAGAGTATACTTGATCACATCTGTTTTTAACCCTTAAGCCGAATTCTTTCACAAACAATTACACGCATTTAAGCATAATCGGGTGACGTCGATGCATTTTGCACCATTTTTAACGCCAAATTGGACTCAGTTCAATGCCGACAAAAAACAAAAAGGCCCGTCATGCACAGTACATGCGGGCCTTTTAAGCTTGATCTAATCAAATTCGATATAGAATGATTACTTGAAATCAGCGTATGGCGTTAATGGCTGTGGTGGCAGATCCATATCACCTTGCCAGCCAGCCGCCGAATAGCGGACATAAATCAAACCGTGACTCGGGGTATAGTCTTTCGCTTCCTGAATATCGACGCCTGCACCGATAAACCAGTTAGAAGTCACTCGGCGTTCAACAATCGCTCGTAGGGTATAACCTACGCCGCTGCTGCTGCTGCCTTTCTCCGGCGCGTAGCGGTCAAAATCACTACCACTATCACCACCAGACGGGTTTGGAATTGGATTAGGGATCAAACCCTGTAACGGATAACGCGCATGGTCTTTGGTCTGAGAATATGACCAAGACACTGAGCCACCCAGCTCCCACGACCAGTTTTCAGTACGCTGGCGGTAATTGACCGGCACGCCAAATGAAACATATTTCTGAGGGCTGTAATAACCCCCCTGGCCAAGGGTGTATCCGCTTAGGTCTTTATCATAATGCCAGAGCATATTACTCAAACCAACGGTCACACGGCGATCGTTCTCATTGACCAGTTTGTAGTAATAACCCGCCATCCAGCGAATGCTGTTGTTATCCTCAACATTCTTACCTGTTAACCGATCGGCACTTAAATCAGCCCAGACACCATGCGCTTCACCACGATCGTAGCTGCCGCTTAGGCTCACGCCAGTACGACGAACGCCGCCCCACGTGACACCGGTATTTGGATCTTTCTGCCCCCCGAATGCCAACAGCGAGCTTGATACTGGTCTGCGGTGCGCATTGAGCGTCCAGCCAATATGGTTCCAATCATTGCTATAGCTTAGGCCACCAACCCAATCAACAACCTCAAAACCCAGCGGAGTGGTACCAAAATCCCCGTCCCAATGGTCATTTTTCCAGCCAGCAGAGAAACTGACTCCGTTCGATTTTTGGTTGTAATCACCGCTACAGCCATATTGATAGCAGGTACCGAACTTCTCTTTATATACACCATCGTTGTCGTGAGAGAAGCTCCCAGCATCGACGTTAACCCAGTCGCTGCGTAAGAACATTCGTCCATCATAAAGTGGCGCATCGACCTGTAGCATCGTGGTATTAGCGGTCAGATCCGAATATCCGCCGGTGCCACTTGAACGAGAATAGTCATGATCCAGCGTGACATTCACATCCTGCTGTCGATATAAATCTGCGGCATCGGAACGCACACCACGCTTGAGCCAATCATCTTTTTCATCGTTACGCGTTAGACGAGTGAAAGTATCGTTATCCTGCGGTTTGGTTGGTGTAATACCAGAGGTCACCATCGCATCACGGTAATAATCGAGCGCTTTATCAGGGTTCCCTTGCTTTTGTTCAAAGCGGGCCGCGTCGCGCATCACCAACGCACCGTCCTGCCCAGGTTCTTTGGCCGCCTGCGGAGTAATACGATCAAAGATCGCCTGCGCTTTCGCCATATCTCCCACGGATGCCCAAGCCCCCGCCACGCGGCGTTCGGTATTCATGCTTGGTGCTTCGGTTGGGTTAACCTGCTGCAATGCCTGTAGCTGATTGCGAGCTTGTTCAAGCTCACCTTGCGCAACAAAGGCTTCAATTTCGCCCAGATGAGCGGAATCATTATCAGGCTCACGTTTTAGCACATCACGATAGCCCGCCAGCGCCGCGTCATAATCTTCGCGCTCTAATGCCCAATCGGCGAGCGTTAAATCAACGCGTGTATTGGCTGGCTGTTGACGTAGGTAAGCAATCGCTTCGTCTTCATGCCCCGCATCACGCAGGTCTTGGGCTTTTTTAAGCGTTTCGCTGAAGTGCAAACGGTCAGAAAGCTCACGGATATTGGCATCCCACTTCGCCTGCGGTAATCCATCAACCTGCGCTAATGCCGCCCGATCGCGATCGGTACCAGAAAGATAAAGCGCGTGCGCATAAACCTGTTGAGGATCGCCCGGAAGCTGCTGCGCTAAAGCATTGAAAGCGCGGTCGGCTTCATCGGTACGCCCGGCCGCATGTAGGTCTTTAGCAAGACGATATGTCAGCCATACGTCATTGGGTGAAAGTGTCAGCGCATGTTGTAACTTAGCTGCCGCACCTGCCCACTGTTGCTGCTGTTCAAGAGCCTGCGCCTGCTGTTGCAATACGTCACTTTGAATGCTGTTTATAGCACTCTGCATCGTCTTACGCTGGCTACGCGGCAACTGATCCAGATAGGCCATGGCCTTCTCGGGTGACTGGCGTTGGTAAATGTTCACTAACCCACGCACCGCGCTGCTATTGGTTGAGTCGAGGCGCAGTGCCTGCTGATACAATCGTTCTGCGCCCGCATCATCTTTACGCGCAACCGCGACATCAGCTAAACCAAGCACGGCATAGCTATCCGTATTATCGATCCCACGCGCCTGCTGATATTTTTGCTGCGCAATATCCAACTGATTGGCCTTCAGGGCTTTGTCGCCAGACTGGATTGCCAACCAATACTGATTACTTTTAATTAAGCTGACCCACTTATCGCGGTCATATCCGGTCGGATCGGCTTTTAACGCACGTTGGAAATACTCTAACGCTTTTGCACGGTTATCCTGTCGCGCATAGGCCTGACCCAGTGCGCCTAGCACGTCGGAATCATTTGGGTTGGATGCCAATGCTTTTTGCAATTCAGGGATCGCCACCCCGCCTTTGCCTGAATCAACCATCGCCAAGCCGCGTGAACGGGCAACAAAAGCGGGATCGGAGAGTAATTTTTGCTGGTCGTCTAACTTCTTGCGCGCTTCAACGGTGGAAGGATCTTGCGCGAAAATAACCAGATAACGCTGCAAGGCCGCAACGCTTTGTTCACCGACGGGAATACGGTTAATCTCAGCCATCCACAGATCCGCGGCATCTCCGCGCGTGTTGCTATCCGCCGCCATTTTCTCCAGCACCGCATAAGCTTTCTGCGTTTGGTTGGTATCCAAAAGCATACCCGCCAGCGCCCGGCGCAACTCACCATTACCCGGATTGGTTTGGCTCAACGCTTCCAATTTGGCAATGACGTTGTTTTCTTGACCCGGCTGACGTGCAACGACGCGCAGATACTCCACCGCTAAATCAACGGTCGGCGGCGTACCTTCAAACAATTTATCATAAGCGGCCACCGCCTCAGGAACATGGCCTGCGGTCGCTAATAGACGCGCCTGCTGTAGCTGTTGACGGCCTTCCGGCGTGGTCAGCGCCATATTCAGTTTTGCCTGCTTATAGGCATCTGAATTCGGCGCCTGCGCTTTCAATTTATCTAGCTGCTGTTGCGCAACCTGCTGATCGCCCTGACGCAACGCCAAGCGCATACGCGCCGCCATCACGTCGGGATTGTTAGGATCCATCAGCTCTAAGCGATACAGCGATTGCGTGACCAAGTCATCGCGATGACTGGCTTCGCCCACGCGAATTTGCTCGAGCAGCCATTGTTCAGGCGAAACCGCTGCATCTGCGGCAACGCCTGCACCAGACAGAGAGGCGAGAGATAAACCGATCGAGAGACTCAACCCGCTTAATGAGAAGTTGCGGTACTTGCGCATGTGCTGCTGTCCCAGTGAGGTAAAAGCTCACCCTTTAAATTAAAACGAAAACGTTGTTGGTCCCATCCTTGGCCAAAGAGCGTTAATACGTAGCTGTAATAAGCATCATCGCCCAGCGGATTATCTTGTACCCGTTGGCGCTGAACCGCTTGCGCATCAGATCCGGCAAGGAACGGCAGCATCGCCGCTGAAAAACCTGAATTGCCATATCCTGACGCTTTGCCCGTTGCAACATCGACTTTTTCTGGTGGATATCCAAGCTCGGCGGTCATCGCCGCAATCGGCTGCCACTGCTTAATCAACGCGGCTTTGTTAGGATCGTTATCAGCCATCATGCCCGCCCACAGATAAACACGGATCGCGTCATAACCGCTGACGTTAGGCTTATCCGGCGTGGGTTCCCAGCCTTTGTCTTTGCGCCAGTCTATCCAATCTGGCACAAACCCTTTCGGTGAACTCTCCAACAACAGACGCTGATTATTTTTATGCAGCGCAGCCCAAGGGCCATGGAAACCGGCCATGCGAGCCATCAGCTGCGGCGGTAAATAGCTTGGGTTAACGGTCCATACCGGCGAATGCGCAAAACCAACGCGCCCTGGCAACAACATTTCGCCAAACCCTGGCAACTTAGCCACTTCCTCACGCGCGATGCGCTGAAGCAGCAAAACACCTAGAGATTGATAGCTGCGCACCTTCCATAAACGGCCCGCCTCCATCAGCGAATAGGCAATCCACAGATCGGAATCCGAAGCCGAATTAGTATCGAGAACGCCCCATTCTTGCTTGCCGTTTTTATCTTTCTCTTTCATACCCCATAGCCAAGCGGGTAAGCGAGCGCTCAGATCGCCCTGCGCTAAATTGTTCTGCGTCCATTGCAGAATATTTTCAAACGCAGGTCGATCATTGGCGACCAGAGCAAAGAATAAGCCATAGCTTTGGCCTTCAGAGGTGGTAATTTTTTTCGGGCTGCTGGTGTCAATCACCCGCCCTTGTTCACTAATATAGTGCTGTTTGAACTGCTGCCACTCAGGCCAATCACAACTAGCAGCGGCCTGAGTGCAAAAACTCAGCAGGAGCAGACACAGCGCAACCGCGCTGAATCTCGGCTCATGTCGTCCCCCTACGCAGGGGGACTGAGTGAAAAACCTAAACATCATTAATCACGCTCATCAGGAGATAAACGACGACGGCGTAAAATCCGTAGCAGACGCCATAGCACGATGGCCAACAGCACGACGCTCACCGCTGATAACACGGCAACCAGAATCGGATGCGTCGAGAATACATGCCACAGACGTTCCCACCACGGCAGATGACCCACGTAGTAAACATCGCCCACGCGCAGGCTGTTCACGCCAGACTCACGGATGACCACAACAGAACCTGACATTGAGGCTTTCTTACCGCTATCGATCATCGCGTCATTAAGCAGGCTATAGCCACGTGGGCTGTCTGCCAGCAAAGCAACAATGCTACGCTGATCGTGATACGGAGACTGGAAGCCAATCACCGCAGCCATAGCACCTTCAGAGCGAATAGTCGTCTGAGAGTCAGGCTTCATCGCAGAGGCTTCTGGCATGATGGTATCGAGGTTTGGTCGACGCATCGGCATTTTGATCCAGCTTTCCGTTGCATCCACCAGCAGATCGATTTTGTCATCCTGTTTGAGTGCATCAGGAATTGAGCCAATTAACAGCACATCGGTATCTTTATCTTTCACCTGTGCCCAATCATCGGTCAGCGATACATTCAGCGCAGGGAAACCGGTTTGAGCACCAATGCTGCCCAATGCGTTTAGCATGGCCGTGACTTGAGCCGGCGTAGATTGTTTACCCACAACCACTTCAGTTTCTGACAAATCGGCTAAGCGACTGAACGGGAAGCCGGCGTTGGCGAACGAACGTAAATCCGGCATCGCCATAAAGTGACGGTAGCCTGAGAAGTCGATGGTTGAAGTACCGTCAATCGCCACCGTGTTAGGGACTGGCTGTGAGGTCACACAGTTATCCACTGACCCGCCGGAAATGGGATTCGCGTAGTCAAAATCAAAGCGCAGCTGGTTACTGGCACCCAGTTTCAAGGCCGGAATAGCCACATCAGTATTTTTATCAATCAATCCTTGGAACAGCGGCAAGCGCATCAACAATGCACCTTTATCGTGCTCAGGCACCAAATTGAACGATTGGATAAACTGATTGTTTAGGCTGATCCGCATGCGGGAACCGTCTTCGCTCTCAGGCGACGTATAACGGTACTTCATACGCATATCAATGCCGGTACTGCGGATCAAGAACAGATCTGGCGGCAGGTTTAGCGTGACGCTAATTGGCGACGGCTCTAAACCTGTCGATTGCAACTGCTCTGCATAGGTCTGTAGCTCGGAGAACGTCATTGGGCGGTCGGTACGCACCCAGTTTGGCGCATCGTATGGCACGCGAGGTGCCAGCGTTTTAACGCCTTCGACCTCAACGCTGTCACCACGGAACAGAATGTTGCCCTGCGCAATACCGCGCACCGCCGTCATCAGGTCTTTATCATCACGACCCAACACCAGCAGCAATTTCACATACGGGTTATCTGGGCGACTGATCATCTCAACCACAGGCCCATTCACAGCCGGATAATCGCGCAGGAAATCAGGGCGCTTATCGTTGGTCGCAAATACTACGCCGTGTTTTTCCGGCAGTTGGTTAAACAGAACAGGGAAGTTTTGCCCACGCCATTGCGCTTTGCTACCAAACCAAGATGCCAGCACGCCCGCAGCGCGTTGTTCTGACAAGTTAGGCTGACCGGCAAAGACGATAGGCAGCGTTAGCGCACTATAATCGCGAGCATCAAAGAAAGGCTCAGGGAAATGCGACAAATCATTTTTCAGCGGCAACCCTTGGTAGGTCAGGCTGATGGAGCTGTTTTTGCCCACGTCTAGCCAGAGTGCGGTACTCGCTGGATTCTCACAAACGGCACGATAGTGACCAACAAACTCCAGACGCACGCGGTTAAAGTCGCTAATGTAGCGAGAATCAATCGGTACCTGAGCGCTGTTTTTCTTACCTAACTGCTCTTTCGCAATCGGCAACACGCCCATGAGTTCATCGTTAAGAAAAACTTTTACCTGAGACTCCACGGGGAATAGCGCAGGCGACGGCGTAAACTCTAAATTCAGCATCGCATTCGATACCACTTCATCGCTACGCACGCCAAATTCAAACTGTCCGGTAGGATCAACGCCGCGCAAATGCATACTGCCCGGTGCCGGTGCAATCTTAGCGAAGGTTAAGTTAACGTCACGCGTTGGGACCCCAACGACCTGAGGTGCTGGCGCGGCGGGATCGGTCAATGCGGTCGTAGCGGCATTTGTTGTCGCCACATTTTCTGGTTCGGTTACAGGAGACACCGGCTCAGCATGCACCAAGGTGCTAATACCCAATGCCACAGCAGTTAGCCAAAATATTTTTTTATTCATCGCATTATCATCATGTTGAGCCAATGTCTGAGTCACCACTTTACTCTTCGTATCTCATCGCCCAGAGTCTCCGCTGCGCCTTGAAATCGATGAATAAAGAAAAGTCCCGAAACGCTTATTATTTTTCCTACCTACTCACACTCTGCTCACACCACGCGGAATAAACGAAACCGTCCACGCAACCAGAGTGGTAAATCCAACAAACACACTACGTAAAATCGGCGGTGCGTAGTCGGCAAGGCTTTGGTATCCACGGAAGCCGAGTTTCAAAATATCCACCAAACTCTCTACCGGTTTGTCTTCTGCAAAACTGTCTTGCCACAGCGCCCAAGTATCTGCGCGGGCAAACGTACACTGAATAAACTCAATGTGCTGGGCTACGCTCATGTTATCCATACGCAAACCGGCTTTTTGTCCGAAGACTCGCGTAACCTTAGCTGGGAAGGAATATTCCTGCTGTCCACGCTTTAGCATCAGCGTAATGTTCTCACCATCCTGCAACACATTGCCTGAGCGTAGCTCAATTCCCACGCCGCCATCAGAATAGTCACGCAGCGTACAAGGGAAAATATGGCCGTCTTTTCGCGCAATGGCGGCAGGCATCGCAATTTCGACACGGTGAGACTGGCGAACCTGCTTAGTTTCAACCGATACCGCCACGGCACCGCCTAAAATGACCATGTTGTAGAACACCCACACCATACTCATCGCCACCGTCCAGATTTCATCTTCTGGCCCGAATGACATGCGCCAAATTCCCAGAATCAGCCCGGCAAAGTTCAGCAGAACCAAAATCAGATACGGACGGGTAATTACCCAGTCGACGTGCTGATGCTCAACCAAGCCACCTTTGGCAGTCACGTTAAATTTCCCTTTATGCGGATTAAATAACGCCACCGTAGTATGGCGTGCGATGTACCACGCCAGAACCGTTTCGTAGATTTCACTCCAAAACGAATGGCGGTATTTGCCTTGGATTTTTGAGTTGGTCAGGCTGGAATGCACAATGTGTGGAATAACATACAAAGCGATAGCCAGCGCCGGAGCAAAAATGATGTAGGCATGCATCAGCAAGAACGCCAACGGTGCGGTTAAGAAAATAAGCCGCGGGATACCCGATAAGAAATGCAGCATGGCGTTGGCATAACAAATACGCTGCGCCAGCTTCAATCCTTTGCCAAACAACGGGTTATCCAAACGGAAAATCTGCACCATGCCTCGCGCCCAGCGAATACGCTGACCAATATGCGCCGACAAACTCTCCGTGGCTAAACCCGCCGCCTGTGGAATTCGAATATAGGCCGACGTCCATCCACGGCGGTGTAAACGCAAAGAGGTATGCGCATCTTCCGTCACGGTTTCAACGGCGATCCCGCCCACTTCGTCCAGCGCAGTACGCCGCAATACGGCACAAGAACCGCAGAAGAAGGTCGCATCCCACATATCGTTACCGTCTTGCAGCAAACCATAGAACAAAGTGCCTTCATTCGGCGTGCGACGGAAACGACCAAGGTTACGTTCAAAAGGATCGGGGGAGAAAAAGTGGTGCGGTGTCTGCATCATGCCGAGCTTTTTGTCTTTAAAGAACCAGCCCAGCGTTAACTGTAGGAATGAACGCGTTGGCACGTGGTCACAGTCAAAAATCGCTACAAATTCGCCGGTCGCCTGCTTCAGGGCGTTATTGATATTCCCCGCTTTTGCATGTTCATGCGTTGTACGAGCAATATATTTAACCCCTACCGTCTCCGCAAATTCACGAAACTCTTCGCGGCCACCGTCATCCAACAACCAGATATTCAGTTTTTCTTTCGGCCAGTCAATGCCCAACGCCGCGTAGATCGTTGGTTTAACTACGCTCATATCTTCGTTGTAGGTTGGCACCATGATATCGATAGTTGGCCACGACTTAACGTCTTCCGGCATCGGTGCCGGCTGGCGATTAAGCGGCCAGATGGTTTGGAAATACCCCAGAACCAACACTACCCACGCATAGGTTTCTGCGGCAAGCAACAACAGCCCACAGATTAAACTGACCGGATCGTCCCAGTTTAGCGTTGAGGTATAGCGCCACCAGATATAACGGCAGGAAACGGTTAACGACAGCACAATCATCATCAATGACGAGAACCGCCCAGGAATACGCCGCACCACCATGGCAATGCCCCACAGCAGCAGTACGAAAACAAACTGGGAACTTAAATCAAACGGCTGCGAGATACATAACAGCGCGAGGATGGTAGAGAAAACGCACATCACACCTAAAATAATACGCCGAACGCCCTGCCCTAAACGGTTAAAGGCCTCTTCAGACTCTTCCGCACCGTGTTCCTGTACTTTATCAGGCAGACTTTTCAGCCAGTCATGATAGCGATTGTGCAACCCTTTAAAACGCTCACCTAAGCCGTAGTTTTTTGCTGAGCGATGCGCTGAGAACACGATCAACCACAGGGACTGAATGGCATAACGAACGATATCTAACGGACGTGGGCGCTGTGCATCAATATGAGGGAAAAGCGTGGTTTGCTGGCTACGGATCTGCTGCCAGCGCGGGGATTCCAGTTTTAGAAAGAACCAGGCCATGGCCAACCAAAAACAGCCCAACGCCGCGCCTAAAGGGGGAGGCCTCGTTATACTGGCGGTATTGACGATAGCGATCGGCCAACGCCTGACGCGCTGGCGTCATTAGAAACAGATCGAGTATCCACCTCATAACGCCGACCCATCAGCAACGTTGCCATCGGCATCAAAATGCAGCAAACACCAGTTAGCCAACGTCATAATTTCTTCGGTTGCCAGCGAGTGCGGGTAATACTCACCCACCGGCTGCTTGGCGGCGCTCGCCTCGGCCATCGCTTCGTCGCGGTGAATCACCATAGGCAACAGCGAAGGCAAACTTTGCAGCCATAGCTGATAAATATCTTCTTGCAGTTTACTGGTAGCGAGCAGCTGATTAGCGAGCAGGTACGTTCCCTGCGGCAGCGCCTGCTGATGCAAACGCGTGTGGCAGTTGGTATCAGGAACAATAACGTTAATAACGCCATCGGCGAGAGAAGTGAAATGCTGTGTCAGCGGATGCATGCCGTTTGGCACATCCAACAAAATCCAGTTATAGCGCCCACTCGCACGCAACGCAGGAATGTTTTGTGCCCAGTGCGTCCAGCGATGAATATCAGTGAAGAACTGCGCGTGCTCATCGGCGCTAATCTGTCCGAAAGGGAGAAAATCAAGCAGGTCGGTGTAACGTAGCGCCGCATCTTGCCAAGCCGTGCCATCAAATTCGGCCCGAGCCCATCCCTGCGTATGGGCGAAATCCGTATTAAAATGCATACGCAGCAAATTCGCTGGGGTGACGTCGATGACTAACACGGACTCGCCCAGTTGCTGCAATCCCCACGCTAATGCCGCGGTGATAGATGTGGTTCCCACACCTCCTCGCATTCCCTGCAAAGCAATAATTGCCATTACTTAGCGCTCCCTGCAAATTGCATCAGCTCCGCCAAAAGAGGCCAGCGGCGGATCACTTCATTCATATGTTCTTGCCTAGAGATATCTACATAGTCGATTTTAGGAATAGAAAATGCTTTGCTTAGGGCCGCAATATCATTTTGGAAAGTAAACGTAGGGCTATTCTCAATCGGATTATTTCTTTTATCATTCATTCTGCTATCCGTGAAAAATCGGCTATGGTTTATGATTATAGCTAGATAAAGAAAAGCTGTTGCTACAATATAATAGCGAGAACATATCAGTCTTAGTAATTTGTCGTGAATTATTTATAATGTTACATTCCTTTATGCTTTTTCGCTAGTAAACTGATGCTCCTGCAAATAAACGAAGTCACAGCAAAACAACGAGCAAAAGAATTTCGTGCAGCTAAGATAAATCTGTCCATTAGATAAAAACATCAGTTTTACTAGGTATAATCACATTCAGAGAAATTAAACTCTTATGGCGCTATCGTTTTCTCTTGGAGTTCATCAACTATGGGATGAGCTTCGCATTATGCAAGCTCCCGGCCTCTACTGGGTGAGCGCAGATCGCGAGGTTGATGCCAAAAGTTTTTGTCAGCAGGTTATCTCTAGCCAGCCAGCTGAAACACGCGCGGCGTTAATCAGCGTTAATCATCCTCCTCAGGATATCATCAGTGCCAACTACGCTCATGGCCCCGACAAGCTTCCTATCTATTCTCTGCCTGAAAAGAAAAAAGCATTATTTCAGCTGACTGAAGATTTAATGCGCGGTTTAAACCCAAAAAATCGTCTGTTGATGTTGTTAACCCCCTCCAGCATTTGGGAACAGCTACAGCCTTATGAGCTAACCGACTGGATGAGAAATACTGCCCGCTGGTTGCGCCAACAAAACTGTACGTTATTGATTTTAGACTACGGGAAAAGCGCCAATAATCAAAGGGCAACGCTTCAGTCTCAACACCGTACGCTATGTGGCCTCGCGAGCCTACGATGGCTTCAGGACCTGCACCGTTATGACGTGGCGTATTGGTGTAACCAAAACGGTGTCACCGCGCAGCAAGACGTCAGCGTTTCTTTTGATGAGCAAGGTTGGCATGCACAGGAAGATGCGTCTCAAGCGCCACAGCCACGCAACGATGAACAGCTCTATCTCGCCCATAAAGGCGTGCTGGAAGGTGCTCCACCGCTGTCAGAAAATTGGCATCTGTTTGAGAGCAACCTAGCGCTATTTAATGCAGCCTATGCAGCACAAGCCTCAACGTTGGTGTTCCAGCTCTCGAACAGCGATCAGCTCGATGCACTGGCGCGAAAAATTCATACTTTGCGCCGTCAGCGCGGCAAAATCATTAAGCTCGTTGTGCGTGAAAGCACCCCTTGCTTGCGTTTCAGCGATGAACGTTTGTTATTGGCCTGTGGTGCCAATCTGATTGTGCCGCATAATGCGCCGCTTTCACGCTGTTTGACCATGCTAGAAGGGATTCAGGGACAAACCTACCCGCGCCATGTCCCTGCAGATATTAATCTGCTGATTGATGCAATGCGCCCGCTGAATTTGAAAGGATATATTCCTTACAATCCTTTCTGCGAAACGTTGATGTCATTGATGAATAACGCATTATTACCAGAAGACAGCAAAGGAATTCTGGTGGCATTGCGCCCGGTGCCCGGACTGCGCGCCGAACAAGCTCTCACGCTATGCCGCGCTCGCCGCTTTGGTGATTTAGTCACTATTGATGAAAACCGGCTCACGCTGTTCCTTTCATCATGCAGAATCAATGATTTAGACGTTGCACTTAAACACATATTTCCACTGCCGGTCGAAGAAGTTTTCTCCAACCGCATGGTTTGGTATCAAGACAAACTAATCATCATGGAACTGCAGCAGATGCAGCTTAATAAGCCATCAAACTGGCATCTTTCCGACCGGCTCGCGCCGTTGGTCGGCAATAAAAGCAGTCCGGTGGCCGAAGAGCGTCCACCTCGGCATTCACCGCAGCCAATCAGCTTATCTCTAGCCTTACATCAGGAGCGTGCTGAATGATGAACGGGATGGATATACTGCAGCTTATCCTGCTTTGTGCGGTGATTTTGCTGCCATTAGGCTACTATTTGCGTAAAAAATTGCCGATGCTGCTTCAGTCAGTACGCCAAGTTTTATTCACGCCGCGCTATTTAAAATCCGAGGGGATCCTGCGGCGTAATACTCGTTTGCAACGTAACACTTCAGTCACGGTAGACCGTAAAAATGACCAAGAATAGTAATACCAAGAACAACATCGCGGACCTGTGGCACTACTGGCGTGGGCTAGGCGGTTGGAATTTCTATTTCCTACTTAAATTTGCCCTCTTGTGGTTTGGCTATCTCAACTTTGATGCACTTTCTAACCTGATTTTCCTCGCCTTTTTGCTTTTCCCTTTACCCAATGCCCGTTTGCACCGCTGGCGTAACTGGATTGCGATACCTATTGGTATTGGCCTGTTTTATCACGATACGTGGCTACCGGGTATCAACAGCATTATGAGTCAAGGCTCGCAGCTAGCGGGCTTCTCAGCGTCATACCTTCTGGATTTGGTCAATCGCTTTATCAACTGGAAAATGATCGGTGCGGGCTTCGTGATGCTGGTCGGTTACCTGTTTATCTCACAGTGGATCCGCATAACGGTATTCGTGGTGGGTGCGCTCGTTTGGCTGAATGTGTTGCAAATAGCGGGCCCTGCTATCTCGTTAGTCCCTGATACTGCAAGTAATAATACGGCGACTGCACCAACGGCCAACGCCAATGCTGGCTCTGCAGCACCCGCTACCGGCGACCTGCCAGCACAAACGGCACCACCAGATAGCAAGAACTTATCGGCTTATCTTGATGCGTTCTATGCCAGTGAAAAACAGCGCCAAACTCAGTTCCCAGCGGCGCTACCAACGGATGCTCAACCCTTTGATTTGCTGATTATCAACATCTGTTCTTTAGCATGGTCTGACGTTGATTCCATTGGCTTACAGGATCATCCGCTGTGGAAACACTTCGATATCCTGTTTAAAAACTTTAACTCAGCCACCGCCTACAGTGGCCCAGCTTCAATTCGTTTATTACGCGCCAGTTGTGGACAGCCTTCGCATAAAGAGCTTTATTCAGCCGCAGGTCAACAGTGCTATCTGATGGATAATTTAGCTAAGCTAGGCTTTGGTCAGAACCTGATTATGGACCATAGCGGCAAGTTCGGTAACTACTTGGACGACCTGCGTAAATATGCCGATTTGCAGCCACCGCTAGAGTCTCAGGCAGGGATTTCAAATGAGCTGACTTCCTTTGACGGCGAGCCCATCTTTAACGATCTTGAAGTGCTGCAACGCTGGGAACAAACAGTTGAAAAATCAGGGGATGCGCGTACTGCAACCTTCTTTAACCTGATTCCGCTGCACGATGGCAACCGAATGGTTGGCAGCAGTAAAGTTGCCGATTATAAGCCTCGCGCTCAGAAGCTGTTTGATCAGTTGGATACGTTCCTTACCCAGCTTGAGAAATCAAACCGTAAAATCATGGTTGTTGTTGTGCCTGAGCACGGTGCTGCGCTAGTTGGGGATAAAATGCAGATGTCTGGCCTACGTGATATCCCAAGCCCAAGCATCACTCACGTTCCCGTGGGCATCAAGTTTATCGGTATGAAAGCACCACAACCTACTGAAATCGTTGTCGATCAGCCAAGCAGCTATCTGGCGCTTTCCGAGCTGGTTGCACGCTCTGTTGACGGCAAACTCTTCACTGAGGCAAGCGTAAACTGGCAGGATCTCTTGAAGGGATTGCCTCAAACCGCACCGGTTTCAGAAAACGATAATGCCATCGTTATTCAGTATCAAGGTAAGCCATACATTCGCCTCAACGGTGGTGATTGGGTTCCTTACCCGCAATAAGATGCTATCGTTAAACAGCTAGAAAGGCTCCCAAATGGGGGCCTTTTTTCTTATGTATAGCGCCTTAAAAAACATATTTATTCATTATGCCTATATATTTTTACATATACAGGAAATATATTTCCCTCGGGTAGACGTTATTTTAATATGGATATTTTAATGCATCTTTAACCCAGCAATATATATCTGCAAATACACGTATCCTTAGAATAACGGCAACCGACAATTAAGATTGATATTATTAACATCTGTTAAGATATTTCTAATAAAGCAAAAGACTACTATAGCGTTAGCAGACTAATACATCTGGTTTATCTTTTTTTTGCATGCTAATAGTTACCTCCTGTACAGATTCACATATAAGAGTACACCCATCCCTTATATCTAAAAAAAGAGCCTATACAGGCTCTTCAAATAAATATCTATATGGATAATCCGCTTTAGGCGCTCTGTGCAGCCTCATCCTGATCGACGGCAAAACAGGCAATAAGCTGATCGCCATACTGCTTAAGCTGCGGTTGTAACTGTTTGCAGGTGCCAAACGCACGACTACAGCGAGCATTAAACGCGCAGCCCGGAGGCGGATTCAACGGGCTCGGCAACTCGCCTGTCAGTTTGATACGCTCACGGCGCATATCGGGATTCAGGCGAGGCGTTGCCGACAGCAGCGCTTGGGTATAGGGATGGCGTGGGTTATTGAACACCGCTTCCTTCGGCCCTTTTTCTACACAACGTCCCAAATACATCACGATGACCTCATCCGCAATATGCTCAACCACGGAGAGATCGTGAGAGATAAATACATAAGACAGCCCCATCTCCTGCTGCAAATCCATCATCAGGTTCAGAACCTGAGCACGCACCGAAACATCCAGCGCAGAAACCGGCTCATCCGCAATCACGACGTCTGGGTTCAGCATCAGCCCACGCGCGATGGCAATACGTTGACGCTGACCACCAGAGAACATATGCGGGTAGCGATCGTAATGTTCGGTTTTCAACCCGACTTTCTCCATCATTGCCAAGGCCTTTTCGCGCCGTTCGGCACCGCTAAGCTTGGTGTTAATGGTGAGCGGCTCCTCAAGAATTGCACCGACTTTCTTGCGCGGATTCAGCGAAGCATACGGGTTCTGGAAAACGATCTGGATTTTCTGGCGACGTAGTTTTTCCGCAGTAGCGTCCGGCTTTAATAAGTCCTGCCCTTGGTAGTACAGCTCGCCGCCGGTAGGAATTTCAATCATGGTCAGCAAACGCCCCAGCGTGGATTTCCCGCAGCCTGACTCGCCCACTACCGCCAGCGTTTTGCCTCTTTCCAGCGTAAAAGAAACGCCGTCTAACGCTTTTACCAAGCGTTCAGCGCCAAACATGCCCTTCTTCACCGGATAGTGTTTTTTCAGATCAATGGCCTGAAGCAGCGGTGCCTGTTTGTTCAATATTGCCTGACTCATAATGTTGGCCTCCCCGCATCATCGAGCGGCGTATGGCATTTCGCCTTACGTCCGTTGATATCCTTAAGTTCCGGTTCTACCTCACGGCACAAAGCCGTCGCATACGGGCAGCGCGGATTAAGCAAGCAGCCGTTAGGGCGATCGTATTTACCAGGGACAACGCCCGGTAGCGACGCCAAACGCGCCTTGTCGGCGGCAAACTCAGGTAACGCCCGCAGCAAAGCCTGCGTATACGGATGGCGCGGCGTACGAAATATTTCCTGAGCCGTTCCAGCTTCAACCACCTGACCGGCATACATCACGATAATTTTATGCGCGGCTTCTGCTACCAGCGCTAAGTCATGCGTGATCAGCACCAGCGCCATGTTCTCTTTCTGCTGAAGATCCAGCAGCAACTCAATAATTTGTGCCTGAATAGTGACGTCTAGCGCCGTGGTCGGTTCATCGGCAATCAACAGTTTTGGCCGACAGGCAATCGCCATCGCAATCATCACACGCTGACTCATCCCGCCGGACAACTGGTGCGGATACACATCCAAACGCGAGCCCGGATCGGGGATTCCAACCAGCGTTAGCAGGTCGATGGCGCGCTGACGGCGCGTGCTTTTATTCCCGCCCTGATGCACCTTGAGCGCTTCCATAATCTGGAAGCCCACGGTGTAGCAGGGATTCAGGCTGGTCATGGGATCCTGAAAAATCATGGCGACTTCCGCCCCCACGATTTGACGCCGTTCTTTCTCTGAAATTTTCTGTAAATCGATATTGTTAAAGCTCAGTCCGTTTGCCATCACGCGACCGGGAAAATCAATCAGCCCCATAATCGCCAGTGAACTCACTGATTTACCAGAGCCAGATTCCCCAACAATACCAATGACTTCACCCTGATTTACGCTGTAGCTGATACGATCTACGGCGCGAAACGGCGCGTCTTTTTCACCGAAGTGAACTGATAGCTCGTTAACTTCTAATAAAGCCATAATATTCTGCTCCCAAAAATCTACTGATGTTCTGTTGCCCAGTTCACACTGGGCGGTATCAGTAGACTTTTACTGTTTCAAACGCGGGTCTAGCGCATCGCGCAACCCATCGCCCATCAGGTTAAATGCCAATACCGTTAGCAGGATCGCAAGGCCGGGGAAGGTCACAACCCACCACGCACTTTGCGCAAACTGCAATACGTCAGACAGCATGGTTCCCCACTCCGGCGTTGGCGGCTGTGCGCCCATACCGAGGAAACCCAGCGCCGCCATGTCGAGGATGGCATTCGAAAATCCTAACGACGCCTGCACGATCAAAGGTGCTAAACAGTTAGGCAGAATATTAATAAACATTTGGCGCATGGCACCGGCCCCCGCAACGCGAGACGCGGTGACGTAGTCGCGGTTAACTTCCACCAGCACCGCCGCGCGCGTCAAACGCACGTAATGCGGCAAGGCAACAAACGTCAATGCCAGCGAAGCGTTAACGATTGAAGGGCCAAAGATAGCCACCAGCACTAAAGCCAACAGCAGGCTTGGCAACGCCAACATAATATCGACGATGCGCATAATGACGGCGTCAACTACTCCGCCGAAGTAACCCGCCAACAGGCCAAACACCACGCCGAGGATCAGCGACAAGACCACCACTAAACAGCCCACCAGCAACGACAGGCGCGCACCATAAATCAGCCGCGATAGCACGTCACGGCCAACATCATCGGTACCGAGAATAAATTTCCAACTACCGCCGTCTTGCCAAACGGGAGGTTTAAGCAGCGCATCACGAAACTGCTCTGCGGGGAGATGCGGAGCCAACACATTGGCGCCGATCGCTAGCACTAACACGATAATGATATAAACCAACCCCACTACCGCGCCTTTGTTGCGCTTGAAGTAATGCCAAAACTCCTGAAACGGCGTCATTGGTTTGGGCGCGCTCATTGCTGGGGACGTTGTTGTAACGTTAGACATCGTTGCGCCTCCTATTTGTTATGCCGAATGCGTGGATTGACGACGCCATACAGCACATCGACCAGCAGGTTGACCAAGATGATCATAATGGCCACCAACAGCACTCCGCCTTGCACCACTGGATAATCACGACGCTGCAATGCATCGATTAACCACCGGCCTAAGCCCGGCCAAGAGAAGATGGTTTCTGTCAGAATGGCACCCGCCAGTAACGTCCCTACCTGTAGACCAATCACCGTCACCACAGGCAATAACGCATTACGCAGCGCATGCACAATGATCACTCGCATACGCCCTAATCCTTTGGCGCGCGCGGTGCGGATATAGTCTTCACTTAGCACTTCCAGCATGGAGGAACGCGTCATACGCACAATCACCGCCAGCGGGATAGTACCCAGCACAATGGCAGGCAGGATCATATGCATGACCGCATCTTTGAAATCGCCCGGCTCACCCCAAATAAGGGTATCAATCAGCATAAAGCCTGTGAGCGGTAAGCTTTCATCAAGGAATACGCTGTCATCGATGCGCCCCGATACGGGCGTTAGATTGAGCTGCACCGACACCAGCATGATGAGCATGATCCCCCACCAAAAAATAGGCATGGAATAGCCCGTCAGCGAGATGCCGACAGCGGTATGGTCGAAAACGGAGCCGCGCTTCACCGCGGCTAATACGCCAACCGGTATGCCCACGAGAATGGCAAACAGCATCGCGCAGATACCCAGTTCTAGCGTGGCTTTGAAACGGGGCACAAACTCATCCCAAACCGGCGTGCGGCTTTTGAGCGAGGTGCCTAAATCACCGTGCAATACGTCTTTGACGTAGTGAAAATATTGTTGATATAGCGGTTTATCCAAGCCCATTTCCGTCATCATCTGAGCATGACGTTCGGCTGAGATCCCGCGCTCCCCTGCCATGATCGTGACCGGATCGCCGGGGATCATGTGAACAAAAGCAAACGTTAACAACGTAATGCCAATAAACGTTGGGATAACTAACCCCAAACGCCGGAGTATGAACTGCAACATATCCCGTACTCTCTATTTTTATGATGAAGCATTGCTCACAGTACAGCTACGACTAACAGAGACCCCACCCCAGCCCTCCCCTTCACAGGGGAGGGAGCAGATCGATAAAAATCACAATCGACTCCTCCCCCTGACGAGGGGGAGGCTGGGAGGGTTAGCGATAATTAGTCGAGAGACACCTGATCGAAGTGATGTTTACCTAATGGATCAACCACATAGCCTTTCACTTCTTTACGCACTGGCTCGTACACGGTGGAGTGGGCAATGATCAGCGCAGGCGCTTGGTCATGCATCACTACCTGAGCCTGCTTATAAAGCTCGGTGCGTTTTTCGTGGTCGGATTCAGCGCGTGCAGGCTGGATCAGATCTTCAAACGGCTTGTAGCACCATCTTGAGTAGTTAGAACCGTCTTTCGCCGACTGGCAGCTAAACAGCGTTGCGAAGAAGTTGTCCGGATCCCCATTGTCCCCAGTCCAACCCATCATCACGGTCTGGTGTTCGCCGTCTTTCGCACGTTTCAGGTACTCGCCCCACTCATAGGTCACGATCTTGGCTTTCACACCCACTTTCGCCCAATCAGCCTGAATCATCTCAGCCATACGGCGAGCGTTCGGGTTGTATGGACGCTGCACCGGCATTGCCCAAAGATCGATAGCAAAACCGTCTGCCAGACCCGCTTCTTTCAGCAGTTCTTTCGCTTTAGCAGGGTCGTAAGCGTAATCGGTGATCTTGTCGTTGTAGCTCCACATGGTTGGTGGGATCAGGTTTTTCGCAGGCTGGCCCGCTTTCTGGTATACCGCGTCGATAATCGCTTCTTTGTTCACCGCCATGGTCAGTGCCTGACGCACTTTCACATTATCCAGCGGTTTTTTCTCGACGTTAAACGACAGATAGCCGACGTTCAGCCCCGGTTGCTCCATCAAAGTAATGGATTTGTCTTGTTTCATACGGTCAATGTCAGCCGGATTTGGATACGGCATCACCTGACACTCATTCTTTTGCAGTTTGGCATAACGCACGGACGCATCCGGCGTAATGGAGAAGACTAAGCGATCGATTTTTGGCTTAGGTCCCCAGTAATCTTTGAACGGTTTGTAGAGGATTTTGGAGTCTTTCTGGTATTGCACCAGTTGGAATGGCCCGGTGCCCAGTGGCTCAAGGTCAATCTTCTCAGGCGTACCGGCTTTCATCATCGCATCGGCGTATTCCGCAGACAGAATAGAAGCGAAGTCCATCGCCAAGTCAGCCAGGAACGGCGATTCAGGGCGCGTCAGCTCAAAGCGAACGGTGTTATCGTCCACTTTTTCCACTTTGCTAATTAGCTCGCCCAACCCCATCCCTTGGAAATACTCATAGGTACCGCCAGAGACTTTGTAGTACGGGTTTTTATCATCTTTCTGACGCATGAAGGAGAACACGATGTCGTCAGCGTTCAGATCGCGCGTTGGTGTAAACAGCTTGCTGCCCTGCCACTTCACGCCTTTGCGCAGGTGGAAAGTATAGGTTTTGCCATCTGGGCTAATATCCCATTTTTCAGCTAAGCCGGGCTCAATCTCGGTAGTACCGGTTTTGAACTCAACCAAACGGTTATAGATCGGCACCGAGCTGGCGTCGTAGGTGGTGCCCGAGGTGAACAGCTGCGGGTTAAAGCCCTCAGGTGAACCTTCTGAACAATAAACCAGAGTTTTTGCCTGCGCACCGGCGGCCAGCGCCAGAGCAACCAGACCAATCCCCAACTTCAGCGCACCAATTTTCTTTCCACGGCGGGTGGAGGTGTTCTTATGAGAAGACATAACGCTTGGCTCCGTAGTGTGATGTGTGTGTTCTGCCAGATCTATTTTTTTATAGGCGATCCGTGCAGCTTTGGCTGACAGCCAAGGATAGGTGCAACCCGCATGCCAAAGAGAACGATTCTTCGGGGCCACATTGGGTAGCACTCGGAAAGGGATCCCAGTGTTAATCACCCACCTTATGCATACCAATTTCGCAAGTGTTTAAGGTGACGTCAATATAACCAAACGTGATTTACAAGGACTGTGATATACAGCATACAAACATTAAAGAAACGTATTGATAACATTTACAGGATTAAAATTTATGCTACCGCGCAAATATCAGCTCATTTCACCATGTAACAAATCTTTAATAGAGAATACAGCTGCCAAACTTGCTGAAAAAATTCTCGCTAAATGATGAATATCTGAACAATTGAGTTTGTGATCTACGTTATCAACAGGAGGAAATGCTGTGATCCGAGGTCCGATGCCCTGTTTCAGGGAGCCATTTTGGCCACTTCGCATCAAGTCAGGGCAGGTACGATCGCGCTATGATGATGCAAACCGAGACTCAGGAGAGATAGCATGTCGATAGCAACATTTTCGCGTTTAACGGCTCTGCTTGATGAGCATCAGGCTCGTTATCGCGTTGTGGAACATCCTATGGCGGGGAAATCTGAAGAGGTAGCCAAAATTCGCGGTACACAGCTTGGGCAAGGAGCCAAAGCGTTGGTCTGTCATGTGAAAGGAAACGGTATTAAGCAGCATGTTTTAGCCATACTGCCCGCCGACCAACAGGCCGATCTCAGCGCGTTAGCACACGGCGTCGGCGGTACGCGAGCGTCATTAGCCAGCCCGGTGGAAGTCGATGCATTAACCGACTGCGTATTCGGCGCGATCCCACCTTTTAGCTTCCATCCAGACTTACTATTGGTAGCTGATCCGCTGTTATTCCAGCGTTTTGATGAATTGGCATTTAACGCCGGTACGCTTGAGCGTTCTCTAATCCTCAACACTCAAGACTATCAGCGCATCGCTCAACCTAAATTGGTCGCGTTTATTCGCACCGAATAAGGCTCGCGAAAACCTCCCCTTGTCGCTTTCAAAACAAGGGGAGGTTTATGACGATTATCCGTTCACCGTGAGCTTAAACACGCTCATGCTTTGCATCAGATTTCCGCTTTGCTCCTCTAAAGAACCGGTCGCAGCGGCAGACTCTTCCACCAGCGCCGCATTTTGTTGCGCCACCTGATCCATCTGTGAAATCGCCTGATTCACCTGTTCAATACCGCGGCTTTGCTCGTGAGAAGCCTCAGAGATCTCACTCATCAGCGCCGTTACCTGACGAATCTCCTTGGCGATATCAGCCATAGTATCGCCCGCGTTGGTCACCATTGATGAGCCCTCTTTTACCCGACGAGCTGAATCTTCAATCAACGTTTTAATCTCTTTGGCCGATTGAGCACTCCGCTGCGCCAAGTTGCGCACTTCACCAGCAACCACCGCAAAACCACGCCCTTGTTCACCCGCGCGAGCGGCTTCAACGGCGGCGTTTAAAGCAAGGATATTGGTCTGGAAAGCAATACCGTCAATCACGCTGATAATGTCGGCAATTTTCTGTGAACTGGTCGAAATTCCCTGCATACGGGCAATGGCTTCACTGACAATTTCCGCCCCTTTATCAGCGGTATGAGAAACATTCCCTGCCAGCTGATTCGCCTGCTCGGCGTTGTCCGCATTCTGTTTCACCGTGGCGGTCAACTGCTCCATACTGGCGGCGGTCTCCTCCAGCGAGGCAGCCAATTCTTCCGTATGTTGCGATAAGTTCCTGTTACCTACGGTCAGCTCTTTCGCCCCCACATCAACCTGCATACTGGCATCACGTACCTGACTCACCGTATCTGCCAGCGATGTTTGCATGGTGAGCACGCGCCGCCCCAGCTTGGCAATTTCTGATTTGCCTTCACTCTCAAGATCCTGAGACAAGTCGCCACTGGCAATCAAAGAAACATGCCCGTCTAAACTTTCCAATGGATTCAGGATGATTTTACGCAGCGCAACCCAGCACAGTGCACCAATCAGCAACGAAAATGCGAAAGACACACTGATAATAATCAGGTCACGTTGGTAATCATGTTGCGCATCCGATAATGCCTTTTGACCGACTTCATCGGCGAAGGCACGGAAATCACGCAGGTCCTGATCAAAATTGGCAGATAAATTGCGCAACTGATCTTCTAATAATGCGTAATAAGCCGCGCTATCGTTGGTTTTCAGCGCCTGTAGCATAGGACGCAGCGCCTGATTGACGTAAATTTGGTAGGTATTTTCCAGTTCGGCGCTCAGTTGCGCACCGCGCGGCGTCAGTTTTTTCAGATCGGTAAATTTCTGCATGGATGCATCAGCTTCACCGATCAATTTCTCCGCTCGCTGACGGCTATCATCTGCCGCCGCTAGTTTACCCATCTCCATTTGGCGAACAGATAATGCCCCCGCCGTACGAGCCCGTAGCGTGGCATTAAAGCTAGCGGCCAGTGGGCTCAGCTCTTCAGCCTGCACCTGATTCACAACGGCCAGTCTTTGATTAATTTGGCGAACAGATTGAATGCCGATAATACTGATCATCAGCAGCAATAACGTATAAACAAGCATGATGAGTGCCAGCCCACCACGGACTGTCAGGTGTTTACTCATAATAGTCGTATCCCTAGGAATGAAAGAGCCTGCAAAAGAAGACATCAGATGTGGTATCTCTCTCAGCCAGTACAAAATGCCTCTCTCTATGGAGAGTGAATTATGAACAGAGGGAACTGACTGAAGATTGATCAGTTTATCGGCATGCCTGAAGGGAACTTGAGAGAAACTTAATACGAAGAAAGGCGCTTCTAGGAATAAAAAAGCCGAGAGGAAGAGTTCCTCTCGGCTCATCAAGACTCACTTATTGAATTAAAAACGACACCAGTTGTTGTTTTCATTAATTCCGCCATTGGGCGAGGTATAGCCTAAGCAACCCAGAATCGAATCATACAGCTCAACGTGCCGGTGAGTCTGTCCCTGTTTTGCCTGCTTTTGTACCTGCTCAAACATTTTGGCATTGTTGCCTGAAGCCAAAAACTTATCCGATGCCCATACCATCAGCGGCACGCGGAACTGCTCTGGCGGAGCCATTTCACGCGGAGTGCCGTGGAAATGCTCATTATCGCTGATTGATTCACCGTGATCAGAGGCATAAAACACCAGTGCTTTTTTATCTCGCACCTGATCAATCACGCTTTTAATCATGTTGTCAGTGTACAAAATGCTGTTGTCGTAGGAGTTCATCAGCTGTTCTTTGGTGCAAGAATCGTCTACGCCCATGCACTCTGGTTTAAACTTCGCATAGCTACGCGGATAGCGCTGCGTATACAAATAGTGAGAGCCAGACGTATGCAGTACGACTAAATGCTTGCCGTTTGGATGCTTCTGTAATGAATTTTGCAGCTCTTCCACTAACAGCATATCGTCGACTGGCTTCCCATCGTTACGATGTTCTGCAGCAATCAGCTCACGGAATGAGAAGTTATCGGAGTCGGTATTGTTATAGAACCAAATCTCACTTTGCATCGCAAAAAGCTCAGAACTGAATCCAAGCTGATGTAATACAGAGAAAATATTCTGTTCTTTCAGCGTACGCTGAGCGTTGTTTTCCGTTCCGCCTTCACGCACAAACATGCAGCGCAGGGAAAGTTTGGTTGATGTATCGCAGGACTCACCGCGGAATGCGGCCAGATTAGGCTCTTTAGCCAGCTGCGGCGTAGTATCACGCTCATAGCCCAGAATCCCCATATGATCCCAACGCGCCGTTTCACCGATGATGAACACGACATAGGTATCATCTATCCCTTCAGGCGCAACGTAAGAAAAATGATCCGCGGGATCAAATAAGTCGGCTTCATCCTGACGTTCATCCAGCGCGGTGTAGCCATATAGCCCAAACGCCGCCAGCCAGTTTGATGGCAAGTAAGAGTGAGCCACCACGCCGCCATAGCTTGGCATATCAACGTTGTTTTTCTGGTCGATCTCTTTCTGGGCGGTACCCATTAAGTTTAATGGAACCCATACCACCGCAACGATCAGCGCCATCCCAACCAAAGAGATGATTCTTTTACCCGGTGTTTTTAGCTGCTCGAGCAACGTGTTACGCGCTGAACCCAACCAGATGATCGCCAAAGGAATAATGCTGGCGGCAACAAACCACAAAACAAATTTCCAGCCGACAACTTCGGAAAACAGACCCAAATCACCCGGGGAAAATACGGAAATGATAATGCCGTAGCCAATCACAACGTTAAATGCCGTCATGTAATAGCTTGCAGCCACGGATATTAGCGTGATGAGCGTAGCTGTAATTTTGAAGAACCAGCGCCCTCCCAGCGAAAACACTCTCAGGATAAAGAAGGTAAAGAGGAGAACAACCATGACCTCTAAACTTCCCGTTAACCATTTAGAAAAATGGAGCCCCTCTTTGACTTCATCAAAACGGCGTAAAAACACCGGAATATTAAGAAAAATACCAATATAAATCGCTAACAGCAGCGCCTGCATTGGTTGTGATAGCAATTTTATTTTTTGCATTACTTTCTGAAACCTTGTTGCTAACCCTAGAAAACATGAGACACACCGCATTCTAAATCGTTCAGATGCGGGAACGGAATTTACCAAGAAAGTTCTTAATCGGCGAGAGACTATTCAGCAGAAAAATGTCAGCACCAGCCCAGCGGCCTATGGTGACGGACTTAGAGAAAGGATGACATGGGGATCGTCTGAGAAGATGCCCCATGACATGGGGCATCAAATAGAAGGGAAAGCGGGTAAAAATTAACGACGGCTCATCTCTTCTGATTTCGCCATACAGCTTTGCATCGCGTCCATCACGGCCGCACGCAGACCCTTTTGCTCTAACACTTTCACGGCTTCAATCGTGGTTCCCCCAGGAGAACACACCATATCTTTGAGCTCACCGGGGTGTTTACCGGTTTCCAGCACCATTTTGGCTGACCCCATCACCGCCTGTGCGGCAAACTGATAGGCCTGCGCACGTGGCATTCCACCCAGCACTGCGGCATCAGCCATCGCTTCAATAAACATAAACACATAGGCCGGCGCAGAGCCACTCACGCCCACCACGGAGTGGATTAGATATTCAGGAACAATAGCGGCCTTACCAAAACTGCTAAAAATTTCTACAATCAGCTCGCTTTCATCTTCGGTCATTTGCTTATTCGGCGTAATGGACGACATTCCCGCATTCACCAACGCCGGCGTATTCGGCATCACGCGCACCACTTTTTGCCCATCTTTCAGCGCAAATTCAAGCGTTTCTAGCGTGACACCGGCCGCAATGGAAACCACAATCGCGTTTGGCTTGAGCGATTCTCTAATTTCACCCAAAACATTCGTCATCATATTCGGCTTAACACCTACGATCAGAATATCAGCCTGCTTAGCGACTTCATCTGCGCTGCTGGCACCTTGGCTACCAAACTCTTGGCTAATCGCCTCAACGCTTTGCGCACTACGGTTATACACCGTGATATTTTCCGGTGAGACTAATTTACTCGCCACCAGACCACCTAAAATCGCCTTGCCCATATTGCCACAGCCAATAAAACCGATTTTCTTATCCACGATGTTATTCCCCACAGTGCAGTCCTCCACGATAACGCCCGTTGTACCGAACATAATTGACATCTTCAGATGCGATTTCTTAGGCTACCACCAAAACCGTGAGAAAGGCACAATCGCTCCCCTGAATATCAAAAACAAAAAGGCCTTTCCCATTGATTGGGAAAGGCCTTTTCTGTACCGCTTCTGAACTACAGATGCTGCACTAAGTATGACGAGTATCGATTATTTATACAGTTCAGCAGTAGCATGCATTTTGTTATTTCCAGAGGTGGAGATAATGCGATAAGAAGATGCGCCAGCCTGTTCAGCTTTAGCCGCTACGCGAGCTTCCAACCCATCAAGGTTAGTTGCGCCACTGACGGATACAACGCCCATTTTCTGCATGTCAGACGTTGGCTGAGAAGAGAGGTCTGCGGCAGTAGCAGCAAATGCGGTTGCAGAGAGTGCGAAAACTACAGCTAAATTTTTGATGATTTTCATAACGTTTACCTTTCTTTAAATTTTGTCGTTTTGAAAGGCGCCCGCCTTCCGATGACTAAAGAATAGATCGGTTAACGAAGAGTTAAAATCGGATAGTTTTGAGCCTCTTGTTCAATTTTTTTGAATGCAATTTAAGCAACTTTACGTATGAATTTTAATCCGATGAGAGAGAGACAAACGTAATATGCGATTTTTCAGATAAAAGGCTTTTAAAACAAATAGTAACCTTATTTTCAAGCTAGCCGACAAAAAACCACATATCCGACATTTCATTACAGAAGGCATTTGTCAGGAAATATTCGTCAGCGCCATGCAAAAAATCAGTCGAGATGTGCGATCACTTTCGGCAGACACAGCCTAAACCATGGCGTAAAACGTTCGGGCTCGAGCTGCATTTGCTCTAAGATTTCATCCACGGGATGATAAGCAAAAGCATCGGCCTCTTCTGCGTTAAGCTGTGGAACCACGTTGCTATGACCCATAAAAACATGTGCCAGCTCGTGTTCAGTTAGTCCACCCCCAACGTCAAGGCAGTAACTCAGCTCAAAAGATTCATGCAGCGCGCAAGCCATTCCCATTTCTTGATAGAGCCGACGCATCGCAGCTTCTTGAGTATCTTCACCAGGGAGTGGATGGCCGCAGCAGGTATTACTCCACTGGCCACCGGCATGATATTTCCCCGCTGCTCGGCGCTGGATCAATAGCTCGTTATGATCGTTAAAAACGTACACAGAGATAGCGCGATGCAAAAGCCCCTGCTGATGAACCGCGAGCTTTTCCATTCTGCCAATCGGCATATCGTTTTCATCAACCAGAATCACTTCAATCATGGCCTTCCCCTCTCTCATCGTGTTACAACGGACCTCTATTAGCATACCTAATTGCTGCAAACTTTTTTTAATTTAACGCCACATCGTTCGCCCGCTAATCTAGCGCCAAAATATTATGGAGATACGCATATGAGCGGCATTAAAGATATTACTCAACTTCTGGCTTCGATGGAGCCAACACTTAACACTCAAGCTTTCGTTTTTTGTACCAGCCAATCACTCACGCTGGAACAAGCCGCCGCGCTAAACCCGCAGGGGCTCTTTTTGGAAACCGAAGGGATTACGCTGATTTTAACTCGTGAAGATGCCCAAGCGGCTGGCTTTGATGCCAGTTCAGATTTCCGTCAAATCACGCTCACGGTTCACTCTAGCCTTGAGGCTGTTGGACTAACCGCAGCGATTGCTGCCGAGCTCGCTCAGGCGGGTATCAGCGCCAACGTTGTGGCTGCGTATTATCACGATCACATTTTTGTTCCTGCCGCCGATGCCCAGCGCGCCCTAGCCGTTTTAACCCAGTTACAGCAGCGCAGTGCACTGGCTTAAATAGGCCAATAAAAAACCCGCAGAGGCGAAACCGCTGCGGGTGAATATCACGCGATAAAATTTTAAGCTCAGTTTTTTACCGATGCCTTTAACGAACCATCAGGATTCGTATTATCCAGCGGATATGGATTTTTATGTTGGCGGTTATAGTTCAAGGCATAAAGCGCCGTGATCACCATTAACACCACGAACGACCACATCACTTCCTGCGCACCGGAACCAACAACGGCCCAGATACAGTAGACAAACGCGATGCTGACAATCGCCAAATAAACAGGGCGAGCTTTACCAAAGTGACCGTGGCCTAGCAGCAGCAACGCCGCACAGGTATAAAGGTAAGGTACCAGCGTAAAGATCACACTCACCGACGAAACCAGACCAAACTCTTTCGCCGCATTAGGCGAAATGCTGCCAAACTGACAAATTGTCATTAATACGCCAACGATCAGCAAGCCCGCAACCGGCGTACCCGCCTTGTTAACTTTGGCGAAAATGGGTGGGAACAAGCCATCATCGGCCGCGGCCTTCGCCGTTTGACCGGCCAACAGCGTCCAACCACCTAACGAGCCCAAACAGCCTGCAGCCGCGCAGAATGAAACCACTGCACCAGCCGTATTGCCTAACGCCATACGCGCCGCATCCCCGAAAGGTGAAGCAGAAACACGCAGCGCCGCATTCGGGATCATCCCCATAATGGCGGTGGTGGATAATACGTAGCACACGGCGGCAATCAGCACCCCGCCAATGGTTGCAATCGGAACGTTACGCTTAGGGTTTTTAACCACGCCAGCCGCCACCGAGGCACTTTCCACCCCGATAAATGACCAGAGCGTTACGCTCAAGGTGCTTTGGATCGCGCCAAAGGTGCCTTGGCCGCTCACGTTCCACGCAGCCATATAGGTTTCACCGCGGAACCAAAACCAACCAAATACCGCAATCCCTACAATAGGAATCAGCGCTAAAACCGTCGCCACCGCCTGAACACGGGTGATCATCTGTGGCCCAACAATGTTGAGCAATACAAAGATCCACAACACGACCACACAGGTAATGGTCAACACCATTGGATCTTTCAAAATTGGGAAGAAATAGCTGAGGTAGCCAACGCCAATCACCACCATCGCGATATTCCCCACCCAGCAGGCTAACCAATACAGCACGTTGGTTTGGTAACCGAGGAATGGGCCAAAGGAACGACGAGCATAAGCATAAGAACCGCCGGGACTGGGATCTAAAGACGACATCTTGGCATACACCATTGAAAGCGCTAATGCGCCAATGATTGTTACCAACCATCCGTAGATTGCAATTCCGCCGGTAGACGCTAAGTTTGCCGGTAATAAAAATACGCCGGAGCCCATAATATTCCCTGATACCATTAAGGTAACGGGAATGAGGCCAACTTTATGAGATTCAGAATCCGAAGACATAATCTAACCTTAAGTTAAATAGAATTTTTGGTAGAAATTATATTACTCTCAGAGTTAAATCATGGCAGTAGCAAACGGCTAACATCGCCATTTCCGGCATATTTTTAGCCAATGACAATTCAGCTAAAATAATATTTATAAAGATAAATAATTAAAAGATTACATAACTTTTCAAACATTATAAATATATACTCAACCATCCCAATATAAATATATTCCTATATTACCCAAGACGGTTCAAGTTGCATTTCGGCAGCAGTTCGACATTAATCAAGTAAACGATTTAGTAATTACTCTCAGGCATTAAAAATATATTCATTTATAGTGAGAATCTATGCAATCATTTTACCTCTATGCTGATGTACATAGTTTAGCGGCGTTGTCCCGTAGTATTCCTTAAATACGGAGATAAAGTAGGATGTGCTGCTATAGCCACACAGAGAAGAAACCTGAGAGATATTTTTATTAAAAACAATCAGTTGCTCAACAGCATAGCGCATTCTACAGTCAGTGATAATTTTACTGTAGGTGGTATCTTCGTTTTTTAGCTTCTTTTTCAATGAGCTAGGGCTTAAGCATAGGCAGCTGGCGACGGACGTAAGGCTCCACTCTTTGTGCATATTGCTTTGAATAATGCTGTAAACATTCGCGCTAAGATTGCTTCTAATTTCACGAATAAGAAACGGTATTAGATTGTTATTATTTAAGAAAATAGATAAAACGGTGAACGAAAGACAACGGCTACGTTCGCGATCAACCTCACAGCCTTGCGCATCTTGCGATAGGCGTACCGCCTCTTGGAAAATATGTGGCGTCTGACAGCGTTCAATCATATAGCACGGTGTGGAACGCAGATTAGGAGACAGAGCGCTGATATCTTTTTTTAAGAAATGGATATAGTCCTTAATAACATCTTTATTCAAATATAATACTGCTGAGTCATCCAGTTCTGAAAAATCTATTACGTTATTTTTACATGAAATTAGCATCATGTGATTAGCTTTGAATGTAACTTCATTCTCAGAGTTAAAATTAACAGTGACATCTTTGCGTGTTAAAACGACAACGCAACCTTCGTTGTTACTGAGTTTCATTTTAAGACATCCTACAGACGTAAAGAATAAAATGCCGTTATTAAGTTAGACTTATCGACTAAAGTAATAAGGCATAAAAGAAAAAGTAATACATATGACAATTCTACGACCAAACACTAAAATACAGAGCTTTTCTAATTATTCAATATCGCGGGGATAAATACTGCCGTATCATTTTTTTTACGCAGAGTAATTGTACAATTACAGAATAAAAAATAAACATACAGGAATGAAAAAGCGCGGGATATACCCGCGCAAATACTACAAGAGAAACTGCTTTATCTTTTTTTGCTGTGGTGTCTTTGCTTCATCACCAACGATGATTATTCCGTGCGAACACACATCACGTGATAAACACCGTTGATAATTTCAGTCCCTTCGGTTTCATGTTCAAAACCGGGGAATTCGTGGTCCCAAGCCTGTAGAGCTCGCAGATAACCGATCTGTGGACTCTCTTCACCGCCGAAACTTTCACCGGATAATAGCATTGGGATTCCTGGTGGGTAAGGGATGATGGAGTTGGCTGCAACACGGTTGACCAGACCGTCAATCGCAACCATCTCCACCTTATTCGCCACAATGGCCTGATAGGCTGCACGCGGTGTCATCACCGCTTCTGGCAGGCCAGAATAAGCCGTATTCAGTTTAGCACCTGGGTTATTTTTACGTAGATAGGCAAACATTTTGTCGCCCAAATCACGCAAGCCCAGCTTGCCGTAGATTTCTGGCTGCTGCGCAACCAGATCGGGCAATACTGAAGATAGCGGAGTATTAGCATCATAATGCCGTTTAAACGAAAGCAGCGTGTTGATAAGTGTGCCCCATTTTCCTTTGGTAACGCCCATCGAGAACAGGAACATCACTTGGAAATCGGTAGTGCGCGTCGGCACAATGCCATGACGGCTCAGCCATGCGGTGACCAACGCAGCGGGTACGCCCTTCTCTTGCAACTCACCGTCATCCCCCATGCCTGGAGCCAAAATACTGACCTTGATAGGGTCCAACATACTCCAGTTTTCAGGCAGATCTTTAAAGCCGTGCCAGTTATCTTCAGGATTCATCACCCAGCAGCTTTGTTCGGTTGCCAGAAGCTGAGCGGGTGCATCTTCAAACGCCATCTGCTTGCCGGTTGCCGGATCGGTGACAATTTCTTGGTTCCACGGTTTGAAGAACCAATCACCATCCTGAGTAAACTCTTTATACAAACGCGCCATCGCCTGACGGAAGTCTACCGCTTCGTTAATCACTTCCTGCGTCAGAGACAGGCCGCTGTTGCCATCCATCATCGATACAGCCACATCGTTAGAAGCGCAGATCGCATACAGTGGCGAAGTGGTGGCGTGCATCATGTACGCTTGGTTAAAGCGTGAAAAATCAACGGCACCGCGACCGTCGCGCACATGAATATAAGATGCCTGAGATAACGCATTGAGCAGTTTGTGCGTTGAGTGGGTCGCAAACAGCGTTGGCCCTTCATGATCGCCAGGTTCTCCACGCATAGCGTAGTGATCGCTATACATTGGGTTAAAGCGTGCATAACCATACCAAGCTTCATCAAAATGAATTCGGTCAGTGGTTTTTTCCAATAAATCCTGGGCATTTTTGGCGTTGTAGCACACACCATCATAAGTACAGTTGGTCACCACGCTATAAGAAGGGCGTTGGCCCTGCTTGCTTTTGCTCAGTGGGCTGTTGGCGATTTTTTCTTTAATCACTTCCGGCTGCATCTGCTGCGGATAAATTGGCCCGATAATTCCATAGCGGTTACGGCTAGGCAGCATGTAAACCGGTTTGGCACCGGTTAATATCAGCCCCTGCTCAATGGATTTATGACAGTTGCGATCAATAACCACCACGTCGTCTTCGGTCATACACGCCTGCATAATGGTGCGGTTCGAACCAGAAGTCCCCACCACCACAGAATACGAGTGATCGGCACCGAACACGCGTGCTGCATTCTTTTCACTTTCACCGAATGCGCCGGTGTGATCGAGCAAAGAGCCTAGTGAGGTACGCTCAATCCCCATATCGGTACGGAACAGGTTTTCACCGTAATAGTCGTGGTAAAAACGACCGGCTGGCGTTTTAGTAAAACCAACGCCGCCCTGATGGCCCGGCGCTGCCCATGAATATTCATGAACGTCGCTATATTTCATCAGCGCCGTCATCAATGGCGGCAACAGCTGCTGATGATAACGGTTCATGGCAGCAACGGCGCGGCCGGCAATGAAATCAGCGGTGTCTTCAAGGATCCAAGCAAATTCATCGATTTGCTCCATCATCTCGCGGCTCAGTTCCTGAGTGGTTTTCTCTCTGTCACTCAACAAAAAGACCGGAACATTTTCCTGTCGCTCATGCAGTTTATTAAGCAGTTGCTGAGCCAGCACGTGCTCGGCGGAGTCATCCATTCCGCGGCTAAACATCAGACAATCTATCGCTTCATTAGCAGACAAAATGGCATAACCATCGTCAAATGAGGCGGCTTTGATCACCTCAACATTTTGACGGCTCAGCTCATCGGCCAAACGCTCAACGGCGGCCCCCACATAGGTGTCTTGATGGAGAAATTCACTTTCAACAATTAATACTTTCATCATGTGTTTATCCTTACAGATAAATAAACATAACGTTTAGTCGCGCTGAGGATATTTAGCTATACCCAAAATAATTCGAGTTGCATTGAGGCGGCAAGTGAACGAAGCCCGATGAGCTTACTAAAGTAAGTTATTCGGGTGAGTGAACACGGCCAACAAAAATGCAGCTTGAAGTATGTAGGGTATATATTCTCAGAGCACTAAACCGCCATACAAAATAGAATGAGTGTTATCGTTAAACCTTATATAACGCATTAGGGTTTTATCCGCTCCTTCCTTGGAATTAGTATTGCCCTTATTTATCTACGTTGTAAAGTCAGGGGAAAACACAAGATATTCTATATAAATCAATTAAAATCAATGATATAACAAAAAATAAAGACTATAAAAAAGCACATTTAGCAATATATTATGCACAACGATTTTATTTTTTTACCTTATAGTGATATTTATTTATAATCTACCAAACGATTAGATTTACATAAAAAACAAACGCTATTGTTCATCCACAAATCTTTACGCTAATAGATATTCAGCCACCTTAATTATTTATTTTCCTAAGAGAGATACTTCACAAATAGCGCTCATCAACGGCAGTGCAGTTGGCTACCGTGTTATCCTTCAGGACATCGTGTTATCTACCTAAGACATCCTATGACGAGCGAACATTTTGCAGGGAAGTATGAGGCAGAGCTGAAATTCCATCTCAGCGATCCCACTGCCTTTCTCGAACGCATCACTTTGGCAGGAGCAGAACCTTTTCACCTCAATAATCGTGAGATCGATTGCTACTATGACCGCCCAACGTCTGAGCACTCAGACTCAACGCTGAAAAAGAGCGGTATTAGCATGTGCATTCGGGAAATGCAGCCATCAGGCATTAAGCTGTGGATCGTTAAAGGGCCGGACGTATCTGAATGCGAAGCGATTAATATTGATGATTGTGAAAAAGTGGCCAGCATGGTGCAGAAACTCGGTTTTGAGCCCAGTTTGCGCATGGAGAAAAACCGCAGCATCTATTTCTTAGGTCGTTACCACATCACCCTCGACTATCTGCCAACGCTAGGCCATTTTGCCGAAATCGCCATCATGACCGACGATGAACAGGCGGTACCAGAATTGCTCAGTGATTTACGCCATCAAGCACTAGCGTTAGGGCTTGAAGATTCACAAAGGGAAATACGCAGCTATCGTCAAATGCTAGAACAAACGCGCAGTGGCATTAATTAGCCTATTTTTATCCCGTTTATTCAAAGATCAAAAAAGCTGGCTGGTGATAATTTAAACATTACTAGAACCCTATCACTGGCTAGCACATGAAAACACATAAGACCGTTACCCCCAATTTTTACACCCGATTTCAATGCACTGGCGCTGACTGCGTCGATCATTGTTGTACCGGCTGGAAAATATCGATTGATAAGAAAACCTATAAAAAATATACCGATTCTCACCACGAAAAGATTAAATCTTTCGCAAAAAACTCACTGCTATTAACCCGCAAAGGCTATGACAATTTTGCTACGGTAAAGCAAGATGAGTCAGGAAATTGCCCCATGCTCAATGAAGATAAGCTCTGTACCATTCACGCCAAAATGGGAGCCAATGCCCTGAGCGTAACGTGCAAAACATTTCCCCGCCTCCAAAAACAGTATGCCAACGAGACGTTGTTGAGCCTCACCATGGCGTGTCCTGAAGTAGCAAACCAAGTTTTATTCCAGCCAGATAGCATGTTAGTCAATGAAGACATCAAGCTCATTGTTGAAACGGCTAACCGGATTGGGAAAAAAGCGGCACACATTGAACGCTCTCAGACAACCCAACTTATTAACCTGTTTTGCAGCCATCTGGTCATGGCCGATAGCTCTGCCATCGAGGATAACCTGCTTGCTATCGTGCACCTTATTCTTTATTTACAGCAGATCGAATTCGATGTTGAAGCGCATCTTGACGATCTAGAGTCCTTGTTCTCAACGCTAAATGCACAACTGGCTAACGGAGATATGGCTCAACAGCGTAGCCAAATTAGCAGTTCACCGAATATGAAGGTGATGCTATTAAGCATATTTGGCACAGCCATTAATCAGTTAAATCGAGGACGTGATTTTCTCGAGGAAAATCACCAAGCACTTGCTCATTATTTAGAATTAGACCAAGAGCCGAGTGATGCGAAGATAGGCGATAAGTTTAGTCAATTAGACGCGCAATGGAAAAAGGTCTTGGCTAACTCTTGTTTGTCTGACGAGCATGTGATGAAAAATTATCTTCTTTATCATATGTATAACAGCGGTTTCCCTGGTCAGGACATGAACAACATCCTGCGCCAATACTATCTAATGATGACAGATTATTTTTATTTAAAAACCCAGATATCCATCATGTCCATGACTAGAGAAATAACGCAGGAAGAGATCATGAAATTATTTGGCTCGTTCCATGTGGTCTACAATCACAACAGCAACCTGCCTAAAGAGCTGAATGCCTATATCGATAAGATAAATGCAAACGACGATTTGTCCTGTTTGTTATTGCTGAATTAGGCACAGCAAAATGGCTAATAAAAAGGAGCGGATATCCGCTCCTTTTTCACATAAATCATTCAAACAAACAGAATGGCAGCCAACCTAACGGATCACCATCACATTAACTTTTGCATGGCGCACAATGCCTGCCGCATTCGAGCCTAGCAGGTACGTTTTAACACTTGGGCGGTGCGAACCAACAATGATGAGGTCAGCGCCCATTTCATCAGCCTGTTGCAGCGCCTCATCCCGCGGGGTGCCGAAACGAATAGTGTAAGACATACGCTCAGCGGGCAAATCTACCCCCTGAATGAGCTCTCTTATTCTTTCTTCAGCATAGGTTACTGCTTTATTTTCAAACTCTTTGATGCCAAAAGAGTATGCAGTAACGAAAGCCTGTGCATCTGGCAAAACATACAAGAAATGCACATCAGCGTCTGACATTTTTGCCAAATACTCAACGTGACGCAGGGCGTTTTGAGTCAGAATATCCTCTTCAATATCTACCGGCACCAAAATGCTTTTATACATATTCATGACCTCTCCATGTAGAAAACTTATGAATAGAATAACCTTACCTAATTCACGGTGGAACCCATTTCGGCTGGAACTGTGAGACAAGACATGCGCCTTTACCCTATAAAAAAAGCCCCGCAAACTTGTGCAGGGCTTTCGTTAGTTCGCTTTAGAGAACGTTACAGCGAGCTAGTGAACGTCCTTGAGATCACATCTTGCTGTTGTTCACGCGTCAGCGCGTTAAAGCGTACCGCATAGCCTGATACCCTGATGGTTAAGCTCGGGTATTTATCTGGGTTTTCAATCGCATCCAGCAGCATTTCACGATTCATAACGTTCACGTTGAGATGCTGTCCGCCTTCGACGTTTTCCTCATGGTGGAAATAGCCATCAATCAGACCCACGAGATTGTTTTTACGGATAAATTCGTCTTTGCCTAACGCCCCAGGGACGATAGAGAAGGTATAGGAAATACCGTCTTTTGCATATTTAAACGGCAGTTTCGCCACCGAGGTTAACGACGCTACCGCACCTTTACGATCGCGACCGTGCATTGGGTTAGCCCCCGGACCAAATGGCGTGCCTGCGCGGCGTCCGTCCGGCGTATTCCCGGTTTTCTGCCCGTAAACCACGTTTGAGGTAATGGTCAGAATAGACTGCGTTGGCTCAGCATCTCGGTAGGTTGGCAGCTTCTGGATCTTCTTCATGAAGCGCTCAACCAAATCACAGGCAATATCATCGACGCGGTGGTCGTTGTTACCGAACTGCGGGTATTCACCGTCGATAGCAAAGTCGATCGCCAACCCGTTTTCGTCACGAATCGGGCGCACTTTGGCATACTTGATAGCGGCGAGTGAGTCAGCGGCAACCGACAGACCCGCGATACCACACGCCATGGTACGAACCACATCGCGGTCATGCAGCGCCATTAACGCGGCTTCATAGCTGTATTTATCGTGCATGTAGTGGATGACGTTCAGCGCAGTGATGTACTGCACTGCCAGCCAATCCATAAACGAATCCAGGCTCGCCATGACTTTGTCGTAATCCAAAACTTCATCTGTCATGGCTGGCACTTTCGGCCCAACCTGAATTTTCAGTTTTTCATCCACGCCGCCGTTGATGCAATACAGCAAGGTTTTCGCCAAGTTGGCACGGGCACCAAAGAACTGCATCTGCTTGCCAACCACCATCGGGCTAACGCAGCAGGCAATCGCATAGTCATCACTGTCAAAGTCAGGGCGCATCAAATCATCGTTTTCATACTGTAACGACGAGGTCGCAATAGACAGATTCGCAGCATAGGCTTTGAATGCTTTTGGCAATCGTTCAGACCACAAGATTGTCAGGTTAGGCTCTGGTGATGGCCCCATCGTTTCCAGCGTATTCAGATAACGGTAGGAGTTTTTGGTGACCAGCGTTCTGCCGTCTAAGCCCATCCCGCCGATAACTTCGGTTGCCCAGATTGGGTCGCCGGAGAACAACGTATCAAACTCAGGCGTACGTAAGAAACGCACCATACGAATTTTCATAATGAAATGGTCAATCAGCTGCTGTGCTTCCTGCTCATTGATCACCCCATTTTTCAGATCGCGTTCGATATAAACGTCTAAGAACGTCGAAGTACGACCCAGCGACATCGCGCCGCCGTTCTGCGATTTCACCGCCGCCAAGTAGCCAAAATAGAGCCACTGAATAGCTTCCTGCGCGTTCTGTGCCGGACGAGAAATATCAAACCCGTATTTCGCCGCCATTTCCTGAATTTGCTTCAGCGCACGGCGCTGCTCAGCCAATTCTTCACGCTGGCGAATCACTTGCTCAAGCTGAATGCCCTTCTCCAGTTTGCCCTGCAAATCAGCAAACTGTAATTCACGTTCACGGATCAGATAACGGATACCATACAGAGCCACACGGCGATAGTCGCCGATGATACGCCCACGGCCATAGCCGTCTGGCAAACCGGTTAAAACACCGGATTTACGGCAGCGCATCATTTCAGGTGAATAAACGTCAAACACGCCTTGGTTGTGTGTTTTACGAATATCGGTGAAAAGATATTTAAAATTAGGATCCAGCTTGCGATTGTAGGCTTCAAACGAGCTCTCGATCATATTGATGCCGCCAAACGGGAATAACGCACGTTTCAGCGGTTTCTCAGTTTGTAAGCCAACAATTTTTTCCAGATCTTGATGGATATATCCCGGAGCATGGGCGGTAATGGTTGTCGCAATATCATTATCAAAATCGACCGGCGCGTGAGTGGAGTTTTCAATCCGCACGCCTTCCATTACTTTTTCCCACAGCTTGGTGGTTGCTTCGGTTGCAGTCGAAAGGAAAGACTCATCGCCTTCATAAGGCGAATAGTTGTTCTGAATGAAGTCTCTTACATTAATGCTTTCTTTCCATTCCGTTCCTGCAAAACCATTCCAAGCTTCAGTAAATGTATTCTCTGTCACGTCCAGATCGATATTCATTATCAAGCTCCATGAACCATAGGTATCGCCCCTATTTAATTAGGGGCGAAAAGAGTATTTCAGCAGTATTTATTTAGGCGTAATTGAATTACGTTATGCGAATGCAATATGTTCAGCGGAGGAACTCACGCGAATAGCATCCAGCGCAATCATCTTCTCTTCATTGGTTGGGATCACTGCGGCGATAACTTTAGAACTCGGCGCCGTAATCACTTCAGCCTCTCCGGTGCGACGCAGGTGATTTTTTGCTTCGTCGAGTTCCAGACCGAATACCGCAAGATGCTGTAGCGTTAATTGGCGAATCAGCTCAGAGTTCTCACCAATGCCGCCGGTGAACACAATGGCATCAAGCTTATTCAACGACGCGGCGTGGCCACCGATATGACGGGCTAAGCGGTGCACAAAAACGTTGATCGCCAGCTGTGCGCCTTCATGCCCTTCTTCATACGCTTTTTGCAACACGCGCAGATCGCTTGAAAGCCCAGAAATGCCTAACAGACCAGACTCTTTGTTTACCATGAACATCAAATCTTCTAGCGTCTTGCCGGTTTTATCCGCCAGATATGCCAGTGCGCCAAAATCAACGTCACCGCTACGCGTTCCCATGACCAAGCCTTCCAGCGGAGTCATACCCATAGACGTATCAACGCTTTGGCCATTTTGTACCGCACAGACAGATGCACCATTGCCTAGGTGAGCGACAATAATCCCAGAGTTCTTTTCATCTAAGCCTAATTGTTCAATCGCCTGCTGTGCCACATAGCGATGAGAGGTTCCGTGGAAACCATATCTTCTCACGCCATATTGTTTGAAATATTGCTGTGGAAGCGCATAGGTATAAGCTTCAGGTTTTAAGGTCTGATGAAACGCGGTATCAAATACGGCCACATGCGGTAATTCAGGGAATATATGGCGCGCCGCCATAATACCCTCAAGGTTGGCATAATTATGTAAAGGCGCCAGAGATGAAACATTAGTAATTTCTTTCAATACTTCATCATTAATTAATGTCGCATCGCTAAATGCTTCGCCACCGTGGGCAATACGGTGACCCACACATGAAATAGCGTCGCTAAGTTTTCTTTTTTCTAATTCTCTAACAATAGAATTCAATGCATCTTCATAACTACCGGTTTTTAAATTAATACTGATAGTTTTATCAATGGTCATTGAGGTATTTTCAATACCGACGTTATCAACAATGCCGGACATCATCACATCGCAGTTATTTCCTTGCATAACAGAGAATTTAATTGATGAAGATCCACAATTAATAACTAGCACTACAGATTTTGAAGACATAGATATACCTCACAGCTAACTCCCCAGAGAGGAGTTAGCTGTTATTCTTTAAAATTTATATTAAATAAGTTTGTAGAAAATATTCAGAATGGTCAGCAGGCCAACGATGGTAACAAAGTAGTTTTCAGGCTTGCCTTTGTATTTCGCCAGCGCTGGCACTTTGCGAACCGCATACATCGGTAGCAGACACAGCAGGGAGGCAATGATAGGCGCACCCATGGCTTCAATCAGGTCAAGGATGTTCGGGTTAACATAAGCCACTACCCAAGTAGAGCCCATGATGAAGAACATGCTGATCAGGTTCAGTTTGCCGGTTGAATACTTCTTCTTGTCGCCTTTACAAGCGAACTTAACAATCAGGCCATTCATCCCCTCCAACGTTCCCAGATAGTGACCGAAGAACGATTTGAAGATAGCGACCAGAGCAATCAGTGATGCGCCATATTCCAACACGGTTGAGAAGGTTGATTTACCACCTGCCATGCTTGAGAAGTGGTTTGCCAGATAAGAAAGAACCGGAATGTTTTGCGCTTTAGCGTCGGCCATCATCGCTGGAGACAGCGTAAACAGGCAGCTGAAGGCAAAGAACATGACCACGGCAACCATCAGCATACTTGCGCGAGAGATGATTTTAGAGCAGCGGTCTTCGGTGAACTGCTTGCCAAACTCAGGCTCGTATTCTTCACGTTTTGATTCAACGAAAGAGGAAACGATAGGCGAGAAGTTAAAGGAGAACACCATGATGGCGATACCCAGCCAGACGTTAACCAGAATACCGTCGTGACCCAGCAGAGAGATGCTGCTAGTGCTAACTTGTTCAAATACAGACGCGTTCCAGTAAGGGATCAGCGACAGGGAAATCAGAACCAAGCTGGCGATGAATGGGAACACCAGGAAACTCATTACCTTCACCATCAAATTCTTTCCGAAGAAGATGATGAAAGCCATAGCCATTAACAGAACCAGAGCAACGAGGCCACGGTTCAACGGCATTAACTGCAGCTGGTTTTCCCAGAATGTCATGAAGGTGTTGGTGATGGTGACACCATAAATCCATAACAGAGGGCAAATCGCGAAGAAGTACAGGAAGGTAATAATAACCCCACCTGTTTTACCAAAGTGCTCTTCAACCGTGTCGGTAATGTTGCCAGTGATATTGCTACCAGACAGGCACAGACGCGCTAATGCGCGGTGACATAAAAAGGCAATTGGGTAGGCCAGCACAAGCATGATCAGGATAGGGATCAAACCGCCAAAGCCTGCACGGATAGGGAAGAACAGAACCCCTGCGCCGATGGCGGTGCCAAATAATCCAAGAGTCCATGTGGTGTCCGATTTCCGCCACATAGTTCCCTGATTCGAATAGGTAACGCTGTCTGTCGTCATACTGTAATTCCTCACGGATTTGCCCTTTTTTGAGGCTACATCACTGTAACCTCAGCTAGGGTCTATACCCTGTCGGGTGTTTGCATAGTTATTAGTGAACGTGATTCAGTCCCGTTATCTCTGATATTCTGGATAAATCAATATTCCCACCGGAAATAAGGCTAACGGTCTTTTTATTTTCGATATAGCCCTTGAGCTTACCGCTTAATATGGCCGCAGATGCCAATGCTCCAGCGCCTTCAGTCACGATCTTGTTTCGTTGGATAAGATCAATCATGCCGCGCTTAATTTCTTCTTCAGTGACTACCACAATGTCGGTTACCAGCTCTTTGACAATCTCATATGTCAGTTTACCTGGCGTCGACACGTCGCAACCGTCCGCAATTGTACCTGTTGTGCGGTGAGATAAAAATTGTCCTTCATGGAAAGATTTAGCCATTCCGTGAACGTTGACCGCTTGAACACCTATGATATTGATTGTTGGGTTAATTGATTTTAGTGCGATGGCGATACCGGAAATTAATCCCCCACCACCGATAGGGACAATAACGTTATCCACGTCATACAGATCTTCAAGGATTTCTAAACCGATAGTCCCTTGACCTGCAATCACTTTTTCATCGTCGTAAGGAGGAATAAAGATTCTATTTTCCAACTCAATTAATTCATGGGCTTTTGAGATGGTGTCATTAAAGCTATTTCCGTGCAGAATAACTTCAGCAGAATAATCGGCTGTTGCGGCAACTTTAGAGCTTGGTGCAGTACAAGGCATAACAACTTTGCTGTCAATTCCCAGCATGGCACAAGACAGGGAAACGCCCTGCGCGTGGTTACCCGCAGAACAGGCAATCACACCCTGCTCGCGTTCTTCTCTGGATAATGAAGCTAACTTATTAAAAGCACCGCGAATTTTAAAAGAACCAGTGCGTTGCATATTCTCAAATTTTAGATGGATGGTGCCGTTACAACGTTCACTGAGGTAGTTAGACTTAGGCATGCCTGTTTTATAGACGTGACCTTTTATCCTTTGTTGAGCCTCAATTATGTCGTTAAGCGTCACAGGTAGATTATTATATATCTTCATTTTCTCATCCCACAGATTATTTGACGCCTGCAGTATGATGAAATATTTCAGACTTGAATGTGATTGGCGTCGCGATAATTTAATTCATTATTTATTTTCTGATTTTCAAATTATGAACAGTATTTCCATTTTAATTATTATATGAAGATTTAAAGAAAAAAATATTTTTGTATTCTTACAAATATAATTTAAGTGATATTAATGGATTGTTACTAATGTTGCAGATGCGTAGTTCGACACCCGATTATCAAGATGATAATAGGTAGATTAATTGTTAAGTTTCTAAATAAAGATTTAATTTTCACCCTTTAATAAATCACTTAGCATATTAATTAGCGATAGATGCCATTCTATCAACAACTAAGGTTTATTTAATCTGTGATCAAGATCGTTCTCTTTTATTTATATCTGTGTCTATAAATATAAAAGAACTGCCTTTGTTTTTCGGTACCCAAAAATGCAAATAGTTAATATCACGCTAGATATAATAAGCTCGATCACGGATATCCACTTTCCGTTTGAAATCTGCTCATATAACGAGCAAATTTACTTGAAAACAAAATGCAATCAGCGCTATGTCATCGCGCATGCCTATGATTTACCGGCCAATCTGACATGCCCAGTCTTTGATAATCACTGGGATCTCAAACATGACTATAAATTTGAGGTCAGAACGACCAATGATTTACGAGATGCCTTGCTGATCGGCAACGTGATGGGATGGTGGTCAGGCAATGAAATCCAGCTACTGCGGCAACTCATTAGCGCAATGGACCATTCACTGGTTATTGTAGATTAGATTTCTTTATTTTTTATAATGTTAAGTATTATTTTGCTATTTATTCATCAGTGAAACGCCAAAGGAAATCAACGGCTTCCTCTGCATAATCAATCCCAATCCGCTTACTCGCGATAATTTTTTCCACCTGCTTTTTATGCACACCAATCTGTTCACAAAGATAAAGCCGATCGCCCAATAGGGGCTCGTAATCAAACGTCCTATCAACGGCAAGGGCGCGGCAAAGTTTGCCTGGGCCGTTAGATAAGTTTTTCACCTGGGGTTTTGTTAGCTCAGCTAAAGGCTTGGCATAGCGGTTTCGCGCAGCCAACTCAATACCTTGGACAATTTCGATACCCCGAATTAAAACCGCCGTTGCATCGTCAGCCTGCCCCGTGACTACGTTAAGGCAGTTATGCATGCCGTAGATAAAGTAAACGTGAGCTATGCCGCCAGCCTGAAAGAGCGGCTCATTTCTGACAGTTCGCTTGCCCCCATAGGCATGGCTCGCTTTATCTATCGCGCTGTCATAGGCTTCGACTTCATTTATCCGCCCAATAATCTGCCCTTCCTCCTGCTCTCGAACCAAATAGCATCCGATCAGCTGCTGGGCAACCGCGAGTGGTGCCTGAGAGTAAAAATCGAGTCCTAACTTCTTCATATTCATCCCTCTATTTGTCAGAAAAATAATCCAAAAATTAGCGCAACAACAACGCATCTTTACGCGGTGATAAACCAAACATGCGAGAATATTCACGGCTAAACTGATTGGGGCTGTTATAACCCACTTGAAAAGCAATGGCCTCAGCGGTGCCTTTGCGTGACAAAAGCAGTTGGCGAGCCTCGAGCAAACGCAGCTGCTTTTGATATTCTAAAGGGCTCATGCCAATTAACTCTTTAAATTTACGGTGAAAAGCAGAACGGCTAAGGTTTGCCGCTTTCGCCAGAGACTCAAGACTCAACGGCTCTTTGTACTTCTCTCTGAGCAAATCTAGCGCCCCTGCGACTCCCATTGAGTGAATATCACGCGTAACAATGCGTGCAACATCAGCACCGTTAGGTCCCGTGAGTAGCCAATAGCATAGCTCCTGCATAAATCCAGCATAAAGAACGGGGATCGCTTCAGGACTATCAAGCAACCTTAGGCCACGTAATAAACAGCGAGAAAGTTGGGCATCGATATCTATCACAAATGCCGCATGCGGAGCAGTCTTTTGCTGTGGAAATCGATGCGAGAGCTGCATAAAAACATCGCGTACCACGGCTATATCGAATTCAATAATGACGCCTAAATAAGGCCGCAACGCATCTGCTTTCAGTATTCGGCTAACACCTGGCATTGCCGTTGTCACAATCAATGCCTGACCGGCCGCGTAATCATAAGGAACCTCGCCAAAAACCGTGCGCTTAACGCCTTGCAGTACCAAACACAGCGCAGGCCGATGCAAAATGTGGCGAGGATATCGCCCATTACTCGCTCGAACCAACGTCACGCCGGGTAATAACGTTAAAAACGGGGTTTGTTCATGGCTTGAAAATGTATGCTTTGCTAGCAGAGATAGCAGCTCTTCGTTCATATTCGGGTTCATTACGAAAAAGACGATCTGGCAATAATACGCGCATAACAAGCACGCCACTATCTCCTTCTGCGCCTATCATTAACTTATCAAACCAACGAGGCGTTTTTATCATGAATCAGAATATCAAAGTTGCAGTTATCACCGGTGGAAGCCGAGGCCTTGGCCGCAGTACCGTCATCAATCTCGCCCAACGCGGCATTCATTCAATCTTTACGTATAAATCAGGCCAGCAAGAAGCGGCTGAAGTGGTGAAAGAAGCAGAGCAAGCGGGGGCAAAAGCCATCGCCCTGTATCTTGATACGGCTAACATCGCCGGATTTGATGATTTTGCTACACAAGTGCAAGAAGCTTTGCGGGAACTCAATACTGATAAGTTTAATTATCTCGTTAATAACGCAGGTATTTCCAACCACACGCCATTTATGCAAGTGACTGAAGAAGAATTAGATTTACAATTTCAGGTGAACTTCAAAGGCGTATTTTTCCTCACCCAGAAACTGTTGCCACTGATGAAAGACGGTGGCCAAATCGTCAATATTTCTTCTGGTGTGACTCGCTTTGTGAACCCAAATAGCGTGGCCTACGCCACCGTTAAAGGCGCCGTTGAGGTTTTCACTCGTTATCTAGCTCACGATCTCGGTAAGCGTAATATTTCGGTGAATAGCGTAGCACCGGGCGCGATACAAACCGATTTCAGCGGCGGCGTCGTTCGCGATAACCCTGCCATAAACCAAGTGGTTTCAGACATGACTGCGCTTGGTCGGCCTGGGTTGCCAGACGATATTGGTAAAATGCTGGCTTCATTCCTGTCTGACGATAACCATTGGGTTAATGCGCAACGCATTGAAGTCTCAGGCGGAATGCGGCTGTAAAAATCGGGACCTTAGGGCTAAGCGAATAGAAATATCGAGCTTGGCCCTATTTAATAATTTCTAATATGAGCAATTTTCTTTTTTAAATGACCTAATACCGAAATATAAAAATACGGCTGACAAATCATTTTCCTACCCACTCTCTATTTTTCCTCATCTTTGCCGATAACCTTTATAACGCATTCACTTCGTGTTGTGGCCAGCATTGTTTATTCCCAACACCTGCCGATTAACAATTGAGGTTTAGATGGATAGTTTTCAGAAAGATATCGATGAAAGGGCTAACCTAGCCTTATCCAACAAGTTCGAGCTGTTACTGTTTCGGTTAGGAGCAAGCCAACACGACAGCAAATCAGAGCTTTACGGGATCAACGTTTTCAAGCTGCGCGAAATTGTGCCCATGCAAAAAATCAATCGCGCGGCGGGTATGGTTTCGCCACTATTGGGGGTGGTGAATATCCGCGATCAGATTATGCCGGTTATCGACCTTCCGGCTGCGCTTGGCTGTACGCCTCAAACGGGTCTCAATCTACTTCTGATCACCGAGTATGCGCGTAGCACGCAGGCTTTTGCCGTTGAGGCCGTCGATAATATTATTCGCCTAGATTGGAGCCAAGTTCATACCGCTGAAGCCGGTGTCAGCAGCCGTAATATCACCAGCATTGCCAGTATGGAAGATGAAAATGGCAATAAAGATCTGGCGCTGGTGCTCGATGTTGAGCAAATTCTTTACGACATTATCCCCTCTGGCCGTAACGTCGATGTGGCGGCTATTAAAGAGAAAAGTTTTGCCTTGAAACCCGGTGCCATTGCGATTGTGGCTGAAGATTCGAAGGTCGCCCGTTCGATGCTGGAGCAAGGTCTAAAAGGCATGGGAATTCCTACGCAGATGCATACCACCGGCCTAGAAGCTTGGGAGAATATTCAGTCTATTGCCGCCGAAGCCAAAGCCGCAGGCCAATCAATCACCGATCGAATTGGATTGGTATTAACCGATATCGAAATGCCTGAAATGGATGGTTTCACCCTAACGCGGAATATTAAAAACGAAGCCACGCTGAAACAGATCCCCGTGGTTATCCACTCATCGCTATCAGGCAGCGCAAACGAAGACCATGTACGTAAAGTTGGGGCTAATGGCTACGTTGCAAAATTCGACGTTGCCGAGCTTTCAGAAGTGATTCACAAAGCATTGGCTGATGTTGCGGGGAGTTAATCAGCTTGCCGCCAAACTCAATATGGGCAGCGCGGTTCGTGCCGCCCATAGATAAACCTTAACTAGATCTTCAAGGCTTTCTGGATAGCATCGGCTAGAGATTCGATGTGTTTCTCTGCCGCTTGGAGTTGGTGGCTAACGCTGTTTCCATCATTGCTATCCGCCAAAGTGACTTTAATCAGCTCAAGCGCTGCGTTAACTGCGATAGTGCGCTGTTTCTGCTCACTTGAAACATGATCTGGGAAATAATTCTCTAACATAAACCGTCCTTATTTATTATCCAATAAATCATTAAATTCCTTTCACTTATTTTCTGCCGTTAGCTCTCTCGACAAAAAATAGTTCAAGAAGGTACGAATAACCGCAATAATCGCTAACCTCAGTAATTCATCAAGGCTCGGATTTATTGTCGTCGCCAAAATATCTGCTGCTAATTGAAACTCTAGCGCCAAGGCTAACCAGCTACCAAAACGCGTTCTCATAATGTGGAAAATTGACTGGTTATTAAAATTAGGAATAACCGTCCACAACGTTCTCACCAGCCCAATAAATACACATAAAACAGAGATAAGCTCTAAGAATGTCTGCAAAGTTTCAGACAAATAAATAATAATCTCTTTTATATGCTCCATTATTTATAACCTTAATCCACAACGGCTGCTAAAAATTCAAAGGGTTTGGCTGGCACAAAAGCTTGGGAAACTTCACCATTAAAATCAGCCATTTGGTTTACACCCAACGATAGTTTTCGCACCGGTGACTCAGCAGAAAGATCGGCCTGTTTCAAATCAACCCAAAACGTACTCATCCCAACGGCTGATTCAAAATAGTAGAGCTTATTTTTTTGATCGGAAATGGTACGCCAGCGGGTAGAGGAAATATTCGGCTCTGCCTGTGAGGTGATACCAAAGGGCACCGACACCGAACGCATAACGCTCACTACGCTCGCAAGGGCAAGACGTGCTTCGTGATACTTAGGAATTGCATTAATGTAATATTTGGCACGAACGAAGCGATCTGCCGCACGATTGGTGCCAGGCAGCATAATATTACCGCCAATCCCTTCCCAATATTTATCAATGGCCAGTTGCTGATCGTAGGTCGGTGAGTTAGTGAGTATTTGATATTCAGGGCTATGGTGAATAACCAGTTTCCCATCGATATATTCAAAAATAGCACTATCACCGCTGGCATCAGACAACGCTAAATGAATGGTCGCTAAGCGTGGTTGGCCGGGAACATCACCCGTGACCACCACAAATGGCTCAGACTGTAATTCTTTCACCGCTTCATCTACCGTGGCGAAATTATCCAACGCATACTGAGCCCATGCGGCCAGCGAAAGGCTCGGCTTATCTTTAGAAGGTTTAGGATACTGCGACTCTGCCAGCCACAGCATATTGGCAACCAGCCCTTTTTCATTCATGCCATCGGTCGTAGCAATGTTATAGGCCGCCGTCGTCACGCTGCCATACTTTGATACCCATTTCACAGAATTAGCGCCAGCATTGCCGTTACGCGCCATCCCTCGCGGAAAAATCCACAGGTCAGAGTGCAGATCCTCCTTCCAATCCATGGTGCGGCCAGTCATCACTAGCTTATCTTCACCCTGATATACCGCACGGGTGCATGCTAAAGCGAGCTGAGGTGAAAATAACATCCCAACCGAACAAATGAGCAACGACGCTGCTAAAAGCAAAATATTTAAATGCATTGGCAATCACCTGATTATTTTTTACCAGTGTAAGTAGTGCTGGATAATTAAGCAAAAAATGCCCTGCATAAAACGTTGTTTGTTTGGATAGTATTTATCTTTCAGGAATGGCGATGAGAAGGCGGGAAATAGCTTCCCGCCGGTGGGCGTAATGCAGAGTAAGGACCTAGAATAAATCTTGAAACGATCCCAACTTGAATCCCCGCTCCGCAATCGCTTTTTTTAGCGAATCGGATGTCAACACATCCAGTTCGGCCAGGCGCGGGTAGCAATATTTGCTGGTCAGCAGTGTGTTATCAATAAACGCCGGATGGCACATAATCTCCAAAGAGCGATCGCCACGTTCTATGGCGCGATCTAGCGTGCTTAGAAACAGCGCTTCAGTAATTGACTCACCATAAAAACCGCTGTCGAACCCATGAGTGCTTTGCGCGCCGTGCAATTCCAACTGGGCTTTGCGAACGTCATCACGGTCGATGCGCAAACCCACGCCCTTTTCTTTCGCAAAAGCCGCCACTATAGGGAAAATCTGCGGGAACATATGCACGTGGTGATGGCTATCGATATGAGTCGGCAGCCTGCCAAAAACGTCAATAAAGCGTTCGAATTGGCACTTTAGCTCTTGTTCAATTTCATCTAACGGCAGAGTTCCCTGTTCTGCCATTTCCCAGATCCATTTGCCCAATTCTCCATTGCGCGCCAAATTTGGCATCGGCGACAGCGGGCGTCCTAGCGTCAACGCAAAGTGCATTCCAACCGCTAGCCCAGGATTTTCAGCGCTCAGAGCAGCTGCATGCTCGACGCCTGCTGAGTTAACCAGCGCCGTGGTAGACGTCACGACGCCGTTTTTGAACGCCTCAATAATGCCGTAGTTTTGCGCTTTGCAAAGCCCAAAATCATCAGCGTTCACTATCAATAATTTTTCCATAATCCCCTCAGCGAAACGCCTTCCCTTTACAGGGAAGGCGGTGGGTTATTTTAGTGCCGCAATAGTTTTTGCAAAGTTAGGCAGTAACGCTTCATGTGCCAACAGCATTTCACGTGCTAGAACCTCTGCATCTTTATCAGAATGAATCAGCGGGCTCAGGTTCATCGCCAACAGCACATCATTCAGTTCACCGCTTATTGCGGCAGCACTGGCGGCAATTTCAAAGCCTTTGATGGTGTGAATCAACCCTAACACTTTGTCATCAAAGTGCGTCAAACGCGGATGCGGCGTGGCGCCATCGCGTCCAATAGTACAGGTAATTTCAACGGTCCAATCTGCCGGAATGTTATCAATATGACCATTGTGCGGGAAGTTAACGTATTGCTCAGTCTGCTTGTCGTTGTAAATCGCGCTGATCACTTCACAAGCCGCATCGGAATAATAAGCCCCACCGCGCAGCTCCAGCTCTTTTGGTTTTACGTTCAATTCAGGATTTTTATACAGATCAAAAAGCTGCTTCTCGACTTTTTGCACCACGCTTGCACGCGCGCCGCCTTTGTAGAATTCGCCCATTTCGATCGCCAGCATTTCTTTCTGCTTGAAGTAGTACAGCAGATAAGAACACGGCAGCAGCTTAAGAGAACGGATCAGGCCTTCGCTAAACGGCAAATCGAAGATATTTTTTACCGAACCGGCGGTTAACGTACCGGAGGCTACGCCATCAAGCAGCTCTGCAAAGCGAGATTCTCCGTTAACGATGACGTCTTTGATAAAGACCATATGGTTCAGGCCAAAGAGGTCGATCGACAAATCATCCTCTGGTGTCAGTTTCAGCACATCCTGAATGAACATTTTCATGCCAACGGGGATGTTACAGACACCAATGAATTTCTTGAATTTGGTATGGCGGAATACGGCTTCTGTGACCATACCCGCTGGGTTAGTAAAGTTAATTACCCACGCGTTCGGGCAGATTTCTTCCACATCTTTAATGATGTCAAAAATAACCGGGATCGTGCGCAGCCCTTTGAATAGACCGCCTGCACCGTTGGTTTCTTGGCCGAGATAACCGTGGCTCAGTGGAATTCGCTCATCCAACTCACGCGCTTTCAGCTGGCCAACACGCAATTGTGTGGTAACAAAATCGGCATCTACCAATGCTTCACGGCGATCCAGCGTTTTATGCATGACAATCGGCACACCGGCGCGCTCGACCATACGCTGGCAGAGGTCAAAAATAATATCCTGTTTCTCTTTACCAGCCTCAACGTCAACCAGCCATAATTCGGTAATCGGCAATTCATTGTAACGTTTAATAAAACCTTCAAGTAATTCTGGGGTATAACTACTTCCGCCACCGATAGTAACGACTTTCAGCTTTTTACTCATAGGAACTCCCGTACAATATCATTGCACTTCATATTAAATTAAGCGAGATATACCCATCACACATCAAATCACAGGTGCGCGTTTAAAAAACCAAAGTTTTTTCTGTCATTATCGTTATTAGGGTATATGTGAATGAGTGAAGACTGTCTTATAAACAACAGTCCACATTCATTCACACATAGGTTAGTTAATACTGCACAACTTCTTTCTATAATTCTTCGGTGTAAACGATGTCAGTTTTTTAAAGTTTTTAATAAACATGCTTGGGCTGCTGTAGCCGGAATCAAATGCAATATCCGCAACCGAGTAATTGGTTATTTCCAGCTGCTTCTTAGCAAAATCAATGCGTATCTCATTAATGATCTGCATTGGCGTTTTTCCGTAGTGGCGCTGGGTGGCTCGGGTCAAATACTCCTGCGACTTTCCGGATAGCTCCACCATATTTGCCAAGGCCTTGTCACCAAACATCACCTTGTCATGCATTTTTTCTACCGCGTTCTTAAGCCAATCAGGCACGTCGGCGATAACTTCAGTTTCTCTGTGATGACGTAAACGGTTTACGATATAAAACGTCACCACTTCAAGAAACTCATTAAATTCGCCGTTCCTAAAATTAAGAGAAGAAATAACGGACTCTATATACGTTAGGAACTCAGTTTTTATCTGATAAACCTGTGATGCCACAAATCGATTAGGCAACAAAAATAAATAATGCTGCTCGAAAAACGCTTTGCTAATCCCGACGTTTAATATTCTCGTCGCACCGAACTCATAAAAACTTTGGTGGTTCGACCCTAATGGGATAAAGACAAAGTCACCACGTTCTAACAATACCTTTTTCCCATTGATATTTTGGTAATATCGTCCGGTCAGCACCACCGTAAACTCGTAGTAATCGTGCTCATGCAGCCCTGAAATGCTTTCTACTTTGTTGTAGATAAACATGTGAAAATTCTGACCGTCGAAGAGCTGATTTTCACGTGCAGTCTTAATTTCCATGCTCAGTACCGATGGCTGCATAATAATTCTCTACGTTATTTTATTTTCTCATGAACCTCAATCAGTTCTGCAATCAGTTCACGAGCCAGCATTGATGTCATCAGGTGATCTTGCGCATGAACCAGAATCAAACTGACTTTGGTTTTCCCTTCGCCCTGATCGCCTTCAATCAGCTTGGTTTGCACCAGATGCGCTTCATTCAGCGATAAGCGAGACTGATTCATCAACGCTTTGGCCTGTTCGAAGTCACCTTCTTTGGCCTTTTTCAGTGCGCCATAGGCCAAGCTGCGAGCCTGCCCAGAATTGATAATGAGCCCCATCACCACTTCTTCCAGATCCTGCAATTCCTCTTCGGTATCAACAATGTTTTCTAAATCAAACATTTTAACTCTCCATAACGGGGCCGTTAGCGGCGGGGGGAAATGTTCTCCCCGCCAACGGTAAGATTAGAATTTCAATGCGTTCGCAATATCTTCTTCGCTTTCTTCTTCTTCAATTATCGCCTGAGCCTTGTTAGACAGGATAACGAAAGGCATATACACCAGCGTTGAGACACCCAAGTTGAACAATGCGACTAACAGCGCAGCGATGCTGCCGTTACTGTTAAAGAATGCACCCAGTCCGGTAGGCATGGTCCACGGTGCAAGGTTAGTCACCGGAGGAATGATGCCCATGCTGTACGCCGCCAGCGTGATCGCTGCCAGAATCGGCTGAATCAGCACGAACGGAATAAACATCACAGGGTTCATGATAATTGGCAAACCAAACAAGATCGGTTCGTTAATCTGGAAGATGCCTGACGGCAGCGCCAGCTTAGCCACTTGACGGTGATCTGCACGGCGTGAGCCGATGAAGATGGCAATAATCAGACCCAACGTTGCCCCAGACCCCCCTAACAGGATATAGGAGTCGAGCATTGGTTTAGCCCAGAAGTGGAAGGTTTTGCCCGCTGCAATCGCCGCTTCAACAGAACCGTATTGCTTGTACAGGTCGATGTTTTCCAGTGCCCAAGGCGTCATGATGCCGTTGTCTAACGCCGTCAGAGCCAAAGAACCGTGCACACCAAAGAACCACAACAGGGAGTTGAAAATAACGTAAGCCCAGCCCACTACGCTGCCCATCGACGCCAGCGGCTTGGAGATGGAATCCATAATAATCTGGTGGAAGTTGTTACCATATAATCCCAGCAGCCAAGAAATAATCCCGAAGATAGACAGGATAATAAAGCCTGGAATTAATGCAGAGAATGAGCGAGAAACAGAAGAAGGCACGCTATCTGGCAATGTGATAACCCAATTTCTGCGAATAATAAACGCAAACATTTCGGCAACCACCAACCCGATAATCATACCGGAAATAATATTCGAGCCACCCAGCCAGTTCGCACCTACCGCATAGGCTTCACCCACGCTGTAAGGTGTTACGGTCATAAACGCCGCAACGGATAATAAACCGGCTGAAAGCGAATCAACTTTACGCTCTTCGGCTAATGCCATCCCAATAAAGAAGGGCGCCATCAGTGACATTATCCCCAGCGTACCGTTATAAACGTTGCCGCCAATAACTTTTAATCCGTTGAGTGTTTCAATGGTTGAAGCATCTAAACGAATGCCGAGGGAATAAAAGAATGAGCCGTCGCCAAAGCTTAGAAATACGTTATTAATTAAAACAAACATGGCCCCCGCAAGGGTCAGCGGCATTAACTTAATAAAGCCATTTTTAATAGCGTTAATGTGAGGCTGTTTACCAATTTTGACGGCAAAAGGAAGAAGTATCTTTTCAAGTGAATCAATGGTTTTACTCATTGGTATTTTCCTTTAATGCCGCCATTCGGCGGCCAGAATATGAAATTCGCTCTTTGACTGGATTTCTCTTTGACTTAAAAATTCTTAATAAGAATTAAAATAAAAAATGACAAAAATAAAAATTACTGACTTGCTGCTGCTTTCTTGATCGCTGCAACCGCAGCTTTCAATACACCTAACCCATCGATTTTGCCGTACATGACGGAATCAATCACTTCAACGGGCTTGCCCGGTAATAACTTTTGGATCTCTGGCTGCATGTAAGCGATTTGCGGACCGAGCAGAACCAGATCCGCCACGCCGCCCTTCTCGCCAGCCAGTGTTTCAGGGAATGCTTCGATAATGACCGGCACTTCATATTTCTCTGCTTGTACCTTCATTTTAGAAACCAGCAGAGAGGTGGACATTCCGGCGGAACAAAATAAATAGATGACTTTCTTTTCCATTATGAAACCCTCATATCCTCTATAGATTGCAGACCTGACACCATCTGCGTTCTAACCGGTGAGAACTCATCTACTGCCAATCACCAAAAATGACGAGTTGTCCCTGTTTGAATCGAGTATACGACATCGCTTTAGAGTGGGGTAATTCAGAACTAACAAAAATTGTCTCTCCTTGACCACTTGCTATGACCCTTTTCACATTCTGGGTAAATAATTCGCGGAAATAAATAAGATTAGGGTTATGCGCTGTAGGCATAACCCTACGGAAGAAAGTGCTTGGAGCCCGTGTCGGCTCAAAGCGAAGAGGGGGAATTCTGTTTAAATCTGGGCTTAATGAGACCTGCAACCTCGGTTTTTAAAGTAAAAAGCGCACCGGAAAGCGGACGTTCGCGAATCTCTTCATCAGCCATATTTTCACGCGTCGTGGTCACAAACAGCGTCTTCATATCAGAACCACCGAAGCAGACCATTGTCGGACAGCGAACCGGCAGCCTATGCTCTTCAAGCAGCTCGCCGCTAGGCGAAAAGCGGGCGATGCGATAGCCATCAAACAGCGCACTCCAGTAGCAGCCTTCGCTATCCATCGCCGCTCCGTCTGGTCGCCCATTGCCGCGAGGAAAAGTTTTCCACACCTCACGCAGCCCCGGATTGCCCTGTTCATCCAATGGAGTACGGTAAATCACGTGGTTAGGCGTATCGCTGGTATACATCAAACGGTTATCAGCAGAAAACGCCAAGCCGTTAGCGCCGAGAATGTCACATTGCAGAACCGTTGCTTTCAGCTCGGCATCGACACGGCAAAGCAAAGCGCCGTTGTAATCACGCGGCGCCCAATAGGTTCCGGCGTAAAAACGACCTTGCTGATCGGTACCGCCGTCGTTAAACCGCGCCAGTGCGGGGTTATTCGGGTTATCACATACTTTGTTCGTCACTGCGCCGTAGCTATCGGTAAGATAAATTCCCGAACGCATCGCAACAATAAACCCACCTTGCTCACGCAGCGCAAAACAACCTATTTCCTCATAAAAATTAAGTTTCTGATGCTGGCCTGTTGTTGGCTGATAGCTATGGATCTCTTTCTGCAGAATATCAGTCCAATAAAGCGTTTGTGTTTGCACGTCCCACGTCGGGCATTCGGGTAAAACACCCTGATAATCAAATAACGGTTCCAGCGTGTGCATCATCAGCGATCCTTATTGGGAAATATCGGAGTATTGATGTTATGCCATGAAGCCATTGAATTAAGAAAGCTCAATTGTGAAAAGATACGCATTAGGGAGGCTAAGTTTACTTATTTTGACGCGTAGAAATTGGCGGGACTATTTCTTGGTATTTATTTTCCAATACAGCAAACTAGCAATATCCTTCTCGCCTTCGGCTTCTTTTAAACGCCGCTGCTGTTCGGCAAACTGAACATATTCCGCCTGAGCTTTTTCGTCGGCCATTTTCTTGCTGACTTTACCTGCGCCTTGCAGAACCTCACGGTCGCTAAATTGCAGGAACTGATCCAGCTTATCTTGCCAGTCGCGTAAAAATACCTGCTGACGACGACGGGCCTGATCTTCAGCAAAATCCAACCACATATTAACTACACGATTAAGTTCGCTAACTTCATCCTTGCTCAGATAATTTTTAGCTATTATCACATCACTTTTACACACTTCATCGCCTTTATAGCTACTCAGCCCCATATGGGGTTGGTTGGCATCAGCACGTTGATGGATAAGTTCAGCGGCAGTATGGCCAGTACAGGCAAAATGTAGTTTATTTTGGATCGTTTGGAAAAACAGCGTGGTTTCTTTAAGTGAAGGCTGATAGTCGGCGGCTAATGCAAAAATTTCCCGAACCCGCAAATAAACTCGGCGCTCGCTGGCCCGAATATCGCGGATGCGTTCGAGCATCTCATCAAAATAGTCGGGTACCGTTGATGAGCCCACGGACGGATTCTTCAGCCGCTCATCGTCCATCACGAAACCTTTTATCAGATATTCCTGAAGCGTTTGAGTTGCCCATTGGCGAAATTGAGTACCACGAGGGGAGCGAACGCGATAACCGACAGCAAGAATAACGGGGAGGCTAAAGTATTGAACCTGATAGTTTTTTCCATCACTAGCAGTTGTTCGGTAAAACCGAACAACTGAATTCGCCTCAAGCTCACCCTCTTCAAAAATATTCTTTATATGCTCACTGATGGTGGCTTTAGCTTTGCCGTACAATTCGCAGATCATCGCCTGAGAGAGCCACAGCGTATCGCTTTCAAAACGGCATTCAACGCGCACTCGCCCGTCACTGCTGGCAAACATAACAAATTCGCCAACTGGGGATTGGGTTAAGTATTTATCCGTCATATCGCCTCCGCTTTGATCTCATCAATAACACTGTAATTTATCTAGTATGCCAGAGATTTTCATAGAAACTAATGAATGGTCGGAAGATGTAAATTGGCGGAAGATCACAGGAGTCAGAATTGGCGGGTAACTTACTAATATATATTGTTTTATCAGAGGCTAACCGCCATGTTATACACTTCTATATACATATGGAAAACTAGATTGCGATGAAGTTGCAGATTGTTTCAATATGGTGTTGCATCGAAAATTGCTTCACTTGGCCAAGCCCAGGGTAATGTCTACGTGAATGAAGTGCTTTAAACTCACGTAGGCCTAATGTGTTATCAAAGAAACCGGGATAAGTTTGATCATGCACGACAAGCTTTTCTAAAGCTTGCTGGAACTTTCCTGATGGATTCGAGGGGGTGCCATCATCTATTGATGAAAAATGCTTAACTGACATTGCATCAAATTCATCACTATCCAAATAGCTAGCATGAATAGTCACCACGTATGCAGGGCCGCCAGATTCTGCGTAATCTGAACCCGCAATATTGAAATCCCCAAAACCAATTACTGAATTGTGGACATCTTTATAACGGACATGCAAATCTGAGAAATATGAAGTTGATGGATAATCTGCGTTCCTTTTTTTCTTTTTAAAGGGGTCATCCATTAAGACAATATTTGATAATTGCTGTAGTACAATGTTAGGTGAACCTTCAGGAATAATATTAATTGTAAATGTTTTTAAACGAGATACCAAATCTCGGGTAACACCACTTTCAACATATGATGCTTTTTCTCCTTTTATAAGACCATTTAATCTATCAAATTCCTGAATGCTATCTATATACTTAATGCAAGGGATGAATGATATACTTTTGATTTTATATAGTTCATTAATGAATTGATCAGTCTTACCTTTAAGTTCTCCTATCTCAGAATTGACAATAATAAGTGGTATAATATTGTTTTTATTCAATGAGTTAATCGTTGTTTCGAGCTGTTTTGTGTTTACTCGTACGGGCTCAATAACTGGTTTAAAAAGACTATTGGGCACAATAGCCGATAGTTCTCTTAACGCTGTAAACTCGAACTGTTTACCTCTGAGTAAAGGGAAGTACATATATCATCCTTTTCAATGTAGCTTGATAGTATTTTGGTCAGTGATCTCTGACGAGACTGATTGATACTAAAACTAATTGCTGATGATTTTAGTGATCTAGGTAACGTATTAATAAAGCTAATGTTATTTGCTCTATGTATCTTGAGTGAGTCACGGAAGTGCTTTCTTAGAGTTTGAGAGTCTGTGTTCTCGAATATTTCTAGGCAAAAAGAATATACATCCATGTTTGGGAGGTCGATTCTTATCCCAGATATTTTTTCGGCCATATGTTTATACTCTGCAATTCGCATAGAACTAATCATTAATTTTGGATTAATTTCCGAATCGATCACTGATGCAAGTTTTATTTCATCCAACTTATTTTTTTCTGTTAGTTCAATGATGCCAACAGTTTCTGGGATTATAAGTTTGATTTTTTCTATGTGAGTCTTAGCCGCTACGACATAGACCTTATCAAATAAATTAGTATATGAGTCTAATTGTTCTGGTAATCTTTTTAGATTATCTAGTTCGGTTTTTATTTCATAGCAAGTTGATAATCCATTTAATATTACGCAATCTGCTTTATTTGTACCAACTCTAAATTCAGAGAGCATTACTGCTTCGTTTTTCTTATGTTTTTTCAAAAACACTTCGTTTGCTATAATATTCTTGAAAAAATACTCTGATTTATATTCATGAGATAGCTTTTTAAAAGCTATATCGAATATTTCGGAAACCTTAACAGGGAAAAATTTAGGAGTTAAAGCAGTCGCCGCTAATTCGTGGAGTAACGAAAAATCACCATCAGCAACGGCATTTATAGCTTGGCTTGTAAATAATTGTCCGATATTTTTATATTTCATCATTTTAACATCAATCTCACTCTGCACCTTTGGCCAAAAATCAGCATCAGTAAACGCTAAGATTAGCTTGATTTCCCTGATCCTCTCAACATTATTAGAGAATTTTAAATTTTTGATGAGTACCGTTAAATCGGCTAATATTAATTAATTGTATATTTTTCAATGTGATATTTGAAATCTTCATTGAATACGCAATCACCCTAAACTGACTTCTACTCACTTTAGTCATACAGGACTCCTCCTTGTAAAAGTTTTTTTAGGTTTTACTGTTCATATTTAAATTTTATATATTTTATTCAATAAGTTAATATGTAATCAGACAGTGAAGGGTGAACAGTCGATTGTTCACCACGCGAGACCTTCAGGTATAAAAAGCCCGGTGATTGCCGGTCTGAGTGGGTTATGTCGCTGCAGATTCATCGCATTTCGGCAGCCAGTCGCCGTTGCTGTCCTCCCTGAGCGTCAGGTTAGTTTGCGTGCCCTGTTTGGTGTGTCGCTTCTCGTAGTTCATCCCGTACTCTTTCAGCATCATCGGCAGCCCCAGCCTGAACATTTTCAGACTCAGAACATGCTTGTACCCGTTGGCCTCTATATAGACCAGATAGGCGTGATAGAGATAATTACGTGGCTGTCGCGGGATAATATTGGCGTTCCCCAGAAACATCCCGTTTGTCTGCGGCAACGCTTCCAGATAGCCACAAAAATCAAACGTCGGGTCGGCGTCGCGCTTGATGCTGAGTGCTTCATCGGAGTTTTGCTGTGACTGGAGCAGAGCGGGGGCTACTGGAGTGATGCTCTGCCCGCTCTGTCAGTGTCCGGCGCACACCCGTACCAGCCGCTATCTTTCTGGGACGGTCAAACAGATTTATTACCAGTGCACTAACGTCCTGTGCTCCGCCACCTTCAAAACGGTGGAGTCGGTCGACAAGGTGATACAGCCCTCCCCCCTCGACCACAACTGATGCGGATGACCCGTTTATCTGCGCTCAGTCTGGGAAAGCCCGAAAACAAAACGTATAACGCATACGGAAACACCTGATGAAATCCTTGATGCTGGAGCAGGCCTTTGAAGCCCGTCAGAACACTAAAACCGCCTGACTGACCCGCAAACAGGAGCTGGCCGACGCAGAACAGGAATACAACGAGCTCATTGTCACCTGTGATGGCAGTACCCCTGCGCGATATTATCGATGTGAAAAAGTGGGAAATTAATCAGACGGCCGGTCGCTATATTCGCTCGCATGAAAACGTGCAGCACATCAGTATCCATGACAGGCTGAATGATTTTATGCAGGCGCACGACGCAGAGTTGGCCGCCGAGCTTGTACCTGAATGGGCTACAGCACCCAGCATCTCGCCGTCAGACATTGCGCGATGCTGCATTCGGTCGATTACCGGCGTGAAACGCTGTCGGCGTGGCTGGCCGCCGATGAAAAAATCAATTATCCCGCACGGGATAATAACATTTTAACGGCCATCAGATTCAGGCCTGACGCGGCCTCGCGGGATGATAATCGTGAGAAATTCACCCCTGCACAAAACCATAATTACGTAAATAAACGCACAGAACTGGCCGCTCAGTCGCCCGTCAAAAAATCCACTTAAATCCCGCCCTTTTTCCCGAATTAAGTCATGCATGTGTAAGGTGCATGGTTTTGCATGCGTTTTCAGCTCCCCACCACCCTCGCTAGCGCCAGCTCTAGTGCGATCTGAAGCTGTTTATGCACCTGCATTAAAAGCGCCCCCTTAAGCGGGCAGGCGTGGCGGGGATAGCATTGCGCGCTGGCCTTCCATCTAATAACTTTGGGTTACAGTAAGTCACAGGATCAATGAAAGCTTTGTGAGATACAGATAAGCAATGATTACTACAATTGTGAGTTAATCAATTGAGATTAGTACCATTTTCTTGTGTAATATAAAAATCTCGGTGAATTCGCTCTGAAAATACGTGAAGAAAATAATTGTAACTCTATTCTTCGGAGGGTGTATTGTGTTGATTCCTAATGATTTGTACGAGGATGTTTATCCAGATTGATACTGGGTTTATATAGGGCAAAAGGATTATTTGAAACCTAACGCATACTTACAAGATGCAATTGATGATTTGAGTTCAGGAAGTGAACCCCGAAATATGAATAATTCAGTGCGAAATGAAAAATCGGCATTACATATGAGAGTGGATATTCTTTGTCGAGCTTTTTTGTGGTGGCGAATACTTCCAAAAAAAATCTAAGAAACTTCCCAAAAAAAGATGGATTTCTTGGCATGAATTTGAATGGTTAGACCTAGAATAATAGATAAAATAAGAAATGAAATTGGGCACGATTATCGAGATGCTATTTTTGAGAAAGCAGAAGATTTCATAGATATAGTTTTATTGTTTATAGAAGCAACTAGATATCTAAATTCAAGGTTTCCATGTGAAGCTGACTTCCATAGGTTGGCAGTTTCTGATGAGGTTTATTTAAGGGAAATAGTATGCAATTGGGAAGGTAGAGAATTACTTTTTTACTATTCAAAGCAAGAGTCATGCCGGCTTGATAACGTGCAAACCTTCTCAATAAAAGTAGGTGATTACAGATACGCTCAATGGGTGAAATTCATTCTAGATCATTGCGATTGATATACTATTTATCCTAACTCACTAAAGTAAGTATTTTAGACCGAGCTGAACATAGCCTCGGTCTAAGTATTATCAAATTGCCAACGCAGCAACTGATTGAGCTAACCCATTGAAATTATCTTTGAAATCTTTCCTGTTTTCTTTCATTGTATCCAGTATCACTCCATTTTGCTCTATTTGTGCATCTGAGAGTGCAAATACTGGGGTGCTATGTTTTTGAGATTGAGCAATTAGTGAGTTAAAATCAGAAATATTCGCCAAATTAAAAGGCTCTTTTGACGGGCAGGCATTTTCAAAATCAGCAATCGAAATTGACATACTGATAGGATTTAATGCAGGTATTAATGTATTAGTGACTTCATCTTTGATTATATCAATCCATCTTTGAAAAGATTTTACCGGTAAACCATTTCTTGGACGATACTTCTGAGATATAAATCCGATGAATTTCGGCGGATCAATAGGGAATGGATATAATATTTCACTATCTCTAAAATTATTTATCTCGCTGTTCCATCTAGGAAGAACTTTCGCTAGTGACTTTATTGCCTGAGCACAGAAGAAATCTGGCGATGTAGGAACTATAAAATAGTCACTGCACATTAAGAGACATTCATTTAGTGCACCAACGCTGGGGCTCATGTCAACAAGGACATAATCAAATTCATGTTTTCGTGCTGTCTCACGCAAAAAAGCTCCGATGCTGCCGGGAATGTTTCTAATTGCGGGAATAGCAGCGCTGGTTGTCAGCGCAACTCCAATCTGTGTTTCAATTTCTGATAAATAAATGCTACCACACAATAAACTTAAATTTGGATTTGTTGTGACTAATGGATCGGATGGTATAACTTTTCCTAAAGAACCATCTACAACAGGTTTGATGCAACTATAAATATCACAGTTAGGATTATTTTTATAGATTTCATCAAAGTCATCAGTGGTCGAATAGCCTAAAGCTAAGGCTGTCAAATTACATTGTGGATCAGCATCAACTATTAAAACTTTATAGCCAAGATTAGCTAGCATCCACCCCATGTTAAAAGTCGTGGTTGTCTTACTAACACCACCTTTATGATTAAATAAAGATATTATTTTCATTCGAAATCCTTAATAGAAATTATTACTTTAAAAGATAGTTGCTATACCACTGAAGCATTTCCCTTCTTCTTTCAAGGTATTGAGCATGATTATATGTTCCTCGAATACTATTCTTATCAACATGAGCAAGTTGCAACTCAATCCATGCACTATCAAACCCTTGTTCATACAATATTGTCGACATTGTATGTCTGAAACCGTGACCTGTAGCACGACCTTTATAACCAAGTAGTTCAATTACTTGCGACACACTCTCCTTAGATATCGGTTTGTTACGGTTGTTTCGCCCAATAAAAATGTAAGGATAGTGTCCTGTAATAGGTTTTAGTTGGTTAAAAAGATCAACGACTTGTGTTGATAGAGGGACAATATGGGGTCTGCGCATTTTCATTCGTTCTGCGGGGATTTCCCATAAACCTCTCTCAAGCTCAACCTCATCCCATGCTGCAAAACGCATCTCTTGAGTTCTCACACCGGTGAGCATAACTATCTTCGTTGCATTTTTCGTTATGACGCTGCCGGTATATGCTTCCAAATCCTGAATAAAATGAGGCAATTCTTCAGCGGATAAAAATGGATGGTGCTTTTGTTTGGGAACGGCTAACGCGATAGCTAAATCAGGCGCAGGATTGTACTCAGCACGGCCAGTTATAATTGCATAGCGATACACCTCGCCACATCTTTGGCGTACTTTTCTGGTCTTCTCTAACGCTCCACGCTTCTCTATTCGTCGTAGCACCTCAAGCAGTTCCAGCGGTTTAATGTCACTTATAGGGCGCTTACCAATGTAAGGGAAAACATCTTGCTCAAATGTCTTGATGATTTCTTCGCGGTAGGCCACTGTCCAGCGATCGGCTTTATTTGAGTGCCACTCCCGACATATGGCTTCGAATGAGTTTTCAGTTGAGAGCTGCTGCGCCAGTCTTTGAGCTTTACGTTCTTCAACGGGGTCGATGCCGTTTGCTACCTGCTTACGCGCTGCATCACGTTTCTCGCGAGCCTCAGCAAGTGAAACAAGACTGTAGGAACCGAAAGACATAAGGCGGGCTTTACCTGCGAACCGGTAACGGAACCTCCAGCCTTTGCTTCCGTCGGGATTGATGAGCAGAGATAAGCCCTGTCCGTCATTTAAGGTATAGGGCTTGTCTTGCGGCTTAGTGCGTCGGATTTGTATGTCAGTAAGAGGCATGTGTATGAGTGAATTATGTGTATAAAAAATTTATACACAATACTATACATATTTTTCACGAATTCAGGGAGATTGTCTCGGACTGCTACGGATAATGAGGTGTGGTAACCTGATGAATTTATTGATTTTAAAATACATTCTCGGAGGTGTTCGGACAATGTTTGGCGGAAGATCACAGGAGTCGAACCTGCCCGGGACCGCTGGCGGCCCCAACTGGATTTGAAGTCCAGCCGCCCCACCGGGGACGATGATCTTCCATTGGGAGATCTGAAGAGTCGGCGATTATACCCTGAAAAACCTCACGTGCTAAGTGGAAAATCCCAGTTTCGCGATGCGTTCTTCATAAATAAAACAACGTTTTATTTTAATCAACACAAGTTTGGTACCCTTTGCTGCATAAATAGCCGTCACCTTATTTGCAGGAGATACCATGTCTAAGAAAGTCGCTGTGCTACTGGCGAAAGGATTTGAAGAAGCGGAAGCGATCATGACCATCGACGTTCTGCGTCGTCTGGACATCCACGTAACCACTTTGGCCTGTCAGGATATGTTGGAGCTCACCAGCTATCACAACATTCGCATGTTTGCCGATGTGCTTCTCGAACGCAGCATGGATGAAACCTTTGACGCCGTCGTTATTCCTGGCGGGCCAGAAGGAACCGTCAATCTAGCCGCCAATCCACTGGTTGTTGAATTCATCCGCCGCCACGACGCCGCAGGAAAATGGATTTGCCCTATCTGCTCTGCCGCCGCACGCGTTTTGGGAGGGAATAATCTTCTCAATGGCCGCCGCTATACGTGCTCAGGCGATCTGCATCAGGATGTTAAAGACGGCATCTACGTGGACGAAAAGATCGTCGAAGATGGCAATCTGCTCAGTGGAAAAGGCCTTGGCGTTGCTTTCGATTTTGCTTTCCACCTCGGCTGGAAACTCACCGGTGACGCAAGCAATGTTGATTTTCAGGTAGACCACATCTATTACGACTACTGGCGTACAAACGCCTAATGAATAGGTGCAGTAAATATATTTACTGCACCGCATTCTCATGTCTGATTACTTAATTTCAAAACGGGTTATCTCGATCACATAAAACACAAAACATAATTTCAGAATGAAAAAACACAATGGTTAGCGGCTTATCCTTGCCCTAAGAATGGTGTATCGAATCTACGATGCGAACGCCTTCAGAGGGATATATGAGCAGCCACATTCTGTCAAAGCGAGAAAAAATCGGCTATGGCCTCGGCGATGCCGCAAGCCATATTATTTTTGACAACGTCATGTTCTACATGATGTTTTTTTATACGGATATTTTTGGCATTCCCGCTGGCTTCGTCGGCACCATGTTCCTGCTAGCGCGTGCGCTCGATGCGATTTCCGACCCTATTATGGGTTTAGTCGCTGACCGAACCCGCACCCGCTGGGGTAAATTCCGGCCTTATGTACTGTTTGCCGCTATTCCCTTTGGCATCGTCTGCATATTTGCCTATAGCACGCCGGAGCTCAGCCTAACCGGCAAAATGATTTATGCGGCCATCACCTACACCCTGCTGACGCTGATGTATACCGTCGTCAACATTCCGTACTGCGCGCTGGGCGGCGTGATTACCGCCGATCCGACTCAACGAATTTCTCTACAGTCCTACCGTTTCGTGCTGGCCACCGCGGGCGGTATGTTAAGCACCGTGCTTATGATGCCGCTGGTCAATTTTATTGGTAAAGGCGATCAGGCCTTCGGTTTTAAAGGCGGCATTGCGGTGCTCGCCTTAGTGGCCGTCATCATGCTGGCGATCTGCTTTGCCACCACCAAAGAGCGCATCAATGATGAAGGCACAACGCAGGGCAGCATGCGTGAGGATCTGCGCGATATCATTCGTAATGACCAATGGCGCATCGTTGGCCTGCTCACCATTTTGAATATCTTGGCCGTCTCGGTGCGCGGCGGCGCCATGATGTACTACGTCACCTATATCCTCGGCAACCCGCTGGTGTTTACTTGGTTCCTCACCACCTATTGCGTAGGCAATTTGTTAGGCAGCGCAGCAGCCAAACCGCTGACCGACTGGAAATGCAAAGTCAGCGTCTTCTGGTGGACCAACGCCCTTCTCGCCGTACTCAGCATAGCGATGTTCTTTGTGCCCATTGGCGCCAATATCACTATGTTTATCTTCATCTTTGTTATCGGTGTTCTGCATCAGCTCGTTACCCCAATTCAGTGGGTGATGATGTCTGATACCGTTGATTACGGTGAATGGAAAGGCGGCAAACGCCTCACGGGGATTAGCTTTGCGGGCACGCTGTTCGTCTTAAAACTCGGGCTCGCCCTCGGCGGCGCGCTGATTGGCTGGATGCTGGCAGGAGCGGGATATCAATCGGGAGCCGCCACACAAAACAGCGCCACAATAATGAGCATTATCGCCCTATTCACGCTGGTTCCCGCCGCTTGCTATTTCCTGAGCGCGCTTATCGCCGCTCGCCTGTATACCCTGCGTACACCGTTCATTAACCGCATCCTTAAAGAGCTGGCCGATGGCGTGCGCCGCAACGAACACGCATTTACTCAAGATATGAAAACAGCAGAGGATTTAAGTCATGAAAATCAGTGACGGCAATTGGCTCATCCATGAAGGACTCAACCTCATCCACCCGTTATACGTGTTTGAAGTCGAGCAGCACGCCCGTGAAATGGTCATTTACGCCGCGCCGCGTGAAGCCGGCGCTCGCTCAGCACAGCTGGATACCCCGCTGTTTACGCTACGTTTTTTCTCTCCGCAGGAAGGCATCATTGGAGTACGCATTGCGCACTTTACCGGACGAATAGAGCGTGGGCCGCAATATCCTCTACATCATGCTACCGAACACCCCCTGCGGATGGAAAATACCGAAGATTACGCCGCTCTGCACAGTGGCAACTTATGCGTTCGGGTAACCAAAGGGGAAAACTGGGCACTGGATTTCCTGCGTAACGGCGAACGCATCACCGGCAGCGTGGCTAAATCCAACGGCTATATTCAAAATGCCAAAGATGGCAAAACCTATCTCTATGAACGCCTCGATCTCGGCGTGGGGGAAACCGTATATGGCCTCGGCGAACGCTTTACTGCTTTCGTCAAAAATGGGCAAAACGTAGAAACATGGAACCGCGATGGCGGCACCAGCACCGAGCAGGCCTATAAAAATATTCCGTTCTATCTGACCAATCGCGGCTATGGCGTGTTGGTGAATCATCCCGAATGTGTCTCGTTTGAAGTGGGTTCGGAAAAAGTCTCCAAGGTGCAATTCAGCGTTGAAGGAGAGCATCTGGAATATTTGGTCTTTGACGGTCCAACGCCCAAACAGGTTCTAGACCGCTACACTCGCCTTACCGGACGCCCCGCGCTGCCACCAGCGTGGTCATTTGGCCTTTGGCTTACCACCTCATTTACCACCAACTACGACGAAAAAACCGTTAACCGCTTTATCGACGGTATGGCCGAACGCAATCTGCCGCTGCACGTGTTCCATTTTGACTGCTTCTGGATGAAGGCATTTCAGTGGTGCGATTTCGAATGGGACCCTGAAACCTTCCCCGATCCGGCAGGCATGCTCAAACGTTTGAAAGCACGCGGGCTAAAAATATGCGTGTGGATTAACCCTTACATCGGGCAAAAATCACCGCTGTTTAAACAGGGAATGGAGAAGGGATATCTGCTCAAACGCCCAAACGGTGACGTGTGGCAATGGGATAAATGGCAACCGGGACAGGGCATCGTTGATTTCACCAATCCTGCGGCCTGCGACTGGTATGCAGGGCATCTCAAACGCTTAATCCATATGGGCGTTGACTGCTTTAAAACCGATTTTGGCGAGCGAATCCCAACCGACGTGGTATGGCACGACGGCTCCTGCCCACAAAAAATGCATAACCATTACGCCTTTATTTACAACAAGTTGGTGTATGAAGTTTTACAGCAGGAGTTAGGTAAAGACGAAGCGGTGCTGTTTGCCCGCTCGGCGTCGGTCGGCGCGCAGCAGTTTCCGGTTCACTGGGGCGGAGACTGCTACGCCACCTATGAATCAATGGCGGAAAGCCTACGCGGCGGACTGTCTCTTGGATTGTCTGGTTTTGGCTTCTGGAGTCACGACATCGGTGGATTTGAAAATACGGCACCGGCACACGTCTATAAACGTTGGTGCGCCTTTGGCCTACTCTCCAGCCATAGCCGCCTGCACGGCAGTAAATCCTACCGCGTACCGTGGGCGTATGACGATGAAGCCTGCGACGTGGTACGTTTTTTCACCGAGTGGAAATGCCGCCTGATGCCGTATCTCTACGCAACCTCTGCTCAGGCCGCCCAAACAGGTACGCCGGTGATGCGCGCAATGATGCTGGAATTCCCAGAAGATCCGGGCTGCGATTATCTGGATCGCCAATATATGTTAGGGGACTCGCTGCTGGTCGCGCCGGTATTTAGCGAGAACGGTGACGTCAGCGTCTATTTACCCGCGGGCCGCTGGACACATCTCTATACCAACCAAGAAGCCACCGGTGGCTGGCACCGAGAACAGCATGGGTTCAACAGTCTACCGTTGTATGTGCGCCCTAACAGCCTGATCGCTATCGGTAATAACAGCCAAAAACCGGATTATGACTACGCCGATGGCACCTGTTTCCACCTGTTTGCCTTAGAGGAAAATACTCAAGCGAAGGCCGTCATTCCGGCCGCCGATGGTGAAACTCAATTTACGCTTTGCGTGCAGCGTAAAGGCAATCAGCTGCTTGTTTCGAGCACCGGAAACGCTCAACGCTGGAGCCTATGCTTACGCAGTATTCATCGAGCGATAACACAGGAAAACAGCGCGGTGCATACAGGGGAAATGGGCGTTATCATCACGCCAGCAGATGGGGTTAATAGCCTGACGATCACGCTCAAATAAATTCTCTTTGCTAAAAACAGACTGCCGCCAGCGCCTTAAGCGCTGGCGGTTTTTTTAATGGCGTTCGACGGCGGGCGCAGCCCATTCTTGCGGATAGCGAGAGGGAACAAAGCGCAGCGTCAGGAGCATTAAACCAACGACCAATAACGCGTGGAATATCCAGTCCATCAGGAAGTTACCGCTGAGGCTACGCAGCAATCCAGAAAGATATGGCGACAGGCCAGCCACGATAAAACCAATCCCCTGCATGAAGGCCACCAAACGCCCAGCAATCGCGGGCTGAGGCGAGTGATCGAGCGCCAACACCAAGCACAAAGGGAACGCGCCGCCGAGTCCAAAGCCGCACACCACCGCCCACAGAACGGACATCTGCAAAGGCATCCAGATAAAACCACAGAACCCAATCAGCTGTAACATTAACGCCGCCAGCAGCAGCATGCGTCGATCCTGACGACGCGCAAACATTGGCAATATTAATGCCCCTGCCGCCTGTCCAACCGTCATCAACGCCAGCAAACTCCCGCTAAACTGCGCGCTGGAGCCCAGCTGCATGTAGTAGGGCGGCAGCCATGCGATCAGGCTGGTGTAACCACCATTAATTAGCCCGAAATAAAGGCCCAGCGTCCACGCTCGCGGGCTGATATGTAAGCGCAGCGGCTGTGCTGACACCGAGTGTTTTATTGGCTGCGCCAGCGTTTTGCTCTGCGGCCACCAGCCGATCAACGCAATTACAGCAGGTAATGCCCACCAAGCCAAAGAGCGGTGCCAAACATCGCTGTGCTGCGCAAGCCACGGCGTTAGTGCGGCACCCAAACCGCCACCACCCATCAGCGCCGCCGACCACAATCCCATCACCAACGGCATACGCCGCTGAAATGAGCGTTTAATCACCGCAGGCATAACGGCCTGAATAATCCCGATACCAATCCCACCCAGCAGTGCGCTGCTTAACAGCACAAGGCTTTGTGGAGCAAGCTCTCGCAGCAGCGCGCCGACGGCAATAGCCAGCAAACTCAGCGCCACGCTATTGCGTTCACTGATATGGCGATCGACCCAGCCTCCTGCCAGCGCTAATACGCCCATCGCCACCACCGGCAAGGCGGTTAACAATGAAACAGCGGTAAAACTCATGCCGCTCGCTTCACGCAACTGCGGCAATAATGGCCCGATAGAGGTAAGAAGCGGCCGCATATTTAGACCGATTAACACCAAAACTAACAGCATCAAACTTTGTTTTTGTGTCTGGCTCATGACTGCTTTTGCGCCCAACGTTCATACAGCTTGCGACCATTTAGCTGTGGCAAATGGTGAATCGGTAAAGATTGTTGTTCTAACGGCAGCTGTAGTTGCTGATAAATAGCCGCGGTCGATAATTTATACTCTTCCCCATCCTGATTACCGTTGGCGAAATACACCGCTTTTACACCGGTCAAATACATGGCGCTGAGGCACATCGGACAAGGCTGACCGCTCGCATATACCGTACAGTCACGCAGCGCGGCGCTCCCCAAATGAGCAGAAACCTCACGAATACCGTTCAGCTCGGCATGCGCCGTTGGATCGCCATTGAGATGGATAGTGTTTACCGCCTCGGCAACAATCTCATCGTTGCGCACAATCACCGCACCAAATGGACGCCCACCCTGCTCAACGCTATCCGCCGCCAACGCTAACGCACGCTGTAGATACTCATCATGAGAAGACATGTGTGACTCCTGTTAATAAAAAGTTAGCAGGGTAAGGTTATCTTGAATTAGGGGGGAGGAATAGTGCGGAATGAAACTTTGTCTCTGATTGGTTAGGTCATTACGGTGTAAGGTTTCGTTCGCCAAAATTTACTAAATAGGTGTAAGGTTTCGTTCGCCTGCTCGCAGTCGTGTTTCCATGCAACATCCGAGGTAGGCGACCGATGAGGGGCGCCAGCGCGCGCCCCTTCAATCCTCGCGCTTTTATCCGAGATGCCATCTCCGCATCGGGTCGGCATGCGCCATCCTTGGCGCCTCCTCCCCTAACGCTAACATCCTGTTAGCGTTGCTCTTTCTCCCAAGACATAAACAAATAAATCTTTTGAATTTGATTTTGACCTCTTCCGGCACGTTGTTCTTCAGCCGAATAGAGGAATGAAGGCTAGGATTCGCCGACAGGGATGTCGGCGAAAGAACGGAGGAGCCAGGATGGCGATTGCCGTTCGTTCCGTTAAAGCCGGAATGACGAAATGAGGGAACCTGCGAAGCAGGCTGAGGAACGGTGCCAAGCCGAGGCGTCGGAGGGCGGCGATTGAGCCCTCCGACACGGACGCCTGCACAGGCTAAATGTGAAACTAGGTCTTTTAGGCGGACGTAATATGCATAAGGCCTAAAATATTCGGCATAGGAAATTTTCACTGTTCTATCATAGAGATAGAAAACCACTGCCAATACAAACAATTGCCTCAGCACTCAGCCCCAACTCATAGCAGCGCCGCCAACCGATTCAAATCCGACTGAATCGCCCCCGCCGTCACATCTCGTCCTGCACCTGGGCCGCGGATAACCAACGGATTATCACGATACCAGCGGCTTTCAATGGCAAACACGTTGTCACATGGCAACAGCGCCGCCAGCGGATGTTCTGGACGAACGGCTTCCACGCCAACCCGCGCTTTACCGTTGGCATCAAAGCGGGCGACATAGCGCAGCACCAGACCCATTTCGTTGGCTGCTTCTAAACGTTGGATCATTTGTTCGTTTAGGTCTTCGCCGTTTTCGAAGAGGTGATCGATAGATCCCCCTTCGCAGCCCGCCGGAACCAACGATTCCACACGCACCTGATTCGGTTCAATGTCATAACCGGCCTCACGCGCCAAGATCACCAGCTTGCGCATCACGTCTTGACCAGAGAGATCAACGCGCGGATCGGGCTCAGTCAGTCCCTGCTGCCATGCTTGATCGACCAACTCAGTAAACGGAACCGTTCCGTCAAATTGCAGGAACAGCCAAGATAACGTACCGGAGAAAATCCCGCTGATCGACAAGATGGAGTCGCCACTGTCACGCAGATCGCGAACCGTATAGTTCACCGGCAAGCCAGCACCGACGGTAGCGTTATACAACCAGTGGCGGCCGGTTTTCTCAAAGGCATCACGGATTTGACGATAATCATCGCTGCACGATGCACCAGCTAATTTGTTCGCACTAATGACGTGGAAACCATAGCTGGCAAAATCACGATACTGCTGTGCTAACGACTCGCTCGCCGTAACATCCAGCACCACTAAATCGTCATAAGGATGAGCACGCATCCACAGGAACAGGCTTTCTTCATCCATCTCCTGTGCTTCATCATCAAAGAATGCCAATGCGCGGCTCGCGTCTAAGCCTTCATAATTCAGCAAGCTGCGGCTGCTATCCACCACCCCAGCCAGCACAAACTCAAAACCGCTACGGGCAGAAATATTCTCCTGCTCACGCGCAAACAGTTCTAACCAGCGCGAACCGATGTTGCCCTTGCCCATCAATACCAGCCCAACGCGTTTTTCAGCGCGGAACAGCGTGGTGTGCAAGCCTTGAATCAGGGCTTCAGTTGGGCCACGGCGCAATACCGCCACCAAGCTGATACTGTCTTCTGACTGGCAGAAGAACTCAATTGGCTGATCTTTTAACTGCTGATAGAAACGGTGGCTGTGCAGGGGATTTTTGCATACGCCTGCGCCGACTAATGCCACCAACGCTAGTCCTTCACGCAGTTGGAGCAAACCCGGAACGCCTGACTCTTCCAACAGCTTCATCGCGCTTTCCACCACTTCGGCGGTATAGCACAGCTGGATCATATGGCGATCGCGATGGACGCCGGTCGCTAATGGACGCAGCTGAGAGCGCTTGAGCACGCGGTCAATTTCCTGACGCACATGTTCAAAATCATGGCTTTGCGGAACGTTAAGCTCAATCAGGCAAACTTCATCGTGGCTGGTAACAATTTTTGCACCGGTGCCAGATGCCAAAACACGCTCAATACGCGTTGATCCCTGCTCTGGCTGATAACTACAGCGCAGCTGTAAATCAATATCGCTGGCGGAAACTGGCTGCAATGTACGCGCATGCAGAACCGGCGCGGCTAAGCGTGCCAGTTCGCTGGCTTCATCTAAACGCAACAGTGGCAGCAGGCAGGCATCTTTAACCTTGCGAGGGTCAGCGCTGTACACACCGGCCACGTCGCTCCAAATCGTCACGCGAGAAACGCCCGCTAATGAGCCGATCTGCGTGGCGGAATAGTCAGAACCGTTACGCCCTAACAGCACGGTTTCACCCGCATCGTTACGGCAGATAAAACCCGTGGCGACGAGGCGTTTGTTAGGGTGCTGCGCCAGAAGTTGCTGTAATAGAGGATAAGATCGGCCTTCATCAACCTGTGGCTGGGCAGAACGTTCGGCGCGCAGGAAACTACGCGCATCCAGCCACTCTGACTCCATGCCTTTCACGTTGAGCAGCGCCGACATCAAACGCGCAGACCAAATTTCACCGTGGCCCACCACTTCCGCATAGGTCGCATCGCACATCGGCTCATCGAGCAAAGCGGCTAGGCGCTCTAAATCCTGAGTAAAGAGCGCAACCAAAGGCTCGGCAAGTTCAGCGGGCAGCAAACCCGTAATGAGTTCGCTCTGATAGCGACGTAACGCCTGCTGAACCTGATGCGCAGAGATCCGGTCAGTCTGGCTTAGCCTCAACCAGCTAATCAGCTGGTTGGTGGTGCTACCCGCTGCGGAAACAACCATCATATCGCCAGGGAAGCTGTACTCCGCCATAATCCCTGCGACGCGCAGATAACATTTCACATCGGCTAAACTACTGCCGCCAAACTTATGCAGCTGGCGTCCTACCGCCTGCCCCGCTACCGGTTGTGCGCTCATTCTTTACCTCTTAAAACCAGCCTAATATGCAGCGTTATCGCTTGAGAAACAGCACATTAGCGTTGGCTGTTAGCTTTCTGGAACGCCTGCTCCAGATCGGAAATTAAATCGTCACCGTCTTCGATACCTACAGAAATACGCAGCAGGCTTTCTGAAATACCTGCGGCCTTGCGCGCCTCTGGAGCCATACCCGCGTGAGTCATCGTGCCTGCGTGGGAAATTAAACTCTCCACGCCGCCTAAAGATTCTGCCAGTGTAAACAGTTGCAGCGATTTTAGGAATCGTCGCAGCAAGGCTTCATCGCCATCCAGTTCAAAGCTCAGCATCGCGCCAAATCCAGACTGCTGGCGGCAGGCAATTTCATGCCCTTGGTTTTCTGGCAACGAAGGATGATAAAGCTTTTTCACCAGCGGTTGATGCTTGAGGAACTCCACAATTTTCAGCGCGTTTTGCTGTTGTAGCTGAATGCGAGGGCTTAGCGTTCTTAGGCCACGCAGCAGAAGATAGCTGTCGAAAGCGCTGCCGGTCACGCCAATATTATTCGCCCACCATGCTAACTCGGTAACATGCTCAGGATCTTTGGCGATAACGGTTCCCGCTACCACGTCGGAATGGCCATTTAAATATTTGGTACAGGAATGCAGAACCAAATCCGCGCCTAATTTTAATGGCTGTTGCAGCGCCGGACTTAAGAAGGTGTTATCAACCACCGTTAACGCGCCTACGGCCTTGGCCGCTGTGCAAATATCGGCAATATCCACCACGCGCAGCAGCGGATTACTTGGGGTTTCGATCAGCACCAGTTTAGGTTTTTGTTCCAACGCGGCCGCAAGAGCCTGCGCATCACCCTGATCGACAAACAGCACGTTATACGCCCCGCGCTTCGCCAAACTATCGAACAGGCGATAGCTGCCGCCGTAGCAGTCGTGCGGCGCCACCAGCAGATCGCCTGGTTTGAGGAAAACCGTACACACCAGATGAATTGCCGACATCCCCGTGCTGGTCATCACCGCGCCAGCACCGCCTTCTAACTCAGCCAGCGCACGCTGCACCACATCACGCGTAGGATTTCCACGACGAGAATAGTCATGTGCGCGTGGTTCATTAAAGTCGGTGAAGTTATAAGTGCTGGAAAGATGGATGGGCGGAACGACGCAACCATACTGCTCGTCATCATTTAAACCACTGCGCACTGCAAGTGTTGCCTGCTTATATGTCACGTTGTTCTCTCCGCGCTGATGATGTGTCTGGTGAAAGTGGAATAAAGATTAATCGCTTCACATATGGACGTCAATACTTCTAGACATCTAAACTTCTTTGCGTATAGATTGAGCCTTGAGGAAATAACCGCTAAAATTATGTCAGTTTGAGGTGTACTGAAGTCACAAAACGGTGGCATAAACCGATAAATCAGACACTTCGTGAGCATAAATCGTGAGGATCGGACATAATTAGCCGTTTCTCAAAATAACTAAGTCTAATTAAGGTATCCCCCCATGGCTGCTGAATGGAATGGCGAATACATCAGCCCTTATGCTGAGCACGGCAAAAAAAGCGAGCAGGTGAAAAAGATCACTGTATCTATTCCGCTGAAAGTGCTGAAAATCTTAACCGACGAGCGCACACGCCGTCAGGTCAACAACCTACGTCACGCAACCAACAGTGAGTTGCTGTGTGAAGCGTTTCTGCATGCGTTTACTGGCCAACCGCTGCCTAACGATGCCGATCTGCGTAAAGAGCGTAGCGATGAAATCCCAGAAGCGGCAAAAATATTGATGAGAGAGATGGGTATCGACCCAGATACTTGGGAATATTAATGTTTGCGGTTCTGCAAAATAGAAAACCACGCTGAAATGCGTGGTTTTTTTTGCGTGGAAACATGACCCCACCCTAGCCATCCCCTTCACAGGGGAGGGAACCGTTCGGCGTAGGCTGTGAGAATCTCGATCGACTCCTCCCCCAGCCAAGGGAGAGGCTGGGAGGGGGTCTTGGCAAGTTACGCAATAATCGGTGAATGAACCTCAGGGCGCACACCGAGCGTATGGCAGATGGCATAGCTCATTTCTGCGCGGTTTAGCGTATAGAAATGGAAGTCTTTCACGCCTTCACGGCTGAGGATTTTCACCATGTCCATCGCGATATTCGCGCCCACCATTTTGCGCGTTTCAGCATCGTCATCCAGCCCTTCAAACATGCTGGTCATCCAGTGCGGCACGCGCACGTTGGTCATGGTCGCAAAGCGCTGAAGCTGCTTAAAGTTCGAAACGGGCAAAATTCCCGGCACAATTTCCACGTCGATACCCGTCGCAACGCAGCGGTCGCGAAAACGCAGGTAGCTTTCAACGTCGAAGAAAAACTGAGTAATAGCGCGGTTGGCACCAGCATCAATTTTACGTTTTAAATTAATAAGATCGGCCTGTGGGCTTTTGGCTTCAGGATGAACCTCAGGGTAGGCGGCAACGGAAATATCAAAATCGCCGACCTCTTTCAATAATGAGACCAGATCGCAGGCATACATATCGGGTTTACCGCCGCCTGCGGGCAAATCGCCGCGCAGAGCCACGATATGGCGGATACCGTTATTCCAGTAATCCTGTGCAATGGTGCGTAGTTCGTCACGGGTGGCATCAACGCAGGTCAAATGCGGTGCGGCTTCTAAACCGGTGCGGTCTTTAATGCCTTTGATAATGCTGTGGGTACGATCACGCTCACCAGAATTAGCACCGTAGGTCACAGAAACAAATTTCGGCTTCAAGCTGCTCAAGCGGTCGATGGACTGCCATAGAGTGTCTTCCATTTCGCTAGTGCGTGGCGGGAAGAACTCAAATGACACATTAATTTGTCCGTGCAGTTCTGCCAGACTTTGGTTCAACGCCTCGCGCTGATTTGCGTGAAAGAAACTCATACCCTGTCTTCCTCTTATTGACCTGTTCGTGCGTAGCCACACTTTTTATTATCGTTTTCATTAAGCGTCTATACGTTTAGACGTCTAAACATGAAATTGCCGTAAGTTGGTCACTGAGTCAACAGTTAAATGAATTTCTCGCATGATGAATGTTCAGGGAGAGGTGAAATAAATTCATGTCTGGTATTTCATGACGTGACCCCCTCCCAGCCTCCCCCTTCACAGGGGGAGGAGCAGTTCGAGGATCTTGCAAACATCACCGAACGGTTCCCTCCCCTGCTAAGGGGAGGGTTAGGGTGGGGTCGGTAAGAGTTCATGCCCCCTTCGCAGGGGGAGGAGCAGTTCGAGGATCTTGCAAACACCGCCGAACGGTTCCCTCCCCTGCTAAGGGGAGGGTTAGGGTGGGGTCGGCAACGAACTACCGCTTACTGATCTTATCCGCAATTGGCTTCACAACTTTATCGCCGTGGTTACCAAAGAACTGATACAGAGAATCCGATGCCGTATGTGTTAGCACCATAATCTCGATACGGCGGTTGGTTGCACTCAGTGGCTGATCGTTATCCAGCAGCATTTGGTCAGCCATAGCATTCACCTGCAATACTTTATCCATCTCCAAGCCGCCGCGTGCCAGTGCCTTGCGTGCCGCCATCGCACGATCGCCCGACAGGTTCCAGTTATTGTACAAATCCTGATCGCGGTAGCGTGACGAATCGGTATGGCCAGTAATGATGATTTTGTTGTCCAGCTTATTAAATACCGGCGCTAAATCTCGTAGCAGGCGATTAAAGAACGGCGTCAAAATGGCGCTACTGCGCTGGAACATTTCACGCTTTTGGTCGTCTTGTACCAAAATACGCAGCCCCTGCGGCACAATTTCCATCTTCATATTGGTCTGCGCGTTATACGCCGATGTGACCTGCAAGATGATGCGCGCCAGTTCTTCCATTTCTTGCTGAGAACGTTTGTTAACCTCTTCTAGCGATTCTGTTTTATTGACGATATCAGCCACAGATTGCTTTGGTTGTTCGCTCTTGATGCCACCATGATCTGAACCAGAGCCGCTGCCTTCGGTATTTTCATCACCGCTACGCTTACCTTCCAGAATCGGGTTACTTCCCCCACCAGAGTTCTTTTGCGTGATAGGGTTTATCGACATGCCATCAAAAATGGATTCGCTATTGAGGGTAGAGACAATTTCTTTACGCTCTTCTTCAGTCACCGAACCCATAATCCACAGCACCATAAACAGCGCCATCATTGCGAGCGTAAAGTCAGCAAAGGCAACCTTCCACGCCCCACCGTGAATCGCATCGTGCGATTTACGCGAGGAGCGTTTGATTATCGTGGTGTGACCTTTACCTTTTGGGGAGCGCATCAGTTACCCCCCACCATCTGGTTCACCCAAGAATCCAGCGTAGCGAAGGTCGGTTTGGAATCCATTGGCAACATCTTACGGCCCGCATCCACGGCCAGCAGGGTTGGTTTGCCCGCCACATGGTTAACCAGCACGGTACGCACGCATTCCAGCACCGCCATCTGCGTTTTGGCACGCTGTTCCATGGCATTAGCCACCGGATCCATCAAGCAGTAACAGATAAATACGCCCAAGAATGTACCAATCAGCGCCGCTGCCACTTTAATACCGATGACCGCAATCGAACCATCGATAGATTCCATGGTGATGATGATCCCAAGAACGGCGGCGCAAATACCAAAACCTGGCATTGCTTCAGCGGTACGCTGTAAAGAACGTGAAGGCAGCAGAAGCTCTTCTTCCATCGCGCCCAGTTCTTGCTCAAGAATACCTTCCAGTTCGTGTTCGTTGATCTTACCCATCGCCATCAAACGGAAGTTATCCGAGATAAAGGTCACCAGATCTTTATCAAGCAAAATCAGCGGGTATTTCTGGAACAGCGAGCTGCTTTCCGGTACTTCAATATGCTCATCCAGAACTTTCAAACCACCGTCCTGAACCAGTTCTAACAGCTCATATAACAGCATCAGCAGCTGACGCTGGTATTCGTCGGTGTATTCGTTTTTGCGCAGTGCACCACGGAATTGGCGCCACATTTCAACCAGCACATGTTTTGGGTTGGCCAAAACCATGGCCCCTAAACCCGCGCCAAGAATAATAACGATTTCGCCAGGTTGCCAAAAAGAAGCCAAACGCCCACCCGACATAATGAAGCCGCCGAGTACACAGACGAAAATAATAATCAGACCTAATAATTTCTGCATAGTGGTTCCACTTCTAGAAAAAGCTTTTAATTTTTTCTGTAATTTTCTTATTGAGCTGACAGACTCTGGCTTCGGTAAGATCCAGCACCAGTGCTATCTCTTTCAGACTCATTTCATGCTGATAATAGAGGCTCAAGATCAGCTGCTCGCGTTTGTCGAGGCTGGCCAAAGCAACACGCAAGGTATTGCTGACCATCATCTCGTCCTCCAACGGACGGCTATTGAGCGCGGAGCCCACGCCGTCGTTAGAGAGTAAATCATCAAGACTTTCCAGCGACTTAGCGCAGTCGAGCAACAGATATTCCTGATACTCCTGCGGCGAGATCTCCAGTCGCCCTGCAATTTCTTCATAGCTAGGTTCTTTGCCTAGCTCTCGCGCCAGCTCGCGGATGGCGTCATTCAGTTTGTGGGTCTTCTGTCGTAAGCGACGCGGGCGCCAGTCTAGCTGGCGCAGCTCGTCTAACACGGCGCCGCGAATTCGGTGAATAGCATAAGCACCGAACTGCTCATCGGGATGTCCGTAACGACGCAAGGACGAGAGCAACCCCATTAGGGCGATCTGTTCCATGTCCTCGCGGTCGAGAACGCTGCTTGTTTGGTAAGACAGCTGCCTTACCACACGTTTTACCAACGGCAGATACGCAGTGAGATACTGCGTTTCTTGCGCCGGAGTCAGCGCTTCATTGGTCATAAAATCCATTATTTCCATTGCTCGTGTTTCTATCGCTTTCTATTGAAAGACCATCTTGCTAATGATGACATCGTGAAACGGCACGCCCGTATTCAGTGCTTTAAACTTCGTCACATACGCCGCCATTAGCTGTTCACGCAGCTCAACCACGTTCATGCCGCGAATATGTGAATATTCCATATCGGATAACAGGCTTACGGTTGCCCCACGGATCGCAGGAATCATCGCCTCAGTTACGCGCAGTTTCTTTGCCATCAGACGTGGCGAGCGCCAGTTCTAAAAGTAAATAGCGTTCTTTTTTGTTATCGCTTTTCAGGGTGATAACAACGTTTTTGATTTCGACAAACTCTACGGTGGCCTCACCATCAGCGGAGGAGAACATCTTAGAAATTTTGTCACCCACACCGTTTTCGGGCTGAGCCAGAATGTGATTTCCCATTACGGCCAAAACCGCCGCCAGCACGGCGGCGACTAATGCAATTACCAAACCTAATGAAAATGTTTTTACGGTCATATATGTCTTATTCAGTAGTTCAAATTGTCATGAGGACAGATTCATCCTCGCGGGTTTTCTTCGATGGTTCAGTGGCTTCACTGTCCAGCGGTGTACCCGAGAGAATGAAAGGCTGCTGAGCTTCGCCTTGATGCCCATGCCCTGATTGTTGCTGTGAGTTTTGCGAGGAAACCTGAACGTTCACCTGCACAAAGTTCTGGTCAGTCAGGCTTTGGCGCAGTTCATTGCTGACCTGCTGCAGGGCGCGATAAACCTCGCCTTGGCTGGCATTGATATGCACCTGCAAACGTCCAGACTCAAATTGAATTGAGATATCGATCTTGCCCATATCCGGCGGATCGAGTCGGATCGTGGCATGTTGAACCTGATTTTTAACCTGAACCTGTAAGCGCTCACCGAGTGAATTTTGTAACTGCTGCGGCCAGCGCTCTTCGCTGGATTCCAGCTTCAGCGGCGCGGTAGTCGCATTAAAATTCTGCACCGTTGAAGCCACGTTATTACCTACGCTCGAGGGCGCAGACGTGGCTAACGACGCATTCAGGAGATCGCTGGGTACAGAGGAATGCTGCTGCATCGCAGGACTAAACGCTTCGTGGGTTTTGGTCATTGCCGATGAGATGGCAATATCAGACGGCGTAGCGTTTAACGCAGCGTTCAGCAATGACGCATTCACCGGCTGAGAAGCGCCTGCCGTCACCGGTTGAGCCGTCGTTTGGCGGCTTAGCATCAGCAATTCGGCAGAAGCGTGTTGCTCACCCAGCGGCGTTGCTGCCTGCTGAACCGGTGGCTGATAGGTGTTCAATAGCAGATTCAACATCTGCTGTTGATCTTCCTGCGGCAAGCTCGCTAGATCGTCGGCATCCGCATCGCTATCGGCAGAAGGCAGCGCAGTATCCGCGTTCGTGCCTCCCACAGCAGGACGCAACCCCGCCACACCAGACTGAGCAAGCAAAGAGCCCACCATACTGAGCAGCTCATGACTGAACTGCGCGGTATTTTCCGGTAATGCGCCACTATTTAGCACTCCACCGACCGCCCCGATCATCGGCGCGGCGCCAGTCGAATCACCAATAGGCACGGCAGAAGATGCGTCCATCGCAGTCGGCATTGAGCTAGAAACCAGATCCATCATGCTCATTATTCGCTGTCCTCGTCGCCGCTAAAAATAGCGTAAGCCATCGCCCCTTCGCGGTTGTTACGGTGCAAAGCCATCTTGTGCTCAAGCTCTGCGCTTTGCTGGCGGCAGATCTCATTCACGCGATGATGAGTATCTTTCAGCATCATCAAGGCCTGCCGCTTTTGCTCGCTCAACGGCTGCCCGCTGAGTGAACTCAGTAACGAAGCGATCTGCTTATCAACGTTCCGCACCTGTACCCAATCACGCTGCTGAGTGGCACTCTTCAACGCGTTGGCAAGGAACTGAATCAGCTGAATATCATCCATTCTGCTTACCCATCTCTTCCCAACCTTCACGCAGGTTGTTGAGGATGGCTTCCACTTCATCAATGTATTCAACCGACAGCTTGTGGCTAGCGTCATAAAGACGGTAAACGCAGTAGTCATACAGGTTTGCCAAGCTCAAGGCCAAGTCACCACCCTTTTCGTAATCCAGCGCGCTCGTCAGCGCATTGAGAATATCGATGCACTTATTAATGCTCTGAACTTTACGTTCATAGCGCTTGGCAACAATGTGGCTCTTGGCGCGAACCAGTTCATCCATGAGACCGCTAAACAGCATAAGAACCAGCTGATGAGGGGTCGCGGCGGCGGCCTGAATCGCCAAATCTGAATCCTGATAGAGGCCGTATCCTTCCTGTTGAGTTCCGTACATAAAACCTACGTTTCCTTAGACTAAGCCAAACATACTCATCGTGTTGTTCATCTGAGACATCACCTGTTGCAACTGGGTAAACTGCTTCAGATAACGGTTATAAGAGTTCTCATAACGGGTGCTAATTTTGTCACTGCGGTCAGTCAACTGCGTTTCCTGACGATCCAGAGATTCTTGACGGCCTTTGATCACGCCGTTGGTGCTGTTCAGATATTTATCCAGCGACTTATCCATTTTCTTGATAAGGCCGTCATTGCCGTTAAACAGCGCGGTCAGCTGCGTCGGGTTATCTGTCAGCATTTTCTCGAGCTTTTCGCTATCGAGTTCTAACTTGCCGTCTTTATCTGCGGTAATACCGAACTTAGTCATGTCCAAACCATCGATGTTGGTACGGACCATGTTGTTCAGTTCACGCTCTAACGACGCAATTCCCGCATCACCGGCAAAGGCACCACGATCTTTTCCACCGCTGCCGCTAGCGGTTAATTTGCCAAGTGAATCACGCATCGTGTTATAGGCATCGATGAATGCTTTTACCTGTGTTTCAGTTTCACTGGTGTCGGTGTTGACGTTGATACGCAGTGGCGCATCACCAACCTTCTGTGCCTGATTCAGCTCAACGGTCACGCCGTCAATAACACCGTCTAACTTATTGGTGCTGTTAGTAATTTTTAGGCCTGTATCTTTACCACCCAAATAAACGATGGCGTCTTTGGCTTCAGAGATCGTGGTTTTCTTACCTGAATCCATTTCAGCCGGAATATCGCCACTCAGCTTAAGTTCGTTTTCTGCACCGGTTTTATCACTGCTGAGCATCAGCTTAACTTCGCCGTCGGTGCGGATTAGCGATGCGGTGATCGCTGGGCTTTTCTCTGAGCCATCGTTGGTTTTGTTGATGGCTCGAGCCAGATCTGACATGGTTTCCAGACCATCCATCTCGATATCAATAGACTTGCCATTGACCTCAAGCGTGAAGGTGCCCGTTGCGTTGTTGACGGCATCATCGGTCATATCGTCGAACGCCACCTGATGCGAACCCGCCAGTTGTTCAACGTAAAGGTTGTATGTTCCTTTGGTGGCGTTGGAGTTAGCGGTAACGTTGGCAATGTTGTCTAAACTGGTGGTGACCTTATTAGTCAGCAGACCATTATTGGTTTTATTCAGCGCCGTTAATGCGGTGCGGAAACCCGTCATGGCAGTTTTCAGCGCTTTCAACGCATCTTGCTGGCCGGTTAACGACGTTTGCTGTTTCTTCAGGGCTGCCTGCAATGCCATAACATCGTAGCTAGCCAACTGCGTTGCCATGGTCTGTGGGTCAATACTCGTAAAATCTGACATGCTGATCCTCCGGACGCGCTGGCGAGTAGAAATGGTTACCTATAGGGTTACCGATAAATCCCCCACAGATAAAGCAAAGTACGTGCCAACTTTTTAGTTAATTTAAATCAATGAGATGGGTGACTACCGGAAGGTGTTTTTCCTGATATTGACGGAAAGAGGAAGTATTCCGGCAGAAATAAAAACACCGCCCAAGAGCGGTGTTTTTTGCATTATGGTGTCATCGCTGATTAGCCCAGCAGAGACATCACCATGCCTGACATGCTGTTTGACTGCTTCAGCATAGACATGCTGGTTTGTGCCAACATCTGCTGACGCGTCATGGTTGATGCTTCTGAAGCGAAGTCGGCATCGCGGATGTTGCCCAGTGCCAGCTCGGTGTTGTCCTGCATGTTTGCCAAGTTCGCAGAGGTGTGACCCAGACGGTTGATGTTTGCACCCAGAGATGAACGCAGAGAACCAACTTCTTTTAGCGCGCCTTCCAAATCAGCGATAGCGCCAGAAGCACTCGTCGCAGAATCCAGTTTCAACGCTCCCAGACCAGTACCCGCAACTGGAGCACCACTTGGGTTAGTGGTTGCTGCTGTACCGATAGTGTTGGTTAAGCCAGACAACTGGCTAGAAACATTAACATTCAGCGTTTCTGCGTTGCTAGAACCGATCTGGAAGTTCAGGCCACCAGTGCTAGCCAGACCTGTAGTACCGCTCAGCAGTTTAGTGCCGCCGTAGCTGGTGTTGCTCATAATGTTGCCCAGCTCAGAGTTCAGCTGATCGAATTCAGACTGCAGGGATGCACGGTCTTCACTTGAGTTAGTGTCGTTCGCTGCCTGAGTGGCTAAGTCTTTCATGCGGTACATGATGTTGCTGACTTCATCGAATGCGCCTTCAGCGGTCTGCAGCATAGAAGTTGCATCGGCAATGTTACGTTTTGCAACGGTCATGCCGTTAGTCTGGCCCTGCAGACGGGAAGCGATCTGCATGCCTGCTGCGTCATCTGCCGCAGAGTTGATACGCTTGCCGGTACCCAGTCGTTCCATCGATGTGGACAGCAGGCTGTTAGATTTATTCAGCGCGTTCGTAGAAGCCATGGAAGAGGCATTGGTAAAGATAGATAAAGCCATTGTGTCGTCTCCTTCAGGGAATCCACCTATTTAGATTCCGCATCTCTCGTACTAATAGAAAACGACACACTGACTCTGCGAATTAAATCGAAAACTAAAAAAATTAAACAAAATTTTCATTGGCTAATGGTGACTGCCTGAGAGATACAAAAACACCGCCCATAGGCGGTGTTTTCACGAGAGTCATGCGGAATATTAGCCCAGCAGAGACATTACCATGCCTGACATGCTGTTTGACTGCTTCAGCATAGACATGCTGGTCTGTGCCAACATCTGCTGACGCGTCATGGTTGACGCTTCAGACGCGAAGTCCGCATCACGGATGTTGCCCAGCGCCAGCTCGGTGTTGTCCTGCATGTTTGCCAGATTCGCAGAGGTGTGGCCCAGACGGTTAATGTTGGCACCCAATGTTGAACGCAGGGAACCAACGTCTTTCAGAGCGCTTTCCAGGCTTGCAATGGCGCCAGAAGCATTAGCCGCAGAATCCAATTCCAACGCACCCAGACCAGTACCAGGGACAGTTGTACCACTTGGGTTAGTGGTTGCTGCTGTACCGATAGTGTTGGTTAAGCCAGACAACTGGCTAGAAACATTAACATTCAGCGTTTCTGCGTTGCTAGAACCGATCTGGAAGTTCAGGCCACCAGTGCTAGCCAGACCTGTAGTACCGCTCAGCAGTTTAGTGCCGCCGTAGCTGGTGTTGCTCATAATGTTGCCCAGCTCAGAGTTCAGCTGATCGAATTCAGACTGCAGGGATGCACGGTCTTCACTTGAGTTAGTGTCGTTCGCTGCCTGAGTGGCTAAGTCTTTCATGCGGTACATGATGTTGCTGACTTCATCGAATGCGCCTTCAGCGGTCTGCAGCATAGAAGTTGCATCGGCAATGTTACGTTTTGCAACGGTCATGCCGTTAGTCTGGCCCTGCAGACGGGAAGCGATCTGCATGCCTGCTGCGTCATCTGCCGCAGAGTTGATACGCTTGCCGGTACCCAGTCGTTCCATCGATGTGGACAGCAGGCTGTTAGATTTATTCAGCGCGTTCGTAGAAGCCATGGAAGAGGCATTGGTAAAGATAGATAAAGCCATTGTGTCGTCTCCTTCAGGGAATCCACCTATTTAGATTCCGCAATTCTTGTACTAAGAGAGAACGACACGTCGACGATGAGAGTTAAATACAAAATAAAAAAATCTTCAGTTCGATAATTAGCTAGAAACTTCTTTCTTATATAGAGAAGCTTATTTTAAAAGATGACACCAATCAGCTTTCTTCGACCCAATCGCCATCAAGAATAAATAAACATGATGGTTATATTAATGACACTCTCTATATACCCACATTAGAGAAAAGGAATTAATAAATTAAAATATTATTAATAGCGACACAAATCAGAAAAATCTTAAGAGAAAAGTCTTATTATTTTTACATTATTTTCACTTTGTTTATAATGCATCAGCGTTACCTTATTAGTTAAATTAACCCACAATTAATCACGGTTAACGCATACAAAAAGATCACGCATTTCACAAATGAAATACAAAGGTATCTCAAAGGTACTATGTATTTACCTATAGACATATTTGGTCATAACTCCAGCGTAGAAATAGAGCTACAGGCCTTGCGTGTTGGTATTTGTTCGCGTAAAACAGTGTTCTCGGAAGAGAATCTTCCTAAAAGAGATCGATATTGACCAGACACCTTCCCTCAAAAAGAGGCTGTTTGGAACGCTTTCGGGCATAAGAACACGATGTTCTTCAGTCCCTCACCGCAGCGAGCGGCAATTCATTGACGAATTATAAACGGACTTTTTAACCCAATTTGCGTTAAGAGACGTTCTTTTGATCTCTCTAAAATACAATTATTTTACACATTAATGGTTTAATACTTCTGTAATTAAATGAATAAACGCTACTGTTCTGTTAATGATTGGCTCCTGGACATTTCTTCCGGTTCAATATTGCATTTAAATACCGGTGAAAGAAAAAGACTCGGTGAATACCAATTAAAGCTATTAGATATCCTGACTCAGCATGCGGGAGAAATCCTCTCACGCGAAGAGCTAACCAATATGGTTTGGGAAAGGCGAGTGATAGGAAATAATAGCCTTCCTAATGCCGTGCATGCTTTACGTGTTGCGCTAGAAGATGATGGTAAACAACAAAAAATAATCAAAACCATACCTAAAAAAGGTTATTTACTAGAGTCATCTTATTGCCGCTGTATTGAAACAGAATCATTAAATGAGAATGAGAATATAACAGAGATACCTCCTGAAGGTATTTCTACGAATTCAAACAGCTACAATGAAGAAGAAGCATCGTCTGATGTCGTTAGCGTGGAAACTTCGTCTCTGGGGATCAGTCCTGAACCTAGATATTATCAGGAAGCTTCCCAGCTAAACGAGCCTCAGCCCGCCAGAAAGCATTCATGGTTAGCCTATGCGGTTCTCATGCTGGTCGCCGTACTGGTCAGCGGCGCGATGGGCTATAAATATCTGACGCTCAATAACAAAACGATCGCTGCTGCTCAGCAGGAGAACAACGTCTACAGCAATATTCGTTTGTATCAGATCGTGCAAGATGGCGACACATCGACATCCAAAGATTCACTTTATATCAAGCTGAAGGACACGCTTTACCAACTCAACCAGCGCTTGAAGACCAAAAACATCTACATGGATGTTTACTATAAGGTCTCTGATCAAGTGCTGAACTATACGTTTTCAGTGGAAACCACCTGCGCCAACCAGCAGCTCGCGATGACGATCTACCATTGGCGAACCGATACACGTCAGCTTAGCAACCTGATCTTTCGTGAAACTGTGAGAAAAATAAATGAAATTCCAGCCTGTCAGAGCCAATAAGCTGATATGGATGCTAAGCCTGCTTATTTTGTTAATCGGAATACTCGGCTACACCGCATTATCCGTCGCGACGCCAAGCCTGAAACCAAGGCAAGGCACGGTGCAAATGGGCTTTTATGATCTGATGTCTCAGCAGAAAGAGCTCTATGACTCTCATTTAACCTCAGTGAACGGCACTATTCTTAACACCATCACTAACCCAAACGACACGCGCTTTGTGGTGAAAGGGAAATTTACGGAAACTCACCGCGAATTAGGCAAGGTGTACTATCTCTACTCGCAGATTTATTACAGTACGCCTCAGCGACGTCTGATGATCGATGGGCTGATTGATTTTTTACAGAATAATGAAGTGTGGATGATCCCACTGAAGCTAGACGGCCAGCCGCTGGTGATAGGGCAAACCGGAATGATATTTTTATATCCTTTGGGGCACTAGTTCACAACCCCCTCCCAGCCAAGAAAAAGGCTAGGGCTAAAACCCCCTCCCAACCTCCCCCTTCGCAGGGGGAGGAGCCGATCGAAGATCAGCCCAACATCACCGAACGGTTCCCTCCCCTGCCAAGGGGAGGGTTAGGGTGGGGTCATTGAGATAACACTCTCCCTCCAGCCTCACTTCGCAGGGAGGAGCCGATCGAAGATCAGCCCAACATCACCGAACGGTTCCCTCCCCTGCTAAGGGGAGGGTTAGGGTGGGGTCATTGAGATAATAATCCCCTCCAGCCTCCCTTCGCAGGGGGAGGAGCCGATCGAAGATCAGCCCAACATCACCGAACGGTTCCCTCCCCTGCCAAGGGGAGGGTTAGGGTGGGGTCATTGAGATAACACTCTCCCTCCAGCCTCACTTCGCAGGGAGGAGCCGATCGAAGATCAGCCCAACATCACCGAACGGTTCCCTCCCCTGCTAAGGGGAGGGTTAGGGTGGGGTCATTGAGATAATAATCCCCTCCAGCCTCCCTTCGCAGGGGGAGGAGCCGATCGAAGATCAGCCCAACATCACCGAACGGTTCCCTCCCCTGCCAAGGGGAGGGTTAGGGTGGGGTCATTGCTGAGATTTTCACCCCAACAAATTCTTCACTGTACCCAAGCGCACATTGGCCTGCGCACTCAATGCCTGATTAAGGCTAGAAAATTGGCTGCTGCTGTTTTGTAGATGCTCACCTAATGCCTGAGAGACAGCCAGCGCCTGCTGCGGCTCATACGGCGTGGCCATTCCCTCAATACGCGTACGAACACGTTCTTGCTGAAAACGTAATTTTCCACGCTGATGGGTGATTTGCTCCAGCGCAGTTAACACTTCCGTTCCCCGCTCGCGCAAACGCTCTGGCTGCGCTGCAATTTGTTTAAGCACATCGCCAATCGCGGGCTCAGCCTGTGGTGTGAGCGATGAGAACGTTGAGTTAAAACGCGTACCCTCACCGCGTACGCTTAAATGCGTACTCACTCGCTCCCAACGCGACTCATCGACGCTAAACGTCACATCACCGGCGCTATCTTGGCGGGCATGCACGCCAAAACGCCCTAATCCTTGATTCAAACGCATCACCGCCTGACGCTCAGAGCCATTTTGCGTGAGTGATACCGCGGCCATTTCTCGTTTGTTGCCACCGAGAGAGAAAACTAACGTCTCAGCATCTCCGCCCTGCAACAGTTTTTCACCCTCTGGCAGCGCAAAATTCACCTGCGTTTTGCCTTCCAACTTCACGTTGAAATGGCGATCAACGGTATTGCCGGAAAGCTGAGCGCGGTTATCCAGCAAGCTTTGCAAACCTTTCGCCTGCTGACGAATGGTATCAGGTCGAGTTTGGCTGTGTGTCGCGGAATGGCGTAGCTGCAAGAGCTGACTTTCCGTTTGTGATAGAAAACTGTCTGCCTGCTGAACCGCCGTTAGCTGCTGGTTAAGCTGAACGTTATAGCGCAGCGGACGCGCTGAAATCAGCGGTGATTCAGGGAAACTAGCCGGTGAAGCTGACGTGGTATCCGTAATGCCACGATTGCGAACCGACTGTGGGGCATCAATACCTCCCCGCGTCAGCGGGGAAGTTGTTGAGGTTTGTAACGAGGAAGTGCTAAGACCAACTTGCATATCAATTACATCATGCTAAAGAGTGAGAGCTGACTAATCATGCTGTAGGTTTTATTCGAAACCTGCATCGAGTTGTAATACAGCTGAAAATTGACCGACGCCGTGGCCATATCTAAACCAGACAAATCTTTAGCGACCATATCATTAGCTGTTTTCACGTCCGTATGCGCATCATCCAACATCGTTAAACGATTTTGACGCCCACCGAGATCGGTAAAGATCGCGGCCACATCGTCTGAAGAATCTTTTACGGCACCCATCAGCGCATTGAGTTCATCCGCATAGTCAGAAGCTGGAATATTCGGGTCCTGCATTTTCTCACTGATCGACTTCAGCTGGTTTAATAAATCCAGATCGTTACCACTGCTGGAAAAAGCTCCGCTCAGGTTGGTATTTTCAGTGATGCTCACGCCGTTAGCCACTGCGGTTTCACGCGTACCGTCGTTACCGTGGTATTCATAGCTCTGGGTGGTTTCGTTCCACACTACCGGTTTCTGATCGGTTTTGGTGCCAGAAAACAGATAGCGACCGTCTTCGTTTTTCGAGTTCAGCGTCGCCACCAGAGAATCGAGCATGGAGCCAATCTCTTTGCCAAAGCCGGACATATCTTCGCTGCTGTGAGTATCGTTAGACGCCGCCAACAGTTTGTCATTAAGCGACGTCAGCTGATTGTTCAGCGCCGTCACGTGCGACTCCTGCATCGATAGGTTGCCAGACAAACGCGAGATATTGCTCTGATACTGGGTGATCGCAGACTGTTCACGGTTAAGCTGCACCATACGCGAACTGGCGATGGGATCGTCAGACGGAACATTGACGCGCTGCAATGTCGACATCTGCTGCATCAGTTTATTCATCTGGGTACCGTTTTTACCCATCTGGTAGGTCATCATATTGGCGTTGTAGAGGCCGCTGACTCGCATGTTAATTCCTTATTATTATCAGAGCAGATTCAGTAAATCGGAGAAGATCTGGTTACCCGCCGCAATCACTTTCATGTTTGATTGATAGGCATTCATGTAAACCTGAAGATTAATTGCTTCTTCGTCCTGATCGACCGCGCTGAGGTTGTCACGCTGATTCTGCGCTTCTACATAGACAGATATGGCTGCTTCGGCTTCGGTCTGGTTCTCACGGCTAGCAATACCGATAGAACTAATAATCGCGGCGGCACCTTCGTTGATGCTCATATTGCCCATGCCGCCGATATCCACCTTCTTGTTTTTCAGTTCAATCAGCAAATTCAGGTTATCGCCGTTACCCGTTTCATCATTTTTACCTGAAAGCGCCAGCTCATCGGGTTTGATATCGGTGATGGTCAGCATGCCTGCTGGATTACTCAAATCGAAATTAAACAGCGGTTTACCCGGCTGACCATTCAGGTCGAAACCTTGTCCGAGCTGATCGTTAAACATGGTCGCAATAGATTCCGCCATGCCCTGAACCGATTCCTGCATTTCTTTGAGCGTACCCTGCTCATAATCATTCAGCGCACCAAGCTGGCCACCGGTTGCCGGATTAATCGTGTATTCAGAACCGGCATATTTTAGCGTCAGTAACTGGCTGCCATCTGGCTGGGTAGTGGTGGCGAGTTGGCCCGAACTCTGCCCGTTAACCAACGGCTGACCATTCGGCAAAGCGACCGTGTAATTTCCTTTCGCGTCTTCGCTGACTTTCACGTCAACCATGCTGCTCATCTGTTTCACCAGCTCATCACGCTGATCGCGCAGCACGTTGGTATTACCGCCGGTGGCTTCAAGCTCAGCAATTTTCTGGTTATAACCTGCGATGTTCGAGCTCAGCGTATTCACACTGTCTACCGTGGCATTACGCTGGCTATTGATTGACGTCTTCTGGCTAGTAATAAAATTATTAATGTTATTAAAACGCGTCGCCATCGACTGTGCTTCGTTGATCAATTGCTGGCGCAGCGCGGGAGAATCGGGCTCGGTGGTGAGCTCGTTAAGCGAGGCAAAAAGCTTATCGATACCGTTGCCCAAACTGGTGGTATCCGTGCCAATCACCGACTCCAGAGCACCAATATACTTCTGCCCGGAATCATAATAGTTAGCTTTGCTGTTGGTGCCCCATACCTGACTGGTCAAATACTGATCCGAGATACGGCGAATACTATCAACCTGAACACCGTTACCCGCAGACAGCCCCACTGAGCCCATCGGCCCTACGGCACTTTGCAAAATACCTTGGCGGCTATAGCCCGGCGTTAAGGCATTCTGAACGTTCATACCAACGGTATTCATACCTAACTTGGCGGCTTGAATGCCGCTGTAAGCGTTACTGATTAAACTCATAATGATTCCTGTCCGCGGCTAAGTACTGGGATAACGGGCGTTTCAAGCTCTACGGGCTCTGGCGCTTCTACAGAATCAGAAGCGACATTTTCGCCCTCAATCTTAAGTGCGCGTTCCATTCCCTTAACCTGAGGATCAAGCTGGTTAATCAGCATGGTGGCTATTCCGCTACTGCGCTGTGAAGCCAGCTGCGAGGCCAGTTTGTCATCATAAAAATCACGCATCATGCGCTGCTGCTTGCTGTTGAACGGATCATCATCCGCCGCTAACGCATCCGACGCTTTGCGCATCTGCTGCATCATCGAACGCAGGAACATTGCTTCAAACTGCTCGGCGGCCTGATCTAAATTCTGTGCTTTCAGCGTGCCAGTGAAATCTCCCGGCAGCACGGTACTTTGGCGATTAATGGCATCAATCATGGTTTTTTTCCTTAAATAACCACGAGTTCAGCGTCTAACGCGCCTGCTTCGTGTAATGCCTGCAAGATAGCCATGGTGTCATCCGGCGCGGCGCCTAAACTATTGATGGTGTTTACGATGCTACGCAGGCTGGTGCCTGCGGCAACGGTCACCATCTGGCCTTGGCCTCGGTTCACATCAATATCGCTTTGTGGTGTAGTGACCGTTTCACCGTTGCTGAAGGCATTAGGTTGGCTCACGTTGCGACTTTCGCGAATGCTGACGGTTAAATTACCGTGAGAAACAGCGGCAGCACGCACCACGACGCCATCGCCAATCACTACCGTTCCTGTTCGTGCGTTAAACACCACGCGCGGCGGCTGTTTACCGGCGTTAATTTGCACGTCTTCCAGCATCGACATAAAGGCCACGCGCGCCCCTGCGTCCTGCGGCGCTCGCACCACGACGTTGGTCGCACTTTGCGCCGTGGCGGTATTCGCACCAAAGGCCTGATTCAGCGCCACGGCAACGTTGTTTGCCGTTTTAAAGCTTGGACGTTTCAGGTTCAACGTAACCAGATTACTCACCTGAAAATCGCTAGGAATTTCACGCTCAATCGACGCCCCGTTCGGTACGCGTCCAACGGTTGGCGTGTTCATTGTGATACTGGAACCGCTATCGCCTTCGGCTTTAAAACCGCCGACCACCACGTTTCCCTGTGCCAATGCATAAACTTCGCCATCGGCACCGCGCAGTTGAGTCAGCAGCAACGTACCGCCGCGCAAGCTTTTGGCATCACCGATAGAGGAAACGGTGATATCAACAGACTGCCCGCGTGCATACATCGGAGGCAGCGTGGCGCTAATTGCCACCGCCGCCACGTTTTTCACTTTAGGGTCAATCTTGGCCGGTAGCTGTACGCCAAACTGACGCAGCATATTGGTGACCGATTGGCTGGTGAACTTCACCTGATTTTTGTCACCGGTGCCGTCCAAGCCCACCACCAAACTGTAACCAATCAGTTGGTTACCACGAACGCCTTGCACATCCACCAGCGAGCCTAGCGGCTGCGCCAATAACATTGAACTCCACAGGAGGGCGACAACCAGCGTAAGGAATCTGCACATGTTGAACATCTCCTGAATTAAATAGGGAACAGCGGATGGTTAAAGATCCGCGTCAACCAACCGGCTGAGTTGGAATCACTTAACGCACCACGACCTGCATACGAGATACGCGCGTTCGCAATACGCTGCGACGAAATGGTGTTATCGCGCTCGATATCATCGGTTCGAACCAATCCGGTGACGCGCATATACTCGTCGCCCTGATTGAGGGTCAGCCACTTCTCGCCGCGCACTACTAAAACCCCGTTAGCCAAGATTTTATGTACCGCCACGGTGATAGAACCACGCAGCATATTTTGCTGAGCGGAAGAGGCATTGCCGTTAAAGGAGCGATCCGCACCGATAGAGCCACTCAGCTTATCTACTGAGTGGCCAAAGGCTTCCGGTGCGGCAATAGACGCATCATTCTTCTTGCCGAAGTTGGTGCGCGCCTGTTTGCTGGACTGCGTAGACTCATCAAGTCGTACCGTCAGAATATCGCCCACGCGGTATGCACGGCGATCCTGGGTCAGAGACCAGTTGTAACCGGCGTTATATAGCCCGCCACCCTGCACTGCAACCGGCTGCTGCAGTATTTCCTCTGGCGGTGCATAGGCCGCATCATCCTTGTGAACTAGCAGCGCAGGGCTTTCACAGCCCGCTAGCGCCATCAACAGGACACACATCAACATCTGCTTTTTCATAACGTTCTTCGCTTTACTCTTTCACCAAGCCGCCGTTACAGCGACTGAGTGACAAACTTCAACATATCATCTGCAGCCGAAACCATTTTCGCGTTCATTTCGTAGGCGCGCTGAACGGTGATCATGTCGACCATCTCTTCAACAACCTGTACGTTTGAACCTTCCAATGTTCCCTGCTCCAACTGTCCAAGGGCATCTTCACCCGGTACGCCTTCCACGGCTTCGCCACTGGCCGCCGTTTCGCGATAAAGATTGCCGCCTACCGCTTCTAAACCGGCCGGATTAACAAAATTCACCAGCGTGATTTGCCCAAGCTCTACCGGATCGGTTTCGCCGCCCACGGTCGCAGACACGGTGCCATCTTTCGCAATCGACAGCTCTTTGGTGTTAGCCGGAAGCTCAATCGCAGGCATCAGCGGTAAACCGGCTGCGTTTGTGACCACGCCGTCGGCGTTGAGCTGTAGGTTGCCCGCACGCGTGTAGGCGATGTCGCCGTCAGGCGTTTCTACCTGAAAGAAGCCTTGGCCCGTAATCGCTACATCCATCTGCTGCTTGGTGATCTGCATGCTGCCCACGGAAAACTCTTTTTGAGTCCCCACGATTTTCACGCCGGTACCGTACTGAATACCGGTTGGTGCCACGTTGTTCTGATCAAGCTGCGCGCCTGGAGCACGCTGAGTTTGGTAGAACAGATCGTCAAACATCACACGGTCGCGTTTGAAACCGGTGGTATTTACGTTCGCCAAGTTATTAGAAATGGCGCTCATTTTGGCGTCTTGCGCTGCAAGGCCGGTTTTGCTGATCCACAAAGCTGGATTCATGAGTTATTCCTTAATTTAGCTGCCACGGATCAGTCGATTACCGGCTGTCGCCAAATCTTCTGCGGCTTTCATCATCTTGATTTGGGCTTCAAATTGGCGGTTCAGCGCAATACTGGAAACCATTTCGCTAATCGCTGAAATATTGCTGCTTTCCAGATGTCCGGCAGCGATCTCAACGGCATCGCTGCGTGGGTTATTCCGCGTGGCGCTAATCAATAAGCCGTCGGCGTCTTTTGAAAGCTGATCTGCGGGAATATCCACCAGTTTGATACGATCGACGTCCATAGCCGCATTGACGTCACCGTCTTGCGGAACAATCGTAATGGTGCCGTCATCGCCAATGGAAAGATCGGAAAACGGCGGCAATACCACAGGGCCGGTTTCGCCAATCACTGGGCGACCGTTAATGGTCAAATCACCATCAGGGCTGACATCCATCTGACCGTTGCGGGTATAGACTTCACGGTTGCCGTTACCCACGGTAATCAGGCCATTGCCTTTAATGGCAATATCCAGCTCGCGTCCGGTATCTCTCACCGCACCCGGCGTCATATCCACACCGCTGTTTTGCTCCTGCACCAGATAGCGCGAGTCGTAGCCCGACCCCGCCACCTGCTGTGATAAAGCGCTTTCTAAGTCACCACGAAATCCGCTGGTGTTCACGTTCGCCAGATTATTCGAATGAATCTGCTGCTGTGACAGGCTGCGGTTAGCGCCGCTAACGGCGGTATAAATTAAGTGATCCATTAGACCGCCTGGAACAGAGCCGACATCATGCTGTCATTGGTGCTGATAACTTTGGTGTTAGCCTGATAGTTACGCTGCGCGGTCATCAACCCCACCAGCTCGGCGGTTAAGTCGACGTTAGATTCTTCTACTGCACCCGCTTTAATAGAACCCAGCAGGCCTGAACCTGGCGCGCCGGTCAGCGGTGTACCCGATGCAGAAGTTTGCGCCCACGTAGTACCATCTTGTGAAGCCAGTCCATCTGGGTTGGTAAAGTTGGCCAAAATCAGCTGGCCTTGCAGCATGCGTTCGCCATTTGAGAAGGTGGCATAAACAAAGCCTTCTTCATCAATCTGCTGACCCGTTTTTTCACCAGAGGCGTAGCCATCACCTTTGTTTTTGGTTACGGAGAAATCAGAACCAAATTGGGTCGTTCCCGCGTAGTTCAGCTCAAGGTTCAGATCTTCAGCGCCAGGTATAGACAGTGAAATATCAACGGCTCCATTGGGTACTTCCATCACGCCCTGAGCGCTAAAGGAAATCGTCTGGGTAGCCCCTTTCGTTGGGTCAGTCGCATCGGGAACAGGCTCACCATCCATGTAGTAATGGCTGGTCCAAGTGTTATCTGCGTTCTTCACAAAATACTGCGATAACGTGTGCTCACGGCCCAAAGAGTCATAAACCTGCGTGGTGTAGGTATTGTTATATGAAGAGCTGTCTTTCGGATCTAACGGCGTGACTTTAGGTACTTCGGCGTTAGCATCCAAGTTAGCGGTGAACTCCAGCCCGTTGGTGGCTTTGGCTGGAATCGCACCGCTACTGATGTTCAGATTACCCACGTTACCCACCTGCAATACGCCGTTGGCATCAACCGGATAACCTTGCAAATTCATACCCTGGCGATTGACCAGATTCCCGTTGGTATCTGTACCGAAATACCCAGCGCGGGTATAGGCTTCAGTACCTGCACTATCACGCACCACGAAGAAACCGTTACCTGAGATCGCTAGATCCAGCGCGCTTGAAGAGGCCATGATATTACCGCCACGGGTAATACTTTGCGTGATACCACTCACTCCCACGCCCAGTGGCTGGGACTGTGCATACAGCGCAGAGAACTCCGCACGGCCCGACTTGAAGCCCACGGTGCCGGAGTTAGCAATGTTGTTACTGATAGCGCTAAGCTGCTGAGTGATGGCGTTCAAGCCCGAAGTTGCGATACTAAAGCTCATAAAATCTTTCCTGATCTAAATTGGGTTAGTGTTCGAAAGTGTTCCGTTTTCGAAATTACGCTTTGCGAGTGTCGGTATTATTGGATGGGCTATTCATCCCAAACTGGCTGATGTAGTTATAAGGAACCTCACCCAGCCCGGCGATATTCAGCATGGTGGCACTGCCATCCAATGGAATACGCACGTTGTTAACCACGCCACCCACTTCAATTGGAACCGACTCTTCACCGGTATCCGTCACCACGCTTAGCGTGTACTTGCCTTCGGCAAGGCCCAGCTCTTTCGGGTCAATTTTGAAATCAACCTGTCCGGCTTCCTGCTGGCCTAGCTCAATTTTGTGCTCGGTACCGGCTTCATCTTTGACGTACACCGTGACCACGCCTGCGGCGTGATCCAATGACAGACGACCGTCGATGACCGTACTGCCGTCAGTTTCGATTTTGTCGGTCTGAACCATCACCTTTTGCCCTACCAAGTTGCCGGTAGACAGGGTTTGCAGGTTATCCATCAACACCGCATTGTTTTGCATCAGCGCAGACATGGACTCCATCGACTGCACCTGAGACAGCTGCGCCAATTGGCTAACGTATTCGGTGCCATCGGTTGGGTTCAGCGGATCCTGGTTTTGGATCTGCGCAACCAATAGCGTCATAAACAGGTTGTTCATGCTCGCGGCGCTGTTATCGTTGCTGGCAACACGGCTGTTATTGCTAGTTGTATCCGTATAGCTCTGCGCGTCATTTACGTTCATGCTTAAGCTTCTCCAAGTCTCAGCAGGCTCTGCTGCATACTTTTCACACTGTTAAGAACTTCGACGTTAGTTTCGAAGCTACGGGATGCCGACATCATGTCCGCCATCTCTTCCACGACGTTAACGTCTGGATAAAAGACGTAACCCTGATCGTTGGCCATGGGATGATTCGGCTCATAGCGCTGCACTGCACCACCGGTTTCAACCACGTCCATGATTTGGACACGAGCGCCGGCCAAGGCTTTGTTGTCCATCAGCTCGCTGTTCTGGTACACCGCGGCAAACACTGGGCGGCGAGCTTTATACACGGCCCCCTCGTTGTCCGCTGGTGACTCCGCGTTCGCCAGATTGCTGGCGATGGTGTTCAGGCGAACGGTTTGCGCCGTCATTGCTGAACCCGAAACGCGATAAATATCCGTAAATGCCATTGTCCGTTGCTACCTAAATCAATTACTTACCGTCAATTGCCTTTTTAAGGCCCACAAACTTCATGTTTAAAAACGCTAAGCTGGTTTGGTAATCCAGCGCGTTTTTCGAGAACTCAGCCTGCTCAACGTCCAGAGCAACCGTGTTGCCATCGCTAGCAGGTTGATAAGGCACGCGATATTTGAGTTCTGCCGAGTTATTCGTCGAAAAGTTCAAACTCGAACGTTGCATCTCAGCGGCAAAATCAATATCTTTAGCCTGAAAGTTTGGGGTGTCGACGTTAGCTAAGTTCGCCGATAACAGCTCTGCTCGGGAAAGTCGAAGCTGTACCGCCTGTGGATGAACACCTAATGCCTTGTCAAAACTTAAGCCCACTGAAACTTCCTCTCATCACGTCGTTGTAAAATGTTGTTTCTCTGTCATTTACTGCTGTCCGCTACTGATATAGCAATTACCATGCCAGAGTTATAACAATATGATTTTTAAACAAGTTACGTCTAAAGTTAGCCACACTAGGAAACGTTCTTTCCTTCCGCAGCATGCCCTTGTCCGAGCCCTCGTGGTTTTCGGGCTGTGTACCCTTCCGCTCGCCTCAGGCTGGGCGATGAAAGAAACCTCCAAGCCCAGCACGTCTAGCGCTCGCAAGCAGATTTATGCCCTCGCGGTAGAAGTGGCTACGGCCGATATCAATCGCGAAGCCAAACGTAAAAATTGGAAAGATTTCAACGCGAAAATGAACGTGTTTATTCCCTCAGAGGTCAGCGGCTATCGGGTTTGTTCCCAGCCGTTGCAGGCCGCGCTGCCGACCGGAGATAAACGCGACCTGAGCCGTCTGCGTTATGACATTCGCTGTGAAGATGCCAACGGGTGGGAGGTCGATGTAACCGTGAAGCCGGATATCTATCTGCCAGTCATTGTGGCGAAGAACACCCTTGAGCGCGGTGCGATCATTTCCCCTTCTGACATCGAGTTAAAAAAACGCAATATCTCCAGCAGCCGCGCGGGGATTATCACCAATCCTGACGAAGTTGTGGGGTTAACGGTGAAACGCCGTATTCGCGATTTACAGCCCATTAGCCCAGCCCAGCTCGATCAGCCCATCATGGTCGATCGGGGCCAGCGCGTCGTGATGATTGCCGAACAAGACGGCATCGAGGCTCGCACCATGGGCGAAGCGATGAAAAAGGGTCGTAAAGGCGACATGATCAAAGTGAAAAACGAAAGCAGCCAGCGCGTGGTCAGCGCCGTTGTCGACAATATGGGCGTTGTGAGAATGCTTTACGCACCGGGTCAGTAAAGTTTTTGCACGGATAATTAAGTTTTGCCGTTGGCTGGTCGCTATAGTTGGGTATGGAAGGAAGACTTCCGCCTCTAGTCGATAATCTACATCGATAAACTAGTGGTTAACCTTGCGCAGCCAGACAGAAAATGACCAACGGGATGCCCGTTTCGGAGAGATGCAATGAAAGTAACTTCAACCCAGTACAACCTGACTCAGGCCGTCAACAATACTGCAAACACGAAGAGTGCCAATGCAGAGTCTGCGACCCCCTTACGTGCTCAGGCCACCACACCGGTAGATCCCGTGCTGGGTGAAGCTCAGGGGCAACTTGCGGCCATGCCGGAAGTGGATATGGATCGCGTTAACGCGATGAAAGATGCCATCAGCGCCGGAAAAATTGACATCAATCTGGACGAACTCACGCTCGCCATAGAGAAATATTACAAAGGATAGAAAGGAAATATGACTACGCCTGCGCAAAAGGTTAATACGCTAATTCAAGATATCGTCAGCGATCGAAAGATCTATATTGAGCTTATCGGCCAGCTCGAAAAACAGCGCGCATACATCATTGCGCGCAACGCCGACGATCTCAGTACGCTCAACCATGAGCTGGTCGAAAACTACCAGCGCCTGACAGAAAGCGCGCAAAAACGGCATGATATTTTACAATCTCTGGGCGTTGCCGGAGGACGTAAAGGCATCACCGATCTCTTTGCTCGCCTGCCTGAACAGCATCAGCCGAAGGTTAATGCACTGTGGGCAGACCTTGAGCAACAGGCCAGACGCTGTAAAGAGATCAATGAACGCAACGGAGTGATGCTGCACATGCAGCAAGATATTGTGAATAACCTGATTAACGTCGCCCAGCCAGAAGCTTATTTGTATCAGGAAGGGTGAGAGCACCTATAGTGAAAACTATCATCACATTTGGCACTTTTGATATCTTCCATGTCGGCCACCTTGCGATATTACAGCGAGCAAAAGCGCTGGGTGACCGGCTTGTTGTAGGTGTTTCATCCGACCGCTTGAATCTACAAAAGAAACAGCGTAATCCCATCTATTCTGAGTCCGAAAGGATAGCTATCCTTCGTAATATTAAAGATGTTGATGATGTTTTTCTTGAGGAGTCATTGGAGGAAAAGGCTGAATACATCCAGAACTATCGAGCCGATATATTAGCAATGGGTGATGATTGGGAAGGACACTTCGATCATTTTCGCGATATTTGTGAAGTCGTTTACTTCCCACGTACACCGTCTATTTCAACCACAGAAATTATTGAAATTGTTCGATCTGTAAGGCGCTAAGCTGCTCTAGAAATAGCGACGAGAAACATAAACTCGCCGCTCTATTTCCTATCATCCAGCTATCTTGACTGTGTAACTACACGAGAGCTCTTCTCTGCAATTCGCTCATCCAAGCGGGCGCGTAAATCGCAATAATTCTCTTGGATAACACGATGGCAGTTTTCTCCTAAAAACCGAGTTATATGGGGATGCGGTCCACCTAGACGACCTTTACCCAAGCGCTCAACATTTAAACGTTTTTCTCCAGCATCTGATTCAACAAATAGAGATAAAAGATCAAACTGATTAGCAGTATCCGCCTGCCAAGCAAACATCTGATATCCCCCATTGGAATACAACAGATGAAAGAAATCTGACGTTATAGAATAGCCTTTATGCAGTGGACTTTCTGATGAAGACTCAGGCTGCTGACTAAATAAATTACGGCTAAAGCAATATTTTCTTTGCCCTGACAAGGCTGAATACGAGGGAGTTTGAGGAGTATCTAAATAAGGCAGGCCCATGAGGTCAAGCGTAGTTTGCTTCAAATCTGTCAAGCTCACAAGATGGTTAATATCTTGATTTACGCGACTAGGATCAAATATGAATGCAGGGGTATGGACTAGAGAGGTATAAGGCTCAATTGAGTGGGCAAAACCACCGTTATAACCATGATTCCAAAAATCATCTCCATGGTCACCAAACCCAACAATGATCGTATTCTCCAACTGCTGATGCTTTATTAGCAACTGAAGGATATGTCCAATTGTGTTATCCATACTTTTATAACCAAGTTGCCAGTTTTCAAAACTATGCTGCCCACTGCGTTTAATCGCATCGGCATAGCAGAGATGGCTACTTAAATTCCAAAAATAGAGAGCAAATGGCTGTGTTTTATCTGCCACGATCTCCTCTGCCTCAGCCAACATTTCTATTGATGAGTCGTGCCAGTGAAATGACTGACTGCGACTCCACACAGAATCCACACTAGCCCAACTTTTAGGATAACCAATACCTTGGGTCTGATAGCCAAACATCTGTAGCTGATCAAATAGTGTATCGCTTGTACGATTAACGGAAATCCCTTCCTCTAAAGCAAAGTTGTGCTCTAAAACATCATCATCGCCATGGACCAAATCACTCAGTGCCATAATTGATGATGTAGCCGTAGATATAAAATTATTCATCCGTAATGATCGGCTATATATGGATTTCAAGCATGGGAACCATTGGCGATGCCCGTAAATTGCATGATTAAGACTTTCCAAATGAATATAAACAAGGTTTTTTTTCATAATTTATTCCTTTAGTAATAGCTCAATCATGCTGTTGTCAAATGTAGGGATACCTAATGCACTAGCAACTTCTTTGCGCTCAGAAAAACTGTCATCAATAAATATAGATTTATCAGCAGAAATGAAATCTGATTTCCTCTCTCCATTTGTCAGGTGGATGATTTCATCAAAAATCACATTTAATCTAAGCTGAAGCAATAAATGGTGAATATCTCCGCGATGCCTAGTGATCAAATATATTCGTTTACCCTCATTACGACATTGGTATAACAATGTAATTAATGGTAAACACACCATGCCACGAAGGTACAAAGTGTCATCAAAATCCACATAAATATTGTTATACTCAAGGTCGTATTTATATCTATTGCTCAGACCACGACTAACGCTAACCTCACCAGAATGTGTCGATATATCAAAGTGCTGATTTAGAGACTCATAAAGTGATAACAACGGAAAGTTAACACCGCGCACTCGGTTTAATGACATGGTGCCAGCAACTCTAGGGGCAACCTCAAGCAAAGTCAGCACCCCATCAGCACTATATTTCATCTGAAAAAACCATGCGCCATAGAGCCTTAACCTATTACCAATACACTCTGCTATAGCTTGAATATTTTTAATTGATACCGTAGAAGAACTCATAGCAATACCACTACGGATCCGTCCTCGCTGGCGTGCCTGAGAAAAAAGCAAACCTCGCTTACGATCAGAAAAACAGTCAACTGTAAATTCATCACCAGGTAAGTATTCACATATAATCGCATCAGGTGTAATGCGTAATACGTGTTCTAAATCCTGATAACTATCTACGCGTACAGCACCTTGCGCACCTTGACCACGGTCAGGCTTAACAAATACTGGCCAGCTTGGAATTTTTGATTCGCTATAGACATTTGGGACAGAAATTAAACCGGCTAATGCCAAATATGTCGATCGTTTAGAGCGTGTAATACGGCATGTCTCCACACTAGGAGCAATGACAGCCGCACTAAATTCTTTTCGATTTTCAACCAATGCTAATAATACGTCATCATGGGCTGGATAAATAAAATCAATTTTATTACTTTTGATAAAGTCAGATAACTCGGCGATCCATCCCTCTTGTTCAACCATCGGCAAATAGGCATACTCATAATCATAAAACTGAGCATGATTGTCATAATTAGCTCCGGCTAAAAAGAGTGTGACATCCTTACACCAACGGAGCGATGACCATATTTCACGCCCAATTTCTGTACCCGCAGGAAAAATTAATACATTCATTGAATAGAAACCAATTCAATCACACGCCAAATTTCATCATCAGTAAGATCTGGATATATAGGTAAACAGATAACCTCGTTAGCTAATCGATTTGCTACCGGAAGGTTATGGCGACTTGAGCTTGAATAACCTTGATACATCGCTAACTCTGAAATCAATGGGTAGAAATATCTGCGTGCTAAAATATTATTTTGCTTTAGCTTTTCACAGAGTTTATCTCGACTCAAAGGGTAGTCTTTCTCAATAAAAATTGGAAAATAACTACAATTATGCCGTATCTCACCCCACTCAGGGGCCAGTCTTATACCTTTAATATTCGATAAATTCTCTCGATATATTTTATCAAGATACTGACGACGCCGAATACCTTCATCAATATGCTGTAACTGTAGTAACCCAAAAGCCGCCTGTATTTCATTCATCTTGCCATTTAAACCCGGTGCAACAACGGTCACTTCATCAGCAAAACCAAAATTTTTAAGAAAATCGATTCTTTTTTTTGTTTTGGCATCAGGGCTAATAATTGCTCCACCTTCAAACGTATTAAAAACTTTAGTTGCATGAAAACTTAAAACTGACAGATCGCCATGACGCAAAATTGATCCACCAATATCCTCTACAGCAAAGGCATGTGCTGCATCGTAAATAGTTCGCAAACCATATATGTCCGCAATATTGGCTATCGATTCGGTGTTACATGCTCTTCCGTAAACATGTACGGGCATAATTGCACTCGTATTTGGCGATATTGCCTGTTCAATCAAATTAGGGTTCAAATTGCAGCTGTCAGGTTCAATATCAACAAAAACCGGCTGTAAATGATTCCATAAAAGGCTATGAGTCGTTGCCACAAATGAATAGGGCGTGGTAATAACCTCTCCCTTAATTCTTAGTGTTTGCATCGCTACGATAAGCGCAATAGTCGCATTCGAAAATAGCGATATATATGGGATACCTAAATACTCGGCTAATGATGCCTCTAGCTTCTGATGAAATGGTCCATTATTTGTTAAATTCTTAGTTTGCCAAATCTCTTCAAGCATAGGCATAAATTCAGCCAGTGGTGGCATTGACGGCTTAGTCACCGTCAGTAAAGAGAGATCCTTTGAAGAGGAATCAGACATATTAATATCCCTTCAATTTCTCAAGAGCACTTTGATAACAAGGCTGTGTTTGAAACTCTTTAATTCGTGATTCCATATCCTGTATTAATATTTCCAACTCTATTGGCGTATTTAACACTTGGCTTGCGATACCATATAAAATAGGAAGCACGCTAAGGCGTTCATCGCAATAGCTTATAGATAACAATAAATGTTTTTTCATTAAAGCTATTTCATTGTTCTCTAAAAATATGCAAAAGAGTAAATAATGTAGTAGTGAATCATTTGGTCGCTCAAGCAGTAACTCATTAATACTTTCATGCGTGAGTTTTTCATGATTAGCATAGTGCTTCCAACGCAGCGCCATTGCATCTGGCCACTCCGGCTCATCACACCAAGATTCTAATATCATCATTCTATTACGATACATTAAGGTATTTTTATCTTGTCGATACCATGTGTTATTATCATGCCGACGATAATAAGCGACCGTCCGAGGATCACAAACAAACGCTCCAATTTTTGCTAACCGCAAAAACATATCCCAGTCTTCCTGCACCAAGTCTGGATGGGAACGCTCTAGCTCTACATAAGACGAACGGCGAATTAGCGAGCCAATATATAAGCCACAATTACCATTCACTAACAGACGTGAAAAAGCATCTCCATTAATAAAAACATTTGGGTATGGAGCCAATTTCCCATCAGACGTCAGAACCTCAATGCCGCCGTAGCAGAGTGTACAGTCAGGATTAGCTTCTAGTAGGCCTACCTGACGCTCTATTTTTTCTGGCAAAATCAAATCATCTGAATCAACAACAGCAATATATTTTCCACTAGCACAGTTCATGGCCTGGATAATTGGCTTCTCACCTTGCTTGATCTTGTCTGTATAATAATTATCTTTACGCTCTATGAATTTTAACCCATGTTTTATTTGATATTTTTTAATTATTTTTTGAGAGCCATCGGTAGAGGCATCATCAACAACAATGACTTCAATATTTTTCCAAGTCTGCGCATAGATGCTATCTAAAGCAGAGCCTATAAACTTAGCGTGGTTAAAACTTGTGACAATTACGCTAACTAATGGCGTATTCATAAAAAAGAACATCTCCTTCACAGACTTCAAAATAGGTTATAGACTCAGATAGATATTTTCTTATAACATTGAAAACAACAAACGTTAATGAGGGAACAATTTCTGTCGTAAACTAAGTAAATACAAATTAGTCTGTCTATTATTTATCGCTAGATCGCAAATAACCTTAGCCGCACGCACTCCGGCTAACCCATCCTGAAACTCATCACAATAATATTTTTGATAATGCGCAATTTCATCATCAGCACGGTGATATTTAACTTCTGATTTTAAAACATGAAGCAGAGATTCTAGATCGCCCGCTGTATGCAAATAGTCACGAGCCTTTTGCTCAGCGCTATCCAGCGTTGTCAGTGTTTGATTATTTCTAATCATCTTTTTCATTCCGCTCCATTCCAGCAGGCATGTTTTCTTGCCAGCCTGAATGGAGTCAAAAATGAATCCACTGTTATCAGTTAAGACAATATCAGCTGCTGCTAAAAGACAAAATGTAGGAACACCATCAACCAAATAATCACTCAAATAGCGCTGAGCCGAAGCTAATGCAGCGCTATCAGACTGTCGGAAACGTGTTCCATGATGGAGCTTAACAATAAGGTTCACATCATCTGTTAGAGAAGCCAGTTTTTCTGCCCAGTGAGAGACGGAACTTAAATCACCATAGGTTGGTGCATATAGCACCGTTGGGCGAGACTTATCGCCCTGTAATGCCTCAACTAGCACCGAGTCATACTTATGATGATACCAATCATCAAACTTAGGATTTCCCACCACAACAGCCGTATCGAAAATGTTTAGACGCTCTTGAGAATAGCGCCCATAGCATAAAATAGAGTCATAAAACGTATTCCACCACGCATGTCCCCATACATCTTTGGCTAAACCATACATCGCTCTAACGTGAAACTGTGCCCGTCCATGTAAGATTGGAGAATAATATGGGCTAACCATGCAGGTCACCGCTAGCCCTTCTTTGTGCATCTTACTGATTCGCAGCAAGCCGAGATTTTTATGCTGAGGAAGCGTTTTAATATAGGTGGTCATGTCATTGAGGAAGCTTTCCTCCATCAGGTCATTGATCACCAGATAACAAACATTGTTACTCTCTAACAAAGCCAAAATAATGTTTTTATAAACATCATAGTGAAAAGCTGTTTCCATAAAAAAACCGATGGATATAGGCGCTGCTTTTTTTGTCATTTGTCCTTCCTCAATACCAACTAGCGCACTGGATTAAATAAGCGCCAACCCCGTCAGCAAACTGTAATCCGCAGTATGATCGGCATTAAACTGGGCTGTTTCCGTTGTCTGCCATGCAAAATAGGCGCTGAACAGCGTCACCACGTTTTCTTCGGTTAATTGCTCGTTATCGGTTAACCACATCGCGCACAGCATTTTCAGGCGGAAGAAATGGCGCACCAGTGCCAAGAACGATTCGCCATAGTTCTTGGCATCGATGCCAGGGAACACGTGGTGATATAGGCTATACAGCAACGCATTGCGCAGAATATACGGCTGTTCGGTAAAGAGAGTTTGCGTCTGCCAAGCGGCCTCTAACTCCTGCAAGCGTTCTGCTAAGCGTGCCGGTTGCATAATGCTTAGCTCACTGAGTTTCAGCATCATCGGCATTTTTTGCGGTAAAGGCAGGTTCAGATTCAAACGCAGCGCGCCCATTCCTTGCAGCGCTTCCAACCGGCTCTCAACAATCGGCGGCAGCATCCCCAGTTGCTGCTGGAGCACATTTTGATCGGCCAGCAACATCAGCTGTTCACCCATGGAAGCAATCTGCTCACAGGACTCATCGCCTTGCTCTGACAGAGTTTGCGCCTTGCTCAACAGCACGCCGATGGCATACAGGCTGCACTCCAAATTCATGGCACGCTGAATGGTTAAATTGATGCACTGCTGGTTCACCTGCTCCAGCCACGGGCTAAGAGTCTCTTTCGCCATAGCCTGTGTTTGAACCGGATGTAGCACAAAAGCCTCAGGGTTGAGCAATGTCTCACGCACCGCGCTTTCACAGCCCAGCATCAGGCTTTCACGCTCTTGATTCTGGAAGCGTTGAGTGACTCGCGGATATTCGCCCTGCTCAGTTTTACACTTAGGGCAGTTGCACGTTTCCTGAAGAGCCACAAAACGAGCCACATATTCAGGCTGATAACTTTCAATCAGTTGCATTTCAATCTTCTCCAGAATAACGCGCTCACGCGCTGCTCTTTACTTAGGTTTTCTAAAGAACCAGTGAGTGCAGTCAATTTCTTTATCCTGCAAGTAATCCCAATCACGGTTCAGGTAAGCGAAGCTGGGGTGAAATGCCAGCCAGCAATGTTGTTGCATCAGCTCTTTCCAACGCATATCCATGCGTGCGGCTTTGGGTTCAGCACCCGCTTGCAACGAGGTTAAACATTCACGGTAGTGGGTCAGTAATATATTGAAATAGCTGCTATTAACGGCATACGCGCAGCCACAAAGCGCGTCATAAACTCGGCCAACCGACGGCAAGCTTTCCATTAGGTGCATCTCAAAATGCTTAGCGCCTAACAGCACGACGTTCCATTCGATGTTGGGTAACGCTTTGAGCAAACCGTTGACGTTGGTGACCGTGTTTTCTTTTTTCACAAACTGGATATCGGCGTCCAAAATCAATACGTTGCGCCATCCCTGCTGCTGCGCCTGCTCTAGCACGTGGCAGTGCGTGGTGAGCTCTGAAATTTCTCGCGTTGATTCAATCTGCTTAGGCAAACACACCAGGCGTTCAGAAGGGATACCAAACGCCACCAGCGCCTGACAGCGATCGGACAAGTCAGCTTCACTGGCGGGATCAAACAGCACCACCACTTTCTCAAAGCATTCCCAGTAAACAGGCTGAGTCGAAGGCGTCAGGCTTAGGCGGCGGTAATGCGCCAGCAAATTAGTGTCTTGAACGAAGTCTTCCAGCGTCAGATCAACCGGTTCACAGCTCGACATGATGTAATCTTTGTCATAGGTGTTAGCGCTGTGCGATACACACAAAATGGCGCGCTTAGGGTCGATTTGTAAAACCGGCGCGGTAAAATTATTCAGAAAGCCCTGTTCTTCAGCCAGCATCGCGTCATGCTCATAACGATGCTTTCTCAGAAACTTTTTGTGATAGGCAAACGTACCGTTGAGCGCATGATTTGGCCCAAAAGGATGAGTGCGATAGATTTTATTGAGATGGCTGTACCAAACGTAGATCTGATCGGAACCTGAAAACAGCGCGTTGTTACGCTGTAGTTCGTCCACCTGATAAGAGATTTTTTGCGGCGAATAGTAGTCATCATCGTCGAAACAGACGATATATTCACCTTTAGCCAGATCGTTAAGCATGTTGCGCTTTTCACCCAGCATCAGACGGCGATCGCTGTGAATATAGCGTACGTTCTCCATGCTAGGGTCAACCAGCATATCAACCAGATCTTGGCTACTGTGTGGCGAGTCATCCACGATGATCAGTTCACGGCGATCGGCGGGGTAATCCTGATATTGATAGATATAAAGCAAGTAGGGTAAAAACTCGCGGCGGTTGTAGCTCGGACACACCACGCTCACAAAAGGCTTTTCGCCTTCAACCCGCTGACTGCCCTGGCGTTGGAGCAGATGGTTCATCAAATTCGACGAGGTATTTTTTTTATTATTCAGTTTGTTATTCATACTTATGTACCGTATCTGATTAACGCGTCGCGGCCTGACGGCGCAGCCAGCACTGGGTCGAGATTGCATCAGTCACTTTTTGCGCCTGTCGCTCACGTTCACGCGCCACGAAATCACGGCGCTGTTCGAGTACCAACTCCACGCTTTTCTCACGGCGCGCTTCATGGACTAAATCGGCCTGTAGCTGCTTAGCCTGAATATCCGCCAGTGCCTGTTCCTGTCTCTGCCATTCGATCACGCGTTGAATGTTTTTCTTATAGCCAGACTGATTATTCATCAGCAGTGCCGAACTCCCCTGTAGCTGCGGCACTCCGGCCGAAAGCTCGGTAAGTGCGGCAATATTGCGTTCATAGCGCTGGCAAAGCTGCTTCTGCGAAGAGAGCTTCCCGCTGATGTCCTGTACCGCACGGTTACGCAGTTGGCGCAGCTGTTCCAGCGTTGAAATCATCTTGCTCATAGGTATACCTATCCGGTTAAGCCTGTGCCAGAAGGCAAAGATCGCTGATGGTGCCGTTAAGCAGCGCGGCGTCTGAGACTTCCTGCTGCAAGAAATTGTGGATTGCCGGAGAGAGTTTTACCGCACGATCGGCCGTGGGATCGGCTCCCGCCACGTAGCCACCGAGGGGGATCAGCGGTTTGATGCTCATGTATTCGGCATACAGCTGTTTGAGAGTGCGAGCTGCACGCTGGTGATCGCGCTGCGTCACCTGACTCATACAACGGCTGATTGACTGACCAATATCGATAGCCGGATAGTGCCCTGCTTCTGCTAAATGACGAGACAAAACGATATGCCCGTCGAGCACCGCTCGCGCGCAGTCCACTATAGGATCTTGCTGGTCATCGCCTTCGGCTAGCACCGTATATATTGCCGTCATGGTGCCCGCGCCGGTGCTGTTGCCTGCGGTTTCCACCAGTTTAGGAATGATGCCAAACGCCGAAGGCGGATAGCCTTTGGTTGCCGGAGGCTCGCCCAATGACAGCGCAATTTCACGCTGCGCCATCGCATAACGGGTGAGTGAATCCACCAGCAAGAGTACGTCTTTGCCTTTGTCGCGGTAGTAACTGGCAATAGAGTGGCAAAGTTCGGTAGCTTTGATACGCATCAGCGGCGATTCATCCGCCGGCGCCGCAACGATCACGGATTTCGCCATGCCTTCAGCGCCCAGCGAATTATCAATAAACTCTTTCACTTCGCGGCCACGTTCGCCGATTAATCCAACCACCACCACTTCTGCTTGGGTATAACGGGTGATCATGCCCAGCAGCACGCTTTTACCCACGCCGCTGCCGGCCATCAGACCGACACGTTGCCCTTTGCCGATGGTGAGCAAACCATTGATAGCGCGCACGCCAACGTCTAGTGGCTCTTCAACCGGACGTCGCGTCAGCGGGTGAATTTGCGCAATTTGCTGAGGCAATAAGGTATCGCCGCCAAGTTTGCCCTTGGCATCCAGCGGTTCACCTAATCCATTCACCACGCGGCCTAGCCACTGATCGCCAATCAATACGCCTTCATCTTTTTCAGCCGGAAATACGCGCGCGCCCGCAATTAAACCGACGGGGTGTTTGAACGGCATCAGGTAAGTGACATCGCGGTCAAAACCGACCACCTGCGCATCCATCAACTCATGTTCAGTGCTTTCTACGCGGCAAAGTTGCCCCACCGCTAAGCGGCAGCCAACACACTCCAGCAGAATGCCGTTGACTCTCACCAAACGACCGGCCACGCGTGCCAGATTGATGTTTTCAATGGATTTTAGCACCTGCTCAAAGTCGGTATTTATCATGCCACCAGCTCATCAGCGGTATCAGGCAATAAACTGCTTTGCAGCACGTCCATGCACTGATCGAGGCGATGCTGGCAACCAACATCCATTTCGGAGGTGTCTGTCACTACCCGACACTCACCCGGTGCCATATCCGCATCCGCACACAGTCCCCACTCGCGCGCCTTCTCAGGTTCGGCTTCGCTAATACGGCGGAATTCTTCAGGGTTGAGGTACACCTTGAGCTGATCGGGAATCTGCGGCAGGCTGCTGAGAGCTTCTTCCACCAGCGTTAATAGCTGGGTTGGCTGTAATGTCAGCTCGCAGCGAATCACCTGACGTGTCACTTTTTCTACCAGCTGTAATAGCTCTTCACGACGGCGAAGTTCATAGCCATCAAGATAACGCTGTAGCTGAGCGGTGAGAGAATCAAGCGGCTCAGCGGCATCGATAAACTGCTGTTTTCCAGCCAGTTTTCCTTCGGCAAAACCTTTGCGCATTCCCTCTTCAAAACCCGCATTCGCGCCTTCCTGATAGCCTTCCTCTTTGCCTTCTTCCAGACCCTGAGCAAAACCACGGTTCAATCCGTCCTGAAAACCATCCATCAGCTGCTTTTGATATTCTGCTGGATCGAGCGCCTGCATTAAGTCGCCGCTTTCGCCCGTTAATCCGTTGGCTTTCTGCCAGCTTTTTCGCAAAGGCGGAAACTTATGCTGGCGCGGAACAGCACTTTGGCGTGCAGCGGCACGGCGGCTATTGAGCGGCGCAAAAACTGATTTTTGGTTTTCTTTATGCATGACCGTTATTCCACCGTTTGCTCAGCGAAGAGCTGTACCTGAATTTCGCCATCTTCAGCCAGCGAGCGCACTGAACTCATGATCTCTTTACGTACCTGTTCGATACGACTAACCGGCACTGGGCCCAAGCGAGCTGTGGTGCTTTGCAGCAGTTGAACCTGACGCTTTGGCATCACGTTGAAAATGGACTGGCGTAAAACGGTTTCGGTGCCTTTTAGCGCTACCGCCCAATCTTCGATCGGGATTTCATCCATCAGACGCTGCAACGTCGCGGTGTTTTGACGGCTAAGAATGAAGAATTCGTACATTTCATCTTTCAGCTCATCCACGACTTCTTCGTCACGCTCACGCAATTGGTCTAACAAAATCTGCTGATTAGAAGGAATACGGTTCACGATGTTTGCCGCATGCTTAATACCGGTGACCTTCGAACCGTGTTCTGACAGCACGGCAACGCCGCGTTCAATCAGTCGATCCAGTTCATCAATGACGTCGCGGTTCACGTCATCCAGCTTAGCGATGCGGTAAACCACTTCGTCCTGACGCTCTTCAGGCAGGTAAGTCAGGATGCCAGCCGCCACTTCCGGTGGCAGGAAAGCCAAGAACACGGCCTGTAACTGCAAGTGCTCTTGCTCAATCAGCGCGGCCAACTGGGGAATATCCACCCACTGCAAACGCGCCATGCGATAGCGAATTTCATCGCCATAAATACCGTTGATCACGCTGCGGGCGATTTCACCGCCGAGTGATTTTTCCAAGATCCCTTGCAGGTAAGTTCGCGAAGCACCGTTAATGCCGCTTTGTTCCTGATAATCTTGGAAGAAGTTATTAATCGCCTGACGAGCGTGCGCCACCTTAACGCCGTGCATACGCGCCATGGTTTCGCTGATGCGAATCACTTCCTCACGGCTGAGTTTTTGCATCACGGTCGCCGCCGCTGCTTCGCCAATGCTCAGCATCAAAATAGCGGCTTGCTCTATGCGGCTACGTTCGCTGTTGGCGTTCGAACCGATTCGACTACTATTGTTTTGTGCCATCACGCTCATTGCTGTTAATCCATTGTTTCAATACTTCAGCCACTCGCTCGGTTTCACGTTGAGCCAGCATTTGCATATATTCCACCTTGGTCTCCAGACCGGAGCTTTGCGGCGGCAGATTGTTGTCTTCTTGGAAGGCGATGGCATTCGGGAGCCCTTGGGTGAGCCCCTCATCCGTCGTCACCATATCTTTTTCAAGTAGCTTGTTATCTGGCATTTCATCGGCGATGGCATCGACGGTCACAGGCTCACGTACCTGACTGAATCGACGCGCAACCGGACGCACACCAAACAGCACGGCGAGCAGCGCCAAGAAGCCCATTCCGCCCATCTCACCCCAGCGCTGAATAGCGGGATCTTGCCACCACGTCATGACCGGCATGTCGATATCGGCCGGTGCCGTAAATGCCATCATGTCGAGCGTGAGCGAGTCGCCGCGATCGCGGCTGATGCCCGCCGCATCTTCAATTAATTTAGTGAGGCCAGTCACCTGAGTTGGCGTCCATTCGGCTAACGCCGGAGCCGCTTTATTCAACACAATGGCGACCGTCATTTTTTCCAGCTTGTATCCCGGATGACGGATATGGCGCACGTCGCGATCGTAGGCGTAATTACGCTGAGCCTGATTGCGCGTGGAAAGTGCCTGTTGGTTGTTGTTCGCATCGGCGGGGGGCGCCCCCGCCGCCGGGGCCGGGGGGGGGAAAGCCGACA